>CAJHYP010000349.1_pt1 | contig 33229 bp, 30 predicted proteins | sample 9198731 | NCBI WGS metagenome assembly CAJHYP01 (sample SAMEA7708363, study PRJEB35096) | sediment metagenome | biome: marine neritic benthic zone biome [ENVO:01000025]; feature: sediment [ENVO:00002007]; material: shallow marine sediment [ENVO:03000034] sea grass bed [ENVO_01000059] ...
ATCAGGAACATTGGAAACCCGGCGCGGGCGATGAACCCCATCTCGTGATGAGTCATGCCCTGAAGCACGAACAAGTTGAATCCAATTGGTGGCGTGATTTGTGCCATCTCGACAACCACGACAATGAAGATCCCGAACCAAATCAGGTCAATCCCGGCCTGGCGCACCATTGGCTCCACCACAGCCATCGTTAAAACGACCGAAGAAATTCCGTCCAGGAACATGCCGAGGACTATATAGAATACCAACAGTACCATCAGCAGTTCAAAGCGTGAAAGCTCCATCTGCGCGATCAGGTCGGCCAACCCGCGCGGCAGGCCGGTGAACCCCATCGAGAGCGACAAAAAGGCGGCACCGGCAAGGATCAGTGCGATCATCGCGCTGGTTCGAGTGGCGCCCATCAGGCTTTCGGTGAAGGTTTTCCATGTCAGAGAGCCTTGCGAGGCCGCAAGCAACAGCCCGCCGATGACACCAAAGGCAGCCGCTTCGGTGGCCGTGGCAAAGCCGAGATACATCGAGCCGATGACCACAAGGATCAGGCAGATTACAGGGATCAGGAAACGCGAATTGGCAATGCGTTCACCAAAAGTCATGGGCGGTTCGGCGGCTGGATTCCACTTCTTCGAGACGCGCGACATGATCGCAACATAGGCCATGAACATTGTCGCCAGAACCAGCCCCGGCAATATCCCGGCAAAAAACAGTTTGGAGATACTCTCGTTGATCGTCACGCCATAAACGATCAACGTCAGCGACGGCGGGATCATCAGGCCCAGCGTGGCAGCACCCGCAAGCGTGCCGATGATCATCGTTTCGGGGTAATTTCGTTTGCGCAACTCGGGGATCGACATCTTGCCGACCGTTGTCAGCGTCGCGGCGGACGATCCCGACACCGCGGCAAATACCGTACAACCGACGATATTTGTATGCACCAATCCACCCGGCAACCCGGCCATCCAAGGTGAAAGCCCCTTAAACATGTCCTCGGACAATCGCGTTCGATAAAGGATCTCGCCCATCCAGATAAATAGCGGCAGCGCGGTTAGCGTCCAGGATGACGATGTTGTCCAAACCGTCGTCAGCATCACGTCGCCCACCGGCCGCGTCGTGAACAGCTCCATGCCAACCCAGGCGACACCCATCAGTGCCAGACCGATCCAGACACCCGAGCCCAAAAGAAGAAACAGAACGAAAAGGAAAAGAATGATGATATTGAGGTCTTCCATTTCCTATTCCCCGAAGCTCTGATCAACCAGATCGCGCTTGATACGATGGTCGCCAGATATGAGTAAGTGGATCAGATGATCTGTCAGTGCGACGGCAAAGATCACTGAACCCAGCAACACAAAGCTTTGTGGTATCCACAGCGCGGTGCGGTCCTGGCCCTGACTGATGTCGTTCAGCTTCCACGACCAGAAAACGAATTTCGCGGCGAAGCGGACGAAATACCAGGCAATGAGCGCGCCGATCGCAAAACACCAGATATTAATTATTCGTCGAGCTTTTGGCCCGACCGCGTTGACCACGATCGACACCCGGATATGGCTGCCCCGGTTAAGTGCGTTGGCAAATGCCAGGAATGACGCCGCGGCCATAAAGTATCCGGCATATTCCGGTATGCCTGGCGCCACTTCTCCGGTCCAGCGTGCCAGCATCTGCAGCACGATCAGGACGAGAATTGCGATCAGGCACAGTGCTGCCAGAACGCCCGAGGCGAGATAGATGGAATCCAGTAGAGACCGAAGATTTTTCCACGAAACCATGCCGTCCCCGCTATTTTATCTTTGTCGTTTCGTCCTCGGGCGACCGGGCTGGGTCGCCCGAGGAAATGGATTATTGCATGCCTTTGAAGGCATCGACGATGGCCGCGCCTTCGTCACCGGCAGCTTCCAGCCACTCGCTGGTCATGGTTACGCCAATTTCTTTTAGCTCGCCGACCATTTGGTCGCTCGCCGGACCAACGGTCATGCCGCCATCGCGCAAACCTTGCAGAGTAAAGCCGGTGTATTCCTTGGACCGCCAAGTTCCGGAATATTCCGCAAGACTGGCACAACCGCGAATGACATTCTGGTTGGCTTCCGATGTGGCCGCCCAAACATCCGAGTTTACCATCACATAGTTGCGCGGGAGCCAGGCATCGACTTCGTAGAAATAGTTCAGAGATTCCCATACCTTACGGTCATAACCCGTTGATCCCGACGAGACCATCGAATCAGCTACACCGGTGGCGAAGGCCTGGCTAATCTCAGCCGCTTCGATGGTCACCGGCAGCATGCCGGTCAGTTCCGCCAGCCGCGAAGTAGCGTTGTTGTAGCTGCGGAACTTAATACCTTCCATTTCGGCCACGGAGGTGACTTCGTTCTTGAAGTACAGCCCCTGTGGTGGCCACGGCACGGCGTAAAGCAGTGTCAGACCCTGGCTGGCCAGCAACTCGGTCATTGGACCCTTGGCGGCTTTCCACAGCATATCGGCATCATCGAACGACGTCGCGAGGAACGGGATCGAGTCAAAGCCGAACAGCGCATTTTCATTCTGGTGGCCCGACAGAAGCCGTTCGCCGATCGGCACCTGGCCGGTCTGGATTGCGCGCTTGATCTGCGCACCAGGGAACAAGCTGCCGCCCGGATGGGTCACGATCTCGATTTCGCCACCAGTACCGGTGGTCACGCATGCGGCAAACTCGGCACCATTCGCCGAGTGGAAGTTCGACGCAGAATAGGCCATCGGCATATCCCAGGTTTCAGCCGCCACCGGTGCGGCCATAGCTGCCGCGACCGCGGCCCCTGATACAATCTTGGTTAGCTTAGTCATTTGAATCACTCCCTAGTTGATTTCTGGTTATTGATTATGCTGATTATTGATTATCTTGTCCCCGATACCGCGAAACGTGCGGGGGAATAGGGGCTCAGGTCAAGGTTTGGATGTTTGTCGGAGATCAGCTGCGACAGTATGCGTCCCGTTTTTGGACCCCCTGTAAGCCCAATGTGGTCGTGGCCAAAGCCAAAATAGGCGCCTTCAATCTGCGGAACTTCTCCGATCAAAGGCAACGAATCAGATACCGAGGGGCGGTGTCCCATCCATTCTGTCTTTTCCTTCCATTCGATCCCGGGAATTGCACTTCGAATATTCCGCTCCAAAAGCTCAATGGGTCCCCTCGATGCCGGTGCCTCAAGTCCGCCAAACTCGACGATTCCAGCCAAACGCAACCGTCCTTCCATCGGCGTGGCAACGAATTTGCCTGAGGCGACCATCACCGGCGCCCGCAGCATGATATTGGGCTCCCACAGCTCCAAATGATAGCCGCGTTCGCTTTCCAGCGGCACTTTGACCCCGAGCGATCGGGCAAGCGGCCCCGACCAGGCGCCCGCTGCAAGCACCAGAGATGTGCAGCCAATCGTTTCACCATCGACACGAACGCCTGTGACCCGACCATCATCGCATACGATATCTTCTGCGTTTCCGATGACGATCTTCGCGCCGCCCGCTTCCGCATGAGCGGCAAGATCTTTCACATACTGTCCGGGGTCGGCAATGCGACCATGGTTTTTGTTGCGTACGGCTACGTTGATATCAGGCCCAAATGCTGGGTCATACTCATGAAAAGCGGCACCCTCCAGAACCTCCCATTCATAGCCGTTTTCGCGTCGAATTTCCCATCCGAAAGCGTCGCTTTCGAAATGCTGCATGTCTCTGTAAAGAAAAAGATAATCTGATGGAATTATCCATTTTTCGGCGCCTGTGCCGACCGCAAGCGCCTGATGATCTGCAAGACTGTTCCCAATGATGTGGGATATGGCCGATGCCCGATGACGCACGTCCTTCGCATTGGCCTTGCCCATATATTTCAGGAGCCAGGGTATCAGTTTCGGAACATAGCTCCACTTCAGGAACAACGGTTGGTCCGGGCGCAGCAGCATGCCCGGGGCCTTGCCAAGTAGTCCCGGGACGCTGATCGGGACCACACTTGACGCGGCCAACACACCGCCATTGCCAAAGCTCGTGCCTTCCGCGGGGCCTTTTTTGTCAATCAGAATGACGCTGTGTCCGTCGCGCTGCAGCCAGATCGCCGTCGAAACGCCGACAATGCCCGCGCCGATAATCGCCACTGTCTTTTTCACGAAGTGCCCTGTCCGCCTGAGTCGTCGGCAAATCATCGCATGCCGCTTTGAAATGTCGATGCTTTTCAGGCTGGTTGAGGAGCGGCGTATACTAAGCGGACAAATTGCGGACGGAATCGGATGTGACCCCATGGAAAGACCAACGGCTCGCCATGATAATGCGCCGATTCGCATTCAGTGAGGACGCATCGATGAAGGTGGTTGGGGGCAAGGCAGTTTACGGAGCCTCGGTTGGCATTTTGATGCTCGATGCGAGATTTCCTCGCATTCCTGGTGACATGGGCAATGCGACAACTTGGCCATTTCCCGTGCATTACAAAGTTGTCAAGGGTGCGTCTCCCGACCGCGTCGTCAGAAATCGCGCTGAAGGTTTGTTAGGCAAATTCATCGACGCCGCCAAAGAACTGGTTTCCGACGGCGTTGACGCCATTACAACAAACTGCGGGTTTCTATCCCTTTTTCAGGACGAACTCGCAACAGCTGTGCAAGTGCCGGTTGCCACGTCATCATTGATGCAGGTAGGGCTCGTGAACGCCACGCTTCCGCCAGGCAAAATTTCTGCCATTCTTACGATTTCAGGCAGTGCATTGACCGAAGCACATCTGGCGGCTGCGGGGGTCCCCGAGGGCACGCCGATCGGGACAACCGAAGGTGGCCAGGAATTCACCGAAGCGATACTCGGCAATGCACTTGAACTCGATGTTGAAGCTGCACGCGCCGACAATATTGAAGCGGCAAAGGCATTAGTGGATTCGAACCCCGAGATCGGCGCATTGGTGCTGGAGTGCACGAACATGACACCCTATGCAGCCGACATTCAGGAAACAGTTTGTTGCCCGGTTTTCACCGCCGAAAGCTTTGTTTCGTGGCTTCATTCTGGCCTGGTTCCCCGGCGTTATTAATACTTTCGGCACTAGACCAACGGCCCAAATGGGTCCAGTATTACGGAGTTCGGCTTTTACAGTTGCTAAGTGCGCCAGATCAAATCGGTCAAACTCTGCAAAGGTCGAACACCAATACTCGTCGTGAGTGGTGTGAATTAGGTGGGGGAAATGCAAGATCGCGCGAAGCCGTAACGGGACTCCGTTCGGCAAATTGCGCGATCCATGAGATCATGAATTGGGAAAAGCGCCTTGAAGATGCGCGAGCCCGGCGGCAAGTCGTCCTAGAACAAAAAGACAGGGCGGCGCGGGCTGCTAAGGCCGCGGCGCAAAGCACACCCGAGGCGGCAAAGACGCCGAAGAATTCGGGTGAAGTGAAGAGCATTCCACGGGCTCGGCCCGCGGGCTCACACGCGCGTGCAGTTGAGGCCGCCTTGCGCAAGCGGGACGTTGTGCAACAAAGGAACCAGTCACAGGAAGACACTTTCGAGTTTCGAGCAAACGAAAACGTAGCGCCCGAGGTCAAAGAAACTCGCAAAAGCGGCTTGGAAGGCGTTCCGCCAGTCCCCGAGCAAGTCACCATTGCAAACGCTGTCGCAGCGCCATCCCGCGGTTCCCGGCCGGGATTGCGGATTTTGTTAGTTGCGTCGGCGATAACGGTCAGCTTCGGCATTGGCATCATTGTCGGCCCAACAATCGTTACCAGAGTTCAACAGCTTGCCTCTTTGCCGCAAACACCCTTTGCGGCACAGGATGCACCTCAGCAGCTGGTGGCTGCCCAGGTCGCTGATGGACAAAGCCCGTCTTTGGTAAATGTTGCCGGCGACGAGACGCTCGGGGCCGCAAGACGCAATTCCCCGTTGCCGCCAGAATTGGTCGCACATCAGCCGGCGCTACCCCTGATTTCGTTGCCGCCGTTTGGCTTCAATGAAGTTGGTTCCGTTGCCTTGGCAACACCGCAGATTTCCGTCGCCGAAAAACTCGACACAGTCGGTTCCGTACTGATCGCGGCGCCTCGACCCGCGCCGCGTCGGGCGGAACCAATAGCCTTAGATATTCAGGACGGAACACCTCTTTCTTTGGCCGCAACGATTGGACCAAGTGCACCGCTTCTGATGCGCCAAACCGCGCAAGAAGTGTCGAATTTTCAGGTCGCCGCGCTTCCACTCGCGCGAGACGACGGCGTTCTTGCGGACAAATCTGCCCTCATTGCCGTTGCCTTTGACTCTGCGCCAGTCGCCCTTCTTTCGCCAGGACCTCAGCTCATTTCTGCGCCCGACACTCAGGCCTTGGCGCTCCCAAGAAACTCGGATGAATTGCCAACTTTGCCTTTGCAGTCTATCGCGCCCAATCGACCGGACTCCGGGCCCACGACGCTGATACCCCTATTCGGAGAAAGAGGCGTTGCTGCTGGTAGCTCCGCGCCACCAGTGACCGATGAGAAATCGCCTCGCCTCACCGGCATTGGCGACCTTCGATCTTATCTGGTGCATTTGCAGTCGCCCATATCGCTTAGCGATAGACAACTTGCCGGATTCGAGTCTGCAATTAGGGACGCGGGCTTGCCTATAGGAAAGGTCAACCGCGTCGGCTACAAGATATCAGCTAGCCATGTCCGTTATTATCATCGCCGCGATGCGGTTGCAGCAGCGGCACTGGCCGAACGCATTAACGCGCGATCGCGTGACTTCACCAACTATCGCCCATCCCCTCCATTTGGCACGCTGGAAGTTTTCCTTTCCAAATCAGCAAGTTCGCGCCTCGCTGCGACGCAAGGCGCAACAGAGCCGAGCCAGCAAGATCGCGAGCTGATCGAGCTTCGCGACCGTCTTATTCAAGCCTTGCGGCGTGGAGATCACTTGTGAAACGAACGACTCCTATAGCCCCAACCAACCGGTTTTGCGCACGAGCTGGCCATGCCAAGTAACAAGCTTTTGGCAATTATCACTGCGCTGATTTATTTTGGCGGGCACTCCGGCGCTCAGGCCGCCTATACCATCGAACAGCTTCGCGAGATGGAGAATCTCGTTGCAACAAAAAACTGTGGCGGGCTGCGGGGCTATCTGCGTATCAACCCTGAGATAATCGAAGGTCCGGACCCTTTGGCCGAGGAGCTACGCAAATTTGCTTTCGGCGTTGATACCGGACTAATTCAGTGTCTCGCCTCGAGAACAACAGTCCCTGCGACCGTAGACTCGTCCACCGCCAGCCTCGATCTACCTTACTAGCAAGATGCACAGGGAGATTGGGTACGCAGTATGAGTGGGCACCCATCCATTGCATACTTGATTGACCCTCGGTTTCCGGGCGGAACGTCATCGGCGGTCGCCGCAGAACTGGACGCTGTTGCTCCTTACGCTCGTTTCGAGGTGCACGCATATACGTCGCAAATGTTCAAAGGCCACACAGTTTCCAAGCCACTGGCCGAAGCGCTGGATCGAAACCGATTGAAGCTGATCTGGGACGCCCACCAAATCGCAGCAGATACCGTCATCGTTCACAACCCTTCGTTTCTGAAATTCGAAACTGAACCGCGGCTGCGGGTAATTTCACGTCATCTTGTGACGGTCTGTCACGAAAACTTCACGCGCCCCGGTGGCGCGCAATCGTTCGATGTCGCCGGCTGCCTTGCTCAGCTCGAGACAGGTTGCCTGGCAACAAAACGGTCGCTGGCGCCGGTGTCTCCGTGGAACCGCGCTACGATTGAAGGCTGGCTTAGCGATCATCGTGAGCATCGTGGCTGGTCTGTATTGCCATCCGATTGGCACAATATTTTTGCCCAAGGATATGTCGACCCAACCGATGCTCCCGGTGACAGACGCGGCCGGCATTCGCGCCCTGGCTTTGAAAAGTTTCCGACCCTTGATGTTATGGATATTTGCTTTCCAGAAGCGGCAGAATCAAACGTCATTTTAGGCGGCGACAATTGGGTCGGAAGCGGCGTGCACCGTCCGCACTGGACCTTGCTTCCATTTCAAAGTATTGAAATTGAAGACTATTTCGAGATGATCGACTTCATGGTGTATTTTACGGCCCCGACATGGCGGGAAAGTTTCGGCCGCGTGCTTGCGGAAGCGATCGCCGCTGGAAAGCTGGTGATATCCGACCCCGAAACGGCGGCCACGTTCTCCGGCGGCGTGGTTGCGGCGCGGCCGGACGAAGTTGATGACGTTATTCGGAGGTATATGGAACGGCCGCAAGACTACGTCGCTCACGTGCGCGGCGCGCAAGAAAAACTTGGTGCATTTGCGCCGAGTGCATTTCTGAATGCACAGCGCGCGATTTTTGATTTCAATCGAGCAGCAGTAGCATGATTTTGTTGGAAGCTGGTCCGCAAGGCGACCGCGCATTTGACGCGAAGGCCATATTTGCCGCGCAATTATCCGCACGCGGCCACTTGGTTGCCATCGACGATGAGAGCATTCCAGAAGATCTTGAACGCCACCGAAAATACGAGGTTGCGCCGTATCTTTCATCAATCTGCAAGACAGAGATCAGCCAGGTTTTGGTGATCGGTGCAGAGCAGATTGAGAACGAGACTCTCGTCAAATTACGTGATTACGGATTCTCATCGGATGTTCCCGTCTCGGCAACCGGGCGGTTTGCGGATCATCAGGCACTGCTTGGTGCACAGTCGCGACTGGCTTATGCGCTCGGCCGTGAGCCGACAATTGTGGATCTGTCGACCGTTCAATCCGGCGCTCTGCCTGTGACCGCAGTTTCACCTTTGGCGGCGTCCGGTTTGGAAGTTCTGCGGCGCCCTAAACATGGCGCACACGAGCTTTTTGTGTTTTTGCCTCCCGAAGTCGTGGATGAGCCGGCAACAGTCCAGATTCTAGCGGCGATGGACAACATGGCCGCTTTTCGTCTGAATATTGTTGCGCCTGCTAAAGGCAAAGAACTGATCCGCGCGTCGCGGTACTCGCAGCTTTGTGTTTTCAGTTACTCCGAAGTTAGCCCGGTTGCCTTGGCGCAACGCGCTGATGTTGCGGCGTTTTATGGCGAAAGCGTGCCCGGTGAGCGGATGGCCGTCTTTGCGTTGGAACTGATGGGCGCTGGCAAGGCCGTCATCGACGCGACCGCGACGGCTGTCTTTGAGCGCGCCGGCGCGCCGGCGCTTCGAGGGCCGGAAGAACTGGCGGCGCTTCCGCCGTATCTCGAGCATTCGGTATTTTCTAATTTAGAAGCTGTCGCGGCCCATGTGCGAGACAACGCCTGGATCGCCTCCCGAAGAATTGATCGTTTGGAAAGTGAGTTGGGCCTTGTTAGCCCCGCGCCGACCCAAACGGTCACTAACGATAAGCCAAGGCACGTATTTTTCCCGACAAACGGCAACGGGCTTGGCCACGCACAGCGCTGTTCATTGATTGCTGCGGAGCTTGAACTGCCGACTGAAAGCATTTTTTCGGCTTTTCCAAGTTGTTTGCCTCTGTTGCAGGGCAAGGGCTATCGATGTCTGCCGTTGGTCTCACGCAGCGACGAGCACCCCGAAAGCTTTGCAAATGACTTGGTGAACTATCTGCGTCTACGCGACACTGTTACCTCCTACGATCATCTTGTTTTTGACGGCGGATATGTATTCGACTCGGTGTTTCGAACGATTGTCGAAACGGGATGTAAAGCGACCTGGATTCGCCGTGGCCTGTTGCGCCCCGTGCACGTGAACGCAATCACGCCCGAACGTGAGAACGCATTCGGGCAAGTAATTGTTCCGTTGGAAGCCTTTGACGAGTTGAACACCGAAAATCGGTTCCGAATGAACACTGCGCGCGTTGGACCAATTGTTCAAAAGCCGTCAGACATCCCGCGCGACAATTTGCGTGAGCGCCTAAGCGAAAAGTTCGGGATCAAGTTCGAAACACTGGTTGTGTCGGCACTGGGCGGCGGCGTGGCGGCGGATCGATCGGCACAGCTTCAAACGCTGTCCATGATGATGGAGAATCGCAATAACTGCCTTCATCTGATTCTGGTTTGGCCAAGTGCCCGAATTGCTCCGAACCTCTATAACTGGAGCAGAACTCGGGTGATTACGACGCGCGCATCCGCCGCTTTGTTGCAAGCGGCCGATCTTGCCGTTTCCGCGGTTGGCTATAATTCTTTTCACGAGATGCTTTACCATCGCGTGCCGACAATTCTGATCCCGCAAAGTGCGGAGTATATGGACGATCAAGAACGGCGTGCCCGGGCAGCGGCGGAGCGTGGTCTGGCCGAGTTGGTCTTAGCCGATGAATTGCTGAAGCTTGAGCAGACCGTCAACGACTGCCTCGACGACGGGCGCGGAGCCGATTTGGCGAAGGCCCTTGCGAACGTTGAACTCCCGGGGACCGGTAACGCCGAGGCAGCGCGCCTTTTGAGGTCAGGAGACCAGAAATGACAGTTGAATTCTGGAGCGAGATATTGTCCCGCCTGACGCCAAATGCACCAGTCGATCTGGATGATTTACTTGGGGCTGAGGTGGAAATCTCGCCAGTTTTGACGGGCAGCGGCAACGCAACGTCATCAAAGCTTTGGTTGCGACCCGATGATTGGGCATGTGTCGGTGTCCGTGTGGTTGCGCCGCCCGATAACCTGGCTGATTCGGCCCGTCGCCTTGCGGCGGTGGCGGTTGAGCGCAATGTCACGCCGATCATTCTAAGCTCCTTGCCCTCTTCTGGCTTCGAGCGATTCGGGTTTCGCGTCGAAAAAATCCCGGAAGAACCAGGCGACGCCCGCAACGCCTGCGAGGCCGAACTGCAGGCATTTTGGGACATGCCGATTATTTTCGATCTCGAAGAAAGCGCGGCGTTGGGTTAGCGCCGTTCGGGTGTTGGATAGGCTACTCGCGTCTAGTTCGCTGTGCGGCAATCAACCTTCGATCAAATCCGCCTCGTTCAACGTCTTGGGACGGTCGGAGATCTTGATACTTTTGATGACTGGCGCGCATTCCGACACGACCTTTCCCGACCTGACCACAGCAATACGATGCGCCTTGAGGCGGATGGCCTCGATTTTGTCTTTGGCCTGCAACAAAACGAAGTTGGCTTTGCAGCCCTTTGCAATGCCGTAGCCGTCCAGATCCATAATCCGGGACGAGTTTTCGGTCACGGCATCAAAACACCATTCCATGTCCGCGCGGCTCGACAATTGCCCAACGTGCAATCCCATAAACGCCACATCCAGCATGTCGGCCTTGCCAAGCGAATACCATGGGTCCATCACGCAATCCGAGCCGAAACCGACAATGATCCCGGCATCACGAAGCTCCCGCACGCGCGTTTGCCCCCGGCGTTTAGGATAGCTGTCGTGCCGGCCCTGCAACATGATATTTATGAGTGGATTTGGGATAGCGTGTACGCCCGCTTCGACCATTAAAGGGATCAGCTTCGAAACATAGTAATTGTCCATCGAATGCATCGAAGTCAGGTGCGAGCCGGTGACCCGCCCCTGCAGGCCAAGGCGTTGGGTCTCGTTAGCCAGCGTCTCGATATGCCGACTGAGCGGATCGTCGCTTTCGTCGCAATGCATGTCGACCATCAGCCCCCGCTCTGCCGCTATCTCGCACAGCAATCGGACGGAGTCCGCTCCATCCGCCATGGTGCGCTCGAAATGGGGAATGCCGCCCACAACATCCACGCCCATATCCAAAGCGCGAACGGTGTTTTCCATCGCCGTCGGATCACGAAGCGCGCCGTCTTGCGGAAATGCGACAAGTTGCAGGTCGAGGTAATCCTTGACCTTTTCCCGGACTTCCAAAAGCGCTTGGACGCCTTTCAGTTCATCATCGCAAGTGTCCACATGACTGCGAATTGCGCCTATTCCCTTGGCAACCGCCAAATCACAATATCTCAGCGCGCGTTCGATGATATCATCGACCGATTGGATCGGCTTCAGCTCGCCCCAAAGAGAGATACCTTCCAAAAGCGTGCCGGACACGTTCATTCGCGGAGTGCCCAAGGACAGCGTGGCGTCCATATGAAAATGCGGGTCCACAAAAGGTGGCGAGACGAGATAGCCGCCTGCATCAAGCACCTGCTGCGCCTCCGCCGTGATGCCAGCCTCAACCGCCGCGATGCGGCCGCTCTCGCACGCGATGTCTACGCCCGTCTGGCCATCGGTCAGCGTTGCGTTCTTGACGATTAGGTCGAACATCGAAGTCTCCTAGCGTTGACCTTTGAACCAGGGCGTCAGCAGTGCCCGCGGATAGTCGGCACTGCGCGCCGCAATGACAAGGGCGATGATCGACAGGATATAAGGTGCCATGAGGAACACCTGACCGGGCACGAATGCGCCCATTTCAGTTTGCAAACGCACTTGTAAGGCGTCGAAAGCGCCGAACAAAAGCGCACCAAACAGCGCTTTGCCGGGCCGCCAGCTGGCAAATATTACCAATGCGATGCAAACCCAGCCGCGTCCATTGACCATGCCGAAGAAGAACGCGTCGAAAGCCGACATGGTCAGGAAGGCACCGCCAAGCGCCATCAGCGACGAACCAACCACAATGGAACCGATCCTGAGCCCGTAAACAGAAAGCCCCTGGGCATCGACGCTGTCGGGATTGTCGCCGACGGCTTGAATAGCGACGCCAAGTGCGGTGCGGTTCATAACGTACCAGACCAACGCCACCATCAGCAGTGCAAGCCAGGTCAGTGCCGTTTGTTGAAAAAAGACCGGCCCAAGGAAAGGAAGTTCCGACAGCACCGGAATATCCAAGGGTTGGAACGGTACAATCCGCGGCGGAGACGAGACGTTCGGCAACGCGGTGCGATAGGAAAAATAGCTGACCGAGGTTGCGAATAATGTGATGCCCAGCCCGGACACATGCTGCGACAGCCCAAGCGGGACGGTGAGAATAGCGTGCAACAGTCCAAATAATGCCCCGGCAAGCGCGGCGACAATCACACCGCCCCACAGGCCCGCGCCCAGCCAGACCGCCATCCATCCGGTCATGGCACCAACAACAAAGATGCCTTCGATCCCAAGATTCAGCACTCCTGCCCGTTCGCAGATCAGCGCGCCCAAAACACCGAATATCAGCGGTGTCGCGATGCGCAGGCTTGCCGCCCAAAAGGAATCGCTCAGCAGAATGAGAAGAAGATCGCTCATGCGGACGCCTTCCCCATGTCAGCTCGAACGATCCGGAAGCGTGACACGAACCCGCCAACAAGAACGCATAGAAGCGACATCGAGACGATGAGGTCGGCAACAAACGACGACACGCCCATTGCCCGGCTCATACTATCGGCGCCCACGAAGACAGATGCGATGAAAAGCGCCGCGATGACCACTCCAACCGGCGACAGACCGGCCAGCATCGCAACAACAATGCCGGTAAAGCCGAACCCGGGCGACAGATCGGCGGTAAGATATCCCTTCAGCCCCGCAACTTCGCTGACTCCGGCGAGTCCAGCCAGACCGCCGGAGATAATTGCGACACCAAAGAGCGAGCGGTTGACCCTGATCCCCGCGTGCCGTGCCGCAGCGGCGTTTTCACCAACGGCGCGTAATTTGAAGCCCCAGACCGACCGCGCAAGCATGAATTGCGCCGCGCCAGCTGCCACCAGCGCGATGATAAGACCAGAATGAACCCGCATCCGATCCATCAAAGGCGGCAACATGCCCTGATCCAGGATCGGCGAGCTTTGTGGCCATCCAAGCCCCATTGGATCTTGCAGCGGGCCTTCCAGCATCATTTGCAGGAAAATCAGGATCACAAAGTTCAAAAGAAGCGTTGTCACCACCTCATCCGCCCCAAACCGGGTCTTCAGATAAGTCGGCACGACCATGCCCGCAGCGCCGGCAGCGGCCCCAAGGACGATAATCAATGGCATCAATATGATACTGGGGACATCCAGCGCGCCCGACCCAATGGCGACCGCCGCCATGGCACCAAGATACAATTGCCCCTCTGCTCCGATATTCCAAAGCTTGGCGCGAAACGCCAAAGCGGCGGCAAGTCCGGTGAAGATCAGGGGCGTCGCCCGCGTCAGCATCTCGGAGATTGAAAATACTGATCCGAAGACGCCCTTGATCATCTCGCCAAAGGCGGCAAGCACATTCGCACCCGCGAACCACAGCGGAATAGCGGCAAGTGCCAAGGCAAAAACAGCCGCCAGGATCGGAATTGCAAACGAAAATGCGCGCGAAGTGCTCTCTCGCGGCTCAATACGGATCATGCCGGCTCTCCTGCCATCATCAGGCCGATTTTCTCGCGATCACGGGTTTCAGCCGCGACCAGGTTGCCGTCGCGGATCACCATGATGCGGTCCGCCAGCCCCAGTATCTCGTCCAGATCTTCCGAAATCAGAACAACGCCCGCACCGCGTTCGCGCGCCTCCAGCAGGCGTCGACCAACTTCCGCGGCGGCGCCCATATCCAGCCCACGGGTGGGTTGGTTAGCCAATATCAATCGGGGCGCACGATCAAAGACTCTGGCAAGAATGAGTTTCTGGATATTCCCGCCCGACAGCAGGCGCGCACGCGCGGTCACCCCAGGTCCACGGACGTCGTAGGAGGCGGCCAACTCCTCGGCATTGCGCCGGATCGCGTCGCGTCGGAGTAAACCATGTGCTTGCACCTCAGCATCGTCCAACCGTTCGATGATCATGTTCTCGGCCACACTCATTGCACCCACGATGCCTTCGCGATGCCGGTCCTCGGGGATCCGACCGACGCCCGCCCGAACCATGACTTCGGCCGAGGGTTTGGTAATCTCGCTCGCATCGATTTTGATCGATCCTGAGGTTGCTTGGGCAAGGCCGGAAATAAGGTTTGCGAAAGCGGTTTGGCCGTTGCCCGAGATCCCAGCGATACCAAGAATCTCGTGCGCCTTTACATCAACCGACACATTCTGCAGCGTATCGCGTTTTGACGAGCCGGCGACGGAAACATTGCTGAGCCTCAAAATCGGCCGCCCTGGGTTCATCTCGGTTCGCGCCGCTTCCGGTGTGTCGGCACCGACCATCAGTCTAGCGATTGCCTTTTCGTCCGCCTCGGCGGTGGGCATCTCGCCGACCATGCACCCGTGCCGCAGCACCGCAATCCGGTCGGAAAACGCCAGGACCTCGCGCAGTTTGTGCGAAATAAAAATCACCGACAGCCCGTCCCGCGTCATCGCTTTGATGTTCTCAAAGAGCGTGTCGGCTTCTTGCGGCGTTAGTACGGCGGTTGGTTCGTCAAGAACAAGGATGCGCGCATCGCGATAGAGCGCCTTAAGGATTTCGACGCGCTGTCGTTCGCCGACCGAGAGGCGACCCACCGGAACACTCAGCGGCGCCTGCAATCCGCTGCGCGCAATGATTTCGGACACTTTTCTCCGCGGCCCCGAGCGATCGCGCTTGAGCGCCAACATCGGTTCGGACCCCAGGACGATATTGTCCAACGCGTTGATGTTTTCTGCCAGAGTGAAATGTTGATGCACCATGCCGATCCCGGCCGCCAGCGCCGCCTGCGGATGGCCAAGTTGCAAGGGCTGCAACTGGCCGTCATCGTCCGCCACCTCAACTGAGCCGGCGTCAGGCAAATAATGCCCGAATAGCATATTCATCAACGTCGTTTTGCCCGCGCCGTTTTCACCCAAAAGCGCAAGAACTTCGCCTTCGCGCAATGTCAGGCTAACGTCATCGACGGCGACAATTGGGCCAAACCGCTTGGTGAGCCCGCTGAGCTTTAGAACCGTTTCACTTGTCATGGAAGTTTGGGCCGGCGGTGCCGCCAGCCCCTTTTCTTAGTTGTCCGAAACCGGACGGTCGTCGTTCACGTTCACACGGAACAGGCCATCCATAATTTCGGTTTCTTTCGCTTTGACGGCCGTTACCACATCGGCCGGAACCAATCCTTCGTCCAGAACCAGCGATCCGCCACCAAATGCCATATAGCTGTATTGGCCATAGTCGGCGGCCTCGAAGCTGCCGTCGGCCACATTTGCTATCGCTTTGTCGATTGTCGCTTCCATATGCCAAAGGGCCGACGCCAGAATCGTGCCGGGATAGTCGCCGGATGTATCGATGACGTTTCCAATCGCTTTCACCCCACGCTCGACCGCCGCGTCCGACACGCCGAACCGTTCGGCGTACATTATGTCGGCACCGGCATCCATCATGGCAAAGGCGCTTTCCTTGGCCTTCGGCGGATCGTACCAACTGTCGATGAAGTTCACGAGGAACTTCGCGTCCGGGTTGGTTTCCCGCGCACCGTCCATAAAGGCGTGCATCAAGCGATTGACCTCGGGAATGGCATAGCCACCAACCATCCCGATCACGTTGCTTTCGGTCAGCGAGCCGGCCACCATACCAGACAGATACGATGGTTCATGAATCCAGTTGTCGAAGACCGAGAAATTCGGCGCGACCGGGCCAAACGAGGACCCCATGAGGAACGCCGTATCGGGGTAGTCCTTGGCAACCTTGCGCGCTGCGCGCTCAAGTCCGAAAACCTCGCCGACAACCAACTGCATGCCTTGTTCGGCGAACTCACGCATCACACGCTCGTAGTCAGTGTTGGCCACATTCTCTGAAAACGCGTATTCGATCTCGCCGCGCTCAGCCGCACTGTTCAGCGCCTTGTGAATTCTGCTGATCCACTGCTGTTCGACTGGTAAAGTATAAATGGCGGCAACTTTGATCTTTTCAGCTGCAGCGACACCGGCGCTGAAGAGCGTGGACGCCACGATGAGCGACGCTAGCAGCGCTCTTTTTGTCATGGTCAGTTGTTGAATCATCATCCTCTCCTGTTTTGGCAAGGACATCATTTCCTGTCCGTCCAGTCAATTTTAATAGGACGGAGAGGGCCTGCAATACTTCTCGATACGTCCGATGTCCGCCTCCAACCCACTCGATCCTCGGTCGTAAGGTGGTTAGCCCCATCTCCGCGAAATGCACATCATCCAAAAATGAGCCTACACAGTGGGCTGAGAGTCCGGAAGATCGCAGAATTTCCACGGTACATGCTCAAGCCGTGATCCAGTTTCATTTGGCGGATCGCAGACGGTTGGTTTAGCTTGGAGCAACACAGCCAGCCCTCAGATATTCTCGGACCGCGATATCGCTGACCGAGGCGTGTTGTTTGTCAGTGTTGTCTTGAGTTTCCGAATGATTGAGGAATTGAACTCTATGGACGATAAAAAAGACCCGGCGAACCTCGCCCTGGCTTTGGAACACATGACCGGTCCGTCCCGGGGCTCTATCACTTGGCTGAGCGCGTCAACATTGGACGTGACCTTGGACGCTGGTTGCTTGGTGCTCATCTCCGAGACCCAGGCTGGCGGACGGGGTGATGACCTGATCGCGCGGTTGCATCGGGTCGAAGATACCTACGAGATCGAGGCCGCGGACGATCACAACGTTTGGCTGAACGGCGATCGAATTACCACCGGCCGGCTCAAACATGGCGATACGATAGAGTTCGGTGAAAGTGGGCCGCTGTGCCGAATACGCTTTTTCACCGATCACACTCCAATTCGTAACTCGGTCCCGGACATCCTGAGCGACATTGCCGCCTATTTGAGGGTCAGTCGCCAACCGATCCTGATCCGCCTGTTCCGCGCTTGCGGCGCGCTGTTTGGCCGCCTGACGCACGAAACCAGTACACTGTTCAGGGTCACGGTATTGGCCGCAATCGTAGCATTGGGATTTTTGGCCTATCAGCAGCAGCAGCTGAACAAGCTCTTGCAAAAGGACATTGAATCCGCCGCCGTGCAGCTCGATAGCGTCGCCACGGCATTGGTCAACACGCAGAATGAAGCGCTCCGCGCTAGCGATCTTGCGCAGCTGCGAGAAAGCGTGGAGCAGAGCGTTACGTCGAATATCACCCGGCTGGAAGAGCTTGAGCTGCGCTCAACCGCGACAGCGCGTGTCATCGCCGATTCCAGTGCGTCGGTGGTGTTCCTTCAGGGTGTCTATGGATTTAAGGAGATATCGGGCCAACGTATGCTGCGACAGTTGGTTAACAGCGATGGGTTACCTTTGATATCACCAAGAGGACGGCCAATGCTTTCTCTGGAAGGCGACGGGCCTGTCGTCGAGTTACAATTCACCGGTACCGGTTTTGTCGTCGGAAATGAGGATTACTTGATCACCAACCGGCACGTCGCGCTGCCGTGGGAGCAAGAGACCGGCGGACTGACATTGGCGCTCGAAAGTGTCGAGCCCACGATGATCAAATTCATCGGCTATATGCCTGGCGCGACGGACGCGGTGCCGCTGAAACTTGTCCAGGCAAGCGAACGAGCAGACCTTGCGATTTTGCGCCACGAAGGCTCCCCAGGTGCGATGCAGGGGCTAGACTTGGCCGAAGCTTCGCCGGCGTCAGGTGCAGAAGTTATCGTCATGGGATATCCAACCGGATTGCGCTCAATGCTTGCCCAATCCGGTGCTGAATTCATCGAAGAACTTCAAGAAACTGAAAATACAGGCTTCTTTAGCGTTGCATCCCGACTTGCCGCCAAAGGATATATTGCGCCACTCGCAAGCCGTGGCATTGTCGGCCAAGTTACACCATCAGCGATCGTCTATGACGCGGAGACAACCCACGGCGGCAGCGGCGGCCCGGTCCTGGACATCAATGGCCACATAATCGCAGTAAATACCTCCATTATTCCTGAATTTGGCGGATCCAACTTTGGCGTCCCAGTTGAGGAAGTAAGAGTATTGCTTCAGGAAGCTTCTGAGCAATGATAGTCACTTAACTTCAACGCTGGTGAGCGGGGCGCGATTTGCGGCGCTGAGCTGGATTCGCAGTGGGACTGAGCCGCACATAGTTCAATGCTCAAGTCTATCTGCCACCATTTTCAGGTTGGTAGGGTCGAAATTTCGGTAACCATCGCCGCACTGATGTTTTGTATTTCAGGTAAGTCTCGCCAAAGCGTCGCTCCAGCCCTGGCTCCTCGACAAAAGCAAAATAGGCGGTGTTGAGAAGAAAGAAAAAGACTGCCCAACCCAGTAACGCCAAGCTGCTCAGCACGAGCGCCTCGGCAAGGATCAACAGAATTACGGCGATCAGCATCGGGTTGCGTACGTAGCGGTAAGGACCGCTCACCACGAATTTCTGCGGCGGGTCCCAAGGCGCCGGCGTTCCGCTACCTTCATAAATGAAAAGCCTCACTGTCTTTGCTGCCAGCAAGATGGCGGGCACTGCGAGTATCGTGGCAAATATCCAATTCTGCGCGGCGCCCACGGCGCCGCCAAAGGGCCAACCGTTACTGGTCCATTGGATCAATAGAGGAACATAAATCAGCGCCGTACCAGGCAGAATTATGACTGCTTTCGTAATTCGCCAAAACATAACGACATAGTATCACAACCTTCAGCCGGTGGTTGCTCCTCAAGTTACCGTGGCAGCGAGGGCCTCAGCCATCGTAAAGCTCCGATGTTGTGCCGAGATAGCCGTTCCACGCGAACCAATACGCAACGTGGCCAGCGACTCGCGGCAGGGTTCGACCGTCCTCCGCAACCAAGGCGTCTTCTGTAATGCGCCAACGTATTCCATCTTCCGAAGTGACGGCAGTGGCGTCACCGGAAAATCTCAGCACGCTGCGCTCATAGGCGCGCGCCGTGCGGGTGGCCGCATTGCCAATCAGGACCAGCGGGCGATCGCCAAGCTCGTCATTGATGACCGGAGTGGCCGCAAAGGCTGTCATAGGCCACGCCTTGGCGCCGCCGAACTGCCGCACACCGAAAACATAATCTTTCTGCTGATGCCGGCTCTGGTCGACATTGGTCGGGAACATCAATTCTTTTGACGCAAAATATTCACGATAAACTACGCCCGAACCGTAATCGCGAGGAACGCCGGTATTCAGCGAGAGAATGCGTGTCTCCGGGTTTGCCCTGCGCCAGTTGACCCAAGTGTCGATGACCACCGGGCGCTGCGCCAATTCGATGCCACTGTCGACAAGCTCGCCCGAAACTGGCCGCCCAGTAAACTGGTTCCAAAGAGAATGCGTTGCACGGTCGAACATCAGCTTGTTGGACCGGTAGAGGAAGCCAGACGAGCCAAAAATCAGCGGGTCGGGGAACTGTTGGACTTTGGTCTCGAACAATATGCCAGAGCCACAGAGCGTACAATACGCCAGCGCCACCGGCACCCCGCCGATAACCTCGTTGAACATTTCGTGCCAACCCATGATCCTAAGTGGATAAGCGCGCGTATCGCCATTGATGGAGACGCCGAACACAAGATCGTCGTCGCGCATATACTCAGCTTTGTCCGCCGCGATGAGTTCAGGATTGTCGAGCGACGGAATTCCGTCCTTGCGCACTCCACCCCAGGTAATCTCTTCAAGTCGAATGCGCATGGCCTCGCGTTTCGTATGCTTGGCGCGCAGGAAAACATCGAAGTTAGGATCAATCCGGAGAAATAACTCACGCTTGAAGTCGGCGTATGTTGGGTGCGGCACAATCTCGGGATTTCGTTCCTGCCAAAGCATCCAGTCGAACCAGGATCGCGCGTCCGCCTCACCGGTGATCGCGGCAAGAACACTGGACACCGCAGACTGCGGGCCTTGCGTGAAACGCAGTCCAGTAATCAAACCCGCCGCCATGTCGGGATTTCCGCGCTTTAGGATCGCCTCGAGTGCCGCGTGGAATTCGTCCGAGGCGCCAAACACAACAGCGCGTTGAAGCTGGTAGAGATCCGGGGCACTCGCCAGCGCTGGTGCTGGCGTCAATGCCGCGGCGGCAAGCATGGCGGCTGCGTGTCGGCGTGTGGGCATGGGTCGGCTCCGCTAGGTTCGCTCGCGCACAGTGGCGGAAAGAACGATCACAAGCACCCAACATTCTGGCGAGCAGAAGAGCAGATCAGGTGTGAAAACGATCGTGATATCATTGAAATCTTCGCCATGATCGTAGGGGTTGGACGGCCTGAAACCGCATGTTGCGGCCCAATGAAGCGGGCCCTAGACTCGAATCAATCCTCTAATTGGCTGCTGCGACCACAATGCCTGACAACACGCCCAACGACGTATTGCAAAAAATCCTTGGTGAGACCAAGACCATCGCCGCTGTGGGCGTTTCGACCAATCCGATCAGACCTTCCTACTTCGTCATTCGGTATCTGCACTATCGCGGCTACAACATGATACCGGTAAATCCCGCCTATGCGGGAACCGAACTTTTCGGGAAAAAAGTTGTGGCCAACCTCTCTGACATCCCAAAAGATCAACCTGTTGAAATGGTCGAAGTGTTTAGAAAGCCCAGCGCTGTACCGGAAATACTGGACGACGCGTTGGCACATCTTAGTGGCCTCAAGACGCTCTGGATGCAATTCGGCATTTACAACGAAGATGCGGCCTCCGCTGCACGCGCCCACGGGCTCCAGGTTGTTCAGGACCGCTGCCCGAAGATTGAGTTTCAGCGCCTCTTCGGCGAGCTAAGAAAAGCCGGGATAAATACCGGCATCATCTCATCAAAACTTCCGGAGTGGATGTAGTGAACAAAATTCAGAGCAAATACGGCTTTGAAACGCTTCAGATTCACGCCGGCGCAAGGCCAGACCCGGCGACAGGGGCACGACAGACGCCGATCTATCAAACGACGGCCTATGTATTTCGGGACGCGGAACACGCCGCCGCCCTCTTCGATCTAAAAGAGGTCGGATACATCTATTCGCGCCTGACAAATCCAACGGTTGCTGTCCTGCAAGAACGCATCGCGACGCTGGAGGGTGGTATTGGCGGCGTGTGCTGTTCGTCTGGCCACGCGGCTCAGATTATGGCGCTTTTTCCGCTGATGGCGCCTGGCAGCAACGTCGTTTCATCCAATCGGCTCTACGGCGGGACGGTTACGCAGTTCAACAACACCATCAATCGCTTTAATTGGTCGTCTAAACTTGTGGATTTCGATGACCTCGACGCTCTTCGAGCGGCAATAGACAACAACACACGGGCGATTTTCTGCGAGAGCATCTCGAACCCTGGTGGGTATGTGACCGACATTCCCGCGGTCGCAGAGATCGCAGATGAGGTTGGCCTGCCTCTGATCGTCGACAACACCTCGGCCAGTCCTTATCTTTGCGAGCCGATTTCGATGGGTGCCAAATTGGTGGTACATTCGACAACGAAATACCTGACAGGCAATGGCACGGTGATGGGCGGATGCGTTGTCGACAGCGGCAAATTCGATTGGTCAGCCAACGGCAAATTTCCGGCGCTATCCGAGCCCGAGTCAGCTTATCACGGGCTCAAATTCCACGAAACATTCGGACCATTCGCCTACACGCTTCACAGTATTGCCGTCGGCTTACGCGATCTCGGCATGACATTGAATCCGCAAGCCGCCCACTACACGCTTATGGGGGTCGAAACGTTAAGCCTCAGGATGCAGCGCCATGTGGACAATGCCCTCGCTGTGGCGAGTTGGCTTGAAAACCGTTCGGAGGTGGCCGAAGTCACCTATGCGGGGCTTCCAAGTTCACCCTATTTCGAGCGCCAGCAACGAGTTTATCCTAAGGGTGGAGGCGCGCTGTTCACTGTTCGATTGAAAGATGGCTACGGTGCCTGTGTCAAATTGGTCGAAAGTCTGGAACTCTTCAGTCACGTGGCAAATCTCGGGGACGCAAAGTCACTGATTATCCATCCCGCCTCGACAACGCACCGCCAATTAACCGATGAGCAGAAAATCGCGGTAGGAGCAGCGCCGGATATTCTACGTTTGTCAATCGGGATCGAGACTGTCCAAGATCTCATTGCGGATCTGGAGCAAGCATTGGCCAAGGTGACCAGTTGAGGGCGTGACGACCGATAATTTCCAAGGACGCTGCGGCTCCCTCGCACACTTTGTTCCCAATTCTCATGAAAATTGATATTGTCGCCGCACAAAACAATAAAAAAAGGGGAGACAAAAATATGGCCACTGAACAAGCTACAGTGAATAACGGAGTCAACACTCAGGCGTTACTCGAAGCACGTGAGGCCCTGGAAAACGCACCTGAAGCCGCGCATTTCGACTGGCGCGCGACTTGTACCTGGCAGAATGGAACCCACAGCAACTCCAAGGTCGAGGGTTTCTTTGGGCTAGGCGAGGAACAGCATCACCGCTCGACCTTCACGTTCGACGCCGACCACCCGGAAGTTTTTGCGTCCGAGGACAACGGTGCCACGCCGGTGGAATTCATACTTGTAGCACTCGGCAGCTGCCTAACCGCTGGTGTTGCGGCGATTGCACAGCATCGCGGTATCCAGCTGAATTCGGTCTCCGCGACAATCGAAGGCGGCATGAATATTCAGGGCATTTTGGGTGCTGATTCCGATGTCCGAAACGGCTTCGACGGCATCAAGGTGCATTATGACATTGATGCTGACGCCGACGCTGACGAAATCGCTGCCTTGGTGGCTCAATCACAGAAGCGCTCTGCGGTGTTCGACGTTGTCACCAATCCGACCAACGTCACTGTTAGTGTAAACTAGGCGACTGCGAGCAGGCGCGTGGTTCCAGACAAGGAAGTAGCCGTCGTCATTATTGGCGCGGGCCACGCTGGGCTTGCCGTAAGCAAATGCCTGACTGACCGTTGCGTGGAGCACATCGTGCTCGACCGCGGCGAAGTTGCGAATTCGTGGAAGACCGAGCGATGGGACAGCCTGCGTCTGCTAACGCCGAATTGGCAAAGCAGGTTGCCCGGATTTGAATACGATGGCGATAATCCAGACGATTTCCGGACCATGCCGGAGGTCATCGAATTTCTCGAAGACTATGCGCAAAGGAACGCGGCGCCTGTTCGAACCGGCGCCGAGGTGACGGCCGTGTGTCCGAACGGCGACGGGTATCGGGTCGCCACGGATCGCGAAGAATTCGGGTGCCGTGCAGTCGTCCTCGCCACCGGCGCCTGTGCCGTTCCCACCATACCTGCGCTGGCCAAGGAACTGCCAGACGGCATCGTGTCATTGCATTCGCGCGACTACCGCAATCCGGGGCAAATACCGGACGGCGGTGTGATGATCGTCGGCGCATCGGCGACAGGAACTCAAATATCGATGGAACTACAGAGGGCCGGGCGCGACGTGACTTTGTCCGTCGGCGAGCACATCCGGGCGCCGCGGACCTATCGCGGTCGGGACCTGGAATGGTGGATGGACCAATCTGGCATGTGGGACGAAACGTATCAGGAGGTTGAGGATGTAAGGCGCGCGCGCAGTTTACCATCGCTACAGCTTGCCGGAACGCCCGACAGGTCTACACTTGATCTGAATGCGCTGACTGATATCGGCGTGCGGATTGTCGGTCGACTGGTTGGACTATCTGGCGATGTGGCGCAGTTCTCGGGCTCACTGCGCAATCAATGTGCCCTATCGGACCTGAAGATGAACCGTTTGCTGGGGACTCTTGACGATTGGGCAGAAGAGACCGGGCGCGCCGCCGACGTCGGACCGCTGGAACGGTTTGAGCCAACCCGGGTTCCCGACAATCCGCCGCTGACCTTGAACCTGGTTGGCGAAGGCATTCGGACAGTTCTTTGGGCGACTGGCTTCAGACCCGATCATTCCTTCCTTGAAGTTCCTGTTTTCGACCGAAAGGGGCAGATACTGCACGATGGCGGGGTTGTCGACGCACCAGGCCTGTACGTCATGGGCCTTCAGTTCATGCGACGGCGCAAATCGGCGCTCATCGATGGTGCGGCGGATGATGCGACCGATATCTGCGCGCATCTTGTTCACTATCTGAACTGACTCCCAGGGTTTCCCTGCATGATCGAGCGGGATCGATGTGCCGCTCTCCTTATTGTTCCCGTCCCTGCGAATGGTGAAACATTGATCGACCCAACGGCGACTCACTGAAATGTACCCGTCAGTGGCGTCAGTGAGACTGCTTTGAGAACGAAAGGTCGTTCATGGTTCCAAATCAGAAACCGTCAGGGCAAATTCCGGCAGTTGGCTTGGCTCTGACACGAGACACGACCACCAACCAATCGCTGCCAATCAAGAAAATTCGTCTGCCCGATACATCCTGGTCTTGACGTGTATCAAAGCAGTTGAACAACCCTAATGGTAATCATAGATGCGTAAAGGGCAGTGCCGCGAACCCATGAATCAGATACCGAATACACGGAGGTTTCAGATGTTTAAGCCGGTAATGGTCGCACTTCTGTCAATTGTCATCGGCGCATCGGCGTCTGCCAGTTCGAACCCCCAGCTTGATTCCCTGGTCAAGAACGGTTTAGCCAAATATGGGATACACGCCGACGTGTCCCAATTCTCCACCCATACCGTGGCGCGCTTGCACTTGACATTGTCTTCGAGAAGAAGTGACGGCCGCAAACTCCTTGAGTTGAAGGCAATTCTGCGCGACGCGAAACGAAGACGGTCAAGAGCTCGATGAATATCGATTGCCTGGCCGCGGGCTCCCAATTCCGGAAAGCGCCGATAGAGTTCTTTCGGTATCAGCCGGAGATTTTTTTCAGCCGCCCTAACCTCGAGGCAACTCGTCGACTGATTTATCCGGCTACTCCATTCCTAGCGCTGTCTCCCGCAAATTCCATCTGCCATGCGGGGTGACGCAGACAAAGTCAACGTCCGCTCCTGCTGTGCGCTTGTCAGGCGTTTTGCCCGGCCAGGCGACCAAACACCGAGCCACTGATCAAACCCGTGCCGCCCGGATAATTGAAATAGAAAAAGCCCCCGACCAGCTCGCCTGCGGCAAAGAGCCCCGGGATAGGGGCGAGATCGGTATCAAGAACAGCGCCAGTTTCGGGATCGATGCGCAGCCCACCAAAAGTGAAGGTAACGACGCACCCAACCTGGTAGGCCTCGAACGGGGCCTGGTCGATCGTATTGGCCCAGTTCGATTTTTCGGGTGCCAGGCCCTCGGTTCGACGCACGTCATTGACGTTCGGGTCAAACGCAATGTCAGTACACACCGCGGCGTTGTAGTCGGCAATCTCTGCAAGGAATGCCTGCCTATCCACGCCTTCCAGATTGTCGGCCAGCGCCTCAACCGTCGGGGCGCTGACCTTTGTGACACGCTTGATACGATATTCGTCACGCAACAGATGTGTGACCTTGGCATCGAAGATCTGCCAGGCCATCTGGTCGGGTTGTTCAAGAATGACCCTGCCATATTTGGCGTAGTTGCGGAAATCCGCATCCCGACGCGCGATCCTGATCCGATTTTCAAGGCTCCCGCCCCATTCATCGTCGCGCTGATTGACGCTTGGGTTGAAAAACTGCGCCAAAAGATAGCCATGGCTGGCAACGATTTCGACGCCGTCGTAGCCGAGTTGATCCGAAAGCACCGGCCCGATGCGAAGACAATCATTACACTGTCTCCGATCCCTCTGATCGCGACATTCCGCAATGCCGCTTGCCTGACCGCCAATTCGGTTTCGAAGGCCACGCCTAGGGTCGCCATTGACCAGGCAATGAATGCTTCAGGCGCAGACTGTGAACTTTGCTATGGCCATCATACGAGATGGTGACCGACATATTTCACTTGCCTTACAAGCCCGATCGGCGGCATGTCCGCGGAGAGGTTATCGAATATATTCTCAAACTGTTCGAGGCGAACTGGTGCAGCGACAGCCAGATCAACGACCTAGAGCTGCTCGAGGCCTTCGTTAAAGCCCAAGTCGCGGCGCGCAGTCTTCCCGCAGATCTGGAAGCGATATTGGCTAAGCACAGGCCCTGGCGCCTTAGAGAATTCCTAGCTGAACGACGTATCAACCCCGATCCAACTGTCGCAGACGCGCAGCGCGCTACGCTCGAGCGATTGCTTACCGCCTGGCGGCATGAACGCGTCGAACGGGAGGCGTTGTCCGGTGTGGAATCCCAGGGATCCGCCGCAGGTTAGCCGCTTTCGATCCGTGATGCCCTTCGGGCTATCTAAATGCCTAATGCTTCGCAGGCGGAAAGCACCGTTGCGGCTATTGCCAGTATCGAAAACAATCTTGCCTTGGCCATTTGTCGTCTCCCTTGTTTGACGGAAGCGCATCAAGTGCGGTTCCTATTCTTAACACACTCGCCGAAATGTCCAAACCCTGTGCCGCTGCCGCGCTTGTGATCACTGTCTGCAACCAGCCATAGGCACTTTCGCCTCAAATATCGGGATGAAGTGACATCGAAACTGGCGGCTGGTCGCGATCCCGGAATTCCGGTTCGAGACACCGCTTCACGGCGTTATCATCTGCAGCGCTCGCCCAGTCGCTTGGTCAAAAAGATGCATAGTCTTGGGATCCACCGACAAGCCGACGACCGTATCGACGTCAGGTGCCTTTCGGCCGGAGGCCTTTGCAATCACTTCTGTTCCGTTAAGAGCTACGTGAAGCAAAGTCTCAGCCCCTAGTGGCTCGCAGACGGAAACTTGACCTTCGATCAAAGCCCTGCTGTCGCCAACTAAAAAATCTTCGGGCCGGACACCAAGGATGACCCGTCGACCTGGTGCGGAGTTCTCGAGCGAAACATCGATCGTGGCCCCGTTAAAGAGCCTAAGACCGGTCTCGGTCGTTTCGGCGTCGATCATGTTCATGGATGGCGCGCCGATGAATCGCGCGACGAAGGTATTGGCGGGTTTGTGATAAACTTCGGATGGCGTTCCGACCTGCTGTATTACCCCGTCATTCATAATCACGATACGGTCGGCCATGGTCATCGCTTCGACCTGATCGTGCGTTACAAAAATGATTGTGTTCCCGACCCGCTGATGCAGCCTTTTGATCTCAAGTCGCATTTGGGTCCGCAGTTGTGCATCCAGGTTGCTGAGCGGCTCGTCAAATAGAAAAACCGCAGGGTCGCGAACCATCGCCCGGCCAATCGCAACGCGCTGTCTTTGACCGCCAGAAAGCTGCGCCGGTTTGCGGTCCAACAAGTCGGTCATGTCAAGAATTGACGCAACTTCTTCTAAACGCTTGTTTTTATCTTCTCGATTAAGGCGCGACGTACGCAACCCAAAGCCAATGTTCTTGCGGACGGTCATGTGTGGGTAAATCGCGTAGTTCTGAAAAACCATCGCGATGTTTCGCTCTTTTGGTTCCAGGTTGTTGACTTGGCGACCCGCAATTTCGATCTCGCCCACGCTGGCCTCCTCCAGGCCTGCGATAATCCGCAAAGTCGTGGATTTGCCACAACCCGATGGCCCGACGAGCACAACGAATTCGCCTTCTGCGATATCGAGATTGATGTCTCGCAGGACTGTCGTGTTGCCGAAAGATTTGCCAAGATCTCGGAGAGAGACGTTTGCCATTACCGACACTCCCGCAGTTTTGCGAAAGCACTGGCAAGCCCTACCTCAGCGGGCTTTCGTGCGTCGAATTCTCGAGTGAATTCCATAAAGATATCATTCAACTCGACTTCATATTCAGCGAGCGCGACGTCGAGTGCACCGGGCGCCGGGCCACCCGGCCGGTCGCGACGATCAACAAAAGTCCTCATCGACACTGCATCCGCGTAATCATCCTTGCGCAGCTTAGTGACGCGACCCGTTTCACGTTTGAAAGCATTCTCGAACGCTTCAAATCCAGCCGAAAGTGGTTGGTCGACGTCGATCACGGAGCGGGCCGTTGCCGCCGCGACTTCGTGGGCCTGACGAAAGCTGAGGTTTTCGGTTCGCACCAATGTGTCGGCGAGCTCGGTAATCGTGATGCAGGCGGCATCGGCATTCTTTCTGACCCGAGCATCGTTGATAGAACAGGCAGGCAGAAAAACTGTCAAAAGTTTAAGCAGGCGTCCGCCCGTTTCAAATGCAGCGTAGCCAGTCTGCTGCACATCGCCCTCACTGTCGTTCATATCGGTGAAAGGCGTGTTGTGCATCGTGTTCACGATTGTGTCGCAGTGACCGATCGCTGTACTGGCGAGATGGCGCATGTGTTCGATTGGTACCGGGTTCCGCTTTTGCGGCATGATCGAACTGATCTGGACAAGGTTATCCGGCACACAAAGTTGGCCGACTTCGAACGCGGACCAAAATCCGAAGTCCTGCACCACCCGGCCGAGATGCAGGAATATCAGTTTCAGCGCGGAATAGAGCCCGGTTATGTAATCGACCGAGGCGATGCAGCCGTAGCTGTTGAGTTTGGGTTTCTCGAAGCCAAGCAATGTCGCAACGCGTTGTCGGTCAATGGGAAATCCACTGGTCGTGATCGCTGCAGCGCCCATGGGGCAAAGATTTAACGCATCCGCTGCGAGCCTTAGGCGCTGCAAATCGCCGAGCAATGTTTCAATCGCGGCAGCGAGGTAATGCCCAAAGGTTGACGGTTGCGCCGGTTGTCCGTGCGTGTAGGCGACGATCAAGGTGTCGCGTTCCTGACCGGCCTTCTCAATTAATGCCGAAAGCAACTTATAGAGCAGGGCGGCAATCGCATCTGTCCGCTCTCGCAGCGCCATCTTGAACACAGTGTGGTCCATGTCGTTGCGGGAACGCGCCGTATGCAGCGCGCCGCCGAGGTCACCTAGCCGGCGTCTCAACTCCGCTTCGACAAGGAAGAAATAATCTTCGTGCTCACCGGTGTAGTTGAGTGCGCCAAGGTCGGCTTCGGCCTCAATGCCGGCAAGCGCATCGGCGATTTCCCCGGCGTCGGCGCGGGGCAAAACTCCTGTCTCTGCCAGCATTACCAGATGCGCCTTGTTGATCGCCATCATGTGTCGGGCGTAGTGCGTTTTCACACCTTCAAAGAGCGGCGCAAGAACCGTCTCGGCGTAGACCGGGTGGGGGAGAAATGACCGGTCTTTCACCCCTTGAGCCCCGCCATGACGACACCGCGGATGATGAACCGCTGGAAGACCAGAAAAAAGACCAGCGTCGGGATAGTTGAGATTGCCGCGCCCGTCATGATGAGTTCCCACTGCACATCAGCTTCATCGCCAAACGAGGCCAGCCCAACCGGCAACGTGTACATCTCGACCGAGTTGGTTACGATCAGGGGCCAGATGAATGCGGTCCAGTTGCCAAGAAACACGAATATCGCAAGCGCGGCGAGCGCTGGTCGAACCAGCGGCATAGCGACGGTCCACCAGATCTGCAGCTCATTCAGGCCATCGATGCGAGCAGCTTCAATGAAGTCATCCGGCACCGTCTCAAAAAACTGTTTCATCAGAAACGTGCCGAATGCGGTCATCAGCCCGGGGAACATGATGCCCCAATAGCTGTCAAGCCAGCCGAATTGTTGGCTCATCAAATACCACGGGATGACCAACATCTCGGTCGGGATCATCAAAGTCGATAGAATGGCGATAAAGATGATGTAGCGGCCCGGAAACCGGAATTTACAGAGCGTGTAGCCAACGAGACTGTCGAAAAAGAGATTCGAAATCGTTGTAATCAAAGCGATGATTGTCGAGTTGATCATCCAACCGAAAAAGCGACCATCTTCGAGAACAAATGTGTAGTTCTCTGTCGTCGGTTCCTTGGGCCAAAGATTGATGTGGTAAACCTCGTGCGGCCACTTGAGCGACGTCGAAAGCATGTAAACGATCGGCATGATCATCAGGACACCGCCGAGAAAGAGCAGCATCCACCGAATGATCTGACCCATGTTGGCCGGCTTGCGCGGGGCCTGAACCGTCAAAAGCGTCTCGGACGAAGCGCGGATATCGTCTACAGCGGCCACGTTAACGATCTCTCAGGATGCGGAGCTGCAGAAGGCTGACGAGCAACAGGATCAAAAACAGGACGACAGTCTGGGCTGCCGCGTAGCCCATGTCGAAGTCGGTGAAGGCCGAGTTGTAGATCATCAGGACCAGCGGTTTGGTGGAATTCAGCGGACCGCCAGGATCGCCTGTCGTCATGTTGAAAACGTGGTCGAATATGCGCAGGAACCCGATCGAGCTGAAGACCACGATGAAGACGATTGTGGGTTTCAGAAGCGGTATCGTGATCTCAAAAAGGACCGTCCACCAAGGCACGCCGTCGATGCGGGCCGCTTCGTAGTAACTTTTTGGTATGGCGCGCAGACCCGCCATGAAGATGATCACCTGGAATCCCAAACCGGCCCAGACGGCAGGCGCGAGAATGGCCGGCAAAGCATTGGTGGTCGAGCGCAGGAACTCAATTTGCGGGATGCCCACGCTTGCGAGGAAATTGTTAAAAAGCCCGATTGGAACGGGCTGGTAAAACCACCGCCAAACCCAGGCCATGGCAACTGCTGACGTCATGAACGGAAGGAAATAGAGCATCCTGAGCAAGCCATGCATGAAGCGCAACTTGTCGAGGTGGTAGGCGATAACGAAACTGATCACGAGTGACACCGGCGTGCCGATCAGCAAGTAGACGAAAGTGTTCTGGAACACTTTCCAAAACACCGGGTCCGACCAGAGCTTGAGGTAATTTTCGGCCCCCGCCCAGGTACGTTTGCCCAGCAAGTTCCAGTCTTGAAACGAAATCAGGACGGCGTTGCCAGTGGGATAGAAACGGATGATGACATAAAACGCCACCGGCAGGGCCAGGAACCCCCAGGCCCAAGCGATTTGTTTCTGCCGGATCGAGAGGTTTCGGTAAAACCGCACCCTTCACCTCCTGACGAGGCGCGCCAGGATCGGCGCAGAAAAGCCCCGGCCGAAGCCGGGGCTTTGCTCGTTATTGATAGTACTCGTCGAGCAGTTTCTGTTCGGCTTCGGCAGCGACCGCAACGCTGTCGGACGCCGACTGCCCTTCGATATCTATGCGCTGCACCATGTCCATCAAGATTTGGCGCTGACCGGACTCGTTGGCGAATTTTGTTGTATTTGCATACGCCAAGCCGCGGATGAAGGGACCGAAGACCTCGTCATTCGCATTCGCCTCCGTCAGTCCGACCGAGGGTTTGGCCGGCAGCTCACCGACAACGTCGAGCCAAATCTGCATTGCCTCATCCGAAGTGACGTAGTCCATGAATTTAACCGCCGCATCGTACTTTTCACCGTCAGCCTTGGTGGTGATCGCGTTTACCCAATAGGACGAGTAATTGAAACGCTCCCCATCGGCATTTGCCGGAAGCTCGGTCACTCCCCATTCAAGACCGCGGGTTTTGTTGAGCGATCCGATCCTGAAAGAGCCGTCGATATGCATTCCCGCCAGACCGGCTTTGAACGCGGCCTGCGGCTCGTCCATGAACCCGAATGCCGCGACTTTGTGGTCGTTGACCAGACCAGTATAGAACTCGATTGCCTTGATCCCGGCGTCCGAGTTGTAGTTCACCTTTTTGTAGTCATCCATGTAGGGCTCGCCACCCATCTGGCGAACCAGAACTTCGCGGAACCAGTGGTGATCCTGGGCATTCATGCCAATTGTGAAACCCGCTTGGGTCAGGTTTCCGGCGCTGTCGCGTTTGGTCAGTTTACCGGCTATATCGACTAACTCGTCGAGTGTCTCGGGTGGCCCGTCGATGCCGGCCTCCTCAAACAGCCGCTTGTTGTAAAAAAGCGCGAGCGAGCGTACCGCGGTAGGCAGCGCCCAGTAATTCTCACCTTCACGCATTGCAGCGACCATCGGGAAGAAGTCGTCCTCGATCTTTGCAGGTGGGAATGTGTCGGACGGCAACGGCTGGATCAGTTCGGCAGCCACATAGTCGTTGAGCCAGCCGTAAAAGAGCTGGACAACGTCGGGGCCTTCGCCCGCCGGAATCGCTGCAGCAACTTTCGTGCGGTAGTCAGCGTAGGGGAAGTGGGTCATCTTGACTTTGATGTCAGGGTTGGCAGCCTCGAAGTTCCCGATCAACTGCTCCATAGCCGTGACGCGAGCGTCGAAGAAATACTGCCAGTATTCGATTTCGACCTCAGCCCAGGCGGCGGTCGACCCCAACAAAAACGCCGCACTCGCGGCAAGGGAATTTATGGTTTTCAGAAGCATAGCGATCATCTCCCTGTGAATTTCGGTGCAATAAAATCTTGCCCGTGGGTGCCCTTATCAAGGCAGTTCATGATAAAAAGCGTAGCGTATCGGGCTTGATCCAACAAGATTTCCAAACCGGGAGCAGATTTGTATATGCCATTGACCGATCAGGACCGCATTGCACTGGATGCCAGGCATCCGAGGATCGTCGATCTTTGGTTCGCGCTTCAGCCATTGAAATCGGCTGTCTCTTTCATGCAATCGGGCGCGCATCCAGATGACGAAACAAGTGCGATGCTTGCGGCACTTAGATTTCGTGACGGATTTGCCGTCTCCTATGCCTGCGCGGTTCGCGGCGAGGGCGGGCAGAACGATATCGGCACCGAAGTAACCGAGGATTTGGGGGTCTTGCGCACCGCCGAAATGGAGCGTGCAGCGGATGTCCTTGATCTGAACCTCTACTGGCTTTCGGAAAGCCCCGAGGATTCGATTTTCGACTTCGGGTTTTCAAAGGACGGCGATGACACACTCA
>CAJHYP010000092.1_pt1 | contig 31191 bp, 23 predicted proteins | sample 9198731 | NCBI WGS metagenome assembly CAJHYP01 (sample SAMEA7708363, study PRJEB35096) | sediment metagenome | biome: marine neritic benthic zone biome [ENVO:01000025]; feature: sediment [ENVO:00002007]; material: shallow marine sediment [ENVO:03000034] sea grass bed [ENVO_01000059] ...
AATTGCTGGCGCTGCGCGAAGAGGATTATGTCCTGGCCGCCCAATTACTGGGTGCCGGAAGCGGACGCATTATCCAGCGGCACCTGATCCCAGGGTTTATGTCGCATCTTATCGCGTCCGCCACGCTGACCATTCCGGGAATGATCCTGGGGGAAACGGCGCTGAGTTTTCTGGGCATCGGTTTGCGTCCGCCGATCACCAGTTGGGGGATACTTCTGACAGAAGCGCGCAGCGTCAATATCATTGCGTTGTATCCCTGGTTGCTGACTCCGGTCATTCCGGTCATCCTGGTTATCTTGGCCTTCAATTTCCTCGGCGACGGTTTGCGTGATGCTGCTGATCCGTACAAGTAGCGGAGAGCGGATATAGTCCACAGGTGAGTGTCTTGGATAAACCGATATCCGGCCTGATCAAGTCGTCGCAGGCCCATGCGCCCAAATTGCGCATCTGGTCCGGTCTGATCTTGTTCACATTTGCCATCACGCATTTCATCAATCACGGGCTTGGATTGATATCAATCGAAGCGATGCAAACGGGCCAAGATATCAGGCAACTGGTAACCCGAACAGTGTTGGGCACCACCTTGCTTATCGCCGCAGCGGGTATTCATTTTGCTCTTGGGATTTCAAAGTTCCTCGCTGCGAGAATATGGCGGCTGGGATTTTTCGGTATCGTCCAGCTTGCATTCGGCCTGCTTATTCCAGTCTTTTTAATCCGGCATGTCATAGGCACCCGGGTTGTCGACGCAATGTTCGGCATTGAGGACGACTATGATTACGTTTTATGGGCGATGTGGCCTGGCGAGGCATTGAACCAGGCATTTCTTATATCCATGGTCTGGATTCACGGGTGCATCGGTATCCACAATTGGCTGGTGCTTAGGTCTTGGTATCGACGCCTGACCTGGCTTTGGTACGGTCTGGCTGTGGCCATACCGTTTCTTAGCTACGCCGGGTTTGTTACGGCTGGCCGGTTGGCGAAGTTGGAAGGGGGGTTCACCAATCCTTTCACCAACGATCAATTTGGAAGAATCCTGCAGGTGCTGAGTTTCTCTGAGACCGCCTATTATGGAACATTGATTGGCGCTATCGGCGTTTGGTTGGCGCTGTTGCTTGCAGACCGCTACCGGCACAAGGTGGCCATCAGCTATAACAATGGTCCAACTGTTCTAGCGCCCCGCGGTCTATCGCTACTTGAAATCAGTAAGGCGAACCGCATTCCTCATGCGTCAGTTTGTGGGGGCAGGGCGCGGTGCTCGACATGTCGCGTGCGCGTAACCGAGGGGCTGGAGAACCTGCCTTCGGCAACGGAGAATGAGCTAAAAGTGCTCAGCCGGGTCGGTGCGCCTTCTAATGTCAGACTTGCCTGCCAACTCCGTCCGGAGTCCGACATCTCGGTCTCGACGCTTCTACCCGCAAACGTCGATGCGCTCGATGTAAACAAAGCTGACAAATATCTGTGGGGGGTTGAACAGGATGTCACCCTTCTCTTCTGCGATCTTCGAGGCTTTACAAAGATGTCCGAAGGTCGGCTGTCATTCGATGTTGTCTTTCTCCTCAATCAGTTTTTGGGCCGAATGGCCGAAGCAATTGAGGACACCGACGGATATGTCGACAAGTTCATGGGCGACGGGATCATGGCGATATTCGGGATGGGCACGACCGCCAAAGACGGCGCGCTTCGTGCAATAGACGCCGCGCGCGCCATGGGTGGTGTGCTGGACGCGCTCAATCAAAGCCTGCGTGAAGAATTGCCAACGCCGCTTAGCATCGGCATCGGCATCCACTCAGGCGCGGCTATTCTCGGGCGAATTGGCGCGGCTCACAAAACTGAAGCCGCAGGTCGAATTACCGCACTTGGAGAGACAGTCAATTTGGCAAGTCGGTTGGAAAGCATGACGAAAGAAATGCAAGTACAGGTCATAGTGTCCAAGGACGCAATAGAAGCGGCAGGAGTTGTCCCGGATGAAAAGCTCTCGCTTCACACGGTGGAGGTCAGAGGATTGCGCCAGCCAATTGCGATCTACTCCAGCGCCCGCGCAATCGATTTGCCGTCAATTTGACTCCACAGGGAATCGTACACCCCTTGAGTTGGAAATAACCAAGTGAATATCGCCCTTTATGCGCCACTGAAAATGCCGAACCATCCTGTTCCATCGGGTGACCGACTGATGGCGCGCCTCTTGGTGGCGGCTCTTGAACACAGTGGTCATAAGGTAAGCCTGATCTCCGAAATGCGCAGCTACGCGAGCCAGCCGGAGGCGGATGCATATACCAAAATAGAAGAACAGGCGCGCGCCGAGATTGCGAGGCTCTCGGATCGGTGGACAGTCGGACCGCGGCCTGATGTGTTTTTCAGCTATCATCCCTACTACAAAGCACCTGACTTGCTGGGACCAGAACTTGCCGCCCGTTTTCAGATTCCCTATGTGACGGCCGAGACGTCCTATTCCGAGCGAAGAAATATCGGTTATTGGGCACAGACGCAGGACAGGGTTCTGGCCGGGATCAAGCTTGCCGCTGTCAACATTTGTCTCACGAAGCGTGATCGCGATGGCATCGAGGCAGCCGCGCCGACTGCGCATGTTGCCATGCTTCGTCCCTTCATCGATCCTGTCCCGTTTCTCCAACCACTATCCCAGGGAGAGGCAAATCCGCACCGATTGATCACCGTTGCAATGATGCGCCCCGGCGACAAGATGGAAAGCTACGGAATGTTGGCCAATGCGCTGGCGCACCTTTCACCCAGACTGCCGTGGTCACTATCCGTGATCGGAGACGGGGCATTGAAGGCCGAAGTGACGTCGCTTTTCGATGATTTCAGGGCAGATCAGATCACGTGGCACGGTGAAGTCACGACAGCAGAAGTCGCGGCCTTGATGTCGCAAAGCGCGCTATATGTCTGGCCTGGGTATGGGGAAGCTTACGGGCTGGCTTATCTCGAGGCGCAGGCCGCCGGTCTTCCGGTTGTGGCGATGAACGTCGCCGGCGTGTCAGCGGCAGTTGAACACGAGGTGAGTGGGTTGCTGACGACGCCCGATGATCCAGCCGAGTTTGCAGGCGCAATCGAGCGACTTTTGATCAACCAAGATGAACGAACGCGCATGGGCAAAATGGCCCGCCAGCTGATACTGGCTGAACGCACGCTTGAACAAGCCGCGAGGACCCTTGACGCGATCCTGGCTCAATGGACGCGGCCAGAATGAAGAACGACACCGAACTTTGGGAACCCCTAACCGAGGAGCTTGAGCGGTGGGAGCGCGCCGGAAAGCAGGCGCGTTTCTGGCTGCGTGACGATGACGCGGTTGTGCCCACGGGCGCGCTTGACCGTTTGCTGGCGCTCGCAATTGCTTACTCCGTGCCAATGACACTTGCGGTCATTCCCAAGGAGACCGGTCCAGCGCTAGCTAAGCGCCTGCAATATGTTCCAGGTATCTCGGTGGCTCTTCATGGCTGGTCGCACAAAAACTACGCACCCCTGGAGGAAAAGAAACAGGAGCTCGGTCTGCATCGCGGGACGGATGTCATCCTTGAGGAACTTCGCACCGGGTCCGCGCATCTCGCCGCTCTTTATGGGGAGACGTTCACTGGCGTGCTAGTGCCGCCCTGGAACCGGTTTGACACACAGCTGCTGCCGCATCTGTCCAGTCTGGGTCTGGCCGGTCTCTCGGCATTTGGGCCGGAGCAAGAATTGCCGCTTCCTGTGATCAACACCCATGTGGATCTGATCGATTGGAAGGGAACGCGCGGAGGCCGCGACACGGCAGACTTGATCGCAGATATCGTCCACCGGCTTCGGCAAGTCTTTGACGAGGGCGGCACGGTGGGAGTTCTCAGCCACCACCTTGTGCATGACGAGGCCGCGTGGCTGTTCCTGGAACGCTTGTTTCGTCTGACATGCCGGCATGGCGGATGCACATGGATGTCCGTTTCCGCGCTTTTGCGGGATAGCGCTGGCCGAGAATTCGCGAGTTGCCGCGCTGATCCGGTGAAAAATCAGACGGCGACTTAAAGATCAATGATCTGACCATCGCGCGCGAAGAACGAGTCAGGAAACTCAGCTTTGGCTTCGCGTTCGGCGACTTCAATCTCAGCGTCTGTGCGCCAGGGTGCGTGATGGGTAAATCCGATCTGCCGCGCGCCGGCTTCACGGGCCAGTCGCACCGCTTGCTGCCACGAGGAGTGACCAAAGCCTTGAAATCTTTCCATTTCCGCATCCCAGAAAGTGCTGTCATAAAGAAACAAGTCGCAATTCTTGATCAGCCGCAGCACCGACTGGTCTAAATTGCCCGGCTGGTGCTCGGTGTCGGTGACAATTGCAACAACGCGCCCATTCCATTCGACGCGGTAACCAACCGCACCCCCGGGGTGAGAAAGATTGGCGGTCCTGACAACCACATCCGGGTGCGGGTGCAAGTCATCATTAGGGTGGAAATCCCGAGTTTCCAATTCCGCCGAGTAGATTTCCGGACTAATGGGAAGAAACGGCGGACGGATAAACTTGGAGACCATTTCTTGGGTGGTCATTTTGCCTTCGAGATGCCCCGACCACAGAGTGACCGACGAAATTGATTCGAACATCGGCGGAAAGAATGGCAGCCCTTGAATATGGTCGTAGTGGCAGTGACTAAGAAACAGATCGAATTCGGTCACGCCCTCGGATTTTAGCGCATACCCGGCAGGCAATAGTCCGGAACCGGCGTCAAAAAGTAGCGTATGATTGCCACAGCGTATCTCGACGCAAATGGTGTTGCCGCCGTAAACACTGAACTCGGGCCCAGATACCGGGATGCTGCCACGCGCGCCCCAGATGCGAATTCGAAAATTGCCGCCGGTGTCTTTCCGGTTTAGATTATTCATGCCAGGCAGTGCGCCTTCGCTGAAAATCCTTGTAATTACTTACCATTGCCAACCTTGCTTTGCTTCGGGCTCTCTGAATTCCCGTTGCTTTTTCTCAACTTAGCGAACCTGCGCCCAATTCGCGAGTAACAAGTTTCGGCATTGTTGCGCAGGCATCCGGTCGCTATTCCTATGGCCAGTTGCAAGAGTGCACGACTGGACCGACACCCGAATGCCGCCGCCAGATTATCCCAGAATCGCAGTCGTCGCGGACGCGCATTTTCATGATATTTTTGGGGATTACGGGCTGGCCGCCAATGCAGGGGCCGAACGGCCGAGAGCACTCCGGCGATTAGCCGATACAGCCAAATCGACCCGGGTATTCAACGAAAGCCATGCGGCTTTGCACTATGTGCTGGACGACATCGTCGCGCGCGGCATCAGACACGTGGTCTTGCTTGGCGACTATTCAGATGATGGGCAACGTGCAACGCTTTTTGGGCTTCGCGCTTTACTTGATGATTATACCAAGAAATATGGCGTCCGCTTTTACGCAACACCTGGCAATCATGACGTATTCGGAGCAAAAGGCCGCCATCGCACCAAGCGGTTTTTGAACGGGCTTGGCGGATACGATATCGCGACAAGCAATCCGGCGTTGGTCGATCCACAGGCCGGTCAGGTTGCCCAATCTGACGCGAATTATTGCGATGGCTACCCCAAGGCATTGCAATTGCTGCCAGATATCGGGTTCTTCGGCGGACCGAAGGTTCTGCACTGGGAAACGCCCTTCGGTTCCTCGGCAGAGCCCGCGGAAAGGACCTTTTCTGTACGGTCGGAGGACGGTGTGGAATTTCCTCCGTTTATGGACGCATCTTACTTGGTGGAGCCAAGCCCTGATATTTGGCTTTTGATGATCGATGCAAATGTCTTTAAGCCGCATAGCCGCGCGGAACGAGTCCACCACGATGAGGATCATGCCGATAGCACGGACGCGGGATGGAACGCCATGTTGGCAGAAAAACCGTTCATTCTAAGTTGGATGAAGGACGTGGCGGCGCGGGCAGAAAAGTTGAACAAGCGTCTTTTGACGTTCTCGCACTACCCCGTTCTCGATCCCGTCGACGGGACGCGTGACGATGAACAAGCATTGCTTGGCAGGACCAGCATGGTGGAGCGCACACCTGATCCAACTGTTGCCGAGGCCATACTGGGCACCGGCGCCAAGGTGCATTTCAGCGGGCATGTTCATGTCAACGACACAGCTCGGTACCGGCGTGATGGCGGATTTGTCATCAATGTCAGCGTTCCGTCATTGGTGGCATTTCCGGCCGGTTACAAGATCATCGATCAGTCCGGCGAGGGGCTGAACATCGAAACGGTTGAAATTGGCTCGATGCCGCAGGATTCGGAGATCGAGTCGCAATACAGAAAGGAGGTGGCTCAAACAGGGCTAAAAGCTGACCGCCTGTTGGGATGCGCTGATTACAGCTCTTTTCTGTATGAGCATTTGGGGCACCTTGTATCGCGCCGCTATCTGCGCCGGGAATGGCCCAAATATCTCGCGGCCTTGATCGGGGTTTTGACCCTTGCCGACTTTGCTGCGCTCCCATTTTTCGGTCGATCGTTGACAGAGGACGAGTTGCTTGCAGACCCCGAGATACTGCGTTCGAAGCGTCTTGTCGCGGAAGTCAAAGCAATCGAGAAATCGGCTGAGTTGCGCAAGGGGGCTTTGGCCGAATTGCCAGCGCTGGCGTTTTTGGAAGATTGGTACCGGTTGCGAATGGGCAGTGAGATAGCTTTGGACAGTATTTCCGCTGATCAACTGACGGCCTATAATGCCGTAGCCAATACATTTGCTGAGCGAGTGCCAAACGACACACCGGGTGTTGCCGGAAAGATCGCTTTGCTGTTTCGCATATTTACAAAGTGCCGTGATGGTCTTCCATCGCGCGATTTCACCATCGACCTTCGGACCGGCGATATAGTCGCAATTCACACTCGCGATCAGACATGACCAGCACCGCTCCGGTCATCACAGTGTCTAACTTTGCTGATTTCGGCTGCGTTCTTCTGTCAGTGCAATTGTCGTTTGGGTCAGCCTGTCGGCAAGGTGGCGCATGACTTCAATCGTCACTTCTGGAAAATCCGCGAGCAGTTTGAGAAACTGTTCTTTGCGGATGCGCAGGGCCTCGACAGGTGTTTTGGCCTTTACGGTTGCAGTACGGGTAGCGTCGCACAAAATCGCGATCTCACCGACCACTGCGTTGTGCTCGATCTCCGCGACTTTTATCTGCCCTTTCGGTGAATCCACGAGGATGTCCGCTTCGCCGGCCAGGATCAGATAGGCTGCGTCACCGACCTCGCCCTGTTGGCACAAGATCTCATCGGCTGCGAAGCTCACCCGATCCGACGTGAAGGCAAGCAACTTCAGCTTCGCGGGCTCCATGCCCGCGAAGAGCGGCACTTGCTTAAGCATCCGAACTTCGTCTTTTAGGATCATGGTGCGTCTTGGTCCTCATCCCCCGCTGACATGCCATAATGCATATTCATCCTGACACCAGTTCTTTGAATATACCATCTTTCTCTGCCAACGATGCATGGGTTCCGTCCTCGGCCACCGTGCTGCCGTCGAAAACGATGACCCGATCAAAAAGGCTTGCGAGCGCCGCATCGGCAATCACCCAGACAATTGCCGGATTGCCGTCAGCCTGTCGTACGAACTCCAGTACGTTGCGGGCAATCTGGTCGCGCGATGCGTGATCGAGCGCCGTGAGCGGCCGGTTGAAGACGAAATAGTCGGTCCGGCGCATCAAAGCGCGGGCAAGTGTCAGTTTTTGTCGCTGTGCCAGGGTCAGGCGCTTGCCGCCGGTCCCGACTTCAAAATCAAGCCCGCTGGACAATATCTCCTTGAAAAGTCCGAGTTCATCGAGAAGGTCGCGGACTATGGCCTGTATGCGTTCTCCGCCGTCGGCATGCTTGCTGTTAAGGCGGCCGAACACGACGTTGTCCATCAGGCTGGCAGAGCTCGTGTATTGATCAGGATCGTATATTTCGATCTCGTCCTTCAGATCGTCCGGAATTCCTTCACTGAACGCATGCCTTGCCTCGACGATGCGGGACATTAGCTCATCAGTCAGCAGTCCGAAACGGTGCCGAGGTTCGATATAGGCAAAGCTCAGGCGGATAATCTGCGGCCGGTCTTCCTCATCAACCTCGGCATAATCCTTTCCCTTCAGTCGCTGAACCAGACGCTGATACTCTGGCAGGTCGTCGGCGGTCATAAATGTTAGTTGCTGGAAGAACTCGTGATCTTCCGGCAGATCGCCGAAAAGCTCGGTCGCGGTTTCGGCGATTTCGTACCCCATTTCATACAACACGCGGTCCAATCCGGCTTTCTCGATGACCGAGCGGAAATAGGCGTTTTTGCCGATTTCACGCGGCATCAGAGCGGTTCCCACCGCGTTGCCGAACAGCAAGTTTTCACCAATTGTGGATTCCGCGTTATAGGCGCCGGGCTCGAAGTGGTCGATCAACGACGTCGCACCTTCCCTCTCAAGCCGGTCCCGAAGCGCCTGGCGCATTTTCAGGACGCTGGGAGCAATGTTGGGATGCCGGGAAAGATCCACAGTCGAGCGCAACGCGAGGTCGAGGATATCCTTGGAAAACAGCACGACATCCAGCACTGGAATGATCGCCTCCAACAGGTCCTCTTGCCCGTTGGCGCCGACGGCCGCGTAGTCGATCCAGTCATCCGCGATGTCGAACTCCGGGTTGCCGGTTCGGCGCGCCTCTAATTCCTCCCATTTTCGGAATGCGCCGCCGTCTTCGTAGACGGCCTTGGCGACTGGAGCGTGCTTTAGCCCGTAGAGCAAATTGTCGCGCAGTGAGCCGGAAAAGAAATACGCGTCCGATGAGGCATATGTAATCGATCGACCTGTGATTGATTCCGGCAGAGCAAGGATATCTTCACCACCCGCTACGACTTTTCCGGTTTCTGGCCAGTGCAGTCTACCCAACGCCTCGGCCAATGCGTCGCCACCGCTGGCGGCGGCGCCCAGTATGGCGATCGTCTCGCCGGGCTCTATTTGAACGTTGGCGTGCTCCAGCACCTTTGCACCGCTTTCGTCGGCGAGGTTCAGGTTCACCGCAGCCAGAGGGTGGCTGATAGGTTTGGCAATTTCGCCGTTTGCCACAGCCTGAATCGAGGGATCAATCATTTCGTCAACGGCGAAATTCCCAATAACCTGCGTGTATTTGATCTGCACATCCTGACGGTTTTGATCCCAGTCGATCAGCTCTTTCAGCGGGCCGGGAAGATCCTTGTAGGCTGCGATGACAGCGACTAACTGGCCGATATCGATCCGCCCCTGGATCGCCAGATACCCGCCCACGATGTAGAAAAAGAATGGCGTAAACTGAGCCAGCAGATTGTTGATGAATTTCACCATGAATTTCCACTGGTAGATGTCGAAGCGGATTTTAAAAATCCGACCTAGCCGAGCGGCGACATCTGCACGTTCATAGTTTGATGTGTCATAGGAATGGACGACGCCGATGCCGTCGACAATTTCGCTAACGCGACCCGCCAGCTGGCGCGCGGTCAACTGCCGTTCGCGGCCCAGGATCAGCAAACGCCGACGCAATTTCGGAATGATAAACGCCTGAATGGCGACCAAGGCAAATGTGATCAGTCCCAATGGAATGCTTTGTACGAAAATAAACACAAGCGCTGTAAGAGCTTGCCCGCCCAGCAGCGCCGGGGTCACAAAAGCATCGCCACTGAAACCGCCGACAGGTTCGACTTCGTCCTTCACCATGCTGGCGATTTCGGCGCCTTTGACGCGTTTGAAAATACTCGGCGGGAACCGCAATACCCGGTCGATCAGCTCAAACCGAATGCGGCGCAGCACTCGTTCGCCGAGCTTGCCCTTGTAGGTGTTGATATAAAGCTTGAAGAGCCCGTTGATGACGACCAGCGCAAGAAACATGCCGCTTAGAAGAAATAGCGTGCCCGTGCGCGCCAGTTCGATCCCTTCAAACAAGACAACAGGACCGGAACCAAAAAGGTCGAATTCTATCCGAAAGTAGGTTTGTGTCGCGTCGACAGATTCGAATCCGTCACCTTGAATTGGGCCGTTCACGATCTGCTTTGGCAAATCGAAAGACATAAAATATGGGATCATCGAAAGCGCAACAACGAGAAGAATCCATAGTTGCTGCTTCTTTGTGTGCTTCCAAATATACGCGGATACTCGCGTTTCCATTTCGTTCTCTTCTTAACAAATCTGGATGGGGACAAACCGATGCCGCGTTTCACGCGGCGAAATCTTCATTCTCCACTTATCCGAATAAATCCAAATGGATTAGCTCGGGTTTGATCGCGCTCGTTCAAATCAGCGTACTGTAAAGATTTTTAATGCGCTAGCCTAATCCGGGCTTGCAATTAGCTGGCGCAAAATTCGCGCCGTTTGATGAGCGCCGTCGAGCCCAAATGAAAATGCGTCTGGTGCGCGCGAGGCCAGAGCATTGGCGACGCTTTCGGTCATTGTATCAGCAGAAAGATCGGATTCCGCCAGGACGTGGGCAAGTTCCAATTCCTGAAGCCGCTTCGCGCGCACTCCTTGCTCAGATTCACCGCCAGCGGCGAATGGCACCAAAAGTGATCTGCAACGGGCGGTCAGGATGTCGCAGACCGTATTATACCCAGCCTGCGAAATTGAAAGATTGGCGCTGGCGATCAGGTTGGGGAAATCTTGCCGGAACCGGACAACTCGGACATTAACTGGTGCAGAGGCTGCAAATCCGTCGAACACCTCGGCTGGCATATTGGGGCCGGTGATCACGCACCAGTTTCCCGATTGAGGCAGACGTCTCGCCGCCTCTATTGCGGCTTGAATGAGGTCGAAACCGACCGCGCCACCGCCCGCCGATACAACGACGTCAAAATGCTCGGGTCCTGGAGCTTGTGGCGGGGTGGCGACAAGGCCTGTGTACGCGATCCGATCCCGGATCTCGTGAGCGAGCGGAAACGTCTCATCCAATCGGATGAAATCAGGATCGCCGTGAACGAGCACAAGATCGAAATACTGTTTGACCAACGCCACGCTTTCCGCATCGCGACCAGGTTTTGCGCGTTCCTGCAATACGTCACGCACAGAGCACGCGACGCGCGGTCTCTCGTTATCCGCGTAAATCGCGTCCAATAGTGGCAACAATTCGAACCGGACTTGCCTACGCCCGAACGGAAAGGCCTCTATCATCACTATATCGGGTCGGTTTTCACGATAAGCTTCCAGCAGCAAATCGCGTCGCCGGTTCTTAAACGCCTCATCAACAGCGTTTCCGTCGGCATCGCGCAATCCCGAAAATCCGGCATCACCTGCGACAATTGCGGGCAGGGCGATATTGGAAACCTTTGAACTCAAGAACCCAGCGACCGGATTTCCACCAGTGACGACAGTGACATGAAATCCGTCATCTGCCATCGCGTCTGCAATTCGGCTGGCACGAGCGAGATGTCCAATCCCTAACAAATGCTGAACATAGAAAAAGACCCGGGGGTGCGCCCGCTGCACTGTCAACTTGCCACCTGCCAGCTTTCTTCGAATAGGCGTGTCAGCTGGTCGACACTGGACTGAAAGTTGAATTTCTCGCGAACGTGTATTTCGGCGGCAGCGCCGAGATGCTTACGCAAGGCCGGATCGCGGATGGCCATTTCTAAGCCGCGGGCCAAAGCTTCGGTGTCTTCCGCCGGAACGACAAGGCCATTCTGTCCGTCCCTTAACAATTCGGGTACGCCTGAGGTGTTGGTGGACAAGCAAACCAGTCCTTGGCTCGATGCCTCTACCAGCACGTTTGGCAAGCCGTCGCGGTCGCCATCCGGTGCAATTCGGCAGGCGAGGGCGAATATATCCGACTGCCTATAGAGCTGCAAAATTGTCTCCTGGGCCAACGCGCCGTGCCAGGTGATGCGATCCGCAACCCCAAGTGAATTCGCCATATTCTTTAGCGTGTCAATCAACGTCCCTCCGCCGACATGGTCCAGTCGCCAGTGCAGATCGGCTGGTAACAGTTTCAGGGCATGAAGAAGAATGTCGAAACCTTTTTTTTCGACAGCTCGCCCAACAGATAGTAGCTTTACGGGACTGCTTGGGTCTGACCCGTCAGTCATTGGCCGTGTGCCATCAAAGGTCGCAAAACGCGTGAGGTCGAGCCCGTGATAACTGAGGTGCACGTTCGACTTTGGCCCGCCAAGGGATTGCAAACGTTCAAGCCCTGAGCGCGTGCAAGTCACGCCCCACCGCATAGAAGCAAGTTTTTCTGCAAGCTCCCAATCCGGCGAAATCCAAATATCCTTGGCGTGGGCAGAGCAGCTCCATGCAAGGCCGGACAAGTCGCTGGCATAATAAGCGACCGATGCCGGAGTGTGGATGAAATGCGCATGCAACCAATCAGTGCCGTCGGGCAGTTCGGCGGCCAAAACCGCCGCTTGCCCGAACCGTCGTACGCGATTGCGCGTCCTGTCACGGCGAAAATCGGCGATGAACTTTCGGAACGCTTCGCGAAAGCCAGGTCGCCGTATTGCTCGCCACAGTGCACGCAAAACCCGAAGCGGTTCGTGATGCAAATACTCAGGCAAATAGCGCACCGGAGACGTGATTTCGTCGTGGACGGGATGGCGTTCTTTATCTGTGGGATGACGCATCGAGATCAAAGTCATGTCGAACCCGGCTTTTTCCAGCCCCAAGAGTTCCTGTGCAATGAAAGTTTCCGAAAGGCGCGGATACCCCTTCAGAATAACGACGAGTTTTGGCAATGGAGTCGTAGACACCTCATGCCACCGCAGACGTAGGCCGGATGCCCTCATGTTCTTTTAGCCAATCCGAAACCAGCGTCGAAATATGCGGTAACCCTTCCAGCGTAGTGGCACCTTTGCTTTTTGACGGCGGGATGCGATCCGGCAATGATTTCAGCGCCGCCGCAAGACGTAACGGTTCGGCGGCTTCACCTGGAAGCAGCATGTCGATCAGGCCCAATTCCGCTGCACGCTTGGCGCGGATCATCTGTTCCTCCCGCGGACGCATGCGGGGCACGATCAGCGCGGGTTTGTCGAAGGACAATATTTCGCAATACGTGTTGTAGCCGCCCATTGCGACGACGCCGCTGGCACCGGCGATCAATTCTTCCATCCGGTTGTCGAACTCAATAACACGAATATGTGGGATCTTGCCGCCCTTCTTGATCAGCTTGCGGCGCTGATCTACTGGCATAAAGGGGCCGAGCACGATGACGGCCGGATGCGTTAGAGTCGGATCTTCCTGATAGGCGTGAATTACATCATGGATCAAATCCGAGCCGTCACCACCTCCGCCTGTGGTCACCAGAATATAATCTCCCTTTGGCCGGCGAACAGCATCTTCTTCTTTGAAAACATTGCGCTGTAGGAAGCCGACAAAGTTCATCTTGGACCGCACTTCGGCAGGAACGTCGAGGTCAATGAGCGGATCATAAAAATCAGGAGGTCCGTAGACCCAGATCGAGTCAAAATACTCGTCGATTTTTTGCATAATTTCGCGGTGCTTCCACTCGGAATCCAAAAGATGCGGTGCATCCATCACTTCGCGAAGGCCCAATACGAGCTTTGTTTTTTTGGTTTTGAGGTAGGCCAACGTATTTTCGACCTCACCGCGCAGACCCATCGGCTCCTTATCCACTATGAAAATATCGGGTCGAAATTTTTCGGCGGTGTGGAGAATGATGGACTGACGCAGTTTCAGTGTGTCCTTCAAATCGATATGGCGGTCGAGAGAAGTGTAGTCGCCGTTCCGCAGTTTGATGACGCTGGGAATTTTGACAAAGTCGACCCGCGCCCGATAGTCAAACGCACCTGCGATTGACGAACCTGAAATGATCAGGACATTCAGGCCGCGGAAATCCTCAACCAACGAGTGAGCGATAGTACGGCACCGCCGTAAGTGGCCGAGACCGAACGTGTCGTGACTGTACATTAGGATGCGAGCGTTTTCGGATTTCTGCGTCATAATTCGTCTGTTTCTCGTCCTCGGTTTTTTTCGCCTACTGCCGTGGTAGTTATTTATTCTCACTCATAAATTTTTGAAGGCGTGCGCATAAGATTAATAGCTTTTACCGCTTTGATCAGGGCGCGCAATACAGACGGACATGTGATCCCAGCCGCAGCGACGATCGCCTGTGGATTTTGTCGGTTTATTTGATCATGGCGCAGGCGGCGGGGTCGCGAAGGACATCCTCGCAGCGTGGCGATCGCCGGAAATCGTCATAGTACATAGTCCAGTTATCCAATGCCGCTGCGCGATAGGGACCAACTTTTGCATACTGGTTTTCTCCAAGCCCATGGTCGTTGTGACCAATGTTGCCCTTCACTGTGAAAACCCACTTGTTATTCGCAAATAGCTCGATATGCCCATCCCCCTCCGCGCCAGGTTTGGTCATGATAACGAAGTCGATCCAACCGTCATCCGGACGGGGCAAGGGATTGCCGCGATTGATAACCTGTATCTGGCTTGTGCACGCAACGAATTCGCCACCATCGTTGGGCCCCCAACTACCGTCTGCTGCAATCAGCGCGCGCATTTGGTTGGTTTCCGGGCGTGGCCAGACCCGGGTTTGGCGTGGTTCACAGGTGGCAGGATGGCTAACGGTGCCAGGGGCAAATTCCGGGAAATAGTTGGTTTCCACGGTCACGAACAATTTGCCGCTTTTCATCCGCAACGCCAAAAACGGGCTGAAATCGCCAACCGCCTCGGGTCCGATTTCGCGTTTCCACTGGGCAATCAGATAGCGATGCGCGGCTTGCGGAATGGGATCGCCAAATTTTACCGCGAACCCGTACCAGATCGGTTGATCATAGGGCACGCGAAGCGGCGGCCGTTCCCAAAGCTCGGCACGTTCGCTACACCCGTCAGGCTCCGCCGGGCAAATCGGCTTTACGCTCAACTTGACCGCGCCATTTCCGTTCAGCTTTTCGTCGCTTTGAAATTCGACCGTGCCTGCGGATTGTTCAAAATTCTTCTTGTAGTACAGACCACCCGCGATCGTAAAATCCGGGCCTTCCAGGCTATCGGCAAGGGGTTGCCGCCAATCGTCCGCCACTGCCTCTGACAGGCCAAGGGTCAATGCCATAGCTGCAACCGCCAATCGTGCCTTACCCAACATAACAAGTTCCCCTCTCCCTTCGCTGCACTAGTGATGATCGTCGCAATTTATGAGCTATTGAATTGCTTCTCAGAAATATGCTCCGAATACTTTTGCAGGCCGGATGAATTTTGTCCAATAATCACGCCGAACGGCAGAGCCCAGTGTCTGGGCAATGCGATGCGTATTGGCCAACATTATGTCCTACCGTCACCCTGCACCAGCCGATGCTGCCAGTTTCTGTTTCAGGTTGTTGGCCGCCTCCGCGTAACCACCTGCGGCACCATCGACAAAATGCATATGATCCCGCGTCATCGGCGACGGCACGATGCAAGTAACCAAAGCGGTGTCCTGCTTGTGCAGGCCAAATCGGCAAATTCCGTTTTGCGCCGCCTGCTCCAGCCGGGATTCGATTTGCGTTAATTGATCCGAGTCCAGATCGACCGTCATTTTCAGTGCATCGTCGAATTTTCTAAAATCTGTGTTCAGCGCGAGGTCGCGCGCATATACCCGGATATCAAACGTCCCGAGTTTCCAGCCAAACTGCCGAAATACAATCAACAGCAGTGACATAGCAGCAATACCTAATCGGCTTGTCGCCCGTTTCAGTTTACTGGGTTGCGTCAAATATTTCGCTTCATAGCCTTTCATCGAAAGGGCAGGTTGTGGACCTTCGGGTGGAATAGGATGGCCCGCGCGATCGTCTTCCCCAACCAAAGCAAGGATATCAGAGACCAGGGTCCGAAATTGCGAGCCATACCCCTGTTCGCCGGGTACCGCGATAATCGAGACAATCTGGCCGTTTTTCGATGAAACCGGATTCCAGCGACACGACAGACCGTGCAAATTGGGCTCGTTACCTTTGGGCGCTTTTTCGATCTGAAATGCACCTTTCTTCATTTCGTCTTCGGCCCATCTGGCACCGTCACCGGCAAACATCGCATAGGCCACTTCCGGACTGGCCTGGAAATACGCCACCCGGACATCAAAACCTGCCGCGCGGATGTCTTTTACAGGAACAATCGCGGCGCGCATGTCGAGTTGGAATTCCCGCTCGACCCACGTTCTAACTCGCGAAAGTGCATCTTGTGCGGCCTCGACACCCCTGGGCGGTACAGCGACAAATGCGCCGTCGCCGCCGAAAACGAACGGAAGATCGAGTTGGCCCAAGGCGTTCAGGACGGCCGTGATGACTGATGCGCCAGCCATATTTACAGACTTGTACTTTCCGGCTGCAATCGCCCCTGTGGAATCGACAATATCTGCCATTGCCAACGCCCAGCCCGCAGGCAAGGGCATATAATTCGAGAACTCGGCAATCCCGTCAAAGTCCGTAAAGCGCGGCAGCCGTGACAGAAATGCGTTGTCTTCGATGGAGCCCATAGTCCAGCAATAACAAAGCTCACACGCAGTGAAAATTGCCAAACCGACGTCAGAATTTCGGAGCGAGTAAGTTACTCCTTTGCACCGCCTTAGCAGAGAACCTCAAACACAGCGCAGGGTCGGCAGGTCGGAATTCAGTAGGGCCTTGCCAATGGTCTGCATCATGTCGTGCGATTTCATGAACAAGTAAACAACGTCCCAGCGGGGCGTCGGCCCGTCACGGCACACGACCTGCAAACCGAAACAGTCCTTCAGTTCGGCGCTGAAATGCAGCGGCAAGTCGCTGCCATAACCACGCCAGTGACCAAATCCTGTCGGAACAGGTTCCGGAAGGTCCCAGGTCTCCAGCGCTGATGATGGTGACGGTACGGTAAGTTGAATGACACCGTCATCGGTAACTATGCGCCGCAACTCACGCATCGCCGCGAAATCGTCTTGGACATGTTCCAAAACATGATTGGCAATCACCCAGTCATAGCTTTCGCTCGATCGATCGATGCTCGCCATGTCGAGACTGTTTTCATGGCCATAAATCGAGATTTCAAACGACTTGAAACGGTCGCGCGGCGCCGCGGGATCATCTGCGAACTGCAGCGCGCGTGCGTTCTCAAGGATGCTCGCCGGGATCGCGTCGTAGACCTGTCGCACGATGCGGTGCCGCTCAAGCGAGCCGCAACCTTCGCATCTGGGCGGCAGGGTTTTATTGGCTGCCATGCGACCCTGGGGACCCGGCACAAATCTATTGCCGCCACAGATGCAACACGCTGGCATGATTGGTTGATCCTGCTCGTTCATCAATATTTCTCCAAGTAGCCGGGATATGGGGTGTCCACATTTCCTGTCACCCTCGCTTGTGGTACACAATAGAGCGACGGCAAAACAATCAGGTGATCTTGATGGACGTTATTGGGCGATTTTTCCTGGCTCGTCCTCACTGGCTGTTCGGAATGGTTGTGGCTGCATTGGTGGCGCTTCCCATTGCAATCTGGCTCGATCTCAAAAACCTTTCGGATCAAAATATGCTGCGCCAGGCGACGAGCCTGAACAACATTATCACGAGTGTGAGATCCTATTATGCTCAGAATGTTGTCGGTCGAATTTTGGCGGCTGACGGAAAAACTCAATTGCTGCACAACTATGAAGAAGTAAGTGGTGCTATCCCCATTCCTGCCACGCTCTCAATCGAGTTGGGAGATGCAATCGGCAGCTCGGAAGGTGCGGTGAGCTATCGGTTTGTTTCCGATTTCCCCTTCAAAAACCGTCCGCCTCACCGGCTCGATCCGTTTGAGGCTAAGGCGTTGGAAGGATTTCGATCCGGTGCCTCAAATGACGTACTGATACAGTCAACCGGTAAATTATGGGATCAGCAAATTACCCTGGCGACACCCGTCGTCATGGCCGGCGCCTGCGTTGCCTGTCACAACGTGCATGTTGAAAGCATAAAGACGAACTGGGAAGTGGGTGATGTCCGAGGCATACAAACCGTTTCCGTGCGCCAACCCATCGCTTTGAATATCTGGTCATTCAAATGGTTGCTCGGTTATCTGGCCGTCGCCGGAACTATTGGCACGTTGTTTTCGATCATTCAGTATCGTCTCGCCGGTGGTTTTGCGCGCGTGAATGACGAGTTGACGGCAAACAACGCCTTCTTGGCAGACATTTCCATCAAGATTTCGAAATATCTCTCGCCCCAAGTCTACAAATCGATCTTCTCTGGCGAAAAGGATGCGTCGCTCTCGACTGACCGCAAAAAGTTGACCGTATTCTTCTCGGACATCAAGGATTTCACGTCGACGACCGAGCGTCTGCAGCCGGAAGAATTGACCGATTTGCTGAATAACTATTTTACAGAAATGGCCCATATCGCCGAAGCACACGGTGCTACGATCGATAAATTCATCGGCGATGCCATTGTCGCGTTTTTCGGGGATCCGGAAACCAAGGGAACGGCCGAAGATGCCCGCGCCTGCGTACGCATGGCGCTGGATATGCAAAGCCGTTTGAAAGAGCTGGAAGAAACATGGCACGACAAAGGACTAGAACATCCCTTCCGGGCCCGCATGGGCATCAATACCGGTTATTGCAACGTCGGAAATTTCGGCTCTGAAGACCGGTTGGATTACACCATAATCGGTGCCGAAGCGAACTTGGCCGCTCGTTTAGAGAGCATCGCCGAGCCAGGTGGTATTGTGATAAGCTATGAAACTTATGCCCATGTGCGAGATATTGTTAGCGCGACTGCTCTTGAACCGGTTGCGTTCAAAGGCATTGCGCGCAAGGTGGTTCCCTATCGGATCAAGATTGAAGATCCGATGCCGCGTGAGAATGCGATTCAAGAAGCGCCAGACGGAACTCGGCTCACGGTCGATCTGAAAATATTGGACGAGACCACTCGTCGAAAGCTGCGCAAGGCGGTGCTAGCCGTCGTGGGCGACACATCGCTGACCGAGAAGCAATAATAAGGGACACCTTGGTCACATTGGTCCCTGCCGAAGGACGAAACTGGTGTTATTGGCTTTTTGCACCGCCATGCTCGCTCATCCCAATGCTGTGACGATTGCGCCCACGTTATTGCGGACCCGTAAGCTTGCACATATGTTTCATTGCACATTATTTCGAAAACAATGGCTTTGGGATTGCCGCAAATGACGCTTGAAATGTGCGAACCGGTTGCGGCCAATAATGCCAGAAAGCGAGTGCTCGCGGCATTATTGGCGGCTCTATTTCTTTTCACTGCGAACTCGATGGCGCTTGCAGGATGCAAGGATCATCCAGGCCCTGGGATCGACTGGTCCAAATGCTCCAAAGAGCGGTTGATGTTGAATGGGCAGGACCTCAGCGGGGTCAATTTCGAAGGGACTTACCTTTCGGGAACCGGCATGAAGAAGGCCAATCTGGCGGGTGCCAATCTTCAGCTTAGCGAGCTTGTTCGCACCTCGTTCGCCAATGCCGATCTCACGGGTGCCAATTTGGAAAAAGCCCTTTCAAGCCGCGCTGACTTCAGTGGCGCGATACTCAATGCCGCGCGATTGGTCAAAGCCGAGTTTTTGCGCGTAAGTTTCGCCGGAGCCGATCTTTCGGGCGCTGATATGAAAAACGGAGATTTTTATCGGAACGATTTCAGCGGCGCCAAACTCGTGGGCACTGATATGACAGGTGCAATCATGCCGCGTGGCGTGTTTCACGATGCAGACATGACGGGTGCCGTGATGGCGCGTGCATTTATCTATAAAAGCCGCTTCGAAGGCGTCGATTTAAGTCAAGTCGTTGGGCTTGAACAGGGTCAACTCGATCAAACGTGCGGCGACGATGCGACCAAACTTCCCGAAGGGCTGACAACACCGGTGCACTGGCCGTGCAATGTAGATTGACTCTCGCGAGGCCCTAAGACCTGACCCGCACCGCGAGAAGGCTGCTTCCATCGCCGCCAAAACCCGAACCTAGTTTATTTCGTCACAAGGAACAGGCTAGAGAACCGGTTCGGTGTCAGCGGCATAGCTTTGGATAGGGGTCGAGACATTGTGCAGTGTGACCGAGCCAAGATCGACGAGATCTGCTTCCGCACCGACAATGTCTTGTGTCACGACAATACAATGCCCACGTGTCTTGCCATAGTCGCAAAGTCGGGCCGCCACATTGGCTGCTTGGCCTATCACCGTGAAGTCCAAGCGTTCGCGCGAACCGACATTGCCGTAAGTCACCCGTCCAAAAGCGATGCCGATGGCGCAATCGCACTTCGCAATTTCATTCTCGGTCTGTAGCCCGGCCACTATTGCCCGGGCTGAAGTCAGAGCCTGGGTGCAAGAAGCTGCCGCATCTTCGCCAGCCGGGAACACGGCCAGAACCGCGTCGCCGATAAATTTCAAAACTTCGCCGCCGTGCTCATGCACGATCGTCGATGTGGTTTCAAAAAAATGGTTCAGTAAGGCGATATAATCAGCGCGGCCCAATTCTTCCTCAAGCTGGGTGGAGTTTCGCATGTCACAGAACATGATCGCGGCGTCGATCTCATCGCCATCGCCGCGCCGGATTTCGCCGCCGAGCACCCGGGCGCCGGAGCGTTTGCCGACATATGTTTCGAGCAGCGATTGGGCATTTTCCCTTTGCATGAACACTTCGTAGAACCGGCTGATCACCGCGGAACACTCAAAAATCAGACCCAGATTGGCGGTAGTGAACCCGTCTGGGTGATCGCATGTCAGGGTCAGCACATTGGTCCGCCCATCGGAGAACGGAAGTGGCATGGCGACGTAGTCGGTCGCACCTTTGGCTCGCAAATCCTCGATGATCGGGAAATTGTTGTCGGAAATGTCCTCGCCCAGTTTCTGACGGATACCGCCCAATCCGTTGGACACATGGCGCAAGGGGCTATTCACAAAACTCGGGTGATCATAGATCTCGTAGGACGGTGCCAGAGTCGTAACGTCGCCGGTTTCCGACTCCCAGATATAACTTTTGCCTGCGATCATTGGGTGCAGGGACCAGATCATCACGCCGAGACGCGAAAGCGCGACCCCGTTTTCACGCAGCTTTTGGGCCAGCGCAGAGGTGAATGCTTCTGGGGTCGGCAGGTAGGCGGCGCCGCGGAGAAGCCAGTCGATCAAAGGACCGCTGATGTTGCCGTATTGGTCGTTGCGCAAGTCGTTGTCGGCAAGGTCCATGTCGGTGACCGCTTTGGGCATGAACGCCACGTGGCCTTGAATGCCCCGACTTTCCGGTAGTGCAACTTCGTAAGACCAGACCGCATTGGTCAAAGTCTCATCTTCCAACACAAGGTTGCGGTATCTTGCAGTCCCCTTGAATGGGCAAAACGTCTGCAATTCGGTTCGATCGCTGAGTTCGGCAGCTACATCTTCAAGCGGAAAATAGATCGCCGGAGGCAATCGCGTTTCATACATCGCCTTCGCGCGTGTGCTGGAGGCTAGAACCACTCCGTTGCGATAGGCCGTAACCTGCCCGGCCAACGGCAGAATATCGATGCCATAGCTCTTACTTGGGTTGGATTCGCGGATATTCATGCGATGCGGTCCTGTATTCAGCGAATTTAAGGAAGATGGACCTCCCATCCCTGAATTCCAAGAGAAGGCTGCGAACATAGACGCCTCGCGTCGCCGCCTGTTCAGCTGGTTCAGGCGCACTTGCCAAGCGAGATGTTATCATTTTCACTTGCTGCTCAGTCGGGAGGGCCAAGATCGATGGGTATTGAATACGGTGAGTACCTTTTGAAGGACCTACCGGATGACCCTTGGAATTCTCTGCCGCCAGATAGAAGGCAATCGGCATTCGACATCAACAATTATATGTTGGGCGAGGGGCGTCTGAACGCGGATCCCAATGTCACCCTTACAGAGCTTTCAGGACGCTTGTTGGACGCGGGTCTACCGCTTGATCGATGCGTAACAATTGTGCGCATCCTGCATGCCTCCCACACCGCATCCTACCGGGTTTGGGAAAAAGGTAAGGGGTCAACCGCAAATGTATTTGCGCATTCACCCGGCGTGAGCGGTGCCTATGAGAACTCGCCCTCAGCATTGGCGCACAAGAGCCGACGCTGGGTCATTTTCAACCCACAAGAAGTTCCCGAAAACGTATTTGAAATTTTGCCGGAACTGAAACAGGCGGGACTTACGCACTATATCTGTGCGCCGATTTTCCTGGTGAACGGCATGGAAAATGTGTTCACATTTGCGACCAAAGATCCGGCAGGTTTCAGTGCCGAGGACATTGCATTGCTGCAGGTGACACTTCCGGCGATCGGCGCGTGCCAGGAAATCCTCGTTGTCCACCGCATCTTGCAGGAAGTGACCCGGATGTATTTGGGCGAGGAACCGCATCAGCGCATCCTAGCTGGCGATGTGCACCGCGGTGAGGTCACTCGTATCAAATCGGCAATTCTGTTTGCTGATATGCGCGATTTCACATCGTTGACCGCAGAAATGACGGCCGAGAACGCCACTGCCTTGCTCAACGACTATTATGATTGCGTGGTGCCTGCTGTCGAAGAAAATGGCGGCGAAGTTCTCAAATTCATCGCTGACGGTGTTCTTGCGATTTTCCGGGCCGGGGACGACGGATCAAAGGCTTGTGCCCGTGCGTTTTGCGCGGCCAAAGCCGGATTGCTGGCAGTTGCCGACCGAAACAAGACAGGTGTCCCAGTGTTCGAAATCGGTATTGCCTTGCATTTCGGCGAAGTGGCTTACGGCAATATTGGATCGGGGATGCGGCTCGATTACACGGTTATCGGGCGCGATGTTAATCTGGCCGCACGGATTGCGGCTTTGTGCGGACAACTTGATCAGCATCTACTGGTTTCAACTGAGTTTTCTAATCGGGTCGCCGACACGCCTTTCGTCGATCACGGAAAACACCAACTCAAAGGTTTATCCAGTGCAGAGGCGGTATTTGCTCCACATAACTGACAGCTACGTTTGACAATTCTCAAAAGCTCAAAATTCACGGGATTTCAATTCTGGGATATTACTGGCTGAATTATCCGAGGGAACAGGTACAGCGAGGGTAGGGCAGACTACCCAACGAACTTCAGCCGCCAGATAAGCCGCTGAAGTTGAACGGAAAAAAGCGTCACTTGCGATGGCGGCTTAACGTGAAAAAATCGCCTATTACTTTGCCGGCGAGCCGTTTCATCCCGGCGAACGTCCTGCGAGAGATGTGCCGAGGCTGCAAAGCAGTCTCAGCCAGCCCATTTGAGAATATTGTCCGGTCAATCTGGCCGTCCTGGCCCGAATAAACTCGACGGGCTGGGCGCGAACGCTTGTCCGCTAGTCAACTGCCAGCGGCACGCGGCTTCGCCACACCGGTGCCAATGCCTTTTCTCCCACTTGGCCGCTGCGCGCCGGCAGCACGGAATTTCCGGGACCGCTAATGTAGGCGCGACTGCGGCTCCGACTTCGATCCGTTTTTGCCTCGAAGTAGAAGCATGATTTCCTCTGCTTCCGACCGGCCCTTTTCGCCGTCGGATTTCATGTCGGATGTGCCATCGCCGGCCAAGTTCTTTGGCTCCGGCACAAAGACTGAGAGCTTTTCAGACAGCCCTCGCAGCGCTTCTTCGCCTTGTGCCTCCCAGTCACCGCCGCAATATTCCTTGAATTTCTCGCTTGCGACCACGGGCTTGCCGATTTTTTTCGTCAGACCCTCTAACCTCTGGACTTCGTTGACTGCGGATCCAAATGCAGAGAACGTCAGACGGTCCTTCAACCCGACGTTGCCAAACATAACGTTGCCGACGTGAAGACCAATTCCGAAATTGATCTCATCCTGCCCTTCGCTGACGCGTTTCTCGTTCATCCCGGTAATGCGCGCAATGGCTTCTCGGGTCGCGGACATGGCCGCGCGCGCGGCAATCTGGGAGGGTGCCTTGTGACGTTCACAAGGGAAAACGGCAAGAAACCCGTCGCCGACGAAGCTGAGAATCTCGCCGCCATCGGTATTGAACGGTGTTGCGATAGCGTCGAAGAAATCGTTGAGCGTGTCGATATAGACTTGCCGCCCCCCGCTATCGGCCAACGCAGTCGAATTGCGCATGTCGACCATGACCAATGCGGCTCGAATAGTCTCGCCGTCGCCGCGGCGGGTTTGGCCTGAAAGAACCCGCCTGCCCGCGTCTTCGCCGAGATAGGTGGTCAGCATATTATCCGCCAGTTGCGAACTAACAGCCATGAGCGCTGTGACCGCAAAGTTGCTTTGGATATGCAGCAGAGCCTTGATCATTTCGTCGCTGAACCCGCCAGCGCGATCCGTGGTCCAGGACCCGATTATTCCGCGTCCAAGTCCTTCGCCTTCGCCAAAGTTCTGCGTGAACGCCAGATAATCAGTGACGCCCAGTGGTTTCAGATCATCGAATATCGGAAATTCTGAAGGTGTCGACGGGTCAATACGGCGACGCAAATGACCCAGTTTTTTGCTGAGCAAGTGATAATAGGGGCTGGCCGCGAACATCGGCGGCGGGCTGTCTTCGTCGACCCTTTGATAATTGCCCAGTTGCACACCTTCGCCGCGCAACCAGGTGAAATTGAGCGCGTCATATAGCGGATGCAGCATCGAAAAGGTGAGATGCACCCGTTTTAGCGGAATGCCCACCGCCGAGAGCCGGTCACAGGTTTCTGTGACAATTTGTTCAAGGTCCGGGCTATCTAGGGCCGACTCTTTCAGCCACGCCGACACACCGTCGATCAATGTTTTGGACACTTCGTTGCTTGCATCACTCATTTTTGAATCCTGTCGAGATAATTGCACCCGCTGAACAGTTCGGGCCGAAATTGGCGAAGAAAATAGCACAATGCACAAAAACGGTAAGAGCGCCTCCCTCATCCGGAGGAAAAATAATCACAGGCAAGATATGCGCGGACGGGCACGAATTGAACCGTTCCGCGCTGGCTGATGTGACATAACCAAATATCTGCAGCAGAACATAGTCGCAGGCTTAGCAATGATTACGTTCCGCAAGATTTGTCAGTATTTGCCTGCGAGAGCCATAATAGTGGTGGAAGCGGTCTTGAGCGAACTAGTCTCGACTCGGAATTTTCCTGCTAACAGGGAAAATAACAGGGAAAGCCGCAAATATGGACCCGAAATCCGAGTCGAATGGCGTCGCCATCGCCTTTTTAGCACTATGTGTCACAGGCGCGGGGACACCTTCGACCGGCCGCAATGACCTGCTTCCCGACCTTAAGATTGAACAAGTACCGATAGCGCAACTGCAGCGGGCGGAGTACCCGGTCCGCAAAACGTCTAATAGGCAGATTGTCAGGATCAAAGGTTCGATCCAGAAGTTTGGCAATGTCATTCCAGTAGTGATCGGGCCTGACGGCGAAATCATCGATGGGCACACGATCATTGACGCGGCACGTGCACATGTCCAGAAGACGGTGCCATGCATTTGTATTGATCACCTTGCGGGCCACGAGATCCGGGCCTTGCGCATCGCACTCAAAAAGATACAGGAGACGGGAACGTGGGATGAACAGGCCCTAAAGCTCGATCTGTCTTACCAGTTTGAACTCAAGACCGACCTTACGGTGCTTGGCTTTGAGCCACCCGAGATTGACAGCTTGCTCGAAATCTCAGCGGCAAATGATGATGAGGTCGATCCGGTCGATGAGATCTACGATCTGCCGTCTCCAGACGCGCTGGCCGTGACCGAGCCTGGCGACATCTGGATCCTCGGCGAACATCTCCTTTGCTGCGGCAATGGCCGGGATATTAACACTATCCAAAATCTCTTTGGATCGACCGCTGCGGAACTGGTCTTTATGGACCCTCCTTTCAATTTGAAAGTGAACGGTCACGTGCGCGTTGCAGCCAAGAGTTTCAAAGAGTTCGCCGAGGCCTCGGACGAAATGTCCAAAGAAGAATTCACCGAATTCCTGGCGAGCTTTCTGGCCGTTGCGAAGGAAGTCACTTAGCCAGGGACAGTCTTCTACGTCTTCCAGGACTGGAGACATATGATCGAGTTATTAGCGGCCATCAAGGCTGTCGGTCTTGAACTTCTCAATCTCTGTATCTGGGTCAAGCCCAACGGCGGTATGGGGTCGTTCTATCGGTCCCGACATGAACTGGTCTTCGTGATCAGAAAGCCAGGGGCAACAAATATGAACAATGTCGAGCTTGGCAAACATGGACGCTACCGAACCAATGTTTGGGAATATGCTGGCGCCACAGGAGGCAAGGCAGACGACTTCGCGCTTCATCCCACCGTCAAGCCAATCCGGCTTGGTGCGGATGACAGATTGGCGGGTACTGTTCTGGGACCTTAACAACGAGCCGGCCGCAGCGAATGACCGCTTCGAGCCCAATACAGACCCTCAATAAATGCGAATTTGCTCTGCAACCTCATTTTCCGCGATTATCGAGAAGAATGTGGTTTCGGCTGATTTATGCGTTGAGAGGTTTGGCAAGGTGACTCAGAATCGCGGTTACAAAGCTTGATCAGGTCTGCATTTTGAAGCGTCGCCGCTCGTTGCATTCTGCTTCAAAGCGACAGGATCACTTCCAACACCCTCATACCGGCCTTTGGCAGTACCGCACACTGCGACTCGGGACTGAAATGGGCCACAAGGGTAGCCGGCACGCTAAAGCCGCTCCGCGACAACCTTTGAGCCCGAAGCGGACCTGTTTGCAGGCACAGAAATAGGTTTGGACCGGGCAGTGAGCGGACATTGAGTGCGACATCTATGATAATGCAGCGCCTTGAACTGACATACGGTCAGTTGAAGGCTAGGATTGAGCGAGCCCGGCAATTGAACCGGTCAAATAGCGATAGCGCGAATGCCAACTAGAGAATTCGACTACATCATAGTCGGGGCCGGCACCTCAGGATGCGTGATGGCGAACCGTTTGAGTGCCATTCGCGACAACAGAGTGCTTTTGCTCGAAGCCGGACCGACCGACAGAAACCGCAACATTCACAGGCCGGCAGGGCTGTTCAAGCTATTCGATGGTAGCCTGACTTGGAACTATAAAACGGTGCCGCAGGAAAATTTGAATCGGCGGCAACTTCCATTCGTTCAAGGCCGCGTCCTCGGTGGTGGAAGCTCGATCAACGGGCACGTGTTCACACGCGGTAGACCAGAGGACTATGACGCCTGGGAAGCAGAGTTTGGTGCAACCGGATGGTCTTTCGCGAGTTTGTTGCCGCATTTTCGCCAGAGCGAAAGGAATGACACATTGGCGGGCAAATTTCATGGTACTGAGGGCCCGCAGGGAATCTCGACGATGTCGCCGGACCACTTGACGCTCGCGTTTATTCAAGCGTGCCAGCAATTCGGTATCCCGTATACGCCAGATTTTAATGGCTTAAGCCAACAGGGCGTGGGGGCGTATCAGACGTACACTTGGAACGGTCGACGGTGCTCAACTGCGACAGGTTATCTTCGACCTTCGCGGACGCGCGCCAATCTAACTGTCGAAACTGAGTGCGTCACCAAAAGAGTTCTTTTTGAGGGCACCGAGGCTGTCGGGGTGGAAGCGTCAACATCCACAGGCATGGAAAACATACGCGCCAAAAATGAGGTGATCTTGGCCGCAGGTGCGATCGGGTCTCCCAAACTGCTGATGTTGTCAGGCGCTGGACCCGCAGAGCAACTCCGTGAGATTGGAATCAAGGCCGTCATTGACCTGCCGAGCGTGGGGCAGAATCTACAGGATCATCTGGACATCGACGTTGTCCTGTCCGTTGACCGGGGACATGGCTTTGACAAGTTTAAAGCGCCACAAATGATGGTGTGGGCCGGTCTGCAGTACGCTTTGTTTGGTACCGGTCCGGTCGCATCGACGATTGTGGAAGGGGGCGCATTCTGGTCGGTGGATCAGAGCTCGAATACGCCGGACACACAACTGCATTTCGAGCCTGCCACCGGAACAGAGCCTGGCTCACCGGTTTCTCCGACCGGTGCGGGTTGCATGCTCAACGGGTATTTCGTGCGACCCAAAAGCCGGGGAACCGTTCGACTCTCTTCTTCCGACCCTGAGGCGCAACCGCTGATCGACCCAAACTACCTGGCCGATGCGCGGGACAAAGAAATGACGATCAAGGCCGTAAAGCTTATGCGGGAGATCGGGGTCCAACCGGCGCTCGCGAAATTCGGTGCCGCCGAAATCCTTCCGGGCCCTGAGGTTAGAACGGACGAGGAAATTCTGGAGTTCATCAAAACGCATGGACGGACTGCCTATCACGCCGTTGGCACCTGTCGGATGGGCGTGGGCGAGGACGCTGTCGTCGATCCAAAGCTCTGTGTCAGGGGCCTTTCAGGCCTGAGGGTATGTGATTCATCCGTCATGCCACAGTTGATAAGCTCAAATACTAACGCCGCTACGATCATGATTGCAGAAAAAGCGAGCGACCTGATTCTGGCGCGCGAGGGAGGTCAAACATGAGAATTGCCCTAGTCGGTGCCGGTTCCATCGGGAAGATTCACGCGGCCAACGTTGCCGCTCACCCGGTGGCGCAACTGGCCGTCGTATGCGACATGGACCACGAGAGTGCGAAATGCGTTGCCGCAGATCACAGTGGCAAGCCTTTAGTATCGATTGAGCAGGCTCTGGATGAGAGTCCCGACGCAGTCATTGTTGCTTCATCCACTGCGTCGCATGGCGAGGTTGCGTCCGCCTGCATCGCCGCTGGTGTCCCCTTCCTGTGTGAAAAACCGCTGGCGTCGGACTTGGCAACGGCCAGGAAAATTGCGGCCGATGCAGAGAGCGCAAAAATAATCGGGGCGACGGCGTTCAATCGGCGCTTCGACGTTGGTTATTCGGGCATTCGCGAAGCTGTTTTGGATGGAGAAATCGGTCAGATAAACGCATTAATATTTGCGTCGCGAACAGGCTCGCCCCCAACAGTGGAGTTTACGAAATCGTCGGGCGGTCTATTCGGCGAAAAAGGAGCGCATTTTTTCGACCTTGCCTGCTGGATCACTGGTGAAGAACCTACCGAGGTCTTTGCGATGGGGTCAGCAATCGTCAACCCGAAATTCAGTTCCATTGGCGAGGTCGATACTGCCTTCGTGACCTTGAAAATGCCCAGCGGCGTTTTATGCAATTTTGATTTCAGCTGGCGGGCCGCCTATGGCCAGGACGAGCGCCTGGAGGTAAATGGCGCGTTGGGCATGTTGCGAACATATCAGCAGCCTGTCGGGAAGTTTTTGAGAAATTCCAAACACGGAGAATCGCACGAAGGTTTGCTGCCAACCTGGTTTGAACGCTTCGCTCCAACATACGAACGCGAGCTGGATTTGTTTCTGAAAGCAGTACGTAAAGGCTCGGGCGCAGGTTTGGCGAGCTTGGATGATGGCTGCCGCGCTCAAGCGATTTCAGACGCAGCCAAGTCATCCCTGGGCACCGGTCAAGTTGCGCATTTGTACTGAGTTGCGGCCGAAATATCCTTGGATTGTAGAACGTCGCAATCCCAAAACTCTAGGCCAGCCCCTCCAAAGACCATCCAACTTACACTGCATTGCTGAAGGCAACTCTGGCCGGATGCGAACCAATGAAAACGTCCGCAGCGAACGACTGCTCTGTCCCGCTTAGCAGTCGTTGCGTGGTTTCGGTCGAAGGACGGCTTTGAGCCCTTAGCTGCCGTCCGTCGAGCACGCAGCAGTCTCAATCGGACATCTGGCAACTCGAAATGAGACATAATCGATAACTCAGAGTGTGTTTCTCCAGCCCCATCGAGATGCAAGCTCAAGGCATTCTCGCCAAAAAACTACAGTCTCAGTTGTCCCAAGGCTGCGCACCGATGCCGCCGCCGTTGCGTGACCAAGCTCAATTGCCTCCTCGACACTCCAGTCTTGATGCAGGCCATAAAGTAGACCCGCGGCAAAGGCATCTCCGGCACCGTTGGTCCCTAGAATGGAATCCTGTGGTACTGCCACCGACGGTTTTTGAAATTCCTCGCCATCTGCAGTGACCGCGACTGCTCCACTGGGAAAGTGGGCGACGACAAGCTGCATTGAGCCTGCGGCCGATACTGTCCGCACGGCCTCCAAGCAGCCTTGAGCGTCCACCTTGGTGCCGTGCTCCGCCGAGGCGCCAGCAATAGCAGAAATCTCGAAGTCGTTGACAACGAGAAGATCAAGATGAGCGAGACAGGGGCGAACTGTCTCGACAATTCGTTCGGCGGGAATCGAGCACAGCTCCAGATTTGTCGCGATCCCTTCTGCCTGCGCCTTTTTTAGTATGGTGACCCAACCATTCGCGTCACCACCCCATGCTGCATCGAGCTTCGCGTGAATTCCCGGAAGGCCGAGATGCAAAATGCGGGCATCGACTTGGGAAAAATCAAAGTGATCCGGTGTCAGTTCGGCGGCTGTCCCTGGCAGGTATAGATGGGTGCGGCGGCCGGTGGCGGCCGATGTGAAGGCGTCAGTATGAGAAGTGTGCCCCTTGTCTGAGACCCCAAGACACGAGCGATCAATCCCAGCCGCGTCGGCCTCGGCAATGAGAATACGACCATCCTTGTCGTCGCCAATGAGGCCGATCGTCGAGACCGGAATATCCGGGTCCAGACGCCTCATATCGATCGCGAGATTACAGGCAGAACCGCCCCCTCGGACCTCGTTAGTATGGATTTCGACTACTTCCTCTTCGCCCGGCCAATGCGAGACGAACTTGTTGTGGTCAGCGCACCAAGTCCCGCCGGTGACGATGCCGTTTCGCGATGCGGATCCCAGTCTCATTTCGCTTCGGCGATAAGTGACTGGTCGGTGACTTCGCTATCTTCCTCGAGCGATCTAACTGGTCTGATTCCAGTTTTTTGAAGATGATCATGGTAAGCCTTGACTGCTTCGGTGGGCGAAACATCGCCTTCCACGACCCGGCGCATCGAGCGCACGATTTCCACTGAATCCTCGGCAAAATAGATTTTGCGCCCGAACAACGCGACGCGCGCGCCAAATCCTTCGGCCTGACTGATCAACTCGAATGTGTCGCGGGCGGTTCCAGCGCTGCCGCCCAGTATGCCGACAATCAGGTTTTCCGGATCGAATTCTGCGAGCTCGGACATCGCACGCGCGCCATTGTACTGCATTTTCAAAAACAGCGGTCGCTCTGCCGAGGCGACCCCGGCAAGGCAACGAACGATTGCGTCGTTGATGTAAATTCCAATGTCCTCGTTGCCTGTGTCGATGTCGAAGGCTGGATTGAACACTTCTAGGAAATGCCGCATCGCGACCGCACTTGCCTGGTCGCGAAACTCGGCATAGGCATCTAGGGCGGCCACGTCTCGGTCCACGTCATTGTAGAACGTCACCGCATAGAGGCCGAGGTCGCAAAGGTCGCGCGC
>CAJHYP010000166.1_pt1 | contig 31127 bp, 26 predicted proteins | sample 9198731 | NCBI WGS metagenome assembly CAJHYP01 (sample SAMEA7708363, study PRJEB35096) | sediment metagenome | biome: marine neritic benthic zone biome [ENVO:01000025]; feature: sediment [ENVO:00002007]; material: shallow marine sediment [ENVO:03000034] sea grass bed [ENVO_01000059] ...
ATGGGCCCCCACATCGAATACCTACCCCCCACCCAATCTTCGAAACCGAAGACACGCGCTGGGTCGATCCCAAACGCAGCCGTCTTATCAGTTGCCGAAGAGAGTGCGGCGAACTGACCCGCGGGATTGTCGACGCGCTCGCTCATCCAAGCCCGTGCGGTCGCAGCGTTGGTCATTGTCTCAATGGTCGTGAACGTCTTGGAGGCAACAACAACGAGCGTCGTTGCTGGGTCGAGCGGCCTCAGGACATCGGTAATGTTCGCACCGTCGACGTTTGAAACATAGTGGCATCGAGGCCCGTCGTGATAGGGCACAAGCGCCAGTGTTGCCATCGCTGGCCCAAGATCAGAGCCTCCGATTCCAATGTTGACCACATCGGTTATGCGTCCGCCTGCCCCTTTGAACGCTCCCTCGCGCACTGACTCTGCAAAGGCAGACATACGGGCGAGTGTTTCCAATACCGAGGGCATCACGTCGATCCCATCGACGAGGACCGGATCGCCATCCAAATTTCTGAGCGCAGAGTGCAAAACAGCCCGCGTTTCGGTTTCGTTGATTCTTTTACCGGCAAACATCGCGTCCCTACGACCAGGGACATCGGCTTCATGAAACATCTCAACCAATAGCGCACGGGCTTCAGTGTCCATGGCGGTTTTCGAATAATCGAACAACAAATCGCCAGCGGTCACCGAAAAATCTTGCGCTCGGGTCTTGTCGGCAAACCGATCAATTATGGCTGTCTCGGCCGCCATCGCCGCCATCTTTTCAATGCGCGTCCAATCCATAAGTGCGTCCCTCACGGCGCCCAGTGCACCGACGCTGTACCGAGCACTGCGGAAATCGGCGCCTTATGCGGTGGAAGCGTTCTGGCCAGGCTAATTGCGGTGCGCTTCTCCTCCCCGGTGATCAGCACGTGCACGGTCATTGCGTCGCGAAGCACTGGTGCCGTCAATGTCAGTCGTGGCTCCGGCGCATCGGGGGCCGTTACTTTTAGGATCGGTGGCGCGTCAGGCGCTAATGCAGTCTCCAATTCCGCCGAGCCAGGAAAAAGCGACGCCGTGTGCATGTCAGATCCCATACCCAATAGCAGTATCGAGATCGGGCATTCCCGCTCAACGCTCTCGTACAAGGTATCAATGTCCTCTCCACTCACCGGGACTAAACGGATGAACGTCGCAGCCGCAGCGCGACCGGTTAAGAGACGCTCGCGGACAAGGCGCTCGTTTGACCTAGGGTGATCCGGCGGAACAAGGCGTTCATCGGTCAACAGGATATGCACCCGCTGCCAATCCAGATCGGCCGCGGAAAGCGCATCGAACATTGGCCCAGGCGTAGTTCCACCGGGCACAGCCAGCGACGCCCATTCGTGCTCAAGCAAACACGTGCCCAGTTCTCCGGCAATACGGTTCGCAAGGTCGATCATCATCATTTCGGAATCGGGATATTCGATCAGGTTCATTGGGTCCTATCCCTTCACGTCGCTGTCAGGACTTGATCTCAAGCCATTTGCGATTTTCACGGTGCATCAATACTGCCGCGTCTTCGGGGCCTGTCGATCCGATGTCGTAGGGTTTTGGTCGATCACCACTTTCTGTCCACGCTTTTATGATGGGGTCGGTCCATGCCCAGGCAGCCTCAACCTCGTCCCCGCGCATAAACAGGGTCTGGTTTCCGCGGATCACGTCCATAATCAGGCGCTCATAGGCATCTGGCACACCCTCGGCGTCCGGCCCCAATGCCTCTGCGAAGGTCATATCCAGAGGCACATCCACCAGTCGCATTCCGCCTGGTCCTGGCTCCTTGATGGTCACCCCGAGCGTGATCCCCTCGTTCGGCTGCAGCCGGATCGACAGAATGTTATTGTGGCGCCCGCTGGCCTGGCCGAATATCGCGTGCGGTGCGTCTTTGAAAATGATCGAGATCTCGGACTGCCGGGCTTTCAATCGCTTGCCAGTTCGCAAGTAGAATGGAACACCGGCCCATCGCCAGTTCGAGACCGCTAATTTCAAAGCAATAAAGCTTTCTGTGGTACTGCCTGGATTTTCAACTTCGTCGAGATAGTCTTCGCCGTCTTTGTCCGACACATACTGCCCGCGAACGATGTCGACTCCGACAACGGGTTCCAACGCGCGGATCACCTTCAGTTTTTCGTCGCGCACAGCATCGGGATCGAACCGGCTTGGCGGCTCCATCGCAATCAAGCAAAGCAGTTGCATCAGGTGATTTTGCACCATGTCCCGCATCGCACCCGATTTGTCGTAGTAGGCACCGCGCCCATTTATTCCGACTGATTCAGCAACGGTTATTTGGACGTGATCGACATATTGGGCATTCCAAAGCGGCTCGAACAAAACATTGCCAAACCGAACGGCCATTAAATTCTGGACAGTTTCTTTGCCAAGATAATGGTCGATCCGATAGATCTGCCGTTCTTCAAAGTGGTCGCGCAGGGTCGCATTCAATTCGCGCGCGCTCTCAAGATCTCGGCCGAAGGGTTTCTCAACGACAATCCGTGCATCCGGCCCTGCGATATTGTTTGAATGAAGCCGTTCGGCGAGCGGGCCAAACAAGCCGGGTGCAACAGAGAAATAAAACGCTTGGATCACATCGCCCCGCACGAGTTTCTTCAACTCTTGCCAGCCGTCAGACCCAACGGCGTCTATTTTCACGTAATGGAGACGATCGAGAAACGCTTTAATCTGCGTAACTGGGCGTTCGCTTTCGGCAATGAGCTCCTCAATGGAGTCGCGTATCATGTCCCTATAGTCGTCGTCCTTGTAATCGGACCTGGCGGCGCCAATAATACGCGCGCCTTCCGGCATTTGGCCCGAACCAAAGCGCCGAAACAGCCCCGGCAGAATTTTCCGGCGTGCGAGATCGCCGGTGCCGCCAAAGATCACCAAGTCGAAGTCATCAACTGGAATTACCCGCGAAACCATCGCTCTACTCTCTGTCCGTCGGCCTGATGTTACCGCTAACATACATAACGCCCCGCGCGATAGCGCCAATGATGACGCAAGTCCAGTGATATCCCTTGAGACATCACAACTCTGTCACGAGCAAAAGCTTTTTCTTTTCCCTACTCGGACTTGTATCTAGGTAGTGTCGGACCCCTGCCAGCGAGAAATGCATGAAAGACCAAATAGAGCTCGGCCTGAACCCTGCAAAGTTCAAGGATCCTTTGGTAACGGCTTCTGGCGAGGAGCGTGCGGAAGTGCACCTGACCCACCCCGAGACGCTTTGGTTCAACACCGGAACGCTCTGCAACATCGAGTGCGTGAACTGCTACATTGAATCGTCGCCCAGTAACGACCGCCTCGTTTATCTCTGCGCGGAAGACGTCAGCAACTATCTCGACCAGTTGGAGGATAGAAATTGGGGGGTGCGCGAGATCGGTTTCACCGGTGGTGAACCCTTTATGAACCCCGAAATGATCGAGATGGCGCGACGAGCGCTCGAGCGCGGCTATGATGTCTTAATCCTGACCAACGCCATGCGCCCGATGATGCGGAAATCCGTGAAGGCTGGCCTTGAAGCGTTGAAGGGCGACTTTGGGCAGAAGTTGACCCTTCGAATATCCGTCGATCATTGGATGGCAGATCGCCACGACATCGAACGCGGACCGGGCAGTTTCGAGCGAACCGTCGAGGGCATGCGATGGCTGCGCGATATCGGCATTCAGATGGCCGTTGCCGGCCGCACGGTCTGGGGCGAGACCGACAGTGAAGCGCGCGAGGGTTACAATCGTTTCTTTCGATCCGAAGGATTCGATATCGACGCGTTCGATCCGGGGTCAACGGTTCTTTTCCCGGAAATGGACGCGAACGTCGATGTGCCCGAGATCACGACTGGGTGTTGGGACATTCTGAACAAGACACCGGACGCGGTCATGTGCTCGTCATCGCGAATGGTTGTAAAGCGCAAGGGTGCGAGCAGCCCTGTCGTGTTGGCGTGTACCCTTTTGGCATACGATGCTGAATTCGAACTTGGCGCTACTCTGGAAGATGCCGAGAAGCCGGTTAGGCTGAACCATCCCCATTGTGCGAAATTTTGCGTCCTCGGTGGGGCAAGCTGCTCGGCTTAGGTCATTGCCCGGACGGAGCTTACCATCGCACAAAGAATTTCGAACATGATTGAGGCGCCAAGAAAGGCCGTCGCACTTGTGGGATCAAATGGCGGAGATACCTCGACCAAATCGGCTCCGCGAATATCCAGCCCGTGAAGATGGCGACACACCTCTAGAGCCTGAAAACTTGTCGGACCTCCCACTTCGGGCGTCCCGGTCCCCGGAGCAAAAGCGGGATCAACAAAATCAATATCGTAGCTCACATAGACCGGGCCCGAACCGACAATGTCACGTGCCTCGGTCATCACATCATCGGTTCCGCGGCGGAAAAACTCTTCAATCCGAATAACGCGAATGCCGTTTGTATATGCAAAATCAAGATCTTCTGCGTCGTACATCGTACCTCGAATGCCAATCTGCACGACGCGCTTTGGATCAAGGAGCCCCTCTTCAACTGCGCGGCGGAAGGGCGTGCCGTGGGTGTACATCTGGCCGCCAAAATAGCTGTGATAAAGGTCCGTGTGGCTGTCAAAATGGATCATCCCAAGCGGTGCATCCGCCGCAATTCCGCGCAATACCGGCAATGAAGAAAGATGGTCCCCACCCGCCATCAAGGGTCGAATGCCATGTCCTTTTAGGGCCTTGAAGGCGGCGGTCACACGTTCAAGCGTATCCTCAATCGACGCCGGGTTCGGCCCGACATCACCGACATCGGCGCAATTCGCCGTTTCGAACGGACGAATGCCCGTCGTCGGGTGCTCGGCGCGAATCATCGTCGAGGCATCGCGAAGTTGACGCGGACCGTGTCGCGGGCCGGGACGGTTTGTCGTTCCGCTGTCCCAAGGCACACCCATCAGACCGATCTCAACGTCACCAATCCTTTCGTGATCTAGCGGAACCAGTGGCAGACGCATGAACGTCGGCACACCGGCAAATCGCGGCAGATCGAACCCGGACACCGGTTTAAAAAAGTCATCACCCATAAAACCGACCTTGCCTATCCAGCTGCGCCGGGCAAGCCCTCATTGTCGGTTCGAGCGATATCCTTGCTTACGCCTGCAACTCGGCATCCCAATACAGGAAGTCCAACCAGGTTTCGTGGAGATGGTTCGGCGGGAATTTGCGACCGCGATTGCGAAGTTCCTCGGCCTCGGGCTGGCGCGGCGGGCGGCGGAGCGCCATGCCAACCTGACGCAGCGACCTCGCGCCCTTCCGCAAATTGCAGCGCGCGCAGGCCGCAACAACGTTTTCCCAGCTGGTTTTCCCGCCGCGAGCGCGTGGCACGACGTGATCAAATGTAAGCTCGCCTTTGGAGCCGCAATACTGGCAGCAGAATTCATCGCGCAGAAAAAGATTGAAACGTGTGAACGCCACGCGCCTTTGAGGATGTACATAATCCTTAAGAACCACCACAGAAGGAATGCGGATCGTTGTCGACGGGCTTCGAACGACTTCATCATATTCCGCGACGATATCCACACGCTCCAGCCAGGCGGCTTTTACGGCGTCCTGCCAAGGCCAAAGCGACAGCGGGTAGTAAGACAATGGCCTGTAATCGGCGTTCAAAACGAGCGCCGGATTGTGCCTTAGGCCAACCGGTTCACGCACAAAACTCGTTCTGAACTCACCGTCCAACAAGACAATCGCCTCCACGTCGCGTCTACACATTCAGGGCGGAACGACCCGCCCCGGCAACTGCTCGAACTATATATGGGTGCTGATTTCTGACAAGACCCATGATTGTGATCGGGCTGCACAATTTTTAAAAGTTGCGCGGAGGTGTGCAGCTATACGACCAATATCAGCGGATCAGGCCACTAGCCCCTCGCTTCCGGACCAAATCACGAACCGCGCCCGGCCGGATCTCTTTGCTTTGTATAGCGCCTCGTCGGCGCGCTGCAGCATTTCGTCAAACCCCGCACGCGAATGCCAGTTTGCGGCCCCGACGGACAATGTCACGGTGATTTCTGGCGCTACCCCGTCAGCTGGCACGGAAACGCCACGAGTTAGCCGTTCGCCGAACTTTCTGGCATCGGAAAGCGGTGCTTCGTTTAGAAACACCGCAAATTCTTCACCACCCAAGCGTCCAACAACATCCGAGTGCCGAACGGAGTTTCCGATGCATTGGGCGACACTCCGAATGCAAGCATCGCCCGCAGCGTGACCATGGGTATCGTTGATCCGTTTGAAATGGTCGATATCCAGAAACAGTACGACCCCACTCCTGGGCTGAGACGCCTCGAGATCCTCCAGGAATGCACGACGATTTAAAAGGCCGGTCAACATGTCGGTTGAAGCCGGTATCGCCAGTCGATTTTGAAGTTTGTTGAGATAGTCAATAAGCGACAACGACAGAATTATGAACGGCGCGGCGACGATAGTTACCAATGCCAGATGCTCCGATAAGGGGTTTTTGAGGTGTCCGATTACCGTCATTTCGACGCCAATGCTGAACGCGTTGATCAATGCCAGAAAAGTCAAAAATTTGACTAGCCAGTCCAAACGGCTCTTTGGAGCGAAAAGCGCGACTAGAAAGGGCAATGGCACCTCCGAACGGCGGCGCCAAAAAACCATGAATCGCTTAATGTTGAATAAATCTGGTATTCTAGCCCAGCTGTTCTTTCATGAATGCCAGTGCAACGCCGAGCCCGTCCGGCGCGATCCCGTGCGCCGTGGCATCCATCACATGACCGAAGACCTGAAAACCGCTGGCTTGCAGCGCTTCCCCTGCATTCTGCATTTCGGCGAATGGCACAACATCGTCGGCGTTTCCGTGCACCAGCAAAATCGGTGGCTTGGACACCGCCTCGGTGGCCAAGGCGTCGGGGAACATCAACCGCCCTGAAAACCCAACGATTCCTGCGATCGGCTCCAGTCTCCGCGGTGCAATATGAAGGCTCATCATCGTTCCTTGGCTGAACCCGAATAGGATCAACCGATCCGGCGGCAGACCTTCATCCGCCAACACCTTATTGACGAAGTCGTCCAACACTTTGGCCGATCGAAGCAACCCCTCTGCAGCGACAGCTTCGGTCGAACCATCAATCCAGGGAATTGGGAACCATTGAAAGCCCAAGGGATTTGCCATCGAGCGCTCCGGCGCATTAGGCGAAACAAAAACCGCATCGGGCATATGCGGCGCGAGAGCATCGGCCAGACCAAGAAGATCGGCTCCATCAGCGCCGTAGCCATGCAGGAAAATCACGACCGAGCTGTCCGCGCCGCTCGTCGATGCGCGGCGATTGAATTCAAGCTCACTCACCTAATACCCTCGCGTTCCTTTGCCACGCGGTAGTAGGCCCAAAGCAAACGCGCTGCAACGCCGCGCCAGGGTGACCAGGCTTCAGCCATTTCTCGCAGCTTTTTTTCTGCCGGACGTTCCGGAAGTTCGAACAGAATTCGCGCCGCTTCTTGAAGCGCCAAATCGCCGGGCGCAAAAACATCCGCCCGCCCAAGCGAAAACATCGCATATATTTCGGCGGTCCAGCTTCCGATACCGGGCACCTCGATCAAGGTCGTGATAACATCGTGCGTCGGCATCGTTCTGAGTTTATTGTAACGGATACCTGACGTTGCCAGCGCGCGCGCGTATCGCGTTTTTTGGCGCGAAAGTCCGCAGGCGCGAAGGTCTTCATCAGACGCCCCAATTATTTTGCGCGGGCCAGTAAAATTCGCCGTTTTCAGCCGACCCCATATTGCGTCCGCAGCGGCAACTGATACCTGTTGGCTCACAATCGCGTCGAGCAGGGCAGTGAACCCGTCTTGTCGCCGTCGAAGCGGTAATTCTCCCGTAAGTTCAAGCGCATACGCAAATCGCGGCTCTTCTGCTGCCAGCCAGGCTGCGCCTTCCGCCACGCAATTTGGCGTTTCGATTATCCGTCCAATGCTCACAATCGGCGCCTGATCCAATCGGGCGCATGATTGCCAGCAACGACTATAGGCACCGAATTTCGCGCCACGACTTAATCCACTTTCTTGCGCTCAAACCGTGCGCATTCGTCCGCGACCGTAAACGGGCGTGGGGTATACTTGAAGGCGCCAAAACAATTCTTGAAATCAGGCTTCCTATCCCGCCAAGCCAAAGCCCACTCACGATGTCGTTCGCTATTTCGGAGTATCCTCTATTGGATTGCACACCTCGGATTTGTGTCACAGAAAAGATCGCTTCCAATCTCCGAAAACGAATGTGGATTTTGGCTCTCAGGACAAATCGAATTTGGGCGGAATACGACTTGTCGATGGCAAGCCTCAGGCGTAAGCGGGTTCAATGGACGACATTCGTGATGACAGGCGCGCGCGCCGCAACGTCGCTGTTCTTGTTACAGTGCAAGCGGTGCTTGGCTCACAGATGCCAATGATCTTTGTAGTCGGCGGATTGGCCGGACAAACGTTGGCAAGCAATATCTGCTTTGCGACGCTGCCGATCTCCTTGATTGTACTTGGCTCGATGCTGAGTGCCACACCGATGTCGTCGCTCATGCATCGATTTGGCCGGAAGGCTGGATTTTTCGTTGGTGCATTTGGCGGTGCTCTTGGCGCTGCCGTCGGTGCTGTTGGCTTGTATTACGCCAGCTTCCCGCTTTTTCTTCTTGGATCGCTTTTTACCGGTATCTACATGTCTGCGCAGGGTTTTTACCGATTCACAGCTGCGGATGTTGCGACCGACGCGTTTCGCCCAAAGGCGATAAGTTACGTGATGGCGGGCGGGCTTGTCAGCGCCATCATTGGACCGCAACTGGTTAAAGTCACGGCCGAGTCGATGGTCGTGCCGTTCCTCGGAACCTACATCGCCGTGATAGCGCTGAATGTCTTTGGATCGTTTCTGTTTCTACTTTTGGACGCACCGCGCCCTTCACGCGAACATAAAGACGCCAATCCGGGCCGAACAAGGTGGCAGTTGCTGACAACGCCCCGGATCGCAGTGTCAGTCATCTGCGCGATGGTGGCGTATGCCCTCATGAACCTGGTCATGACCTCTACCCCGTTGGCCGTGGTCGGGTGTGGATTTACCACCCACAACGCCGCCGACATCGTCAGCGGCCATGTCCTGGCAATGTTTGCGCCGTCGTTTTTTACCGGACATTTGATCGCACGCTTTGGCGCAGAGCGCATTGTTGCCACAGGTCTGATCATTCTTGCCGGCGCCGGTGCGGTTGCTCTGGCTGGCATAACGCTCGCGAATTTCTTCATCGCACTAATCCTGCTCGGACTTGGCTGGAATTTTGGCTTCATTGGCGCAACGACAATGCTCGCTGCCTCGCACACGATCGAGGAACGCGGACGGGTTCAAGGCATGAACGACATGATGGTGTTCGGCTGTGTCACCATCGCCTCGCTGGCCTCTGGCGGATTGATGAATTGCTCGGGCGGCGATGCCGTCCAAGGCTGGACCGCGGTCAACCTCGCGATGACGCCATTCCTCGTGCTGGCCGGAAGCGCGCTCATATGGCTAGTTCTGCGCGGCGGACCGGCGTCACGCCCAGCGGAGTAGTCGCAGCTTCTTTCGAAACGGACTGAGACCGACGCGGCCATTCGCCACGCGCAAAGGGTCGCGTGCAATCTGATGCAGAAGCACATGCGTTTGCCAACCTTCCAGAAGCGCCGGACGCGCCTCGACGATCAGACATCGCCTGAGCAGTTTTTCGGGTGCGGCCTCAATTGAATGAAACTTTGCCAGCGCGGCGATATCATCTTCGCCAATTCCAGCCAGCGGCGTGCGTCCGCGCACTACCAATTCCGCGGCGGCTTGCATGAATCGGACAAAGGCGGATGCCCGGCCAAAGCGGCGAACGACGTCCTCGGCACTGTCTTTGGGAGTCTCAAGGTATCTGTCCGCGCCCAATACGCGCGCCGCAACCCACATCAGCCCGCCGCCTGTTGCATCAAGATACTCCAAGAGATGCTCTTTTCCCTCAAAACCGTCCTTGTAGACGTCCCAACGCCGGGCCTGCACAAGTTTGTCGAGAATGTCGGCATCCTCTGCGTTTAGAACCTCCGCGAGGGCCGTTGCGACCTCGTGTTTTCGCACGGGTCCGCCCTGCCCGATCTCCTCCAGCGCGTCGCGCCACCATTGCAACCGCATCTCTGCAATCGTCGGCTCTTCGGTGACCCACGGCGCGCGCGCAATTTCGACATTGAAGGCGTAGATCGGAAAAAGCATGCGCCGCGCTTCGACCGGCGCCGCCATCGTGGCCGCAAAACGGTCCGGGTCGCCCTTTGCAACGATATCGGCGCAGGCTTGCAGGCTCATGCCGGACGCACAACCGACAAGACATAGCCGAATGTGTCTGAATAACGATTCCACATGGCAATTTCGTATTCGGCGGCGTCCAGCTCTTTGGCGAGCGCGGCGCTTGCACCAGGCCGAAGCTTGGCAATCTTTTGCTCCATCGGAGCGAAATAGGCCTCCCAAGACGATTTTGGCAAAACGCGCTGACCCAAGGATTGAAATCCGGCCTTTCGGATCGCGTCCTGAAGCTCTTTTTGCGTGCGCATGAGGGGAACTTCCGCCTCGAGATACGTGCGCAATTCTTGTGCTGGCTTCGAGCCGATGTAAACCAGATCGGAAAACGCGATGCTGCCTCCTGGCGCAAGTTTTGATCCAAGAAGCGGCAGTCCGGTCTCCAAGCCGAGGAAATAAAGCGCTCCGGCGCACCAGATGAATTCGAAGGGGCCGTCGATGTCGCGCATATCTGTGGTCATTGCCGTGACACGCCCGTCCCCACCCCAATGCGCCTTGACCGCATCGACGAACGGCACATGCGTATCCACAGCGCTGACGTGGCCCTCTGGCGCGTGTGCCAGAAGCCCTTCAATGTCGGCTCCGGGTCCGCAGCCAGCGTCAAGAACGCGGGCATCTGCCGGAATATTCGCGCGTTTGATCGCCCAGTCCAAGTCCTCTCGGCTTCCCGGACCTTCGCGCGGAAGATCGCTGTGCAGCGCAAAAAAGGCTTTTGTCGGTGTCACTCCGCCGCCGCCGTTCCCGGTGCCGCGTCGCGAACCAGTTTCCAGTGGATTGCGTCCAGCAATGCGGCGAAAGACGCATCGACGATGTTGGGTGAGACACCAACGGTTGACCAGCTTTGGCCTTTGGTGTCCTGAAAATCGATTATGACACGGGTCTTTGCTTCTGTGCCTCGACCGGTGATCCGCACTTTGAAATCCACCAGCTTGATCTCGTCGATCTGCTTCTGATACGGGCCAAGGTCGGCACGAAGCGCCTGCCAAAGCGCGTTAACCGGCCCGTCGTCCTGTTCTTCCTGCGGGTGTTCGTTCTTGAAGTAGCCTGTGCGGGTGGTCCCATCGGACAGACCCACCGTCACCACTGCCTCGGATTCGACGACAATCTGGCCCCTGGCATTGCGGCGGCGTTCCGAGATCACGCGGTAGCGTTCGACTTCGAACAGATGAGGCAGCAGATCCAATTCGTCGCGTGCGAGAATCTCGAACGAGGCATTGGCTGTATCATACGAAAATCCCACTGCCTCCTGTTCCTTCACTCTTGCCAGAATACGCCGTAGCGCCGGGTCGTCCTTGGCAACTTCAAGCCCCGAATCCTCGAGGCGGCGACGCAGGTTCGATAGCCCGGCCTGGTTCGACATCGGCACGATGCGAACGTTGCCGACCGTCGTCGGGTCAATGTGTTCGTAGGTCGTTGGATCCTTCGCAATCGCGCTGGCGTGCAGGCCGGCCTTGTGTGCAAATGCCGAGGCCCCGACGAAGGGCGCGCTTCTGAGAGGCACGCGATTCAGGATGTCGTCTAGCGTCCGGCTGATCCGCGTCAGCCCGGCAAGGGCTTCCGGCGTGACGCCGATATCAAACCGGCTGGCGTATGGCTCCTTCAACAGAAGTGTCGGGATCAGCGTCGTCAGATTTGCATTGCCGCAACGCTCGCCGAGACCGTTCAGCGTGCCCTGGATCTGCCGCGCACCAGCGTCGATAGCCGCCAGAGTGCCGGCGACAGCGTTGCCGGTGTCGTCGTGTGTGTGGATGCCAAGGCGTTCACCGGGGATACCCGCATCTATGACCCGGGCCGTAATTTCGCCGATCTCGTGCGGCAGCGTTCCACCGTTTGTGTCGCAGAGAACCACCCAACGCGCGCCGGCATCATAGGCCGCCTGCAGGCATTCCAGCGCGTAGTCCGGATTGGCTTTGAAACCATCAAAGAAGTGCTCGGCATCGAATAAGGCCTCGCGGCCCTGCTTCACCAAATGCGCGACCGAGTCGCGGATATTCGTGACGTTCTCTTCAAGCGAAATACCGAGCGCCTTCTCAACGTGGAAATCGTGGGTTTTCCCGACCAGACAAACGGCTGGGGTGTTGGCGTTCAGAACTGCCGCCAAAACATCGTCATTTTCGGCCGAACGCCCGGTGCGTTTGGTCATCCCGAAGGCGGTGAAGGTCGCGCGGGTTTGCGGCCTTTCCTCAAAAAAGGTGTTGTCGGTGGGGTTCGCCCCCGGCCAGCCGCCTTCGATGTATTCCACCCCGAGCTCATCGAGCGCTTGGGCAATTTCTGTCTTGTCCTCGGCCGAGAACTGAACCCCGTGTGTTTGCTGGCCATCGCGGAGCGTGGTGTCGAATAGAGAGAGGCGTTCGCGGGTCATTTCAGTGCCTCCAATTTGGCTTGGTCGAAATGTGGCCCAATCTCCCACTCAACACCTCTCGGGGTGTCATTCACGATGATTCCGGCCGCTGCAAACCCATCGCGAAGTTCATCCGCGCGCGCAAAGTTTTTGTTTTCCCGAGCTTCTTGCCGCTCCCGCAACAGTTGTTCAATCAGTATCTTTGGATCGTTGGATTGCCAAATTATGTTGGCCCCAAAAGTGTTTACATTTTGGAACAGACTTCCTTTGATAGTTTGTATCTTCCATTCCCAATTACTCAGTTCCGGCGTCAACAAACCAAGCATTTCAGCGGATGATTTTAAGGCCTCAAAACGACCAGTATTAAACAACTCCCTGAGCACGGTTATCGCACCGTGGGTATTCAAGTCTTCTGCAATCGCATTCACTACGTCAGCGTCGATATCGCCACTTTCAATCCCGTCGGTTGCGGTCCGCCACTTCGTGAGTTCAACTCTTGAGGCATTGGCCTTCTCCTCGGTCCAATCCATCGGCTTTCGGTAGTGCGACGAGAGAAACACGAACCGGATCACTTCTCCCGGAACGCCCTGATCCAACAGGTCCCGTACAGAAAAGAAATTGCCGAGCGATTTCGACATTTTCTTGCCCTCGACCTGCAGCATCTCGTTGTGCATCCAGACGCGCGCGAACGCGTGGCCCATGCACCGCGATTGCGCGATCTCATTCTCGTGGTGCGGAAATGTCAGGTCGTTGCCGCCAGCGTGAATGTCGAACTCCGGACCCAAAAGCTCATACGACATCGCCGAGCATTCGATGTGCCAGCCGGGCCGGCCCCGGCCCCAGGGGCTCTCCCACCCCGGCAGGTCATCGGTCGACGGCTTCCAGAGCACAAAGTCCATCGGGTCTTCCTTGAAGGGCGCGACCTCGACCCGCGCCCCCGCGATCATGTCGTCAACCGAACGACGGGAAAGCTTGCCATAGTCGGCATAGGAACGGACCCGAAATAGAACGTGCCCCTCGGCCTCGTAAGCATGACCCTTTGCAACGAGGTCTTCGATCATTGCCACCATCGGCGCGATCCAGTCGGTGGCGCGTGGCATATGGGAAGGCTCAAGGTTGCCGAGCGCCGCCATGTCGTCGATGTACCATTGCGCCGTCTCGTCGGTGATCTCGCGAATCGGACGTCCGGATTTTGCCGCACGTGCATTAATCTTGTCGTCTATGTCGGTGATATTGCGGACATAAACGACATGATCTTCACCGTAGACATGACGGAGAAGCCGAAAGAGCACATCAAAAACAACCGCCGGTCGAGCGTTGCCGAGGTGCGCGCGGTCATAGACCGTGGGGCCACAAACATACATCCGCACATTCTTTGGATCGATCGGCCGCAGCGTCTCTTTCCGGCGATTGGCGGTGTTGTAGAGCGTAATTTCGGTCATAGGCCGTTCCTTCGGGCAAACTGGTCCCGCGCGGGCTTTAACAAGGTCATCTATAGGTGAAAAGGGACCGGCCCGCGCGACGAGTGTCAGGCGGTAATAATGCAGCAGATTATGCAGACATTCCGTGTCATGGCGCGCAATCTACGCGTATAGGGCTCTTTTGCAAGGGAAATTCTCAAATCTTGCGACAGCAGGTGGAACATTGAATTGACTTCGCGGCGCGATCCATGCCCATTCGGCCAATGAAATTATCGAAACGGATCCAAGGGCTGACAGGAGGCGGCTCGGACGGCTGGGACATCTACCGCAAGGCGCGGGCCATGCGCGCCGCTGGCCGGAACGTGGTTGAATTGACCATTGGCGAGCATGATCGCCGAACCGAGCCCGAAATCCTGAACGAAATGCACAAATCGGCGCTTGCCGGGCATACCGGGTATTCCGCAATACCCGGGACGGACGCCCTTCGCGACGCCATCGCCGCACGGATTACTGAGCGTACCGGTGTGCCGACCAAACGTGACAATGTGGTGGTCACTCCCGGCGGTCAGGCGGCGTTGTTTGCCGCCCATATCGCGGCCTGCGATCCGGGTGATACAGCACTCTTCATTGACCCCTATTACGCCACATATCCCGGAACCATCCGCGGCGCCGGCGCCGTTGCCCGCGCCGTTGAGGCCCGCGCGGAACTTGGCTTTCTGCCATCAGGGGCCGATCTCTCAACGGCCGCGAATGGGGCAGTGTCGCTCTTGATCAATTCGCCGAACAACCCCACGGGCGTTGTTTATGACCGCGAAACTCTGGACGGCATTTCGCGCGTTTGCCGCGATCGGGACCTGTGGCTGATCTCGGACGAGGTTTATGACACCCAAGTTTGGAGCGGCACCCACCTGAGCCAGCGCACTCTGCCGGGCATGGCCGAACGCACGTTGGTTGTCGGTTCAATGTCCAAGAGCCATGCAATGACCGGCAGTCGCTTGGGATGGCTCGTGGGACCAGCCGACGCCATCGGCCACCTGATAAACCTGTCGACCCATACAACATACGGCGTTCCAGGGTTCATCCAGGATGCAGGACGTTTCGCCCTCAACCGGGGCGCGGCGCTTGAGGCGCAAATCTCGGGTCCATTTCGGCGTCGTCATGCAGCCGTTTCTGACTATTTCGCTCGTCGCGGACTGCCCACAGTGCCATCGAGCGCAACGATGTATCTGATGGTGGATATTCGGGCCACGGGTCTTTCCGGTGACGAATTTGCACATCGACTGCTCGATGCGGAAGGCATCGCCGTCATGCCCGGAGAGAGCTTTGGCCGTGCGGCCGCCGGGCATTTGCGGGTTGCTCTGACGGTTGAAGATCAAACGCTTATGGCCGCCGTCGAAAAGCTTGCCGATCTGGCGGACAGACTTGTTGCGGAGGCAGCATGACATTTCGCGACCTCCACAAACCCGGTGATCCCTTTGTTCTGGCAAACGCTTGGGACATTGGATCCGCAAAGGTTCTTGCCGCCCTTGGGGCTGAGGCGGTCGCGACATCGTCGGCGGCGCATGCATTCACACTCGGGCGCCCCGATGGTGGAACCGTTTCGCGCGACGAGGCGTTGGCCCATGCGCAGGATCTTGTGGCCGCCGTCGAGGTGCCAGTTTCCGGCGACTTTGAGAACGGCTTCGGGCACGACCCCGAAACGGTTGCCGAAACCGTGCGTTGCAGCGCCGAGATCGGCCTCGCCGGAATTGGCATCGAGGATGCCGCCCTGCCCGATGACCGGGCGTATGACTTTGATCTGGCGGTCGAGCGTATTCGGGCGGCAGCAGCCGCCGCCCGCGCACTGCCGGATGATTTCGTCTTGGTGGCGCGGGCTGACGGTATCATGAATGGCCACTACGATATCAAAGAAGCGCTCCGCCGCGTTCGCGCCTTCGACGAAGCCGGTGCAGATTGCCTTTATGTCCCACTTCCAAAAACGATCGACGATCTGGCCGCGGTCATTTCTGTAACGAAGAAACCGGTGAACGTCCTGGTGGCGGGGTCCTATGCCGGGCATTCGCGCACCGAATTTGCGGCGATGGGCGCCGCCCGGCTGTCGCTTGGATCGGCGTTGGCGCGGGCAACGCACAAGACGCTTTACGATGCGGCGCAGGCGATTTTCACTGGCGGCGATTTTTCTATGTTGAGCAATGCCCTGCCTGGAGATATTGCCGACAAACTGCTAGAAAATGGAACGCGTTGATCCGTCCCAGTGTCGTTCAAACTGGCTCGACCAAGTCGCCAACTTCGATCTTTCCCGGTGCAATTACTTCGGCGTAAACGCCGCTATGTCCGCGCATTGCGGTGTATCCGCCGTGTCCGAGCGCTTTTTCCATCCGCGAACAGGGTGGGCACGGACCAGCGACTTCAAGGACGGATTGACCAATGCGAAGTCGCGACTTTCGAAATCCAAGCAAATTCAGTCTCGAGACCACGATATTGCGCCGAAGAAGCGCCGGATCGAGGCTTTCCAGATCGGCAAGTTTTGCGATCACAGGCAAATGCTCGGCCTGGATAAGCGTCACTGCCCGCTTTCCAGCTTTGGAATGATCCCCCTTCAAGCCGTCCAATTCCAACTGAGCAGTTTTGACTGACTGGACCGCAGCTAACCGCTCGGGTCGTAGCTGAATGGATTCAATCTGACCGACGCGTACGTATCGCGCCATCATGTCTGCGAGAGACAAGTTTCTGACTAATCTGCGATCTCGACAACCATCAGTTCGCGTTCGGACGCCGCTTTCGCCAGCTTGACCGCTTCCTGATACCGCGGGTCGTTATAAGCAGCCTCAGCCGCTTCAACGGATGGGAACCGGGCGACAACATTGCGCTTACGCGCGTGCCCCTCGAATTGAATGACGCGCCCGCCGCGGGCAATGAATTCGCCGCCGTGCTCTGGTATCACTACCGATGCCACTTTGATGTATTCCCCGTATTTTTCGGCGTCCGTTACGTCGACATGTGCGATCCAAAGTGCGCCCATTTATCCCTCCATCAAAGTTATGACAGCGGCGATTGCCGCGTCTGCGTTATCGGCGCTCGCAGCGCCGCCGCGCGCCATATCAGGGCGCCCGCCGCCGCCCTGCCCGCCAAGTTCGGTCACCGCGGTACGCACCATATCAACCGCGGACAGTTTAGCCGACAAATCATCAGTGACACCTGCCGCAACTGCGGCCTTTCCGCCCGTGTCAGCAATCAGCAAAACAGCGCCCGATCCAAGACGCGCTTTATGTTCGTCGATCAGTCCCGGCAGGTCTTTTCCACTCACACCCGCGAGGACCTGAGCGTGAAAGGCCACGCCGTTGATCGATTGCACTTCGCTCGCGGCTCCGTCGCCACCCATGGCAAGTTGACGGCGCAAATCTGCGACCTCTGCCACCAGCGACTTGCGCTCTTCCTGAAGCGCACGGACGCGTTCGACGACCTCCGCAGTTGGCGACTTGAGCTGCAACGCCACCTCTGTCAGTCGATGATCCTGGTCAGAGAGGTGCCTGAACGCGGCCTCTCCGGTCAGCGCCTCGATCCGACGTACCCCGGCCGATGACGCGCTGTCGCCCAGCGTCACCAGGACACCAATGTCGCCAGTACGCCGGACGTGCGTGCCGCCGCAAAGTTCAATTGAATATGTCCTGCCGTCGGTGCCTTTGCCGGTATCCGCGGACCCCATTGAGACAACACGAACTTCGTCACCATATTTTTCGCCAAAAAGCGCCTGCGCGCCAATCTCGCGCGCTTCGTCGGGCGTCATAATCCGTGTCTCAACCGGAGAATTCTGGCGGATAAAGTCATTCACTTCATCTTCGATCCGCCGAAGCTCGTCGGCACTGAGGGCTTTGTTGTGGCTGAAGTCAAATCGCAAGCGATCCGGTGCGTTCAACGATCCACGCTGCGCGACATGATCTCCTAATGCCTGGCGCAACGCTTCATGCAGCAGATGTGTGCCGGAGTGGTTTGCACGAATTGCCGAACGTCGAGCGTGATCGACTTCCAATGCAACAGCATCTCCCACCTGCAAAGTCCCGTTGTCCGACGTATAGAAATGCGCGGTCAGCCGTCCGGCGGAGAACCGTTGCGTATCCGAGACGAAACCTTGCGATTCGTGTCGATCCAATACCCTGAGATAGCCTTGATCGCCGACTTGGCCGCCGGCCTCACCATAAAATGGTGTTTGGTTGACCAAGACCCAGCCGCTTCCACCCTCTGGTATCTCTTGAACTGCCTTCTTGCCGTCGACAATTGCCAGTACCTGGCCCTCGGCAATTTCGGTGTCATACCCTAGAAATTCTGTCCCTCCGTGTTGCTCGGCCAGATCAAACCAGATCGTCGCATCTTTGGTCTCGCCCGAGCCCGCCCAAGCTGCCCGCGCCTTGGCTTTTTGTTCAGCCATGGCGGCATCAAAGCCAGCGACGTCAACGACAAGTCCCCTCTCACGCAGGGCGTCCTGGGTCAGGTCGAGTGGAAATCCGTATGTATCGTAAAGTTTGAATGCTGCCGCGCCAGGAAGCTCCGCGCCCTCAGACAAGTCTTTCAGTTCATCGTCCAAGAGTCGCAGGCCGCGGTCCAGGGTTTCGCGAAACCGGGTCTCCTCAAGTTTGAGCGTTTCTTCGATTAGCGATTGCGCGCGACCGAGCTCGGGATAGGCCTGGCCCATCTCGCGCACCAAAGCCGGCACCAGTCGATGCATCAGCGGATCATCTGCACCCAGAAGATGGGCATGCCGCATCGCGCGGCGCATGATCCGGCGCAGGACATACCCGCGACCCTCATTCGATGGCATCACACCGTCGGCGATCAAGAACGACGTCGAGCGCAGGTGATCTGCGATTACGCGGTGATGAACCTTGCCGGGACCATCAGGATCGCTCGATGTCGCGTGGGCGGCGGCCTCGATCAGCGCCCGCATTAGATCTGTGTCGTAGTTGTCGTGCTTGCCTTGCAAAAGCGCACCGACCCGTTCGAGCCCCATGCCGGTATCAATGGATTGCGCCGCCAGTTCGCGGCGGCTGCCGTCTTCCATCTGCTCAAACTGCATGAAAACCAGGTTCCAGATCTCGATGAACCGGTCGCCATGCTCGTCCGGGCTGCCCGGCGGGCCGCCCCAAATGTGATCGCCGTGGTCGTAAAAAATCTCCGACGAAGGGCCGCAGGGGCCCGTCGGCCCCATCATCCAGAAATTATCGTCCGTCGCGATGCGAATGATGCGATCATCAGAAAGACCGGCGTGTTTTTTCCAGATTTCAGCCGCCTCGTCATCGGTGTGGTAAACCGTGACAAGCAACTTTGATGCGTCTATTCCGAAATTTTTCGTCAACAGATCCCACGCATAGGGAATTGCGTCTTCCTTGAAGTAATCCCCAAAGGAGAAATTGCCCAGCATCTCAAAAAACGTATGGTGACGCGCGGTATAGCCGACGTTGTCCAGATCGTTGTGCTTGCCACCTGCACGCACGCAACGCTGAGAGGTTGCGGCCCGCCTGTAATCGCGATGTTCCAGGCCGGTAAAAAGATTCTTGAACTGAACCATGCCCGAATTAACGAACATCAGCGTTGGATCGTTGCGCGGAACGAGCGGTGAGCTGTCCACCACTTGATGTCCGTTGTCTTCAAAGAAGCTCAAAAAGGTTGAGCGGATCTCGTTGAGGCTGGTCATGAAACACGCAGTTTAACAGTGAGTGGCCGAGCCTTCGGATACCGTTTTCCCCTTCAGGGGTAAAGCGCGGTTCTTCACAGCGGCGAAACCAATAGAGGCCGTCGCGAACGCGACGGCCTCTCGCGACGCGTGAAACGCGGCGCAACTTCGATTTTCTTACGCCTCGATCAACCCATCATCGCCATCGGACGCATCGTCGGTCGCGTTGTCCGAAGTGTCGCCTGTGCCTTCAAAATCCAACCCATGGGCCGCGCGGATCTTATCCTCGATTTCCCAAGCGGTATCGGCGTTTTCTTTCAAAAACACCTTGGCATTCTCGCGCCCCTGTCCGATGCGCTCATCGGCGTAACTATACCAAGACCCCGATTTCTCAACGACACCAGCCTTCACGCCAAGATCCAGAAGCTCGCCGGTCTTTGAAATGCCCTCGCCATACATGATGTCAAACTCGACCTGCTTAAACGGCGGCGCCACCTTGTTTTTCACGACTTTCACTCGGGTCGTGTTACCGACAACCTCATCGCGGTCCTTGATCGCGCCTATACGGCGAATATCGAGGCGAACAGAGGAGTAAAATTTAAGCGCGTTGCCACCATTCGTGGTTTCAGGCGATCCGAACATGACGCCAATCTTCATACGGATCTGATTAATAAAGATCACCATGCAGTTTGACCGTGCAATCGAACTGGTCAGTTTGCGCATGGCCTGGCTCATCAGGCGGGCATGTACGCCAACGCTTGCATCGCCCATGTCGCCTTCCAGTTCGGATTTCGGCGTCAAGGCGGCAACCGAGTCTACGACCACCATATTGACCGCGCCCGAACGCACCAAAGTGTCGGTGATTTCAAGCGCTTGCTCGCCGGTATCGGGTTGTGAGATCAGCAATTCATCCAGGTTCACGCCGAGCTTTTTGGCGTATTGTGGATCAAGCGCATGCTCGGCATCTACAAAAGCGCAGACACCGCCTTTTTTCTGCTCTTCGGCCACGCAATGAAGCGTCAGCGTCGTCTTACCCGAAGATTCCGGCCCATAAATCTCAACAACTCGACCCTTTGGCAATCCGCCGATACCCAGCGCAATATCCAACCCCAGCGATCCGGTCGACGTAGCCTCAATCTCGGGGATCGGGTTGTCGCCACCAAGCTTCATGATAGAGCCCTTGCCGAATTGGCGCTCGATCTGCGCCAACGCCGATTCCAGCGCCTTCGACTTGTCGCTTGCTTTTTTGTCGGTCATGTCCAGAATTTCAGCTGCACCCATTGTTCCTGTTCCTTATTCCATAGCCGCAGAGCCGCGGCAATGTTGCTCATGTTCACCTCTTGTTCTAGTTCGCGTGTATGGGACCAAAAGAAGAACATTTCAATAACTTTCTTCAAATACTCTGCACAAGGCCGATTAACAGGACGTTATCGCGTCACGATAACTGGGATTGAACAATGCTGGTGAGCTGGGTGAGCGAAAAAGGCTTGGGCAAAAAGACTAAGTTTGGCACTCTAGCCTGGTTTTCGGCCAAGCTTTCCTTGGCATACCCCGAAATAAACACAACTCGCGTGTCTGGACGATCCCGCAACGCCTGCCGGACCCATGTCGGGCCGTCGAGGCCAGGCATTATGACGTCGGTAACGAACACATCAATCTCAAGCTCTTGATTTTCCAGTGTCTTTAGGGCTGCTTCAGCGTTGTCCGCCTCCAAAACCGTGTATCCTCGCATTCGAAGAGCCCGCGAAGCAAAGGCGCGAACCGGAGCCTCGTCCTCGACCAGCAAGACCACGCCTTCGCCGTGCGTGCTCGGGCTGGGCATTGGGGTTTCTTGCTCTGTTGCGGGTGTGGCAAGTCTTCGATGCGCCGGAAAGAACAAAGTGAATTTTGTACCAACGCCAACTTCACTATCAGCGAAAATAAACCCACCGGTTTGTTTGACAATGCCGTAGGCAGTCGAAAGCCCCAATCCAGTCCCCTCACCGGTTTTTTTGGTGGTGAAGAACGGCTCGAATATCTTTGGCAACTTGTCTGAGTCTATGCCCTGCCCCTGATCGGTAATTTCGACAATTATATAGTCGCCCGCAGGTAATTTCGCGCGGTCGCGTTCAATCTCGCTGTCCACGATTTCGGGACGCACACGAATTTCGATCAAGCCACCATCGGGCATCGCGTCGCGTGCATTGACCACGAGGTTCATCACAACCTGTTCGAACTGCCGCCGGTCTGCGCGGATGACACGGTCGGTCTCTTCGATCTTCAAATCCAGCGTGACTTTCTCACCAACTAAACGGTTCAGCAGATGCGTGAGATCAGACATTGTGTCCCGCAGATCCAGAGGCTGCGGTTTTAGATTTTGCTTTCGCGAAAAGGCCAGTAGCTGGCCGACGAGGCTTGCTGCCCGATTCGCATTTTGGATGATCTGCATGAGATCGGAGTAATCCGGGTCTGCCTCGTCGTGGCGCAAAAGCAGCAAGTCACAATGTCCGCTGATTGCGGTCAGAAGATTATTGAAATCATGCGCAACACCGCCGGCCAGTTGACCGATCGCCTGCATCTTCTGGCTTTGCACAAATTGTGCTTCGAGCGTCTTAAGCTCGGTGGCGTCATTTAGAATTCCTACAAGGCGAATTTCGCCGTCGTTGACGACGCGCCCCAATGAAATCTGCAGATAGAGCTCTTTTCCCGGCAGCATTGCGCGCACAAACTCGGATTTGAGCAGTCCGCGGCCAGCGGCGGCGTCCGCAAGCCATTCACTGATCGGGCGTCCCATACCCTCGACAAGATCGTATAGCGGCGGCAATGCAAGGGCCGAGAGCGACAGCAATTGGCGCGCCGGCGTGTTCGCGGAAATAATCGATCCATCGACAGCGATTTCCAGAACGGGGACCGGCAGCCCGTCCAGAACGCCGAGTTCTGGAATTGCCAATGACGTGCGCAGCTGACCCTCGGGCAACGGCTCTTCGTCTTCGGAAACATAGATGACGTCCCGGCGGCCATCGTATTGTTCGAGAAGAACCGCTTTAAATCCAGGGAATGCCGGTGGCGAGCCGGCGACGATAGCATCGTCTTCAAATAGCTCCTGTGCGGCCAGGTTCACATTTTCCACGGTTCCATCCGGGGCCAAAGACAGCGCTGGCATCGTCCCTGAAAAGACTTCCAAAGCGGAGGCCCGATCAAGCCTTTCAATGCGCCAAATAAGCAAACGGTCAGCTACCGAACGCGCACGTATCCGCATCAAGCATTCACGGGTCTCGACGTCCTCACAAGCCTCACCCGTCAGAGTCGCCGCGTCCGCGAGCCGCGCAACTAGGTCATCCGCCGAAGCAACATGACCTCGAAGCGCCGACGAAACGCCTGTCCGCGGCTTCGCCCCAAACTCGACCGCGCCAGCATTCGCAAACAACAAATTCCCCAATCGATCCGACAGCAGTGCCGGGCCCACGTCATCGGCCACGTATTTTCGCAACTGGCGAAATTTGAGGAGTTGGATGATTGTTTGCCGAAGCTGTGCGGCCCAAATCAAGCCGCCGGCGGCGGCCAATCCAGCCGCGGCGCCAAGAGCAGCAATTCCCCACGCTGTGGATGGCACCAACAGCGCAATGCCAAGCACAAGTCCAGAACAGGCAAATAGCGGCCAAGGTTGCAGCGACCCAGTAAGCGACGCGTGCACCAGGCTGTTAGATTCGGCCGTTGATGTCATCCACTCCCCTTGGACATTCCGGTCAGTCAAAGGTCGTAGATAATCGTTAACCGGATGTTAACGGTTTCGCCGAGGAGCTTTCACAACTGCCAGATAGAACCCATCACCGTCGTCAAGTGGCGTGAGTTGAAGTCTGTCGATCACCGTCCAATCCCCGTTCTCCGACAGAAAGCGCTCGATACGATCTTCATTTTCCTGCCGCAAAAGCGAACATGTCATATATGCCAGATGTCCGCCGGGGCGAACGAATTCCTTGGCAGCCGTCAGAATCTCGGACTGACATTTTGTCAGATCCTGCAGCTTTTCGGTATCCAGCCGCCATTTGGAATCCGGTTGACGCCGCCAAGCCCCGGATCCCGAACACGGCGCATCGCATACTACCAGATCAAACTTCCCCTTAGGTTTTGTCGTGGTAGAGATTTTGGCCCCGGCACGCTTGGCGCGCGGATCAAGGTCAACCATTCGGACCTTGTTGGGGTCATGCGCCACAAGACGTGCGGGTTTATGTGCGGCCATTGCCAATGCCTTTCCACCGCCGCCAGCGCAATAGTCCAGCACACTCGCATTTGGCAAAAGGTCCGCAAGCCGCTCAACTACCGCCTGCGATGAAACATCTTGAAACTCTACCAAGCCGTCACGCACCGAACTCGAAGTCGACAGCTTGCGTGGGCTGCCGCAAACAACGATGGCTGTTTCGGAAAGCGCGTGCTGGCAAACGTCAAACCCTTCTTCGGTTAGGCGGTCAATCGCTTCGTCACGAGAGCATTTTAGACCGTTGAAACGTAGGAAAACCGGCGCTCTTTCCCGCATCCGTTGAAGGACGTTCTCGGTTTCATCACCCAGCGATGCATCAAGATACGGCAGTATCCAATCCGGAACATCGCAATGCACCGCCCGCGGTGCATTATCGAGAGATGCCGGCGCCATTCGCTCGAGATCGTCTAGGCGATTGGGCGCATAGCGCGCGCCGGTGAATACCATGCCTAGATCCAGGCCGTGCGCCCGACAACGGCCAAGCATCAAAGCGCGCCCATCTTGGCCCTTACCAAGCCACGCATACGACCGCCGGCACCGAAGCGCATCAAATACCAAATCACGAACCGCAGACCGGTCACCGGAGCCAGCGAACCTGCTGCGGCGCGCCCATCCTGTCAGCACTTTTTCGGCGGCTTCGCCGTCGAATACTCGGTCGAGAAGGTCTGCGGCTGTTTGCACGCGTGCGGCGGGTGTCACGTTCAACCTCGGTGACTATCACCAACCGTTTCTCAAAGGGCTGCAGCCGGCGCAAGATTTATTGAGTGCGAAGCACCGCTTCTGGACGCGCCACTGGGTGAATTGCGCGCACTGAAACGCTGGCCAGCGACGGCGGCAAGGCGACCAGGCGGGTTGGGTCACCTGAAATGCGCTCAAACATAGAAAGCGTTAAGCGTGGCTCAATTGGCGTGAGCCTTTGGGAATTTGGATAAGCAAACGCGGACAGCGGCAATTTGATCGCGATTGTTGCCGCGCCTGATTGCGGCAATGCTTCAAATGTTTTGATCGTACGAACAAATTCAGGCGGATTGGGACGGCTTGTGCGAAGCGGACCTGCTGGCGGCGCATTGTTGGTGGGGCGCCAATCCGTGGTAGATGACGCGACAGGGACCTCAACGAATGAGGCTGTTATCCCCAGCGCAGGTTGAACGCCGAAAAATGGTGTCGCTGGCCCCGTCGCGCGTGCCTGCCACGGCGCATAAACTGAGATTGGCCCTGCAGCGATGGCAACAAAGACCAGCACCGCAATTCCAATCAATCCTAGCAAATTTGATTTTCTGGCTTTTTCGGCCTCGCCGCCGTCATCCCTTGGGTTCGCCGTCGCTAGCGCTGTCTCTACGCCATCGTCTTCGTTCTCGTCTACTCGCTGAAGCCAAGGTCGCGACGCGCCTGACGGTGGCATCGGCTCGGACGGCTCCAACAAAAGCGAAATCACAGGTTCGGAGTCGTCGGTCCCGAAATTTGGGTCATCAAAAATATTGTCGACCGCCGCGCTGGCACGAGCAGTGTGGTCGTCTTCCGGCGGGTTTGCTTGCGGAGTATCCGCCGGGGCCGCGTCGCGCGCGGGCACATCGTCAGAGATTTCGTCCGCTTCAGGATACCAGTTCCTACCTGGGCGCGGCTCCAAATCATTTAGATCTGTCTCCCGACCGGTAACACGCTTCAAAACGTTCACGCGATCCAGGAAGTCGAATTTATTGTTAGGTTCTACAGGCGGCTCGGCCGTGGTTTGGTTATCTACCGCGGACTCCTCTTCCCATGGCTTTCGAGGCTTTCGGACTTCACCGTCCTCGCGCCCCAATTCTTTCAGCGTTTGGGCACGCCTCGCGCGCGCATCGGCAAGCCGTTCCTGCCAACTCTCGTCGTTTTGCAGTTCAACGACAGCGTGCGCCGCCTTGTCAGATTTGGCCGCTTTATCAGCCATTTCCCCTCACCAATTCGCACTTCCTCTTCCGGCCCTTCGCCCGAAAAAGACTGCTCGAGGGTCCTCAGGCCCCGTTACCCAAGTCGATAATTGGGGCTTTCGCGCGTTATTTGAACGTCATGAACGTGGCTTTCTTTTAGGCCAGCACCGGTTATTCGCACGAATTGACAATTTTTTCTCATATTTTCAACCGTTTGACAACCAGTATAGCCCATGGCGGCCCGAAGCCCGCCAATCAATTGATGGATCACTGCGGACGCCGATCCTTTATAGGGCACCTGCCCTTCAATGCCTTCCGGCACAAGTTTGTCGCTGGCCGCATCGATTTGAAAATACCGGTCGGCCGAACCGCGCGCCATCGCACCAATACTGCCCATTCCGCGATAACTTTTGAAGCTACGCCCTTGATAAAGAATAACTTCTCCAGGACTTTCATCCGTACCGGCGATCATTGATCCAACCATCGCACAAGAGGCACCTGCCGCAATCGCCTTGGCAAAATCGCCCGAGAACTTGATGCCGCCATCCGCAATCACCGGGATATCGCCAGCAACTCCCGCCGCCTCTATAATCGCCGTCATTTGCGGCACACCGACACCGGCCACCATGCGCGTTGTGCATATCGAGCCGGGCCCTATCCCAACTTTGACGGCGTCAGCGCCAACATCAATCAACGCGCGCGTTGCGTCACCGGTCGCAACGTTTCCGGCGACGATTTGAACTTCGTTCGACAGGGATTTTGCGCGCTTCACAGCCTCGGCGACGCTATCGCTATGACCGTGCGCTGTGTCGATCACGATTATGTCGGCACCCGCTTCGACAAGCGCTGACGAGCGCTCGAATCCAGCATCGCCCACAGTGGTGGCGGCGGCAACGCGCAGTCGACCTAATTCGTCTTTGCAGGCGTGGGGATTCAATACTGCCTGTTCGCTATCCTTAAGCGTCAAAAGACCGGTCAGCTTACCCGTCTCGTCCGTGACCAACAATTTTTCGATTCGGCGCGCCCGCATCAGGCTTCGCGCTTCGTCGAGATCCGCTGGCTCCATCAAAACCGCCAGATTCTCTGTTGTCATCATCACGCGGACAGGCGTTGCATCGTTGTCGGCAAACCGCATATCGCGGTTGGTGACGATGCCTACAACCCGGCCATCCCCGTCGATCACCGGAAACCCGGTGACGTTGTAGCGTTCCTGCAGCGCCTTGGCATCGGCCAGCGTCTGATCCGCCGTCAGCGTGATCGGGCTGTAGACGATCCCGGATTCGAACCGTTTCACGCGGCGCACTTCGCGCGCCTGTTCCTCGACATTCAGGTTTCGGTGTATGACACCGATGCCGCCAGCCTGCGCCATTGCAATCGCCATTCGGCCCTCGGTGACGGTATCCATCGCCGAGCTCAAAAGTGGGATATTCATGCCGATGTCCCGCGTTACTTTTGTTCGGGTATCGGCGGCCGCAGGCAGAACGCTGGACGCAGCGGGAACGAGCAGGACATCATCGAAGGTCAGAGCCTCGCGAATCTCCATATGGATCACTCCTTGGGAGGGTTCGTTTGGCGCTTCCCTATTGCACGGGCGCGCGTCGGCGGAAAGCCCTTTTTGTAGTTCACGACTGGACCACCGCAATATTCTGCGGATATTCCGGTCTTATGAGTGAACACGGGTATGAAAGCGGGCGGCTTAACCTGCCCTTTGTCGGAATCGCGACATTCGGGAAACGGCCCTACGTCGAGGACTGGTCGCAAATAGAGGCGGATGTCGCGGTTTTGGGCGCCCCCTTTGATGCCGGGACTCAATACCGTAGCGGCGCGCGGTTTGGCCCTCGCGCAGTTCGCGATGCATCGACCCTGTTTTCGTTTGGCCATGCTGGCGCTTACGACCACGAGGATGATCGGGTCTACCTTGGCTCCGATGTCCGGATCGTCGATCTTGGCGATGCCGATATCGTCCACACCGACACGGTCCAAAGCCACGCCAACATAGAAACCGGAGTTCGCGCTGCTCTCAAAGCCGGCGCTTTGCCACTGGTGATCGGGGGCGATCATTCGGTCAACATCCCCTGCGTCAATGCCTTTGACCATTCCGGTCCGATCCACATCCTGCAGATCGATGCCCATCTGGATTTCGTTGATGAACGCCACGGCGTCCGATTTGGACACGGCAACCCGATGCGCCGGGCAGCCGAAAAAGGCTATGTCACCGGCCTGACGCAAGTCGGCATCCGCAATGTCTCGTCAACAGCTCGGGAAGGCTACGACGACGCCCGTCGCATGGGATCGGACATCATTTCTGTCCGGCAAGCGCGCGGTTATGGGCCGCAAAAACTGGCCGAGCGAATCCCGGCAGACGCCCGCGTCTATGTCACGCTTGATATCGATGCCTTCTGTCCGTCCATCGCGCCGGGGACCGGCACACCCAGCCACGGCGGGTTTCTCTACTACGATGTGCTGGAGCTTTTGCAGGCGGTTGCACGACGAAACGAGATTGTCGGTTTCGATCTGGTCGAGGTCGCGCCCGATTACGACCCAACCGGCTCCACCGCGATATTGGCGGCGCAGATCTCGCTTAATTTTCTTGGGTTTATCTTCGACGCGCGGGCCGCGGGCGCCTAGACTTCACGCATTTCACCGGCAAACGCTGCCGCATCGCGGATGGCTCGTGCCAATAATGATGTGTCGCCACCGACCGCCACAAATCGCGCGCCCATGTCCACATAAGCCCGCACCTGTGTTGGATCAAACGCGATGATCCCGACCGCCTTGCCCGCGGCCTGAATGCATTCGAAACAATGACTGATTGCGGCTTGCACTTCCGGTACGCCGGGCTGACCCGGGAACCCCATGTCGGCGGACAAATCCGCCGGTCCGATAAATACGCCGTCAACGCCATCCACAGACGCGATTGCGTCGATATTTTCGACCGACTTTGCTGTTTCAGCTTGCACGAATAGGCAAATCTGATCATTGGCGCTCGTCACCATATCGGTGATTTCACCATAGTTGCTCGCGCGCACCATCGCCGCCCCTACACCACGAATTCCCACCGGCGGATAGCGTGTGGCGCGCACAATGGCCTCGGCCTCTTCGGCCGTGTCAATCATCGGCACGACTAAGGTCTGCACACCGAGGTCAAGCACCTGTTTGATCAGCCTAGGCTCGCCAACTGGCGGACGAACCGCCGGGACAGCACCTCCGGCAGAAATCGCCCGCACCTGATCCAGGATGAGCGGGATGTCGTTCGGCGCGTGCTCGCCATCAACCAGACAGAAATCAAACCCCGCACGCCCGGCAATTTCGGCCGATGTGGCATGCGCGAGCGCAATCCACAGCCCCATCTGACGGCGACCCTCGGTCAATGCTGCTTTCACCGGGTTGTGCGGAACGGGCATACCAAGTCTCCTTCACGTCCGGCGCATGCCATCCGATGTGACGAAGATATGCAATCCCGGAAATCAGGCCGTATCGCGGTTTGACGACCACGATGGCACTCACCTAGCGCAGACAAATGCGTTTGCTCGGGCCTAATGCGCCCTTGTGGCAATCCGTTTCACGGGACGATCCCGATACAACAGCGATTGTGTGTCGTGGAAAACATGCACTTTGGAAGGATCAGCCGTGAGGCTCACTTCGCGGCCTCGGAGGTCTTTGTGAATGCCTTGCAGCTTGCCAATGACCGGATCAGCATCGCCTTGCGGCGCAAAATACAGCAACGTGACTTCGCCCAACGCCTCGGTGATGTTGACCGTTCCGGTGTAAATTCGGTTGGCGGGATCCGTTGAATCGACAAAATCTTCTGGGCGCACACCGATATTCACCGACTTTCCCATATCATCTGCATTCGAGGGATAGTCTGAGATCGCGGTTCCACCGCCGTCCATTTCAACTGTGGTCTGATCGCCTGTTGCAGTGATTTTTCCGGGCAAAAGGTTCATTGCAGGTGAGCCGATAAACTGAGCAACAAACTCATTTTCCGGGCGTTCGTAGAGGTCTAAAGGACTGCCGACTTGGGCGATCCCGCCACCGGCCAGAACGACGATCCGAGACGCAAGTGTCATCGCTTCAACCTGATCGTGCGTGACGTAGATCATCGTGGATTCCGGCATCGATTCCTTCAGTTGCGCGATCTCGATCCTTGTCGCCACGCGCAACGCCGCGTCGAGGTTCGAGAGTGGCTCGTCGAACAGATAAACTTTCGGGTCCCGCACAATCGAACGCCCGATCGCAACCCGCTGCCGTTGCCCGCCGGAAAGCGCCTTGGGCAAACGATCCAGAAGATTGTGAAGTTGCAGGATCCGCGCCGCGCGCTCTACACGTTCCTCGATTTCCGCCGGGCTCATTTTCGCGATCTTCAGCGCAAATTGCATATTCTCGCGCACGGTCATATGCGGATAAAGGGCATAAGACTGGAAGACCATCGCGATCCCACGCTGCGATGGCGGGATATCGTTGACCACCGTGCCGTCAATGCTCAGCTCACCGCCTGAGATCTTCTCAAGTCCCGCGATCATCCGAAGAAGCGTCGACTTCCCGCAGCCGGACGGGCCGACAAAGACAATCAACTCGCCGGTATCGATTTCGAGGTTGATGTCTTTCAAGACATCAACGTTGCCGTATGATTTCGCAACGTCCCTAAGCCGGAGCTCGGCCATGGTGGCTCTCCTTCATTCTATCCCTCGGCAGTCGCGAAAAGGGCCTGCCAAGCCGGTAATTCTGGTGCACGTTCGGCCACTTTCGCGGCAAATGGCGCCTCGATATCTATCGCCCAATCGCCGTCGGGAAATGTGATGCCGCGCGGCAGATCCGACAGGTTGAATGCACAGAACATGCGCGCATTTCCCAGCCGGCGTTCGAACGCGATGTAGTGTTGGTCGGCCTCGACCAGCTCAAACTCACCTTTAAGAAGCGGTCCGTGGCGCTTTCGAAATTCAATGAGCCGACGGTAATAATTCAGCATCGATTCCGCATCAGCTTCCTGAACATCGGCGGCGCTCTGGATATGTTCCATCGCAACCGGCAGCCAAGGCAATCCTTCCGAGAATCCTCCGTGCAGCTGGTCTACGGCCCACGGCATCGGGGTCCGACAGCCGTCACGTCCTTTGAACTTCGGCCAGAATCGTTTGCCGTATGGATCCTGAAGTTCTTCGAAAGAAACGTAGGCCTCTGTTAGCCCCAACTCCTCACCTTGATAGAGACAGGCTGTGCCTCGCAGCGACAACAAGAGCGCCGCGTAGACC
>CAJHYP010000374.1_pt1 | contig 30167 bp, 25 predicted proteins | sample 9198731 | NCBI WGS metagenome assembly CAJHYP01 (sample SAMEA7708363, study PRJEB35096) | sediment metagenome | biome: marine neritic benthic zone biome [ENVO:01000025]; feature: sediment [ENVO:00002007]; material: shallow marine sediment [ENVO:03000034] sea grass bed [ENVO_01000059] ...
GAACATCTCCGAAAGACTTGTTGACATTGGTTAGCGACAAGGCGGTCATTCTGGCCTCCTAAAGTGTCACGGGAGCGCCGGATCGGATGCTTTCATCCGCGGCAAGGCAAATGCGAAGAGATTGTACGGCGTCAGTCATATGGCGGGTCAGGTCGATGTCTTCTGATATCGCCCGTAGCATGTAGGCTTGTTCGGCATCGCAAAGCGCCTGATGGCCGGGCTCGTCCGGCATTTCGATCTGCCGATCACCTTCGGGCGAGTGGACGAGAATGCCGCCAACCTTTGTGTGGCCGTCGATATCGGCCGATGCACCCTTGTTCCCTTCGATGATGGAAACCGATCCGTTGGGGCTGACGATATCTTTCACAAAAAAAGCGGTTTCAGACATCATCGGCCCCCAGCCAGCCTCGTACCAGCCCACCGACTGGTCTTCGAAAACAACCTGAAGCTGGCCATAGTTATACATGTCGGGCGCAATTTCGTCGCTGAGCCTGAGCCCGATGCCGTTGACCCGGATCGGTCGGGCATCGGTGATCTGGCACATCACATCGACATAGTGAACGCCGCAATCGACAATTGGGCTGGTGGTCTGCATCAGCGCCTTATGGGTTTCCCATTCTGCGCCGCTGGATTGCTGATTAAGGTTCAGCCGGAACACATAAGGCCCGCCCAATGCGCGGGCTTCATCAATTAACCGCACCCAAGATGGATGGTGGCGAAGAATATACCCGACAACGAGTTTACGTCCGGTCTCATTCGCTTTGGCAACCACTCGCTCAGCGTCGGCAACTGTGGTTGCCAGCGGTTTTTCGACGAACACATGTGCGCCCGCGTCCATTGCCTGACAGGCATAGTCGGCATGGCTGTCTGAGTACGTTGCAACCACGACCAATTCAGGGTCGGTGGCCATCGCGTCGTCGAACGACGTAAAGCGCGGATAGTCGGCAAGGGCCGCCGGCAGATCGATTGGGCTTCGATTCACCAGCCCCACAATCTCAGAATCGGGATGCTGGTGGTGAGCCATCGCGTGGCTAAGACCCATATTCCCAAGCCCGGCGATGATCGTCCGGGTCATTTTACAGCACCCGAGGTAATCCCGCGGATCAATTGCCGCGAAAAAATCACGTAGAGGATCAGAACCGGCAAGATCGCCATCGAAAGCGCCGAGAGAACGGCATTCCAATCGGTCACAAACTGGCCGATGAAGACTTGGCTTCCTAACGTCAGCGTCTTTGTTTCCTCCGCAGGCGCCAGGATCAGTGGAAACCACAGATCGTTCCAGATCGGGATCATGTTGAAGACTGCGACAGTCGCCATCGCCGGGCGAACTAGCGGCAGAACGAGCCGAAAGAATATCGTGTATTCGCTCAGCCCGTCTATTCGTCCCGCATTCTTCAGATCGTCTGACACCTGCCGCATAAATTCGCTCAGGATGAATACCGCCAGCGGCAGTCCTTGCGCAGTGTAGACTAGGATCAACGCCCAGAGTGAGTTCACCAGGCCAGTTGCCACCATCATCTCAAGAATGGCGACTGTACCTATCCGGATTGGGATCATGATGCCCAGCGCCAGATAAAGCCCCATCCAGAGGTTGCCACGAAACCGGTATTCGCTCAGCGCAAAGGCCGCCATCGCCCCGAAAAGCAGAATGAAAAAGAGCGACGCAACGGTCACGATCATCGAGTTCTGAAAGTAGAGAAAAAAGTCGCCCTGTTTTGCCACAGTTTCATAGCCGATTAGGCTGAAACTGTCGTTGCCAGGCAGCGAGAGTGGTTCGCGGAAGATCGCCTTGCGCGACTTGAAGCTGTTAATCAGGATCACAAAGACAGGGAACAGCGCGATCAACGTGTATAGGATCAGCGCGCCGTGCATCGCGGTAACGTTGAAGGGGTTTTGACGTGCTTTGTTCATCTTTAACCCCTCACAGTTGATACCGGCGCATCCGGGTTTGGATGCCGAATAGATAGATGCAAACTCCAACGAGGATGATCGCGAACATTGCGCCGGCAATCGCCGAGCCCATGTGCGGATCGCCCAGCTGTAACTGGAAGCCGAAGAAGGTGCGGAACATGAACGTGCCAAGGATATCGGTCGAGAAATCCGGGCCCGCCAACGCGCCTTGTGCAGCGTAGATCAGGTCGAAGGCATTGAAATTGCCGACGAAAGTCAGGATTGAAATGATACCGATAGACGGCAGGATCAGGGGCAGTTTGATTTTCCAGAATGCCGAGGCGCCTGTGATGCCGTCGATCTCTCCGGCTTCAAGGATTTCCTCGGGAATCGACAGCAGTGCGGCGTAAATCAGCATCATCGGGATGCCGACAAACTGCCAGACTGACACCAATGCCAGTGTGGTCAGCGCGTATTCTTCCTTGCCCAACCACGGAGCGTACAAAAATTTCAGCCCAACCGTGTCCAGCATTCCTGGGGCAATACCCCAAATTGGTGACAGGATCAGTTTCCAGGCGAAGCCAACAATCACGAAACTCAGAATCGTGGGGATGAAAATCGCTGAGCGATAGAGCGCTGCAAAACGCAGGCGTGGATGGCTGAGAATGGCCGCCAGCGCGATGCCGATCGGGTTCTGAACCAGCATGTGGATCAGGAAGAACCAGAAGTTGTTGCCCAAAGCGTTCCAAAAAGCATCCGACCAGAGCGGATCGCCAAAAAGTCTTTGGAAGTTCTCAAGGCCAACAAAGATTTGTTCTTGATCAACCTTACTGTAAAGCGCCAACCACAGCGTTTTGAACAGTGGATATATCATCACGGTTGTGTAGACGATCACAGCAGGTGCCAGGAACACGATGATGTGCCAGCGAAAGCGTGGGCGATCCATGGAAACCTCCGGGGATTACCCGGGCGGAATATCCGCCCGGGAAAGGCGCAGCAGCGGGAGAGTTACTGCTGCGGTGCGTACCAGCTGGCCAGGCCTTCTTGAAGTTTCTGGCCCAAGTCTGCTGGATCGGCTGTCCCTTTGATGGCTGCGACCGAAGCGCCCCAGGTATCGTTCTCAAGGTTTGGCGTGCCGCGTGACAGAATCTGATAGGTCGACCGAATTGTGCTTTCGCACTCGCCGCGCCAGCTTACAAATTCATTCGCCAGCGGATCGGTGATTTCAACCGGCGTATTCGACAGCGGGAAGAAACCCGGCAACGCGTTTCCGAATATCGATGCAAATTCAGGCGACGCAACCCAAGCCAGAAACGTTTTGGCCGCGTCGGGATTGGCAGAGGCCGCATTCATGCCGATACCGATATCGGTGTGATCCGAAATATAGCAAGTGTCACCTGCGCTTTGGACCGGCGGCTTGAATGCGCCCATCTCGAAATCGACCAGTGCGTTGAAGCCCGAGACTTCCCAGCTTCCTGCTGGATAGACCGCTGCGCGACCCAAGGTGAACAGGTTCTGACTGTCAGGATATGTTTGAGCCTCATAACCGTCACCCAGATATGCGCCCCATTTCGCCAGTGTGGCATAGGGTGCAACCCACTGTTCGTCGGTCAATTTCTGATCACCTGCGATCAGAGCCAGGCGACCTTCTTCACCTTTCCAGTAGTTCGGGCCGATGTTGTTGTAGCCCATGGTGGCGGCTTCCCACTGGTCGTTGGTACCCATCGCCATTGGGATGTAATTGCCGTCTGCCTTGATCGTTTCAAGCGCAGCAAAGAACTCGGCTTCGGTTTCCGGCACGCTCAAACCGAGTTCACTGAACGCATCCTTATTGTAGATGAAGCCGTGGATCACGCTGGCCATTGGCACGCAGAAACTGGCCGAGCCGTCGTCGGTTTGCCAAGCGGATTTGGCGACGTCGGAGAAATTCGACATCGCTTCCATGTCGTCAAGATCAGCAAGATGCCCTTGATCGAAAAGCGCCAGCGAGGCATCGAATGGGCGGCAGGTAATCAAATCACCGGCAGAACCCGCTTGAAGCTTCGAATTTAGCACCGCGTTGTATTCGGCAGGCGCCGACGGCGAAAAGTTGACTTTTATGCCGGGATGCTCTGCTTCGAACGCTGGAATGATCTTTTCTTGCCAAAGCGCAAGGTCGTCGTTTCTCCAGCTTTCAATATTTAGCGTCACGTCTTGCGCCATCGCGCTGGTCGCGACCAGCGCGGTGCCCGACATTGCCAGGCCCAATAGTTTCAGTTTCATGTGTATTCCTCCCTTTTCGAAGTCAGTTTCTCATTTAAAATCAAAGTAAGTCGATCAAGCGCCGGACGAAGATGACCCTCCGTTTCACTGAGCAGGTGGCGAGCAGTTTCCGCCGAACTCGCGCCGGCAGCAACCAGCGTTGCGGTTTTGGCATCGCCTTCGGCCGCGACCAGCGCCAATGACGCGTCATCGTCTGAAACGTTTGCGATCCGGCCAACGATCCGCTGCGCCCGCGCACGTAACTTTGCATTGTCGGCGCGCAGATTGATCATCATGCCGTCATGCACATGCCCAAGCTCAATCGCCATCAGCGTCGACATCATATTCAAGGCAATTTTCTGAGCTGTTCCCGCGCCCATGCGTGTTGAGCCCGAAATGGCCTCGGGCGGTGTGCCGAGAAGTATCGCATGCGTGCTCAATTCGAACAGTTCGCAATCAGCGTTGTTTGCAATTCCGACGACCGTTGCATCGGCATTTCGGGCGATGCGCGCGGCCTCAAGCGTATAAGGCGTACCCCCGCTTGCGGAAACAGCAATCACCGTATCTTGCGCCGAAAGATCACTAAGCGCCGCGGCCAACGACGCAATGTCGTCCTCCGTTTCACCCGGCATTTCGGCTGACATCGGCAATCCCCCTGCCATTAGAATGCGAATTTGTCGCGGAGGAATTCCGTAGGTTCCACCCAGTTCCATGGCATCGGCGGCAGACATCAAGCCGGAAGACCCGGCGGCAATGTAGTATAGCTTGCCGTCCGCCCTTAGGGTCTCGGCCATGGCTGCCGCGGCCTTACAAATCGGATCAATTGCATTTCGAACTGCCTGCGCCGCTTCGATTTGACCATCAACTAACACTGCCGCCACGTCGGGCAACGGACGGGCATCCAACCCAATCGCCTCGTCGTGGAGCTGTTCAGTGATCCGCATTTCGACGTGATTCCCCCGCATTGCGTCTGATCATACCTTTATAATACCATTTGTCTACAATTATGTTACTGCTTGTTAATTGGCATTACATTTTCAAGATTTGCGCCGAAAAACATCCTCTTTGGTCCTAATTGGGTCTTTAATGTTTTCGAAAGGTATTATAAAGGTATTTACATGTTGGACGTGACACCCGACTCGGTAATTGCCGTTGACGGCGGCGGAACGCGGTGCCGTGTGGCGCTGGCCACATCCGCAGACATTAGAGTTGTCGAAGTCGGGGCTGCGAATATCTCGACCGACTTTGATGCCGCCGTGGCAGAAATCGCGCTTGGGCTGGAGCATCTCGCTACTGACACGGGCGCCACTGAGGATCAGCTAAAAGGTTTGCCCGCCTACCTCGGGATAGCCGGCACAACCGGGCCCGCGTTGGCTGGTAAGCTGGCCCAAGCGCTGGCTTTGGATCACGCATTGATTGAAGACGACCGGCCGGCTGCTTTGATCGGTGCGCTGGGCACTCGCGATGGCGCGATTGCTCATTGCGGGACTGGATCATTTCTTGCCGCAAGGACCAATGGCACCATGCGTCTTGCCGGCGGTTGGGGGCCGGTGCTTGGCGACGAAGCCTCCGCCCAATGGGTCGGCCGCAAGTCACTTTCAGCAACTCTAAACGCTCTCGATCACCTCGCGCCGCGCACGCCACTGGTCGATGAGATGCTCGATCATTTTGGCTCGTGCGAGGCGATTGTCGCATTTGCAGCAGAAGCATCTCCCGCAGAATTCGGGCTGCTCGCGCAGCGCACAACGAGATCGGCGGCAGATGGCGACACAATTGCAATATCGGTATTGTCCGAAGCGGCAGACCATATTGCCCGGGCGTTGCCGAGGCTTGGATGGAGGCCGGGCATGGCGCTTTGCCTCACAGGAGGGATCGGGCCGGAGTACAAGCGATACTTGCCCGCCAATTTGCGATCGTCACTGGCCGACCCGGAAGGCTCACCGCTTGATGGCGCAATTGAGCTGGCCCGAAAATATAACCGGGAACTCGCGTCATGACTGTCTCGGAATTTCTACATCCCGAAGGCTGGCTCGGTCACGACGCAGGGCCGCGTTATGTGCAATTGCGCCGTCGTTTGGAAGAGGCAATCGACACCGGTCTACTTGCACCAAACAGCTCACTTCCGCCCGAACGTGAAATTGCGGAGCTTACCGATTTGTCACGTGTGACTGTTCGCAAGGCGATCCAAGAGCTCGTCAAAAAAGGCAGCGTCGTTCAAAAGCAAGGTTCCGGCTCGTTTGTCTGTGATATCGGGCCGCGCGTCGAACAATCGCTTTCGCATCTCACATCTTTCACCGAAGACATGCACAGTCGGGGTATGGAAACCACCTCAAAGTGGTTAGAGCGCGGTGTATTTTTGCCGTCCCCCGAAGAAGTTGCTGCGCTTGGCCTCGCCGATGACGACTCGGTGTCTCGAATTTATCGACTGCGTGAAACCGGCGGACGGCCCATGGCCCTGGAGCGCGCTGCCCTGCCGCTCGACATCCTGCCGAATCCGCTTGAGGTCACCACATCACTTTACGAATTGCTCGAACTGAACGGCACCCGTCCGGTGCGCGCGATTCAAAAGATTTCTGCAATAAACCTTGACCCGACCGAAGCCCAACTCTTGGGGGTCGCCGAAGGCACTGCGGGTCTCAGTATCCAACGAACGTCCTATCTTGAAAGCGGTCGCGTTGCTGAATTCACCCAATCGCTATATCGCGGCGACGCCTACGATTTCGTGGCCGAGTTGCGGCTATCGAATTGAAAAGGCTACCTAAATGAAAATGTCCTGCACACAAATGCGCCGCGAGATCGAAGAAATTCCCTCGGCAGTTGACCGATTGTTGGCCGAAGGCGGCACCGCGGTCGATCGAGCGGCATCCGAGATACGCGACCAAGATTTCCGATATCTAATGTCCGTTGCTCGAGGCTCATCCGACCACGCATGCACCTATCTGAAATACGCCAGTGAGATAATGTTGGGCAAACCGATGGCCTCGATTGGACCATCAGTCGCCTCGATTTACGGCGCAACACTCGATGTTCGAGATAGCATCTGCATTTCGGTTTCACAATCGGGGCAGAGCCCTGACATCGTGAAAATGACCGAAACGGTCACCAGCGGCGGGGCATATTCTGTCGCGATAACAAACGATCCTGCCTCACCACTTGCTCACGCAGCGACGGCCACACTTCCGATTTTCGCCGGCCCCGAGCTGAGCGTCGCTGCGACAAAGACATTTGTAACGTCGCTGGTGGCGGGACTTTGGCTTTTGGCCGACGTGGGTCGAAACAAGCCGCTGCTCGATGCAATTCAGGCCTTGCCCGAAAAGCTTGCGGCAGCAACGCGATGCGACTGGTCGGCGGCCTCGAACGCAATCACCGGAAATTCCCTTTTCACACTCGGACGAGGACCATCTTGGGCGATTTCCAACGAAGCCGCGCTGAAATTCAAGGAAACCTGCCAAATACACGCCGAAAGCTACTCATCGGCGGAAGTCTTGCATGGGCCAGTGTCGATCGTGGACCGTGGATTTCCAGTCATTGGATTTGCCGCCGGCGACGCCGCCGAGGACGCGCTGGTGGAAGTGGCCGATGCATTGGCCGAAAAACACGCCGAAGTATTTGTCACAAGTTCCAAGCCGCAGCACGCGACCTGCCTTGAACACGTTCGTACCGATCACTGGCTGACAGATCCGATAGCCGCGGTCGTGTCTTTTTTTTCAATGGTCGAACAGGTGGCAGTCGCTCGTGGAATCAATCCCGACGCGCCTCGCCACCTGAAAAAAGTGACTGAGACGGTATGACGACCTCCCGCACAATCTTTGTTGGCGGGCCAATATTCGATGGCGAAACGCTTCACAGCGATTGGGCTCTGTGTGTGGATGGTGGGCGGATCGTCAACCTTGGTCCCGCGGACCAAGTTGGACGCGATGGAGAATTCGTCGAACTTGATGGTGACATACTTTCCCCCGGCTATGTCGATCTGCAAGTTAACGGCGGCGATGGCGTCATGTTTAACGACGCCCCATCGGTCGACACACTTGCGCGCATTGCAAAAGCCCACCGGCGACTTGGCGCAACGACGATTTTGCCAACGCTGATCACCGACACGGCGGACAAAACGACGGCCGCGATCGAAGCGGCAAAAGCTGCAATCGCCGAAGGCGTTCAAGGCATCGGCGGGCTGCACCTCGAAGGGCCGCATTTGTCGGTGGCGCGCAAGGGGGCGCACGATGCCGCGTTGATCCGACAAATGACGGATGCCGATCTTGCTGTGTTGATTCAGGCTGCCAGCGACTTACCCACTTTGATGGTCACCGTTGCGCCGGAAAATGCGACAGTGGAACAGGTACACGCTTTGGCCAGCGCAGGCGCACTCGTGTCGCTTGGCCACAGCGACGCTGGTTTTGGTACTTGCGTTTCCTATGCCAAAGCGGGCGCCCGCTCTGTGACCCATCTATTCAATGCCATGAGCCAGCTTGGCAACCGCGCGCCGGGACTTGTTGGAGCGGCGCTGGCGTCGTGGGAACTGTCCGCCGGTCTGATTGCCGATGGCATCCATGTCCACCCGGAAGTCATGCGCGCGGCCTGGGCTGCAAAGCGCGCTCCTGGACAGATCTATCTTGTTAGCGACGCTATGGCACCGGCCGGAACCGACATCCGCGAGTTCACTTTGGGGGAGCGCAAGATTGCCCGCGGTGGCGGTCAATTGACACTGAACGATGGCACTTTGGCAGGTGCCGACCTCGACCTCACGACCGCGGTGCGCAACTTGGTTGAACAAGTTGGCGTCAGCCGCTCGGACGCGCTTCGGGCGGCAACCTCCGTGCCCGCTCGCCTTGCGGGGCTACCTGGCGGTACCGGCACAATTGCGGTCGGCGATACCACGGATCTAATTCGGATAAGAAACGATCTGAGCGGCGCCGTTCCGCTAAACTGATCGGCGGCAGCCAGTCAAAAAAACTTGGCACTGCCCGTGCGGAAATATTGAATCAGCCCTGTAATTCACGAGAATTCACGCAACTTGGCGCCAAAATCACTTTGATATCTCGCCACAGCGCCAGGCTGATCGACACCTAATTCACAATCAGCCAGCACCTTGCGGTCATCTGAAACGACAAACGCAAGGAGATTTACCATGTCGTATCTGATCAACAGCTGTTTCGGACCCGAAGATGCCGAGCGCGCAACCGTTCCATTTATCATCGCAAATGCCGCAGCCGGAAAAGGCGATGCACGGGCGTTCCTGACTTGCGACGCATTGAATTTGGTCGTGAAAAACGGCGCCGATGGCGTGGCGGCGAAGGGCTACACACCGGTAAAAACATTGATCGATGAATTCGTCGAAAAAGGCGGCCACATCTGGGTCTGCAAAGTATGCGCAGCGGTAATGGGCATCACTCAGGACGATTTGATCGAGGGCGCCGAAATTGGCGGCGCGCCGAACACAATGGCGTTCCTCGACGAGGGCGCAAAGGTTCTAATGTAAAACGTTCGGTCGGTGCAGCTCGTCGCAGCGCCGACCGCATATCGCAGAGAGATTTGACGATTGCAGCCTAATTCAAACCGGCTTTCTGCAATCCCGATACATAAAGGTCGATCTGCTCTGGATCACGCAAATAGAATAACCGGCTTCGCACAAATTTACTCGTGATTCCCGGCCGCTGACGTTCCAGTGACGCGACGGCGTCTGCTGCATCCTTGGTTCGATCAAGATGGGCCAGCGCAGAGGCCCGTATCGCTGTCGGCCAATAGTGCGAATTTGGCACAGACTCCGCTTCCGCCGCCCAATTGGCCGCGTCCACAAAGGCGCCTTTGAACAGAAACGCAGTTGCCCCGTAGCTGAGGAAAGCCCAACGGTAGGGATCCGAGGGGCTAATACGAACTGCCTCTTCAAAGCAACCGATGGCCCGGTCAAGCCGACCGGAATAAGCCATTGCATCGCCCAAACCGCAATGAGCCTGCGCCATGCCCGGGTTAAGCTCGATCGCTGCTTTCAGATCCGCGATTGACCGATCATACTCGCCACGCGCCAAGTATACGCGACCGCGCACAAATCTTGCCACGGCATCATCCGGCTCAAGCCGCGCGGCGGTTTGCGCAATGTCAAGTGCGTCATCGAGGATTTTTTTGACGTCTTCGGCCTCAAAGTAAATTGCCGAAATAACCATGGCGTAAGATAATCGCGCATACGCCAGGCCAAAGTTTGGGTCCAGTTCGATCGCACGACGAAAGTGTTTTTGCGCCGCCAGATTGGTGTCAGCGTCGAATTCGTACTGGATCGCCAGACCGCGGTGGTAGCAATCCCAGGCACTCATTTCCTCGAATGGAGTTTCGCGCGCGCTTCGCCCCGCCAACCGTTCAATTTCGGCTTCGATCGACGCCGCAATCGTGTCGGCCAAATCATCCTGAAGGCTAAACAGATCGTCGAATTCACGGTCATAACGCATCACCCAGACGTAGCGCGCGCTCTTTGGTTCGGCGAGTTGCAACGTGAGGCGCAGCTGCGTGCCAAGCCCACGCAAAGATCCGTGAACGACAAAGTCCAGCCCCAACTCCTGACCCAAAACACTCATTTGAGTGCTGGTCAGACGTGGCCCATCATGCTCGACGCTCGCCTTCACATCCAACCAGCTAAATCGCGAAAGGTTGGTCGTGATGTCTTCGGTCAATCCCGCCGCAAACAGCCGATACTCCTCGTCGATATTCAGTGTTGCGAAGGGCACAACGGCGACGCTTGTTCCCTCAGAGACTGCAGGCGGCGTTTTCACCGGCTTGGACGGTATCGCTGGTGGAAAGGCCGCATTCGCCGACTCCGTTACGAACGCCTCACCCTTAACCTCGTCCATGAGTTTCAAAAGTTCAGGACCAGCCCCAACACCCAGTTCCCTTTGCAGTAGGGCCTCGTATGTATTGAATTGCTGAACCGCCGCAGACCGCTCGCCATGTTGGGCAAGAATTCGGATCAGGACAATCTGCGACGCATCACGCAAGGGATCCAACGACACCATGCGCCGCGCCAAGGCGAGCGCTTCGTCGGTCCGGCCATTTTGAAGTTCCAACTCGGCCGCGCGTTCCAAGACTTTTTGAGACATTGCCGAAAAGCGCTGTCGCTCTGACGCGATCCAGTCATCGAATTCGGGTTGCTGGCCGTAAAGACCGTCCAATAGAGGCCCGGTGAGTAGTCCGACACCGCGCAGCGTCGCTTCGGGCGACGGATTGTGCGCAATCTCGGAAAAGGCATCGACGTCAACGGTGACGAATTCCGGGTTCAGCCCAACCCGATCGTGTTCGGTGAGTATGACGTCGCCTTCTGCGGAATCAAAAGTTCGTCGCAATTTCGCAATTGCCTGCCTTAGGCTTTGGCGGGCTTGATCGGTGAATCTGTCCCCCCAAAACAACGCCATCAAACGGTCCCGAGATGGCGGCATTTCGGTGTTCAAGGCAAGATAGGCCACCAGTCCCTGTGTTTTCGCGCCCGAAAGGGGAATCGGATTTCCGTTCGCATCCAGAACAGAGAATTTTCCGAAAAGATTAATCGATATCATAAATTTGCCCCCAGTCCCTTGTTATCACTCGATCCTTTCAAGGCGCAATGCCGGCGCAAACCGTGCAATCGACCAATCGTATCGCAGTTCTGGTCTCTGTTTTCGCAAGTTCATTGCGAATTCACGGCCGCGATAACGGCCACTTCACGACCACACACGTTTGTCGTGCGAAAAACTCGTCAGAAATACTCAAACGGGACGCAGAATATGACCAGCCTCGCTACCACACCAGTCATCACTAGAAAAACCGCCATTGATATCATCGGGCCCTACTCAGATTGGCCAAAGCGCAAATTCCGTCATTTCAAACGCCCCGTCGTCTATTCGGGCGGCATTGGCTTGCTTGGCGTTTTTTTCCACTGCGTTGTGCCGCTTATCGCCTGAATTAACAGACATTCGACAGAAAGGTTTACCGCATGACATACTCAGCCAGAAATGACGAATTCGGCGGGGCGGGCTCTGGCCGGTTCGCCGATCCGATTGGGACACCCCAAATGACCGGTATCAAATCATCAATTCTTGAAACAATCGGCAACACGCCGGTTGTTCGGATCAACAATCTCGGACCAAGAAACGTCGAGCTCTACGTCAAGCTCGAAGCGTTCAATCCGCTTGGATCGGTAAAAGACCGTTTCGCATTAGCGGCGATCGAAGCCGCGGAGGCCAGTGGCGCGCTCAAACCAGGTCAGACAGTGGTCGAGGCAACGTCTGGCAACACCGGCATCGGACTTGCCATGGTCTGCGCTGCCAAGGGATATCCCCTTGTCGTCACGATGGCCGAGAACTTCAGCATCGAACGTCGCAAACTGATGCGATTTCTGGGAGCGAAAGTGGTGCTGACGCCAGCATCCGAAAAGGGAACCGGTATGGCGAACAAGGCCGAAGAACTTGCCGAGAAACATGGTTGGTTTCCGGCCCGTCAGTTCGAAAACGAAGCCAACGCTGATATGCACAGCCGCACGACAGCCGAAGAGATTTTGGCCGATTTTGCTGAATTGGGATTGGACTATTGGGTTACCGGATCTGGCACAGGCGGCACGCTAAAGGGGGTATCGCGTGTATTGCGTGCCAAAAGCCCGGACACAACGATCGTGCTAACCGAACCTGACAATGTTCCAGTCTTGTCCAGCGGCATTGCACAATCGCGCGACAAGGATGGCCGCCCTGACGCCAGCCATCCGATGTTTCGTCCGCATCTCATGCAGGGCTGGTCGCCGGACTTTATTCCAAAGCTGGCCGAAGACGCTCTAGCAAAAAACGTCGTGGACACGTTTCAGCTCGTGGGCGGTGACGCCTCCCTTCAAGCGGCGCGCGACCTGGCGCTCAAGGAAGGCATCTTTTGCGGTATCAGCGGCGGCGCGACTTTCGCCGCTGCCCTGAAAGTGGCCGAAACCGCTCCCGATGGCGCCCGCATCCTCGCGATGATCCCGGATACCGGCGAACGTTACATGTCGACGGTTCTGTTCGATGGCATCGCTGAGACGATGACAGAACAGGAAATGGAAATCTCTCGATCGACCGAGGGATATCGTTTCGACGTCACTGGCGGTAACGGCAGTGCCCCCGCTGAGGCGGAGCCCGCAAAGCCGCATATCACAGAGTTGGTCCAGCAAACGATCACCGACCAGCCCATCGTAATGTTCGCGCTGGAGTGGTGTGAGTTTTGCTGGTCTGTGCGCAAGATGTTCGGCGAGGCAGGAATCCCCTTCCACTCGGTCGATCTCGATTCCGTCGCCTATCAAAAAGACAATCTTGGCGGCGATATCCGCGTCGTTTTGCGCAACATGACGGGTGCTGCGACTATCCCGCAGATCTTCGTTGGCGGTGAATTGATTGGAGGGGCTACCGAGACGTTTGACGCCTTTAATGACGGATCGCTTCAGAAGCGAATGACCGCGGCCAGCGTTGCCTTTGATCCGTCAATGACCCGCGACGCTTACAGCTTCCTGCCGACGTGGCTGCATCCAAGATGAAGCAGGGCCGCACTCTTGACGCGGACGAGGCATCGCTCGCCCTCGCAGCCGACTATGGCCGAACCTTCCGCCAGAAAGTTCGGCCACTTCATCCAAGCGCTAGCGCCGATGAACTGCGCCAGGCATTTGTGATCCCGCTGCCCGAGGAAAAACGGGCTGGGACAGATGTCATCGAACAGCTGATCGAAGCCGCCGAGCCGGGTCTGGTTGGCAATACCGACCCGAATTTTTTTGCCTGGGTTATGGGCAGCTCGGATCCCGTTGGCGTGGCCGCTGATTGGCTGACATCTATCTGGGGCCAAAACGCGGCGATTTTCCAAACCTCCCCTGCCGCGGCAATCGCGGAAGAGGCCGTTGCCGGTTGGCTCCTCGAGCTGCTGGACTTGCCGCGGGAGTGTTCCGTGGGCCTAGTGACCGGCGCCACAATGGCAGCCTTTGTCGGTCTGGCCGCCGCCCGCAGCGAGGTTTTGGCGCGTGCAGGTTACGACTTCGAGGTTACCGGTTTGCAAGGCGCCCCGCTGGTTCGCATTTTCGCCAGCGACGATGCCCACTCGACGAATTTTGCGGCCCTTCGCCACCTCGGCTTTGGGGACGCCAACATCAGCTACGTCCCGTCCGACCACCAGGGCCTTATGCGTATCGACGCATTGGAGCAGATGATGGCGACCACGGACGGCCCGAAGATCGTCATTGCGCAGGCAGGCCACATCAATTCAGGCGCATTTGAAGACTTCGACGCCATTTCTCGTTTGGCCCATCGACATAACGCCTGGGTTCATGTCGATGGCGCATTTGGGCTTTGGGCGCGCGTCTTGCCCGAGAAACAATTTCTCACGCGCGGCCTTGAGCTCGCCGACAGCTGGTCGGTTGATGGGCACAAGTGGCTGCAGATCCCGTACGATTCCGGTTTCGCCATTGTGCGGAATGCCGACGCACACAAGCGCGCAATGGACATCAGTGCGGGGTATCTCAATCAATCGCCCGGCGACGGCCGAAACCCTACCGAGTTCAATCCCGAGCTGTCCCGCCGCGCGCGCGGTTTTGCCGCCTGGGCAGTATTGCAGCATCTTGGGCGATCGGGCGTGAAGGAAATTATCTCGCAGCATTGCAATGCGGCCGCGCACCTGGCAGCGGAATTAGAGGGTCTTCCGGGCCTCGAGGTACAGAATTCGGTCGACTTAAATCAGATTGTCCTTGGCGCTTGCGCTACTGACGAAACCGCCGCATCCAATCAGCGACTGAGTGAACTCGCAGAGGTATTAAACCGAGACCATGGTGTCTTCGTACGCCAAGCAACCTGGAAAGATCGCACGGTTCTGCGGCTTTCGGTGATATCGCAGAATTCAGACTGCGATCACATCAGGAAACTCGCGAAAGCAATTCGCACTTCCTGGCAACACATTGCCGCTCCTACGGCGAAAAGTTGATAGAAAAAGCTTAACTCAGACTTTTGAAAGCGTGATCCAGACCTTCGGCGACGTCGTCGACGTCCGACAGCGACAAGCAAAGCGGCGGGACCATCCGAAGTACGGATTGGTTGGGCCCGGATTTGGACAGGATCAGACCTTGTTCACGACAGGCCTCGAATACTGCCGCCGTGGTATCGCGATCGGGCGCCTTTGTCGCTCGGTCGCTGACCATTTCAATGGCCAGCATCAGCCCTTTACCCCTGACATCTCCAATGGCCGGGTATTTCTGCTGCAGCTCGATCAGTCGCTGTAGAAGCGCAGCGCCAACTGTGCTGGCGTTTGCCTGCAAAGCCTCGTCGCGAAGGACGGCCAGTACGGCGCGCGCCGCCGCAGCGGAGGTCGGGTTGGCGCCATATGTGTGGAACAGAAATTTCTCCGCCATTGGGGCCGCCACTTCCTTGCGGGCGACCACGGCGCCAATGGGAAACCCATTGCCCAGACCTTTGGCCATCACCACGATATCGGGGACGACGCCGTCAGCCTCAAATCCCCAAAAATCGTCCCCGGTTCGGCCAAAGCCCGATTGCACCTCATCCGCGATGTAAAGGCCGCCCGCTGCACGAACGCGTTCAGCAGCGCCGGACATATAGCCCGGCGGCATTTCGATTATGCCGCCATACCCTTGCACACTCTCGATAACGATGCCTGCAATCCGACCTGACGTGGCGGACGCAATCGTACGCTCGATCTCATCCAAATACGGCTGCGCGCCAGGACCGAAGATGCCACGATACTGGTTCGGCTCGGGTACAAACGCGACGTTTCCCGGGATGCCCGGGTGCCGCCAAGTCGAGATACCGGTGATCGATTGCGCGGCCGCTGTTGGTCCGTGATAGGCGGTGCGGAGTGCCAGGAGGTCGAGATTGCCTGTGTAGGTCCGCGCCATCGTCATCGCGAGGTCGATGGCCTCAGCGCCCGAGTTCGTCAGATGCACCACCCAATCGTGGCCTTTCGGCATGAGCGCCGCCAGTTCTTCCGCCAGATGGGCCGGTGTCGGGTGATAGAACATTGTTGTGCAATGGGTGAGCTCTTGCGCCTGCTGCATGGCCGCAGCCACAACGCGGGGGTGCGAATGACCGACAGAGATGCAGACGTTCATTCCCAGAAGATCAATGAACTTGCGATCCTCCGTGTCCCACAGGTATTGCCCCCGGCCCCTGCGGAAGACGATTGGGTCTTTGAATGGGACGAACTTCTTAAGTGAAGCGGCGTAAAACTGATCGCGCCGGGCGGCGGTTCCGCCCAGGCTCCAATCGGTGTGAAGAACGTCATCCGTCATGGTGAAAACCTCAATTCCGAAGCCGTGTATTGTCAGGGTCAAAGGATGGCCGGTCGAGAATATGCGCCGCGCGACGCATGCCAAGAATATTGACACTTAGCGTCGTTCGGGCCGTGGGATCACGCAGGTAGGCCAACGCCAATGTTTTGCCGGTACGGTGACCAAAGGCACCGGATGTGACGATCCCCACCGGTGTTTCATATTGCCAAATCGTGTGGGTGTAGAACGGATCGACCTCGCCCGCCTCTATTTCGAGTAGCACCATGTCCCACGGCCGCTCACGGCCAAGCATCGCTTCCTTGCCGATGAAGTCGCGTCCGTCGGATTTGACGAAAGCTCCGAGACCCGCCTCGAGCGGCGAGCGTTCGACGGTCAAATCGGACCCCCAGGCGCGATACCCTTTCTCGATCCGCATCGCATTTGCCGCGTAGGCGCCGTAGAATCCCAAGCCATAAGGCTTGGCCGCGATTTCGATGGCTTCAAAAACCTGGACTGCATTTTCCGCTGGAACATGGAATTCCCATCCGGCCTCGCCGATATAAGAAATCCTGAGGGTGCGGACCGAGAGCTCAGACACTCTAATCTCTTGGACCGACAGCCAGGGGAAATTCAATGGCTTCTGATCAACCACGCATTGCAAGATATCGGCGGATCTTGGTCCCATCAGCCCAATCACGCCCAACTCTTCAGTGACGTTCCGGATCGCGACGTCGTAGCCTGTCGCCCGGTGTTGTAGCAGGTCGAAATCGATTTCCTCGGCGGCGGCGGCGGAACTCAAATACGCCTGTGTCCCGCTCAGCATTGCAACGGTGAATTCCGACTGAATGCCTCCTTCGGTCGTCAACGCATGGGTCAATCCGATGCGCTCCGGCCGGGGTGCCCGATTGGCGCCTAGCGCGTTGACGAATTCAACCGCATCCGGCCCGGTTAGGTCGAATTTAGAAAATACCGAAAGATCGGCCATCGCCACACACGACGTGGCCGCATCGACTTCTTGCGCAACATGCGGAAACCAGTTTGCGCGGCGGAAGGAATCATACGCAGAGTCCCCCGCCTTGTCGGAAAACCAATTCGGGCGCTCCCACCCATGCGCCGCTCCCATGACCGCGCCACGATCCAACATGAGATCATGCAACGGCGACAACCGCAGGCCGCGTCCGGCGGGGCGTTCCTCATTCGGATAGTGCACACCAAATTGCAGGCCATAGCTCTCAACGGCCTTGGCAACCCGATAGTCGCGGTCCGCCCAATCCCCAAATCGGCGACTGTCGACTGCCAGAGCATCTATCGGCGGTGCATCATGTGTCATCCAGTGGGCAAGAAACCATCCCGCACCCCCGCCTTCCATTACACCCATCGAAGATCCGGTCAGAAACCATGCGTTTTCAAGACCATGCGCCGGACCAATGAGAGGATTTGCATCAGGCGTAAAGGTTATCGGCCCGTTGATCACCGATTTCACGCCGCCGGTTTCAAGCGCGGGAATGCGCGCCATAGCGGAGATGATGATCGGTTCGACGCGATCAAGATCGGGCGGCATCAGCTCCGCCCCAAATTCTTTCGGCACGCCATCGACGGCCCAAACTTGTGCCTCTTTCTCGTAAGGCCCGAGGATAAGGCCGTCACGTTCCTGCCGGACATACCAGCTTTCCTCTGGATCGCGGATGATCGGCAACTCGGGCAATCCCGCTGTCTGGCGCTCCATCACCGCCGCGACGGTATCCGTCACGAGATACTGGTGCAGAACCGGCACCGAGGGGATATTGAGCCCCATCATATTGCCGATTTCCCATCCCCATGTGCCGGCGGCGTTGACAATATGCTTGGCACGAAAGCTTCCCTTGGTCGTTTCAATCCACCAGCGCCCGTCTTCGCGCCTGATCGCGGTTGCCGGAGATTGCCGCTGGATCATTGCGCCGCCCCAAACGGCCACCTGCGCCATGGCATTGGTGGCCAGGCTTGGATCCACGTGGCCGTCATCGGGTTCAAAAATACCACCGATGAGCCCATCGAGATTCGCCAGCGGATGCAACTCGGCGATCCTATCGGTCGTCAGGATTTCCAGTGGATACCCTGTGAAGTCCGATAATCCCGCCACATGCCTGAACTCATCCATCCGGTCTCGATTGCGCGTGATACGCATCGCACCCGTGCTGTGGAATCCGCAGTTTTGGCCGGTTTCCTCTGGCAGAATGTCGCGGTAGAGGCGTACAGATGTGGCGCGAAGTTCCTGAATGGTTGGGTTGTGCGCAAAATGAGTGCAAAGTCCCGCAGCATGCCAAGTGGATCCATGCGTGAGATCGTTTTTTTCGACCAATACAATGTCGCGCCACCCCATCTTTGTCAGGTGATACAAGAGCGATACTCCCATCACCCCACCGCCGATGATGACCACTTGCGCGTCCGTCATGCGCGCATCCTATTGTGGTCCGGATCAAAAGGAGGCCGGCGAAGCGGTCTGGCAGCATAGTTACGCCCGGCCACTATTGCGACAAATCGTCGGGAATTGGTGTCGACCGCCGTTTCACCGGGCGAAACCGCGATCAAGCCAAATGCGAGATTCAGGCCAGTGCGAGGCCCGATCGCCGCCGAGGTCGTTAACCCCACGTGAGCACCCTCTTCGAAAATCGGCTCGTCGTGCAGCATCAGCGCATCGTCTTCGACTTGCATCAACACAAGCCTTTGGCGCGGACCGATATCGCGCTGTCGCAAGAGGGCATCTTTGCCAAGAAAATCCTTATTCCAGTCAATGGTGAACCCTAATTCCGCTTCCAACGGCGTAATTTCGGGGCCGAGGTCGTGTCCCCAATGCTTGAACCCCTTTTCGATCCGGCAGCCATCGAGCGCGTAGTGCCCCATTGGCTGCGCCCCCAGCGCAACAAGCATATTGAATACAGCACAAGCAGTATCGTTTGGGATCGTCAGTTCGTAACCAAACTCGCCGACAAAGCTAACTCGAGTTGCGGTGCAGGCGGCGCCACGAATGTCTATTTCGGCGGAGTGCCGGAATGGGATTTCCTGTAGCTGAGGCGCGATAGCCTGCAACATGGCCGCGCTTGCCTTGCCCATAAGGCCGATGACGCAATATGCCTCGGTCAAATCCGCGATGGCGACATCTGCCGGAAGATTGCGGCGCAGATACGCCAAATCGCGCATTCGCGTAGCGGCGCCAGAGGTCGAGTGGAATGTATCCGAGTCAATCCTTGTGACGGTCGCATCAATCTCGATCCCGCCGCGGTTGTTCAGAAATTGCGCGTAAACCGCGCGCCCGACAGCCACATCCATCTGCGCCGTCGTCAACAAGTTCAAGCCATTGAGTGCGCTTTTCCCCCTGATCCTGATCTTGGTGAACGGACTAAGGTCCAGTAGAACGGCACCATTCTCCATCTCTGCTGCCTCGCGCGCAGCAATGTACTGCCATGGCTGCATGCCGGTGGAATAGGGAAAGTTCCGCTCCGACGCACTGCGCGCATACCACAGCCCCCGTTCCCAACCAGCGGTAAGGCCAAAAACCGCGCCGGCATCGGCCATGTGTCGTGCAACGCGGATTTGCGCAGGCCTCGACCTGCGCGGGGTTGTTTGAACGGCCAATGCATGGCGAATTGGTCGGCTACGGCTTCTTCCATTCGGGCCGCGATATGCGAAGCGGTTGCCGTCAGCGGATCCGCCCGGGCAACGTCAACTTCCCACACATCCATCGCAGGATGCCCGTTTGTAATCCAATCGGCCAAAGCACGCCCAATTCCGGCAGAGGACATTATGCCCACCGAATTCATGCCGGCGGCCACGAACAACCCGTCGATGTGCGGCACCTCTCCAAGCAACGGGCGGGTGTCCGCGGTAAAGCTTTCGGGGCCGTTCATGAAATGCCGGATGCCGACATTTTCCAGGCCGGGCATCAACTCCAGCGCAGCTTCCATGAACGGGCTGAACTGATCCCAATCTTCTGCCAATTCCAGAAAGGCGCGATCCCCTTCCGGTCCATGCGGGTCCCAACACTTGGCGTTCGGCTCAAAGCCACCGATCACAAGCTTGCCCGTATCGCCCTTGATATAGATGCCACGATCCAGATCGCGCAGAACGGGAAAAGGGTGCGGAAGATCGGCGATCGGCTCGGTGACCACATACATATGTTCCACCGCTTGCAATGGCAGCGCCACGCCCACCGTCTCGGCCAATTTGCCAGACCATGCGCCGGCGCAAAGCACTACAGTATCAGCCTCGATTTTGTCACCGCCTGCAATGGCCACACCCGCAGCGCGCGATCCGTTAGTCACGATTGCCTCAACGAACACGCCTTCGCGGATTTTCACTCCGCCAGCTTTGGCCGACCGCGCATAGGCCATGCACAGATCAACCGGATTTACATTTCCGTCCTCGGGCACATAGAGCGAGCCTCTGATTCCCGCACGGTCAATCTGCGGCACGCCAATCTTCGCCACATCGATCATTTCCGGCGTCAGTCCTTGGGTTGCGCCCAAATCCGCGATCCTGTGTAGCTCATCCAACCGCGCCTCTTCCCGGGCGAGCCAGTATCCTCCGGTGCGTATGTATCCTGTCGATAGCTCGGTTTCGATCTCGAGCCGTGGAAACAGGTCAAGCGCTTCCGACGCGAGGCGGGTCATGTTGGGGGTCGCACGCAGGGGGCCGACGATGCCAGCGGCATGCCAGGAAGTCCCCGAAGTCAACGGATTGCGCTCCAGCAGAATGACGTCTTTGGCACCGCGCTTTGCCAGATGATACGCGACGCTCAGGCCGATCACTCCACCGCCGACGATCACCGTCCGGCTCATACAGCCTCCGGCAATTGACCGACGCCAAGAGCCGGCACTACGGTCCTGTCATGTCGATCCACGCGCTCTGGTGCCACCCCCGTTCGGTTTCGACCGCATTTGAGCGGATCATGCGCGCCCGCGGGGATACCCAAGTGCTGCATGAACCTTTCATGTATCATCATTATCTGACGCAAACCGAGCGTCTTTTCCCGGGCTTTGCGCCCGAACCGGGCCATCCCCAGACCTACGACGACATTCGCCAGATGATCCTCGATCTGTCTGCAACGGGCCCGGTCTTTTTCAAAGACATGGCCTATTATGTGTCGGCTGACTTGCCCGCCGATCCTGGCTTTCTGCGGTGCATGAGCCATGCGTTTCTTGTCCGTGACCCAGCGGAAAGCATCGTGTCTTATTATGGTCGCGATCCTGACTTCACGCTGTTCGAGCTTGGCCTTGAGGCACAATACAGGCTGTATGAGGCACTGGTAGAGCAAGGACAAAACCCGCTTGTGATGACGGCGGATCAACTCCGCATTGCACCTGAGGCCACGCTTGGGCGCTACTGGCGCCACGTGAGACTGCCGCCTGCGAAGGGCGCCTTTCGCTGGAGCAATCAGGTACCGGATGGCTGGCAATCGGTTGTCGCGTGGCACACGGATGTATTGGAATACGGCACAATCCAAAAACCGGACAAGACAAGAGACTACGTTGCCGAAGTCGCCGAACTTGGCCGTCCTTTCACGAACTATGAACGCCATCACCGACCGTTTTACAACAAGTTGCGCGAATTGGCCGAACAACACGCCCATCAGAAATAATTCCTATCCGGCTCCTCTGACTTTCGCCGGGCGATATAGTCTTGCAGTTCGCCATCAATATCGGCGTCCAGCCCCGGGTCCTCGTAGGCTGCCAACTGGTCCTTCCAAATTCGATTGGCCCGGGTTGCCGCATCCTCCCGTCCAGCGGCCTCCCATTGCTCAAAGGAACTGTCATCCGGTGTCAACGGTCGGAACAGCGCCGACATGAAATTGGCTTGCGTATGGTCGGATCCAAGAAAATGCTGGCCCGGTCCTGTCGAAGCGATGGCCGCCATTGCCTGTGCATTTTCGCTCAGGTCGATACCGTCAAAAAACCGGGCAACTTTGCCACAGAGATCATGGTCGATGATCGTCTTTTCGAACGACGTCACCAGCCCGCCTTCCAGCCATCCGGTTGCATGATTGATCACGTTTGCGCCGGCGAACATAGACATGAGCAACCCCCAAGCCGCTTCTTGTTGGCTTTGCGCATCGGCCAGCTTCGATGACGAGAGCGTGCCGACTGTATGCAGCGGCACGCCCAGTCTTCGTGCCAGCTGCCCTGCGGCAAGCACCATCAACCCAGCTTCGGGGGTGCCAAATGTTGGCGCTCCAGACTTCATCGACATCGTCGACGCAAAACTTCCCATAAGACAAGGCGCCCCGGGTTGGATCAGCTGCACCAACGCCAGTGTTGCCATCGCCTCTGCCAGAACCTGCGCTAAAGTGCCGGCGACCGTTGTCGGTGCCATTGCCCCGGTCAGCACCCAGGGCGTGCAGGCGACCGGCTGTCCTGCGCGGGCATAGGTTTTTAGCGCACCGGACATGTTCGCGTCCATCACGAGCGGGGCGTTGGTGTTCGACACGCAGTACAAAACCGCGTTGTTCGCCACGAATTCAGCACCAAACAAGATCCGGGCAATGTCAATCGTGTGCCCCGCACGCTCGGCCCCGATGAACGCGCCCATAAACGCCCGGTCGGAATGGCGGATGTGCGCATAAAGCATATCGAGGTGGCGTTTGTTGGCCGGCAGATCGACCGGCTCGCACACCACACCACCCGAGTGGTGCAGCCATGGCAGCGTGTGGTGCAACTTCACCAGCGTCTGAAAGTCCTCGGACGTTGCATAGCGGCGGCCGTTATCAAGGTCATGCACAAATGGCGGCCCCCAGGACGGGCATAAAACTGTCGCATCTCCGCCAATCTGCACAGAGTTCGCCGGATTGCGTGCGTGCTGCACGAACTGCGAGGGAGCCGTCGCCTGAATGATTTTTCGGCAAGCACCCGGTGGAAACCGGACCCGTGTTCCGTCAATGTTGCACTCTGTGGCCCCGAAAATTTCCAAAATCTCCGGATCATCGTGGAATTCCATGCCGGTTTCAGCGAGGATCTGGTCGGCATTGGCCTCGATCGTCATTAGGCCTTCCTCACTCAAAACGCAGAACGTACCCAGCTTTCGCTGGATAAAAGGGGTCCGGGGCTCAATCGAGGCGCTGTCGCCTCTGCGGCCTCGACGTTTGGAGCGGCGAGGTTTTGGCATGGATTGGAGCCTCGCAGCAGAATTGTCTTCGGGCAACGCAATGTCGCCCTTGGCACAAACATTGGTGCTGTTCTGGTTGCGTCAGTTTCCTGCCAAATCAGCCAGCTCTCACTGACGCATTCGATACGGTTCGACCTGAAGTCACCGGTATTCGTATGAATGTTGTGGTAAGCCCCGTGACTTTTATTTTTTTTGGTCGGATCAAATGCGCGAAGCAGATCGAGGATTTGAAGTGACTGCCATTGTCGGCGTTGTGCAACTAAGGAATTAGGGATCGAACACTAATCAGGGGACTCTTGGGCAAGAAAAGCTCACAATTCGAGCGCATTCATGCCAGACTTTAGCCACAGGTCTTCGGTAACTACGGATTTGCGAGTGTTGCACCGATTGATGGCCTGCGGGAATTTCGGGCCTTCCATAGAACTCCGCTTGCAACGGACAACTCAATCACTTCTTACAATTGGAGTGGTGCCGCCGGACCAAGGCGGCACCACAACCGAATAAATTTTCCACCTCAGGCTGACCAGGACCGCGTCGGCGCCTCAATGGCAATTCTATCCACTCGTTATGCCTCGCAGGACTTGTAGCGAGGTTTCTAATTTTCTTGGCCAGTTATCGGAGGAGGTGAGAATGCAAAACACAATGCTAATCACCTACCCAACTGTTCCAAGCACACGCAACAATACACTCGTTACTAACTCCACCCAGCAATCAATGGAACTTAAATTAGCATGTCTAATCTAACATTAGCAATACTTAGTTCAAATTTTGCCGACACCTGTGCACTCTGTTGGCAGCGTCCAAAAAACTCGAGTAAGGGCGCCACCTCGATACGCTAATTTATTGAAATTACGCGTTTAAATGTTCAACTTCTTAGCACGAGGGCATCGGAACACTGACCCAACGGCGCCTCGGGAAACAGAGTTTGCATTTATCAGAAACAATGTCTCAGACGTATTCAGTGGGTTTTCAGGGCAAGTCAGGCGAAGCTTCGATTCCCAGCAAATCGCTCAAATTGGAGGAACGACGCAGAATTATCTTTTCATACTGTTTGGCTCTCCTGGTCGCTTGACATCACATTGCAACTTAGGGAGCAAATAGATATTTCAACTGCGATTCACGCACAAAAAGAAATCTGTTGAATTAGATAAGGTAAACGGCACGACAGATCGAATTCTTCGTTAATAAAATTTTGTGCAGGCAACTAATTTCTGAACACATGCTATTAATTCAAGACGCGCTCGCTGGGTTTGCCCTTGGCCTTAGTCTGATCATTGCCATTGGTGCTCAGAACATCTTCGTATTGCAGCAGGGCTTGATGCGCTCTCACGTCCTTGCGGTCTGCGCAACATGTGCAGTGTCGGACGCGGTATTGATTTCGTTCGGCGTGGGAGGGTTTCACATTATCGCCAAGTCCATGGCGTGGATCGAACCACTTTTGACTACGGCAGGCGGTGTATTTCTTTTTGTTTACGGGACGCTCAGTGCCCGGAGCTCGATATGGCCTGGAGCCACTGCGAAAATCGGCGACCTCGTCTCGAGACCGCTCGCCAGCGTTTTGTCCACTTGCCTGGTGATCACTTGGCTGAATCCACATGTGTACCTCGACACTGTGGTATTTCTGGGGGCCATCTCAACTCAGTACGGCTCGCGGTTGTCCTTCGGGATCGGCGCCGTCACCGCTAGCTTTTTCTTCTTCTTCATACTTGGGTACGGTGCCCATCGCCTTTCTAATATTTTCGAAAGCCGACTTGCCTGGCGTATTTTGGATGCCCTGGTTGCGGTGCTGATGTGGAGCATCGCCTTCAAACTGTTCTTGAGATGACCTACCCTGTGAGGCCCTACGCTACTTCTCTTACCCGGGCCGGAACCGTCGCGTCCTCTAAACGATCGCCGGCATTTTCAAGACCGCGAACGGCATTGGGACGCGACCGATATGTCCCATCCTCAATCAACACCTCATGGATCGCTCCAAGATGCCTCGCCGGAATGTGCGGGAATAAATGATGGACTAAATGAAAACAGTCGTTTCTGGGGAAAAGCAGCCACCGCAGGAATTTCGGGGCCAGAACATTGCGCGAGGAATCTAACTCGTCGTCTGCGGGAACAATACCTGCGTGATCCATACAGTCCGCCCAAAAATTGAACGCGGAGTAAACGAAGACCAGCGGAACAACCACAAAAAGCGCTCCCGTCATTGGGAAGAAAGCCGTAAAGAGACCAACCGCCACTAGCATCATGACTTTGAGAGCAAGAAATGGATACCCATCGCGCGACGACAGGTTGAGCCCGAGATAGTACGGTAGATGCCGCCCCAAGAATGGGGCGATCAAATGCCGAAGCATCACGCGCGGCGTCAATGGGTCATGAATCCCGAGATCCTGTATGTTCTGAAGATCCAGGTCGTGTTCGTAGTCACCGACGTGCGAATGATGTGAAAGATGCACGTCGCGGTAGATACTAAACGAACCAAAAAGCAGCGACGCGCAAATCTTCCCAATCAATGCATTGTCAGAACGTTCTGCGCTGAAAGTCGAATGCGAGCACTCGTGCACGATATTATTCAGCCCGCGCATCCGGGTCCCGATAAAGACGATCACTGCAATGATCGCGAATACCGTCAAGGGCGAGGCGGAAAGCGCAAGAAGGTAGTTGCCAAATGTTATTGAGATCACGATTTGCGCGAGATACCCGACGACGATGAGCCACGCCGTTTGGCGCTCATATTTCTTCAGACCCACAAAGCTGCGCACGTATTTCTCGCGCAATATTCTCGCCGACATATACCAGCCCCCCGACTTGGCGTCGCCATATTGAGGCCACATTCCGACCATAATTTCAACAAGATACAGTGTGTCTTCGGTGCAACCATTACGCGCTCTAATGTACGAATTACGTCTCACGGTCGGCAATTCGCGATCGGACTCTTGAATCCTAGGGGCACGCTCTGATCTATCATAAGCGATCCTAATGGACGCAGGATAACCAGCGATGGATTTTGACTACGATTCGCTTGTAGTATTGGCCGCCGTCGTGCGAACTGGCAGCTTTGAGGCGGCCGCAAGTTCATTGGACGTGACCCAATCGGCGGTCAGCCAGCGAATCAAACAACTCGAAGAGAAGGTGGGTTCGGTCCTTATTGTGAGGGGTCGCCCATGCTTGGCCACCGAAGATGGTTTGCTTCTGTGCCAACATGCTGAACAGGTCGCTTTATTGCGACATGAACTCAATGAGCAATTGGTCTCGCGAGGTGAAGGCACCGGCACAAAAGCCGTCAGCGTTCGTATTGCCGTGAACAGCGACAGTTTGGCCACTTGGTTTCCTGAAGTCGTGGACCGCGCGGCGAATGAACTCAATCTACGCCTCGAAGTTATTCCCGACGATCAGGAATTCACGGAGGAGCGTTTACGCTCTGGCGATGCCCTGGCGATCGTCACGTCATCCGACAAATCAATTCCGGGCTGTAAGAGCTTCGCCATTGGCTCGATGGAATATATGGCAGTTGCTTCACGCCAATATGCCGACGAAAACTTTGCAGGAGGCGCAAATCTTGCGACGGTTTCATCGTCGCCATCAATTCGATTTGACCGAAAAGACACGCTCCCTCAGCAATGGGTTCTTCTCGCCTTTGGAGATACCGCTAGATTGTCCTCTCACTACATTCCTTCTTACGAGGGCCACTTGTTGTGCTGCACGAAGGGGATCGGTTGGGTGATGATGCCGACGGAAACCGTGATGCCGCTCGTCAACGACGGCAAACTTGTTGAGATTGTCCCCGAAGTCAGAATTTCAACACCGCTCTTTTGGCAATCCCGGTCGCAATCGAGCAATATCCTGCGTCGTTTGTCCGAAGTTGTCTCCGATGTCGCAGCAACAAGGCTCAATCCGGAAGACGGCTGACCTGCCTATCCCCTTCGTTTACATCGAAGCTTTTTTTTGAGACGCGAGAATGCGGTTATCGTCACCGGTCAATCTCAAACGTTAGGACAATCTAAAACCTTTGCCTTCAACTTCCTTGCGATAGCCAAATCGTTCAGACGCAAATATTGATTGAATGGCGGACGCCCACAGTGACTGGCATCACAAAAGTCGAGTTGCGAAAAACGCGCCGTGCGCGCGCGAATTTCACTTGCAAGATTTTCTGCGACAAAATGCAAACGCAGGCCCACCTCAGGTGTGGAATAACGTGCCCACGCTAAACGCCACCAGCGCCGCAACTCCACCGATCAAGCAGGTCTCAATCGCTGACTTCCACCATGGGCTAAGCGACCACCGGCTTTTCAGTGCCCCGATTGCAAAAAAGCTCGCCATCGTCATCCAAGCGGAAAGAGCAAAAGCCCCGTCGAGCCCTAGGATGAAGGGAAAAAGCGGAATCATCCCTGCAACCAGGAATGCCGCAAACGTGGTCAACGCGGCCTTTAACGGGTGCGGATCGATGCCGCCTAGTCCGTACTCCCCTTCCATCATTAATTCGATCCAGCGTTCGCGGTTTGCGGTTATTGCGTCTGTGGCCTCGTCCAGTACCCGACCCGATAAGCCTTTCTGAGAGAGTATTTCTCGTGCCTCGTGCCACTCACCGCGCGGATGTTCCTTAATGTGTCGTTCTTCTATTTCGCGAATTCGACGGGCGTTGTCCCGTTCCGCCTTTGACCCGGAATAGTTTGCCGCCGCCATCGAGAACCCGTCGGCCAACACATTGGCCAGACCCAAAACAACAATGACAATCGGTGCCAATCCAGCTCCGGCAACACCGGCGACGATTGCAAATGTCGTGACAGTTCCGTCGATCGCACCATAGACAGCGTCGCGCAAAACTCCGCGTCCCTTCGGCGCACCGATACGCTCTGCAATTTCGCGATGTGAATGACCATGATCGGGCATGACTGTCTCCAGTTTTTTCCCAGCCTGGAACCTCGAAACTGAACGCGCCATGAGGCAAATCAAAGGAATACAATTCACGGACGCTTGGGCAGCGCTGGCTCAAACAGCACTCCCGCGCACGACTTCCGCCCAAGTTATTGATGTCAGTGGTGAGCCGTGCAGGAATCGAACCTGCGACCCACTGATTAAAAGTCAAAAACAGGTGCGCAATATGATGGAAACGCCTGCGTGGCGTGCCCTGACGCTTTCTGCGCAGGCACTGTACCCGTGGGTGCGACTAGAATGGCGCGGCGCCAAATTCAACAACAACGGCAAGATACGCCTCAGCGTTCGCCAGGCGGCGGCGAAGATGGGATGCGGCGTCAATACGGCGGCGCGTGCTTTTCAGGAATTGCAGGCGAAAGGGTTTCTTGTCGTTACCGAAGGCGCGCCTTGGCCTGGCGGGCGACGCAAAATCGCCAAGCTACGAACTAACAGAAATCCCTATGCCTCACAGCGTGAATCCGGGCGGGAGGAAGCTCTACCTGCAATGGAAAACTTGCCACGATTTCCCCGTGTCAAAGGCGGCCGCTAACAACCCAAAAGGCCGAAACGGAAAAACAAAATCCTGTCATCAAAATGGAGACGGTAACGTCTTCAAAATGAAAACAGCACGTCACCAATTTGGTGACGTTTCGGGCCAATTCAGTGGCTTGAACGTCATCAATATAAAGACATCCTTATTTACCATACCGGGTCTGTTCGGGGATGCGCATCAACTGGTCCCGCGCGAGTATTTTGAACCAGCACCACTAGCGCTACGCAATTCGTCGGCAGAAGGAGCAATCCCCATGCTCATTTTCGCCGGTGAACTTGCCGCGCCAGAAACTGATTGAGCGGACAAATATCCAAGGCCGCCACCGCTATGCCGAGAGGTATCATCCAGAAACCAAGCATCGGCAGAAAACCAAATATTCACCGCAGACCAACAATAGACCGAGCACGAACCGGAGGCCGGGAGCTACATTCTGCTTAACCCATGTAAGCGTCCGATTGGCCCGGCCCCTAATCCTCTCCACTAATGTCCATTGGTTCATATTGATTTCACGATACCCTGGACCCACTCTCGCAAACATAACCACTAGTGTCGGGAATAACCTGGAACAAAAGCGAAGACCGCTTAGCCGATAAGCAGACATTCGTCGGAATCTTGCGAAGGTCCGGACTGCGGACGAAGCGGTCATCTGACAGAAAGACTCCGATGTCGGCTCGTCCTTGCGCTCATCATATTCGAATCCTGTGCCGGGCCGCTGCCGAATTCGATGCCGTCGTAAGAATAAAGGCCCGCCAACACCCCGTCGCCTGCTGCCTGATGACCATCCCCGGTTTTGGACCGGTCGTGTCGCTCAGCTTAGAATGCGTGGGCACCGTCGTTGTTGAGCATCTCGGCGTCCGCACCATCAAAGCAACCGCACCTGTGGCAGCGTTTCTAGCTCGCAAAGGTCCTCGAGAAACCGCTGATCCAGCAAAGTCGAGGTCAGTTTGTCAATTCCGGTCCGTGCCTCTAATTCGACCAGATCTGGCGTCGCTCGATGCTCCGCAAGCAATGCTTCCAAGATATCGGAGGCTGGTTCCTGCGAATTGCGGATTTGTGCAAGCGCCGCTTGACCATCGGGCGTCAGATGAGGTCGCTGCAAAAGAGCCGGATCGATCTCGCAACCAGCCGGGCCGAATAGTTCGGAAAGCACCGTTTTTGCGCTACCGAAGGCAGCGTCAGGGGTTATGACCCATACGCGGCTTGACGGAA
>CAJHYP010000060.1_pt1 | contig 29520 bp, 20 predicted proteins | sample 9198731 | NCBI WGS metagenome assembly CAJHYP01 (sample SAMEA7708363, study PRJEB35096) | sediment metagenome | biome: marine neritic benthic zone biome [ENVO:01000025]; feature: sediment [ENVO:00002007]; material: shallow marine sediment [ENVO:03000034] sea grass bed [ENVO_01000059] ...
CAAAGACGCGGACAAGACGATCGTGTATGGCGTGAACCATGACACGCTGACCGGTGATGATCTGGTGGTCTCCAACGCCTCGTGCACCACGAACTGCCTGGCGCCGGTGGCCAAGGTGCTGCACGACAGCTTTGGCATCAATCGCGGCTTCATGACCACGATCCACAGCTATACCGGCGACCAGCCGACGCTGGACACGATGCACAAGGATCTCTACCGCGCCCGCGCCGCGGCGATGAACATGATCCCGACATCCACGGGCGCGGCCAAGGCAGTGGGGCTTGTCTTGCCCGAACTTGCCGGAAAACTCGACGGTGTGGCGATCCGGGTGCCAACTCCCAACGTCTCAGTCGTAGATCTCGTCTTCGAGGCCAGCCGCACGACTAATGTGGACGACGTGAATGGCGCGATCCGCGCTGCCGCGGACGGATCGCTCAAAGGCATTCTGGGCTATACCGACGAGCCGCTCGTGAGCCAGGACTTCAACCACGACCCGCATTCCAGCATCTTCCACATGGACCAGACCAAGGTTATGGACGGTACGATGGTGCGGATCCTCACCTGGTACGACAACGAATGGGGCTTCTCGAACCGCATGTCCGATACTGCGGTCGCGATGGGCAAGCTGATCTGATCCGCTTCTAAGATGTTTCCGGGCCGGTAGCGGGCGGTTTTTTTCTGGACCGAATGCGGACCCGGGCGTAGCGTCGCGCGATGCACGGAACCGCACACGACAGCCGCTATTCCTGGATACGCTTGGCACTAAGCCTCGGGCTTTCGGTAGTGGGCAGCGTGGGCATGTGGTCCGTCGTCGTAGTATTGCCCTACATGCAGACGGAACTCGGCCTAGATCGGGCTGACGCCACTCTGCCGTATGTCGCAATGACAATCGGCTTTGCGTTTGGCAATCTAACGCTGGGCCGAGTGATCGACCGTTTCGGGATCGCGCCTGTGCTGATCACCGCAGCATTCATTATCGCACTGGGATTTGCCGGTGCCGCATTCATAACTCACATCGTCCTTCTGACGGCAATGCACCTTCTTCTCGGTCTCGGCGCGGCCGCCTGTTTCGGGCCGTTGATGGCGGATGTGTCGCAATGGTTCTTCAAGTATCGCGGTGTTTCTGTGGCGATCACTGCAAGTGGCAACTACGTCTCCGGCACGGTCTGGCCACCGATCATTGTGCTGATTTCCGAAGCGGCAGACTGGCGGGCGGCCTATCTTTTTCTAGCCGCAATCAGCTTGCTTGTTTTGATCCCCGGCGCGCTGCTGCTGCGCCGACGGATCGATGACACATCAACTGCGCGTGCCACCGAAGACGCTGCGCGCCAAGCCGCAAGCACCGGCCTCAGTCCGCGCACATTGCAATTGTTGCTGGCGGTTGCCGGGATTGGATGCTGCGTGGCGATGTCGATGCCGCAGGTTCACATCGTTGCGCTTTGCATTGATCGCGGCTTCGGCGCGCGCGCGGGTGCTGAAATGCTCAGCCTTATGCTGGCAGGCGGCGTGGTGTCCCGGCTTGCGTCGGGTTGGGCAGCTGACAAACTTGGCGGCCTGCCCATTCTTCTAATCGGGTCGGTCCTTCAGACCGCCGCGCTTTGCCTGTTTCTGATCGAGGGCGACATGGCATCGCTCTACCTCGTCTCGCTGGCGTTTGGGCTAAGCCAAGGCGGGATCGTTCCCAGCTATGCGATCATCGTGCGTGAGTATATGCCGCCACGCGAAGCCGGCCGCCGTGTCGGCATTGTGATGTTTGCCACTATCCTTGGCATGGCGCTCGGTGGTTGGCTGTCCGGCTGGCTCTACGATCTGACCGGCAGTTACGCCGCGGCAATCTGGAACGGCATTGGCTGGAACCTGATGAATGCTGCCATCGCGTTAATGATTCTTTTTCGGATTGGCCAATACCAGGCAGCACGCAGCGGATAACGGATAGACCCAAAAAAAACGCCCGCACAAGGCGGGCGTTAAGTTATTGAGGCAGGTTTCATACAGGCAAGAAACCTATCGAGCAGTAAGTCCTTTATACGCAACGATTTGCCGGTGGCCAAGCTAAAAGTTTGTAAAGGTTAAAGAGCCGGAATAGCCTCTGTTTCTAAAGAATATTGGGGAGCAGGAGGATTGTCGCCAAAATGCGTATGAACTATTTCGCGGCCTGTGCCGTGTCGATCGCACTGATTGCCGGTTCAGCGATGGCAGAACCCAAGCACGGCATAGCTATGTATGGCGAGCCTGCTCTCCCACCTGATTTTGTGTCTTTGCCCTATGCAAACCCCGATGCGCCCAAGGGTGGTCGGATCGTCCAGGGCGAGGTCGGAAGCTTCGATTCCCTCAATCCGCACATCCGCAAGGGCCGGGTTCCCTGGCAATTGCGGTTTCTGGCCTACGAGTCATTGATGGGACGCAACTGGGACGAACCCTTTACATTATATGGACTTCTTGCCGAATCAGTTGAGGTTCCGGATGACCGTTCGTGGGTCGAATTCACACTTCGACCCGAAGCGCGCTTTTCCGATGGATCTCCGGTGACTGTGGACGATGTGCTTTGGTCGTATGAAACCCTCGGCACTGTTGGACATCCCCGCTACCACGGATCGTGGAAAAAAGTTGCGAGCGCCGAGTCTGTGGGTGAGCGGACTGTCCGCTTCACCTTCAATACCGAAGACGACGAGCTGGCATTGATTATGGGGCTGCGCCCGATCTTGAAGAAAGCCCAGTGGGAGGGCCGCGATTTCGCCGAATCGGGTATCGATATCGTGCCGATCTCGACTGCTCCCTATGTCATCACAGATTTCGAAGCTGGCCGGATGGTATCTCTGACCCGTAACCCCGATTACTGGGGCAACGATCTAAACTTCCGGCGCGGAACCAACAATCTCGATGAGATCAGGATGGAATTTTTCGCCGACGGCACAGCGATGTTCGAGGCCTTCAAGGGCGGTATTCTGAATACAACGCGAGAAACGAATGTTCAAAAGTGGGACAGTCAGTACAGTTTCCCAGCAGTTACCACCGGAAAAGTCTTAAAATCGGTCATTCCGCACCAGCGTCCCACGGGCATTCAGGGTCTGGTTTTCAATACGCGACGCGAGGCATTCCAAGATTGGCGTGTACGCGAGGCGCTGATCACCGCTTTCAACTACGAGTTCATTAATTCAACAATCAATGGTGACCCACAGCCGCGCATCGCGTCCTACTTTGCCAATTCTGTTCTTGGTATGGATCCCGGCCCAGCTGCCGGCATGGTCAAAGAGCTGCTGGATCCGCTGGTTGCGGATCTGCTACCCGGCGCTTTGGAGGGATATGGTCTGCCCGAGGGCGACGGCACCGAACGAAATCGCAGTAACATCCGCAAAGCGCTTGCGCTGATGAAGGACGCAGGCTGGACGCTTCGGGACGGTGTGTTGAAAAACAGCGCTGGTGTGGCCTTCACCTTTGACATTCTGCTGCAGTCGGGCGCGGCGCAACCACAGCAGATCGTGGATATCTATGTGGTTGCGCTTGAGCGCATGGGAATTACCGCGACAGTCACGACAACCGACAGCGCACAATTCAAAGAACGCACCAATGTATTTGACTTCGATATGACGTGGTATCGTCGAGGTGTTTCGCTTTCTCCTGGCAACGAGCAATTACTTTACTGGGGCCCGGAAGCTGCATCGACAGAAGGCAGCCGAAACTGGGCCGGAATTTCCAGCCCGGCAGTGGCCTCATTGGTCCAGACGATGCTGACATCCCCGAGCCAGGATGACTATCGTGCCGCGGTCAAGGCGCTCGACAGGGTGCTGATTTCGGGCCGCTACGTGATTCCAATCTGGCATTCACCGATTGCGCGCATTGCGCATGCAAAAGAGCTTCGCTATCCCGCCGAGAACTTGCCGATGTATGGCGACTGGATCGGCTTTCAACCAGATGTCTGGTGGCATGAGGAATAGGAAATGAAGAAACTGGCAATTCTATTGGGGATGACGTTGGCGCTTGCCGCCTGCAACACGATCGAGGGCTTCGGTGAAGACGTTGCCGGAGGCGCGAGAGCGATAGACCGCGCGATTTGAACGCCTGCAAGCGCGGATTCGGTTCGGACGAACCGCTCGCCTGGCACTGATCCGTCGCCCAATGTCGCGGCGGTTCATTCCAGCGCATTAAGAACGCTTCATCGTTAGTCTGCCCGCAGCCATCGATTACCTCCGTCGGTGGACCACAGCGCCGCTCTTGCAACGCCAGCCCCCGAGACTTAGGCGGGTCGCATGCTTTCTATCGACGACAAAGGCCCGTTTCCGCCGTGTCCCGCACCATTCAACCTGGCTGCGCATGTTCTGTGGGCGAACTGCGCCGATGACAAAGAAATTGCGATGGCCGTATTGCGTGCCGAGGAGGCGGAGCATTGGAGCTACGGTCGACTGCGCAAGTCAGTGCTTAAAACTGCCGGCGGGCTGCTCAAAGCAGGATTGAAACCGGGCGACCGACTGCTTTTGCAGCTTGGAAGCACCCCGAGCTTTCCAATTGTGTTTCTTGCTGCAGTTGCCGCAGAGATTCTGCCGGTTCCCACCGCCGCGGGCCTTACCCCGCAAGAATTTTCGCGGTATCGCGACATGATACGCCCTGCGGCAATCGTTGGCGACGGGGCGAGTGGGACGTTAGAGCCCGACGCACTTGGCCTGGCAAAGCCGCTGGCAGCACCTGTCAAGGGTGATCCGGATCGTCCGGCCTATGTCATATTCACATCTGGCACTTCAAGTCGCGCAGTGGGTGTTGTTCACGCCCACCGGGCAATCTGGGCGCGTCAGGCCATGCACAGCGGCTGGTATGATCTTCGCCACTCAGATCGCCTGCTGCACGCGGGCGCATTTAATTGGACCTACACGCTCGGCACCGGGCTCTTCGACCCATGGAGCGTCGGCGCTACAGCGCTTGTCGCCGCTGAAAATACCAATCCAAATATCCTGCCGTATTTGATGAAGCAGCACGATGCGACCCTCTTTGCCGCCGCTCCGGGCATATTTCGTCGTCTGCTCAGGTCAAAGATTCCCGCACTACCAAAGCTTCGCCATGCTTTCTCTGCTGGCGAAAAGCTCCCCGAAACGCTCCGCGCACAATGGCGCGACAAAACCGGAACCGAGATCTATGAGGCATTCGGCCAATCTGAGTGCTCGACCTTCGTCTCTTCCGCACCTGGCCATCCGGCCCCGGAAGGCGCAATCGGGTCCGCCCAACCGGGTCGGCGGATCGCGATCCTAGGCTCAAATGGCCCAGTTCCCCGCGGTAAGCCCGGGGAAATCGCCATCAGCGCCGATGACCCCGGTGTCATGTTGGGCTATTTCGAAGCCCCTGAGGCCACGGCCGCTCGGCAACGAGATGGCTGGTTTCTGACCGGTGATTCCGGCCAGATGGCGGCCGATGGTGCGATCACCTACCTCGGCCGCCGCGACGATATTCTGACCGCCGGCGGCTATCGCATCTCACCTCTCGATATCGAGGACGCGATGATGCGGCACCCTGGGATCGAGGACGCGGCGGCGGTCGACGAAAAACTAAACGCCGAAACAACGGTCGTCGCGCTTCACTACGTGTCCGAGAGCGCAATTGATTCCAAATCGCTCCTATTGCACGCCGCCCAGCACCTGGCGCGCTACAAGCGACCCCGCGTCTTTCACCACCACCAAACACTACCTCGTGGCCGCGGTGGAAAGCTCTTGCGTGCCCGGCTAAGGGCTGCGACAGACAACCCCTAATGATCAAACTCGATATCTTATCCGATCCAATCTGCCCGTGGTGTTATATCGGCAAAGCGAACCTGGACCGTGCGCTCGAGGCGCGTGCCGATCATCCTTTGCGCATCGAATGGCATCCGTTTCAGTTAAACCCGGATATGCCGAGTACCGGAATGGATCGTCGGGAATATCTTGAGACCAAATTCGGCGGCAAAGAGAATGCCATTAAGGTTTATGCAAAGATCGCCGAGGCTGCCGAGGCCGCCGGGCTGGCCATCGACTTCGCAAAAATCGATCGGACCCCGAATACGCTGGACGCTCACCGCCTCATCCACTGGGCTGGCCTGGAAGGTCGACAAACCGCGATCGTCACGCGACTTTTCAAGGCTTATTTTGAAGAAGGTCAGGACATCGGCAATCGGGAGATCCTTCTGGACATAGCCGAAGGCGCCGGACTTGATCGTGCTATGACCGAGCGTCTATTCGAATCTGACGCCGACTTAGACGACATTCGGGCCCGCGACATGCACGCCCGCAACCGCGGCGTCACCGGTGTACCGACTTTTGTCGTTGCCAATCAGCACGTTGTCCCCGGCGCACAGGCACCCGAGCTTTGGCTCCGTGTCATTGATGAGCTGGTCGAACACAACAAGAGACAGGACGCGTGAGGATTTCGATTTCGCATGTCCAGTGAGCCAAAAATCGCCATTTCGCGCACCGAATTGGTGGCGCTTCTCGCTATGCTCGCGGCAACTGTTGCGTTTTCGGTTGATGCCATGCTGCCAGCGTTGCCGGACATTGCCGAGGCGATCAGCCCCGACGCCCCAAATCGGGCGCAACTGGTTATTTCGTCCTTTGTGGTCGGCATGGGGCTTGGAACGCTTTTTACCGGTCCGCTATCGGACAGCTTTGGCCGCCGGCCAACCGCGGCGGCCGGGGCGGTTGTTTATATATTCGGCGCGCTAATCGCGGCCATGGCGCCAACAATCGAGTTGCAGGTTGCGGCACGCTTCGTTCAAGGCATGGGAGCTGCTGGTCCGCGGGTTGTTTCAATGGCGATCACCCGCGATCTCTTCAAGGGCCGGCAAATGGCCCGCATCATCAGCTTTGTGATGATCATATTCACCATCGTGCCGGTGATTGCGCCCAGCATGGGTGCGGCGATCGCCTGGGCCTTCGGCTGGCGCGCAATCTTTATATCATTCGCCATATTTTCGGTCGTGTCGATTGGCTGGCTTCTGCTTCGCCTCGACGAAACCCTCGCCCCCGAGGACCGGCGTCCGTTTCGTCCGAAAGTGCTCTGGGCGGGAGCTGTCGAGGTTACGACCCACAAGCGCACCGCCGTTGCAATCGCAGTTCAGACATTGATCTTTTCAATGCTGTTTCTGGCACTGATCTCGTCGCAGCAAATCTTCGATATCTCGTTCGGACGCGGTTCGACGTTTCCGCTTTGGTTCGGCGCCATCGCCGCGGTCTCGGCCAGTGCTGCGCTGGTCAATGCAGCGCTCGTTGTCCGCTTCGGTATGCGCACGATCGTACGCACCGCGCTCATGGTCGAGGTTTGCTTGTCGATTGCGTTTGTCACGATTTTGTTGGTGCTGCCGCTTGGTTCACCGTTTGTTTTTGCCGCCTATGTCGTTTGGCAGACATCGATTTTCTTCATGGCGAATTTTGGAATCGGAAACATGAACGCGCTCGCAATGGAACCGATGGGCCACATCGCCGGAATGGCCGCCTCGATCATCGCCGCGGCGGCCACCATTCTCGCGATGGCCTTTGCGGTGCCAGTGGGACTTGCATTCAATGGAACACCAGTGCCAGCGGCGTTTGGTGTCCTGGTTTTCTCAATTGTCGCACTGATTTTGATCCGCCACATCAGCGACATAGCGACGGACGAAGCCGCATCAACCGAACACTCATGATATGCGCTATCTGAGTCGGCCACTTACCGCGCGATCACCCAGTTTTCTGCACCGCCCGCGCGTGCCGCGCCAGGTCTTGCGCCACCGCAAATGCGCCTTTGATCCGGTCCGAGGCTTTTTTCCAGTCGCGGCGCACGACGATCTTGTTGTCTTTCACTTTTGCCAGACCGCGCTGATCTTCGATGAAATCCACCAAACCTGCCGGGTTGGCATATTTGTCGCCATGAAACTGAATGGTCGCGCCTTTGGGGCCGGTGTCTAACCGCGCGATGCCGGCTTTCTTGCATTCGCCTTTGATCCGTACGACCAGCAGCAGCGTGTTCACTTCTTTCGGCAACTTTCCGAACCGATCGATCAGCTCCGCGGCAAATCCCTCCAGTTCCACTTTTCCAGACAAGCTCGACAGACGCCGATACAGGCCCAGTCTTACATCAAGGTCAGGCACATAAGCCTCTGGAATCAAGACAGGAACGCCCAGATTAATTTGCGGTGCCCATTGTTCGTCCGCGTCCGACAACCCTTCCAGTTCGCCGGCTTTGATTTTGGCAATCGCCTCCTCCAGCATCGACTGATAAAGCTCGTAGCCGACCTCGCGGATGTGCCCCGATTGTTCTTCGCCCAGAAGGTTTCCGGCACCGCGAATATCCAGGTCCTGCGACGCAAGCGTAAATCCTGCACCCAGCGAATCGAGCGATCCCAGGACCCGCAAACGCTTCTCCGCTTGCGGCGTCAGCTTCGCACGCGGTTTCGTCGTAAGATAAGCGTAGGCACGCAGTTTCGACCGGCCGACGCGGCCACGGATTTGATAAAGTTGCGCCAGCCCAAACATATCGGCCCGGTGCACGATCATTGTGTTCGCGGTCGGGATATCCAGCCCCGATTCCACGATCGATGTCGCCAGAAGAACACCATACTTGCCGTCGTAAAAGGCGTTCATCCGGTCATCCAGTGTGCCTGCGGCCATCTGGCCATGCGCGACAACATAACTGACTTCAGGCACCTGTTCCTTAAGCCAGTCTTCGGTTTCGGCCAGGTCGGCAATTCTGGGCACCACAAAAAACGACTGGCCACCGCGATAGTGCTCGCGCAGGAGCGCCTCGCGCAAAGTCACAGTGTCAAATTCGCTGACATAGGTGCGGATCGCCAGTCGATCGATAGGCGGCGTGCCGATGATTGAAAGATCGCGGACGCCAGTCAGCGACAATTGCAAGGTACGGGGGATAGGCGTCGCCGTCAGCGTCAGCACATGAATATCCGACCGTAAGCCTTTCAATCGTTCCTTGTGGCTGACACCAAAATGTTGTTCTTCGTCGATGACCAACAGCCCAAGATTTTGAAAACGCACTTGTTTTGCCAGAATCGCGTGCGTGCCGATTACAATATCGACCGTGCCGCGCGCCAACCCGTCCCGGGTCGCTTGGGCCTGTTTCGCGCCAATAAAACGGCTTAACTGACGTACTTCGATCGGAAACCCGCGAAATCGTTCGCCGAAACTTTGCGCGTGCTGTCGTGCCAAGAGCGTCGTCGGTGCGATCACAGCAACTTGCACGCCCGACATGGCAGCCACAAACGCAGCCCGCATCGCCACTTCGGTCTTGCCAAATCCCACATCGCCGCAAATCAGCCGATCCATCGGTCGACCCGAGCTCAAATCGTTAAGCGTGTCGGCGATCGCCGTCAGCTGATCGTCCGTTTCCTCGTACGGGAACCGCGCAGAAAACGCATCCCACATGCCATCCGGCGGCTCCATCACTTGTGCCGATCTGAGCAAACGCTCCGCCGCAACGCGAATGAGCTTGTCTGCAATATCGCGGATGCGCTCTTTCAACTTTGCTTTTTTTGCTTGCCACGCCCCGCCGCCCAATCGATCAAGCAGCCCTTCGTCGTGACCGTACCGGCTTAAAAGCTCGATGTTCTCTACGGGCAGAAACAACCGGTCGCGGTTCGCGTATTCCAGATGTATGCACTCGTGCGGTGCCCCGAGCGCCTCAACCACCTCAAGCCCCTGATAGCGACCAACACCATGATCCACATGCACGATCAAATCACCCGGTGTCAGGGTTTGAGTTTCGGTCAGGAAGTTTTCGGCTCGACGCCTTTTCTTCGGCGTCCGCACCAGTCGATCGCCCAGTACATCCTGCTCGGATATGACCGTTAATCCGTCCTTGCCTTCCAACCCATGTTCCAGCGCCCAAACTGCCAGGTACACACCACCTGTGCCTTTAGGCACATCACGCCAATCAGCGATCGGCGTTGCACCGTGGATCTCCTGGTCTTCCATCAGGCCCTGAAGCCGCTCACGTGAGCCTTCTGAATATGAGGCAATTAGAACCTGTCCGCGGTTGCGTCTGTCTTGAATGTGTGCGGCCAGTGCGCTGAAAAGACTGACAGATTCTTGTTTTCTTTCCGGTGCAAAATCGCGACCAATCCGACCGCCCGCATCCGACACACCAAGGCCGGTTGGTTGCGGTAGCGCCGCGAACTGCAACGTCCGGCGACTGGATGTCGCCGCGGTCCAGGCGTCATCGTCCAGATACAGCAACGCAGGTGGGCAAGGCTTGTAAACGCTGTCGATCCGCCCTTTTGCCGTCATCGCCTCGTGACGCGCATCGTATTGATCTTCGATTGCCTCCCACCGCGCGAGCCGTGCGGGCGTTGCCTTGTCGTCAATTGTGATAGTCGCGTCCGGCAAATACTCAAATAATGTCTCCAACCGATCATGGAAAAACGGCAACCAATGTTCAGCGCCGGCGTGTTTTTTGCCAGCGCTCACCGCCTCGTACAAGGGATCGTCCGTTCCCGCCGCCCCAAATTCAAGGCGATAGTTTTGCCGAAACCGCGTGACTGAGGCATCGTCCAAAATGATCTCTGAAACCGGTGCCAGTTCGACAACCTTCAGCGCCTCGGTGGTGCGCTGCGTGATTGCGTCGAACCGCCGGGCGCCCTCCAGAACATCGCCAAAAAAGTCGAGCCGTACCGGCCCACTTTCACCTGGCGGGTAGATGTCCATGATGCCGCCCCGGATCGCGTAGTCACCGGGTTCGGTCACGGTCGGCGCTTGCACGAAACCCATTCGCACCAAAAATGCGCGTAACGCCGCCTCGTCGATGCGACTGCCCACGTTCGCTGTAAATGCGGCCTCGGTCAGTAAATCGCGCGCCGGCACCCTCTGCGTTGCCGCGTTCAGCGTGGTCAATAGCACAAACCGCCTCGGCATGCCGTGAACCAGTGCGGCCAGTGTTGCCATCCGTGTGGCCGAGATGTCTGCATTCGGAGACACCCGATCATAGGGCAGACAATCCCACCCAGGAAAGGTCACGACGGGAAGGTCAGGCGCGAAAAACGCCAGCGCTTCTTGCATTGCGGCCAAACGCTTGTCGTCGCGCGCGATATGGCAAACCGGACCGTCCAACTTCGCAAGTTCGGATAGGATCAGCCTCGCGTCCAACCCTTCGGGGGCGCCGCCGATAGTGATGTTGAGGAGTTCGGACATTGGGTGGGACGTAACCGTTGCAAGCGCGCTGTCAACCGATATGGCTCAGAAGCCAAGCGGTCCGACATACAGGTTTTTGTACATCCCGAACATTGCGGTCAAAAAAATCGCGAACACACCGATCAATTGGGTCAGGAACCGATGTTTCATTAGACGGCGAACCAGAACCTCCCCCTGGTCTCCCTCGGCCTTGATCTTCCGCGACGTCAAAACCGACAGTCCCCCAAGTATGCCCATTGGGGCGGCCAAGAGCAGCACGGCTTGAGCAAACTCAAGATCATAGAGTAAGGCAAGCAAAAGAAGGGCGGTAAAAACGGCGGAGCCAAATAGCAATATCCAACTGCCAGCGGTTTCCGCGATGAAGAGAATTCTTTGAACGTTTACCCGAACCAGATCGTGCAAATCGGCCATCGCATCGCCATCTTTTTGGCGTCGCGCGCGGATAATCATATCAAATGGAACGCCAAGAACCCAATGGCTGACCGAAGACCAAAGGACTGCAAGCGCGATCCAATACCAAAGGTTCGAGAAGGATCGCGTGTCGATCACTTCAAAGACGGTTTCATACCAATCCACGTGCTGCCCCAAGGGTCATTTTCGGCGGACACTAGAAAAAGTGCCTGGACTTGACCAGTGCGGAACCGGTCGCTACCGGAAAAGAAACTGATCCGGTGCATGAAAGTCGGCAATCGATGACAATTGGCCCTTATCCAGCAACAAGGTTCCGTCGGACCAAACGATTGGATGCCCTGCGACGGCTGGTGCGCGAAACAACACTCAGCGCCGAAGACCTGATCTGGCCGCTCTTTCTGCGCGAAGGCGACAACGACGAAACGCCGGTTCCCTCGATGCCCGGAGTCCCGCGGCTGACGATCGACCGCGCCGTGGAGAAGGCTGAGGACGCCGCCAGGCTCGGCATTCCGGCGATATGTCTCTTTCCCTATGTTGAGACTGCACTAAAATCCGAGGCCTGCGATGAGGCCTGGAGCCCGGACAACCTCTCAAACCGGGCGACGCGCGCCATCAAGGCCGCCGTTCCGGAAATTGCGGTGATGACCGATGTCGCGCTTGATCCGTACAACATCAATGGCCACGACGGGCTTGTTCGGGACGGCGTCATCCTGAACGACGAATCCGTCGAGGCGTTGGCGAAAATGGCCCTGGCGCAGGCCGAAGCGGGCGCGGATATTCTTGGGCCGTCCGATATGATGGACGGTCGCATCGGTGCGATGCGCGACGCGCTCGAAGCCGAGGGGTTTCGGGACACATGCATCCTCAGTTATGCGGCAAAATACGCCAGCGCGTTTTATGGTCCGTTTCGCGATGCGGTGGGTGCGTCCGGGCATCTCGTCGGCGACAAGAAAACCTATCAGTTGGATTCGTGCAATTCAGACGAGGCATTGCGCCTGGTCGAGCGCGACCTCACTGAAGGTGCGGACATGGTGATGGTCAAACCCGGAATGCCATACCTCGATATCTGTCGCCGAGTGAAAGACGCCTTCGGAGCGCCGACATTCGCCTATCAGGTCTCGGGCGAATATTCGATGATCAAGGCAGCGGCGCAGAACGGCTGGCTAGACGGCGACAAGACCGTCATGGAAAGTCTTTTTGCGTTCAAGCGCGCTGGCTGCGATGGCATTCTGACTTACTTCGCGCCGGAAGTCGCCAAGGCGCTAAAATCCGCCTGAAATCCGACACGTTGTTACTATAGAGGGTGACTCCTTATTCTTGTTCCCCTATACATAGCGGTGAACGGCCAGATAAGGCCGTCGTGAGGCAACTGAGAGCAATGAGGGTTTTCCCATGACACGCATACCCCGCCGTGCGGTGCTAACCGGCACCGCCGCCACGCTGGCCCTGACGGCCTGCGGCAATGGCATTGGCAGCGACGGTCCGGTTAAGCTGGATGCGCGCGTCGATGCGACACTGAATTTTCTTGATAACCAATATCCCGGAACACGGGACTTGCACGACAGTGCCGCCGGCATGCTGGTCATGCCGCTGGTCACCGAGGCAAGCTTCGGTTTCGGGGGCTCTTACGGGCGCGGCGCGCTTCGTGTGAATGAAACATCGGTCGACTATTATTCGGCGGCGCAGGCCAGCTTCGGCATCCAGGCAGGTGCCCAGCAATATGCGCACGTGCTCTATTTCATGACCGAAGAAGCTCTTGCCGAGTTTCGCGCTTCCCAAGGCTGGGCAGCAGGCGCGGACGTGGAATATGCCGTAAACGACCGCGGTGGCAACTTGTCGGCGGAAACGACGACTGTGTTGACACCGGTTATTGCGGTGATCTTTGGCCAGGCTGGGCTGATTGCTGGCGCGTCGGTCGAAGGCACAAAATACACACGAATAATTCCTTAACGACGAGGGCTTTTCGTTAATTTTCTGTTGGTTGAACCGTGACGCTCAACCAAACCAAGGTGTTGCGGCAAAAATGTTTCGCGCGCGAAACATTTTGCGGTATCTGCTTTGCTGCGTAGTACTTGCTCCAGGTCCCATTCGTGTTGGTTGAAATGCTTCAGCGGTGAGTGAGCAGCGCAAGCGGGGACGGCGTCACCTCGGTCGTGCCGTTGCGAAACGCAACGATAATATTATGGTTCAAATCGCGCGCAATCGCTTGAACAGGCTAGATGTATCCCAGCGCCCGCCACCCATTTTCTGCACGTCCTTGTAGAACTGATCGACCAGCGCTGTCACCGGTAGGCTGGCACCGGTCTCGTTCGCCGTTGCCAGACAAATTCCCAGATCCTTGCGCATCCAGTCGACCGCAAATCCGTGCTCAAAGTGATCGTCCAGCATTGTCTCGTACCGGTTCGACATCTGCCATGACCCGGCCGCGCCCTGGCTGATAACTTCGACCACCGCACGGCCGTCCAGTCCGGCCTGCTCGGTGAAGTGCAACGCCTCGGACAATCCCTGCACCAGCCCGGCAATCGCGATCTGATTTGCCATTTTGGTCATCTGACCCGCACCGCTTTCACCGATTCGCCGACAGATCTTGGCGTAAGCCTGCATGATCGGCTCGGCACGGTCATAAGCACCCTGATCGCCACCGCACATAATCGAAAGCTGGCCATTTTCGGCGCCCGCCTGCCCGCCCGAGATCGGCGCGTCGACAAACGACACGTTCTTGGTGTCTGCCACTTCAAAAAGTTCGCGCGTGACTGCAGCGGAAACTGTCGTGTGGTCGACAAAGACGGATCCCGCCGCCATTCCCTGAAACGCTCCGGTGTCACCCAAAGTGATTGACCGAAGGTCATCGTCGTTTCCAACGCAGGACATAACAAATTCCGCACCTGCAGCGGCTTCGCGAGGGGTCGTCGCCATACTACCGCTATGGCTCTCAATCCACGATTCGGATTTCGTGCGGGTCCGGTTGTAGACCGTAACATCGTGACCGGCGGCCTTTAGATGCCCTGCCATGGGGAAGCCCATCACCCCAAGCCCAAGAAATGTGCATTTTGCCATTGGCTCCTCCCTTGTGTTCACACGGCGTGCGGGTTTTACCTAAAGGACCCTCAACCGCAGTCAACAAGGCTCGCATGGTTCGTTTATTTCGATGGCTTGTCCGCATCGCCACGGGGCTCGTTCTGTTGGCGCTGGCCTCGGGCGTTTTGCTCTATTGGTTTTTTTCGCGGTCGATCCCCGATTACAGCGAAACGCTGACAGTTGCCGGTATCTCTGGGCCAGTCGAGATTGTGCGCGACAATGCCAATGTGCCGCACGTCTTCGGGGCGTCCGACACCGACGTTTATTTCGGTCTTGGTCTTGCCCATGCTCAGGACCGTTTATGGCAAATGTTGATGCTGCGCCGAACGGCGCAGGGGCGCCTATCTGAACTCTTTGGACCGCGCACCGTGAAATTTGACGAGCTCCTGCGTCGTCTCGATCTTTATTCTTTGGCCGTCAAATCGGTGGCTGAGCAGGACCAATACACGCAGGACGCTCTCACCGCGTATGCCGCGGGCGTCAACGCCTGGCTAATGGAAGTCAATAAGGGCGCGCGTGGGCGCGGCGCACCGGAATTTTGGCTGTTTTCACCGCAGATTGCACGCTGGCAACCGGCCGACAGCGTGGTGGTGGGGAAATTGATGGCATTGAACTTGACCGAACATCTTCAGGCTGAAGTTCTGCGGGCGCAGGTCTCGTTGATCCTTCCCGAAGCGAGGGTCGCCGACATTTTGCCCGATACACCGGGCCAGGGCGTAGTTGAATTGCCCGATTTTGCCAGCCTTTTCGATACCGACCCGCCGCGTTTCGTCGCTCAATCACAGGAACTGCGCGACAGTCTTTCGCCCATACCGCCGCGTGGATTATCTGGTGCCTCCAATGCCTGGGCGGCGGCGCCAGCCCGTTCGGCAGCAGGTGGTACCCTTCTGGCCAACGATCCACATCTGGGCTTTACGGCACCGTCGATCTGGTATCTCGCGCGATTGGAACTGGCCTCGGGAGGTGTCATCGGCGGTACAATCCCCGGTGCGCCAGCCGTGCTGGTTGGTCGATCAGACGATCTTGGATGGGGATTGGCGTCATCACATGTCGACGACCAGGACGTCTTTATCGAAAAGGTAAACCCAGATAATCCAGAAGAAATATTGACGCCTGAGGGATGGTCGCTGATGCGTTCGCGACCATCAATTGTAAACGTCAATGATGCCGACCCGATAACACTGACACTCCAGTGGTCGGAGAACGGGCCGATTTTGCCCGGGTCACACTTTGACCTCAACACCGTAACGCCGCCCGGACACGTAGCGTCGCTAGGATGGACAGCGCTTTCTCCTGCCGACACATCAGTGCAGGCGATTTTGGCCATCATGCGCGCGGGTGACGTGGAAGACGCCATCGCTGCAGGCAGCAGCTATGTCGGTCCAGCGCAAAATCTGATGCTAGTGGATCGAGAGCGGATCGCGATGAAGGTCATCGGCGCAATGCCGCGCCGAGCCGCGCGCCATCAGACTAAGGGCCGCCTCCCTTCGCCCGGCTGGCTGTCGGAGAACCATTGGCAAGGCCGGCTCAGCTATTCTGCGAACCCAGAATTTGTCGAGCCCGAAGGCGGTATTCTGGCAAACACCAACAACAAGACAATCGACCGGCCGTTTCCGTTGCATGTGAGCTATGAATGGGGCGATACCCAGCGAATACAGCGACTTCGAAAACTAATGCAGACGCGCGAGGTGCATACTCGCGAAAGCTTTATTGAAGCGCAACTCGACACCGTTTCAGTGACGGCCCGCACATTATTGCCGCTCGTGGCTCGCGATCTATGGTTCAGTGGCGAGGCCGCGCCTGAAGGCACAATTGAACGCCAGCGCAAACGTGCGCTGGACCTGCTGGCCGAGTGGAACGGCGAGATGAATGAACATCTGCCAGAGCCGCTGATTTATGCCGCTTGGATACGGGCACTGCAGTTACGGTTGGTCAAAGACGAGTTGGGACCGCTTTCCTTCGGATTTTCGCAACCTCAGCCGATATTCCTGGAGCGGGTTTTCCGCGACATCGACGGCGCAGCCGTATGGTGCGATGTGACCCAGTCAGCACCAATCGAAACCTGTTCCGACATGGCACGTCTCGCGTTGGACGATGCGCTTCTTTGGATCGACGAACGCTATGGTCAGGCGCTCGAATCGCTGCGCTGGGGCGATGCGCATCAGGCAACGCACGATCATGAGGTTCTGGGAGACATTGGATGGATTGGCTGGCTGGTCAATATACGGCAATCGACAAGTGGCGGTGACAACACGCTGCTGCGGGCCAGAACGGCCGGGGCAGATCCCGATCCTTTCCAAAATGTCCATGGCGCGGGTTACCGCGGGGTTTACGATTTTGCGGACCCCGATAGCTCGGTCTTTGTCATTTCGACCGGGCAATCGGGGCATCCGCTTAGCCGCCACTACGACGATCTGGGTGAGCTATGGCGCCGCGGCGAATATATCCCTATGACCCTGGACCCAGCGTTGGCGCGGGCCGGTGCCGTGGGCATCACCCAGCTGTTTCCAGAGAACTGATGCGCGGTCGACCTGCCGAGTTTTGTGCAGATCAAAGGCGCGAGTATCGCTCGGCTTGAATATCGTTCCAGCGTACTGTGAATCTTGTGCCGTCGTCGGTCAAAACCTCTTCGACGACAACGCCCTGTTCATAGAGCCAGGCCCGGCGGCGTCCGTCTTCGTGTTTGATCGTGACCGTTGCTGTGCGGCGGTCCTTATCGAGTGTCTGACCGATTGCCTTTATCAATGGGTCAAGCCCATTCTTGGCAATCGCTGACGTCACGACGGTGTTGCCGAGCCGTTTTGCCGCTGTTCGGAGAGGCCCCCGATCCTTGGCCGGCAGTTGATCGACTTTATTCCAAACTTCGATGACGACGCGTTCCGGGCCGACCCCAAGTTTTTCGAGAATTGCGACAACGTCTTCGCGCTGGGCATCGGATTCTGGGTGGGAAATATCACGGACGTGAAGGATGACGTCGGCAGAGAGCACTTCCTCCAACGTAGCGCGAAACGCCGCGACGAGTTGCGTTGGCAAATCCGAGATAAATCCGACGGTGTCTGACAAGATCACGTCTTGACCTGTCGGCAGCGAGATGGCCCGCATAGTCGGGTCGAGCGTCGCAAACAGCATGTCTTCGGAGAGCACATCCGCGCCGGTCAACCGATTGAAAATCGTCGATTTTCCAGCGTTTGTGTAACCGACAAGCGCAACGATCGGATACGGGACTTTCGCGCGCGCTGCCCGGTGCAGGCTGCGCGTTTTGATTACCTTGTCGAGCTGCCTTTTCAGCCGGGTCAGCTGCACATCAATGGCGCGGCGGTCGGCCTCGATTTGGGTTTCGCCGGGGCCACCGACAAATCCCAAACCGCCGCGCTGACGTTCCAGGTGTGTCCACGCCCGCACGAGCCGCGTTCGCTGATATGAGAGCGCAGCCATCTCAACCTGCAGCACGCCTTCGCGGGTGGCCGCGCGATCGGAGAATATCTCGAGGATCAACCCGGTCCGATCCAAAAGTTTTGTTTTCCAGTCGCACTCGAGATTGCGTTGCTGTACCGGTGTGACGGGACCGTCGATCAGAACAAGGTCGATTTCTTCGACTGCGATTTTGTGTGCAAGCTCACTGACTTTGCCGGTTCCAAAGAGCTTGCCAGGATTTGGCTTCGCAACGCGAGCAATCTCGCCCCCGACAATTTCAAGTCCGGGAAGTGCCTCGGCTAAGGCGAGCGCCTCGTCCAGCGCAAACTGCGGGTCGCGGCGCGACGTATCTGAAGTGAACTCGGGGTGCAGAACAAGTGCGCGGGTGGCTCGCGCGTTGCCAGCGATCACACCTATTCTTCGCCGTCGTAAAGATTGATCGGTTGCGACGGCATAATTGTGGAAATGGCATGTTTATAGACGAGCTGTGATTGCCCATCACGCCGAAGAAGCACGCAAAAATTGTCAAACCAAGTGATGACGCCCTGAAGTTTCACACCATTGATCAAAAAAATGGTCACCGGAACCTTCGTCTTTCTGACGTGGTTCAGAAAGGCGTCCTGTAAATTCTGTCTGTCCGAAGCCATGAGTTTTATTGCCTTTTATTCTTGCCAACGGTCGCGTCTTCTGACGCGCCGGGTTTTATGGGCACACTATGAAGCGGCAGAACACCGCTGGCTACCCCCAAATGGGGCCGATTCGGCCCCATTATTCCCTGATAATCAGGTATTTCCAGCGCCTCAGCGCCAAAACTCCGGGTTGAGAAGTGCGATGATTGCCAGCGTCTCCAACCGGCCAAGAACCATGGCGGCGGCGGCAATTGCTTTAGCCGCGTCGTCGAATTGAACAAGCTTCAACGGAGCGGCCGCTGCAACCTCTGTCAGCGGCCCTGTAGTTGAAAGTGTCGCAACGGTCATTACTAACGCCTCATCAAATGACAGCCCGGCCAATGCGAGAAGGGCCGCGACGCCGGCAACTGACAAGGCAAACAACATAAAGAATATCCACGCGATGTAGGCCCCCTGACGCCGAAATTGCCGCGCCGTTTGGCCTGCACCACCAACTGACGACGGCAACACCAGTTTATCCATTTCACGCACGCCATGTTTGAAAAGCGCAAAGACCCTAAGGAGCTTTACCCCGCCCGCCGTAGTTGCAACACCGCCGCCGAGAACTGCCAAGCCTACCAACACAATCCCTGGCGAAGACAGCCCCGACCAAGCCCGCGCCGCGCCCCAACTGTCTGACACAAATCCCGTGGTGGTCAGAAATGATGCCACGGTGAAGAGTGCGCCCCAAAGCCCCATGAGACCTTCGGCCAGCGTAACAGCAGATCCGTCTTCGAAAGTGGTGGCCCAATGGCGAAGAAATAGAAGTGCGGGGATCACAACAACCAACAAAAGTCCGATCCGCAACTCTGGGTCGGCTGCAAGCGCTCGCCATCCCGCTCGACGTTCATCAGCACTAAATGTCACCCGTGAAAGCGCAAAGACGAGAAAGACAAAAATGAGCGCCTCGCCGCCAAGGCCGGAAGGTGCCGTTTCAGTTCCGCCGACTGGCGATATGCCCGATGTGGAAAGCGCCGCCATCGCATGGCAGATGGCGATCAGAGCCGTGTCACCGGCCATGATCAGTGCGACCCAAAGGATTAAGGTCAGCCCGCCATACACCGGCGCCAGCCGTAGGGAATACCGGAGGAGACGCTCCGAGGGGTTTGTCACTCGGTCCAATTGCACTGTGCTGCCAGAGGCACCCCGTCCCACTTCGTCACTTGAGACGACCTCAAATCCACCAAGGCTCAATGGCGCCAGAATCGCTATGGCGGTGACCCAGACAAAAAATCCACCAAGCCATCCGACCAACGCGCGCCAGAGATGTATGCTTGGCGGCAACCTTTCGGCCTCGAACAACGTCAGCCCGGTGGTCGTCAGGCTGGAAACCATTTCGATATAAGCGTTGAAGAACCGGGTATCGGGTACTGCTTCGGAAAAGGGGATGGCGAGCATTAACGGAAGGCAAGAAAAGCATAAAAAAATCGATATCAGATGGCTGCGTCCCTGGCGGCGGATACGATAGGTAGACGCCGCGATGGCAAGCATCCCAAACAGGAGCAGCCCAAGCAGGCCGGAATACAGAAATGCCCTCGCGACCTCCAAATCGCGAACCGAATAAGCGTGAAGCGCCGGAATTTGCATCGCCAGCGCACCAAGGCCGACGAGAAGAACGATCAAAGGCAGCCTGGCGAGCCGTTCCATCAGAAAAAGTCGATTGAGACCTGAAAGAGCCGTTCGACTTCGGGCACGTCTGAAGCCATGACGAAAACGACGATCACATCACCTTCTTCAATGCGGGTGCCGCCGGTCGGTCGGAGTACCTCTTCGCCCTTCATCACGGCACCGACAAGAACGCCTTCTGGAAAGTCGATATCTCGGATCGCTTGACCTGCAAGTGGCGAGGTTGAAAGGATTTGTGCCTCAATCACCTCGGCCTCGGCATCGCCGATCGAATAGACGCCGCGCACGCGCCCGTGCCGGATGTGGCGGAGAATGGAACTAACGGTCGTGCCGCGCGGATTGATATAGGCATCAATATTGAGCGGCTCCAAAAGCGGGATCAGAGTCGGGTCGTTCACCAGAGCAATCGTCATCGGACAGCCGGCCTGCTTGGCGCGCACTGCGGCCAGAAGATTTGTCTTGTCGTCATCAGTGACCGCAAGAACAGCATCTGCGCGATCAACGCCGGCTTCGGCCAGCAGTTCCATGTTAAGCCCGTCGCCGTTCAATACTATCGTCCGTTCTAGCGAATCTGCCGCACGCTCGGCGCAGTCGCGGCTCTTTTCGATGATCTTCGCGCGAAGCCGTTCGGCCCGACCTTCAAGAGCGCTTGCAACCGCCAATCCAACATTTCCGCCTCCGACAATCACCACCCGTTCCTGTCGGCGAACTGTTTTGCCAAAGATCTCAAACGTCCGGGGCATGTCGTCGACATGTGACATGACATACACCTGATCGTGGGCGAATAGCTGGTCGCCCGGGTCTGGCGCAAACAACCGCCCGTTCCTGCGCACGCCAACCACGATGGCGCGTAGAGTCGAAAAAAGATCAGTGAGTTGCCTCAGGGGCGTGTCAATTACCGGACAGTCCTCGTCCAATTGAATACCCAAGAGCTGTGATTTGCCGCCCAAAAATTGTTCGGTATCAAATGCGGCGGGTGCCGAAAGCCTGCGGAGCGCCGCCTCGGCGACCTCGCGTTCGGGGCTGATCACGACGTCGATGGGCATGTGGTCCCGGCGATAGAGATCGGAATAGATCGCTGTCAGATAACTTTGAGCGCGCAGGCGCGCAATTTTTCGCGGGATGGCAAAAACCGAATGCGCCACCTGACAGGTGACCATATTCACTTCGTCGGAAAACGTGGCCGCGATAATCATATCGGCGTCGCGCGCGCCGGCGCGCTCCAATATGTCGGGGTAGCTCGCGTGTCCGGAAATTCCCTGGACATCCAACGTATCGGTGATGCGCCGCACAAGTTCCGCATTGTTGTCGACGACAGTCACGTCGTTTCGCTCGCCAGATAGGTGCCGAGCGATTTGCCAACCGACCTGACCCGCACCGCAGATAATGACCCTCATGCGCGCCTCTGCTTTAGCCTCGTCTGCACCGTGTTACACGGGCGTTCGGGCCTTGCAAGGCACAGAATATCAATCCTTTTGCACGCGCCAATGCGCTAAAGATGGGCCTACGCGTCTTCCTCCGCTTCCTCGGCCACGGTGGCAAACCGTGCACCGGAGCGATTAGACGTCACGACATTCAGTGACTTGAGCTTGCGGTGAAGTGCTGAGCGTTCCATGCCGACAAATCCAGCAGTTCGGCTAATATTGCCGCCAAATCTGTTGATCTGGGTTAGCAGGTATTCGCGTTCAAACATCTCGCGCGCTTCGCGAAGTGGCAGGGTCGCAAGACTGCCGGAGAGCACCACGCGGCCCTCTTCCTGCTCATCGTTGTCGGCCCCACTACCTGGGATCTCGCCGGCACCGATGTCGCCTTTGTCCGCGCCCAGAATCAACACCCGTTCAATGACGTTCTTCAGCTGCCGCACATTGCCCGGCCAAGCCATTGTCTGAAGCATAGCGATGGCATCGTCGCTGAGGTCACGAAACGGAAGGCCCTGGGATTTGTTGAAGCTCCCGATGAAAAACTCCGCCAGTTCCGGGATATCTTCGCGCCGTTCAGAAAGCGACGGCACGTCAATCGGTACGACGTTTAACCGATGAAACAGTTCCTGGCGGAAGCTTCCTTCTTCCACTTCGGTTTCGAGGTTCTTGGTGGAAGAGGAAATTACCCGGAGATCGACGCGTACATTGTCACCCCCGCCAACTCGCTGAAACTGTTGGTCGGTCAGAACCCGGAGGATCTTGGATTGCGTGCCTAGTGGCATGTCGCCGATCTCGTCAAAAAATATCAACCCGCCGTGCGCCTGTTCCAGTAAACCGGGTTCAATGCCGCGTCCGGTGCTTTCGCGGCCAAACAGCACTTCTTCCATACGGTCAGGTTCGATCGAAGCCGAATTGACGGTTATAAAGGGACCTTCCGCCCGGTTTGAATTCGCATGAATGAAGCGGGCAGCGATTTCTTTGCCGGATCCGGCGGGCCCGGTCAGCATGACGCGTCCGTTTGATTTCGTCACCTTTTCAAGCTGCGCTTTGAGTGCGCGGAAGGCTTGACTTGATCCGATCATGTCGGCGGTGGTGACGTCTTTTCGCCGCAGCTCGGAGTTTTCGCGTCGAAGCCGCGAGGTTTCCATGGCACGGGTGATAACCACCATTAACTGGTCAATATTGAAGGGTTTTTCGATGAAATCGTAGGCACCCTGTTTGATTGCCGCCACGGCGATCTCGATGTTTCCGTGACCGGAAATTATGATCACCGGCACGTCTTGGTTGTCACGCTTGACGGCTTTAAGGATGTCAATGCCGTCCATGTGGCTGTCCTTTAGCCAGATATCGAGCACCATCAGCGACGGCGCTTCCTTATTCATCTCGGCCATCGCCTCTTCCGAGTTACCGGCAAGCCGAGTGGTGAAACCTTCGTCTTTCAAAATATCCGAAATGAGTTCGCGGATATCGCGTTCATCGTCGACAATCAGTATATCGCCCATATTTGCCTCCTCTTAATTTTCATTCGGCGACCTCGAGGCCGCTTGGTTCTGCTGTCGTCGCTGCCGCAACCGGCAGCACAATGTCAGCCCGGGCTCCGATTTGGCCCGAGCTGTCCAGCGGATCGGCGTCGTGTAACGTCAACGTACCGCCATGCTCTTCAATGATCTTTTTTACGATTGGCAGGCCAAGGCCTGTACCCTTTGCCCGGGTCGTTACATACGGCTCGAAAAGCCGAGAGCGGTCTTCGGGCAAACCAATTCCATTATCGCTGATCGAGATACGAGCGGCATCGCCTTCGAGATGCATCTCAACCAGAACCCGTGGCACATGGTTCTTCGGCACCCGGCCTTTTTCTCGAAGACTTTCAATAGCTTCCCACGCATTCTTAATCAAATTGGTCAACGCCTGTCCGATCATCGTGGAGTCGATTTCGGCCATGACGGGCACGTCCGGCAACTGCGCCTCCACCGAAACGCCTTCGGCAGCGTCCTGTTGCAACACAACTGCATCGCGCACCATTGAAACTAGATCGTGAATCGATGTTTCCGGCTGCGGCATCCGGGCGAATTTTGAGAACTCATCGACGATCCGCCGCAGGTCGTTCGTTTGCCGAACAATCACATCGGTTAAACTGTCGAGCTGATCGAGAGCATCACCGGCGACTGGGCGAAATTTGCGTTTAATTCGTTCGGCCGAAAGTTGGATTGGGGTTAATGGATTTTTTATTTCGTGGGCGATCCGGCGCGCCACATCGCCCCACGCGGCCATCCGCTGAGCGGTTACCAAATCGGTCACATCGTCGAAGGCAATCACGTATCCCTCGTCTTCGCCCTTCGAGTTTCGTCGCGTTGCGATCCGCACCAGCAGCGTTTCGGCTGCACCTCTGCGGGATAACCGGACTTCATCCTGCTCAGTTTCGCGGCCGCTGCCTTTCAATCGTTTGAAAAGAGGCGAAAATTCTGGTGCGACATCGTCCAGGGGCGATGACATTTCAGTTTCGTGCTCGGCTTTCAGTATGCGTTCTGCCGAACGGTTGATGAACGAGACCAGTCCGTCAGTGTCGAGCCCAATCACTCCAGCTGTTACGGACGAAAGGACGGAATCAAAGAGTCTCCGTCGGCGTTCGATCTGGCGGTTTGTCGAAAGCAAGGCGTCGCGCTGACCCTTGAGCTGTCGAGTCATTTGGTTGAAGAGCCGCCCCAACATGGCGATTTCATCTTCGCCTTGCTCTTCCGGCACCTGCACATCCAGATCACCTGATCCGACGCGTTGGGCGGCACCCGCCAGACGACCGACCGGCTTTGACAGCCGCTCAGCAAACCATAGTCCAAGCCATATCGCGGCCAATATCAGGATGACCGCGAATCCGAGGTAGAGAAGGCCAAATTCGAAAACGACGCGACCACGCTCGGCCTCAAGCTGCGTATAGAGTTGGGCGGTTTCCTCGGCCTCGTCCAAGAGGCCCAATATCCGGCCATCAATTTCGCGCGAGACATAGAGAAGCCGGTCGGGAAACGCATTCAATCGCAAAAGCGCTCGCAGTTCGTTTGCGCCAAGATCTTCGATTATGACCAATTCACCAGTGCTTGCGCGTTCTAATGCGGCCGCCCCCGGGTCCTCGAAGTCAAAGAGATAGGATCTTTCGCCACGAGTTCGGATCGATCCGGTTCCGTCGATGACATAGGCTTCGCGAAGCCCGCGCTGGATTTGCCCTTGTCCCTGGCCGAGAAGCTGGCGCAATTCGCCATCGGAGACGAAAATCGATCGGCGGCGTGCGTTGTTCAAAAACTGCGCCAACGTGCCGGCGTCCTCTGTCAGATCGCGACGCTGATCTTCCTGATACGCCTCGGCAGCTGAAAGTGACGCACCGACAACGCTTCGAACTCGATCTGAAAACCAACCCTCAAGGCCGATGTTGATGGTCAGACCCGCAAATATCGCGACGGTGACAGTGGGAATAAGCGCAATCAGGGCGAACACACCTGTGAGCCGCAGGTGCAAGCGGGACCCCGCCGATTTTGCCCGGCGCGCTGCAATCATCGAGGCGATTCGCGCCAATACCAGGGCCGCAACAACGAGCACGTAGACTAAATCGGCAAGTAGGACGAGTCGCAGCGACAATGTCGACGCAGTCCGGTCCAGAGGCCCAAGAACAAGGAACGTTGCCAGCGCCAGAACTGGACCAAGTATCACAAGTCCAAGCGTCGCCGTGTTCTGCACACGTCGCATCCGCCTGAGACGGTTAAGTTTTTCCCATGTTGCTGTCCGTGCGCGCCCCGTCACCCGGATGCTCCGATATGATGTGCCGTCTGTCACGGCAACCGCCTTATGTAGTGGGCCAGTTATCCACAGATGCGGATTGGCCACGATTATGTTGCGGTTTTACATCAATTTGCGGCGCCGTGTCACGCGGATATCGAGCTCGGTGATTTTTTTACGAAGCGTATTGCGGTTGATGCCGAGAAGATCAGCACATTTTGCCTGATTGCCGCCGGTGGCATCGAGCGCAATTTCAATGAGCGGTAGCTCCATTTCGCGCAAGAATTTTTGATAGAGACCAGGCGGTGGAAGCTGGCCGCCGTGAAGGTCAAAATACCGATGAAGGTGTTTTTCAATCGATGCCGAAAGGCGATCACCGTCACTATGGTCAGTTAGTGGTTCGACCGCGGGCTGGTCGCCAAGCGCCAATTCTACTTCGGTTCGCCCAATCTGGGTTTCTCCGCCAATGACCAGCAATCGGGCAATGGCATTATCGAGCTGGCGCACGTTGCCAGGCCAGGAATAAGCACGAATGATCGCCATGGCCTCAATTGAAAACGCGCGTTTTGGCTGGCCGGTGCGTGTTCTCCGTGCCAGAAAGTTTTCGGCCAATAGTGGGATATCTTCTACGCGTTCTCGAAGCGACGGAACATTGAGCGTGAGGCCACTCAGTCGATAATAAAGATCCTGACGAAACGTACCTTGATCGAACCTCCGCGAGAGGTCGGCTTGGCTAATCGCCATAATGCGCGGGCTGTTTTCGTTGAGCCCATCAAGCAAACGCACAAGTCGCGCTTGAGCGTCGTCGCCAAAGTCGCCAATTTCGTCAAAAAGCAAAGTACCGTTTCGGGCATTGGCCAATAATTCTGCCGGTCCATCTATCGGCAAGATATCCGCTGCGGTGGCGACAACAAACGGACGTGAGCGGCGATCTGAAAGATCGTGAATCGACCGTGCGATCAATGATTTGCCAGTGCCGCTTTCGCCGGTGATCAGTACCGGAAGTTCGGCATTCATAACCCTGGCAATTAGTCGGTAGAGCGCCTGCATCACCGGTGTGCGGCCAACAAGTGGAAGATCATCAGTGCTTGCCGGTCTGGTTTCACCGGATGGTTCCGGAAGATGGCGCTTGGTCTCGAGCGCGCGTGCAGCCCGCTTCATTAAGTCCGGCAGGTCGAACGGCTTTGGCAAGTAATCGTAGGCGTCTGCTTCGGTGGCCTGGACAGCCGTCATGATCGTGTTTTGGGCCGAAATGACAATAACCGGAAGGCTGGGGCGCCGGCTGGCGATTTTGGGCAATTGTTCGAGCCCATTGCCGTCAGGCATGATCACGTCAGAGATCACAAGATCGCCCTTACCCTCCTCGACCCACCGCATCAGAGTGACCAACGATGACGTTGCGTGCACTTTGCAACCTGCCCGGGTCAGCGCCTGCGTTAAAACGGTTCGGATTGTCCGATCATCGTCGGCGACGAGAATTGTACCGTCCATACTTTAGGTTCTCCTCTCGAAGGAGCAGCTCATTGGGCGCCCACTTTCGGTGCAACAGGAAGTGATATCCGAAAAACTGTCCGCCCAGGCACACTGTCGACGCTGATCCAGCCGTCGTGGTCGGAAATTATCTTGCTTACGAGCGCGAGGCCAAGCCCGGTGCCATTTTCACGGCCAGATACAAACGGGTCAAATATGTTCGCGGCGATGTCCGGCGGCAGCCCCGGCCCGTCGTCAATTATCTCGACACCTAACGGCAGCGAAGTCATTCCATCCTTACCGCGACGTCTCAGAGAACGGTCGAAAAATGTCCGCATTTGAATGGTGCCCGGGACCCCATTGGTCACCTCGGCGGCGTTATTCAAAAGGTTAAGAAAGACCTGCAATATCTGGTCACTGTCGACATAGGTCGCGGGAAGCGACGGGTCGTAGTCCTCGACAATCGTCATATGCGCGGCATAGCCGACGGCCGCGGATTTGTGGGCGCGGTCAAGAAGATCGTGGATGTTGACAACACCGCGCACCGGCGGTCGCAGGTTTCCGAATTGCTCCACCTGCTCCAATAACTTCACGACGCGGCGGGTTTCCGAGACGATCAGTTCGGTCAACTCAAAATCGTCGCCTGCGAGGTTCATGCTCAGAAGTTGTGCCGCGCCGGTGATCCCCGCCAGCGGGTTCTTAATCTCGTGCGCAAGCATCTCGGCCATACCGATCGCCGATTTGGCCGCGGATTTGACCGGCATTGAGCGGCCAAGCCGGTCAGCGACAACGCGCGGGTGCAACAGAATCAGGATGAACTCAGCCATCTCTACCATCGGGGCGATCTGGATATTGCTGTTTACCGGTGCGGCATTGCGCCCGCCGACGTCCACATTGTTTATAAAAAGCGATGACTGGTCTGTGCGGACCCGTTGAAAGGCGTCATCTAGTGATGCGTCGATGGCAAGTTTGTCGAGGGCGGGTGCACCCCGAACCGATCGCTCCGAAACGTTTAGAAAAATTTCCGCGGCAGGATTGATCCGGGCGATCGCGTCGGATGGATCGATCAGAAACGCAGGGATCGGAAGTGAAAGCCAGAGATTGTCCGCAAATCCGGTCATACATTGACCTCGGCAGCGACGGGCATGGCTAGGTCGTGGGTGTTGGGTGTGTGGTGTAACTCTGTCGCGCCAAGCGCCTCGGGCAAGTGGTAGAGTACGGTGGACGGATCGCCAGTAAGGATCAGCTTGCGAAGATCAGACGGCGTACCCGAGCGGTCCATGTACCAGCCAAGATGCTTGCGCACGACGCGCGCGCCGAGGTCAACACCGTAAAACGCCAGCGTATCTTCGTAGTGATCCATCGCCATTTTGGCGAAATCGGCACGAGTGGGAATGGCCGGCCTTGGCGCCTGCCCCAGCGAATGCGCAATTTCAGCTGGTCGCCAAGGTGCACCGTGAATGCCCCGCCCAACCATCACACCATCGGCCCCCGAGGCGTCCAAAGCGGCACGGGCCGAGGCAACATCGACGATGTCGCCGTTGGCGATCACCGGAACGGAAACCGACCGAGCCACTGCGCCAATGGCCGGCCAGTCTGCATGGCCTTTGTAAAACTGGCACCGCGTTCGACCGTGAACTGTGATCATCTGGATGCCCGTGGCTTCGGCTTTTTGCGCTATGTCGGGCGCATTCAGGCACTCATCGTCCCAGCCAAGACGCATCTTTAGCGTGACCGGAATCTTGACGGCCGCAACAACTGCCGCGATCAGTGTCAAAGCATGATCGGGTGTTTTCATGAGCGCGGAACCCGAAAGCCCGCCGGTTACCTTCTTTGCCGGGCAGCCCATATTGATGTCGATAAGGCGGGCACCGTTGGCTTCGATCATGCGGGCGGCTTCGGCCATCCAATAGGCGTCACGGCCGGCGATCTGCACGGCGGTTGCCTGTTCGTCATATCCAAGCTCGGCGCGCTCGCGAACGCCCGGCTTTGCTTGAACCATTTCTTTGCTTGCGACCATTTCTGACACGACAAGGCCCACGCCGAAGGACGCCACCAGCCGACGGAATGGCAGGTCCGTGATCCCAGCCATGGGCGCGAGAAACACCGGTGGGTCGAGTTTTATGTCACCGAGCGTGATGGGCATTGGGGTCCTTTTTGACGCTCCAAGACGATTGAGACGGTTTTTTCGTCGAATCTTCGATCCACTTAGCTGCTTTCTGCGGCATATGCACAATAAATAGGCAAATTGCATCGAATTTGGTGAGCATTGTCACCGTCGGCGGCTCGGCCTAGAGGTTTTGCATGGCGCGCGAGACATCCAGAAAAACGGTAACAGCGGCGGTGATTGTGGCCGCTGGCCGCGGAACGCGTGTGGGTGGCGAGGTTCCGAAACAATGGCACCCGCTCGCGGGGCGGCGGGTGATCGACTGGACGCTCGATGCCTTTCGCAACAATACGCATATCGGCCCGATTGTCGTTGTGCTTCACGAAGATGATGGCGGGAAACTGATCGACTCTGAGTTGATCTTCGCGATTGGGGGC
>CAJHYP010000256.1_pt1 | contig 26829 bp, 18 predicted proteins | sample 9198731 | NCBI WGS metagenome assembly CAJHYP01 (sample SAMEA7708363, study PRJEB35096) | sediment metagenome | biome: marine neritic benthic zone biome [ENVO:01000025]; feature: sediment [ENVO:00002007]; material: shallow marine sediment [ENVO:03000034] sea grass bed [ENVO_01000059] ...
CTTGCTACTCTGCTGTCAGGCACCAACATACTGATAATGTGGCGGTGTGCGTCCCGATCTTCCTCCGCGACGCCAAGTCCATGTCGTGGCCTATCGGCGATACCTCGATGCCGACCGAGCGTGTAATTCGGCGCTGGCAGGATGGAGCAACAGGCACCGAAATAATGAAAGGGTCGACGACATGCGGGCGATGGTTTTCGAGGGGAAAACGCCGCGACTATGCCTTTCGCAAGTTCCGGTTCCTGTTGCCGGCGCGGGCCAGGTTCTGATCCGCATCGAGGCGTGCGGAGTGTGTCGAACCGACTTGCACGTCGTCGATGGTGAGTTGAGACACCCGACATTACCCTTGATTCCGGGACATGAAATCGTCGGCCGCGTCGAAAAGCTGGGCGATGCCGTTTCCGGCCTGCATTGTGATCAGCGCGTTGGAGTGCCCTGGCTTGGCCACACCTGCGGACATTGCGCCTACTGCACCATAGACCGCGAAAATCTGTGCGATAACCCGGGTTTTACCGGCTATACTATTAACGGCGGCTACGCGGAATTTTGCGCGGCGGACACGCGTTATGTATTTCCCCTTCGGGAGGACATCGAGGCCGCGTCGCTTGCGCCGCTTCTTTGCGCGGGTCTCATTGGGCACCGCTGCCTGAGGCTGGCGGGAGATGTTTCGCGCCTCGGGCTCTATGGATTTGGTGCGGCAGCGCACATTCTTTGCCAGGTTGCACGATACCGGCAGATCGACGTCTATGCTTTCACTCGGGATGGAGACGAACTGGCCCAGGCTTTCGCCCGCAGTCACGGAGCCTGCTGGGCCGGTGGTGCATCGGAGACAGCCCCTGTGCTTTTCGACGCGGCAATCATCTTCGCTCCAGTTGGCGAGCTCGTTCCTTTAGCACTCCGGAGCGTCCGAAAAGGCGGGCGCGTTGTTTGCGGCGGCATCCATATGAGTGACATACCTGGCTTTCCATATGCAGATCTTTGGGAGGAACGATCTATATTGTCCGTCGCTAATCTAACCCGTTCAGACGGCGACGCGTTTTTCCCCCTGGCCGAGGCGGCCCAAGTGCGGACGCAGGTTGTCACCTATCCACTTGAGGCCGCGAACACGGCGTTGGACCACCTGCGCGCTGGCAAGTTACAGGGCGCAGCAGTACTTTTGCCTTAAGTGCCAATCGACGATCTCGAGCCAGAACGTGAATTCTGCTGACTTAGGCAAAGTCGCTATCTGGTCTACTGCATGTGGAACAGCGCGACCAGCGAACCAAAATATATCATCAGCACCAAGATGGAATCCAACCCTGCGCCCATGACCCGCGGCGTTCTTCGGATCAATAAACCTGCCACATATATTGCTGTCACTGTGACACCGGTAACGATACTGAACTGGGCGATCCTGTCGGCTTCGGCCAAAATTGGTCCTTGGCGGTAGGCCAGATCGGCCGGCAGTATCAAGGCCAGCATGATCAGATTGCTGCCAAAGATGTTCGAGATGGCCATAGTGTAGGCCCCCATCCGAGCGGCCGCGATTGTGGTGGAAAGCTCTGGCATAGAAGTCGCCGCAGCAAGAAATGCGACCCCGACAAAAGATGCGCTCAACCCAGTTTGTTCGGCAATGACTTCGGCCCTGTTGGCCGTTGCATAGCCGGCAATCAAAATGAGGACCGCCGCAATGATGGCCTGACCGACGATTTTGCGCGTGTCCCAGTCCTCTAATGCCCGACCGCCTAGGAATGCACCGGTGCGTTCGCGCTCGTCAGGGATGTCGATCGGCGCCCAGGTGCCGCGTTGGTCATATCGTCTCAAAATCGCGATGATGATCGGATAGCCGACAAACAGCGCAATTGCTCCCAATCCCAATGCCGGCGTTATCCGGACTTCCCCCAGTATGGTCACGACCAGAAGAACGTTCAGGAAAATGATAAGAAATACCGCCTCCAGCGCGTGGGTTGGTTTGCGCGGCCAACTGGTCAGAGCCCTGTGAACAAAAAACAAATCGGCCACTGCAAGTATGGCCGTGTTCATGGTGACGCCGCCAGTCAAGTTTCCGAGGACCAAGGGTGCGTTGCCGAAATTAGCGGCCGAGATTGTTGTGACGATTTCAGGAAGCTCGGTGGCAATTGCCAAAAAGAACAGTCCAATGAATTCGCGCGTGAGACCGAACCGCTCGGCGAGCTCGTCGCCATAGACCACCATCCGGGTTCCGGCAAACCACACCAGTGCCGTCGCCAGAACAAATAGTAAGATGTTGGCTGGCAACGGCAAAGAAAGGGATTGGATTGCGTCCATTCATCTTTCCGATTGTGCGCAGTGTCGCATTTTCAGCCCAGGAATATTGGACCGACGAGCAGGAACAGGCAGGTGATCACACCTAGAACTGGGCAAATCAGCGGAACGGTGAATATGTTCTCCGGCGGCAAATCGCCCCGCAGCTTGATGATGATCAGCGCCATGTTCACCAAAGTGAATGCCGTCAGGATCATCTGTGACGTCCACTCGACCAGTTCACCCAGTGGCACAAACAAGGCCAACACCAGCATGGCGGCGGTGATTACAATCGTCGCATTCAGCGGGACGCGGGAATGTTCATTCACAATGGCAAGGGATTTCGGAAGCCGGCCTTTCTTACCGAGGCCATAAACCACTCTTGACGCCATGATGATCTCGATCACGACGCCATTAATCGTCGCCACAATTGCAATTAACGTAATGGCCACTGGTGACATCCCGGTAAGCTCCTCAAAAAGCAAGCCAATTGGGGCATTCGATTGGGACAGCATTTCAATTGGAACCGATTGGACTGCAACAAAAACGACCAGGAAGTAGATGACCGTGACCGCAATCAGCGAAATGATAATTGCCCACGGCATGGTTCGCCGGGGATTGCGCGTCTCTTCGACCATATTGACCACATCATCAAACCCGATAAAGGCGAAAAACGCGATCAGACTGGCGCTGAGCACACCTGTCAGCGCGGCGGCATCGGCAAACCCCGGAAAGGCCGAAGGAACCTGCTTCAACATCGACGGTTCGTGCACAAAGCCGGCAACTACAATTACCATCAAGCCGAGAATTTCGATGACTGTGAGCACACCGGCAAACAACACCGATTCTTTGACGCCTCGCGAGGCAACAGCACCCATCAACAGCACAATCGCCGCCACAATGAGCGGCTGAGGCAGCGGCAACAGGACTGCGACATACCCGGCGCAGCCGATGCTAATGGCCGCCCCGGCGATGGTCGCGGCAAAAATGATCAACAATCCAGTGGCTAGTGTAAGCCAGTTCCAGCCAAATCCGGCGTCCACATAAACCGCTTCGCCAGCGCTTTGAGGGATGCGGCCAGAAAGCTCCGCAAAGCTCAAGGCGCTGAACGACATTACGAAGGCGGCAAACAAAAAGGCAGAAGGCGCAAAGGCCCCAGCCGCCGCACCGGCGGCGCCGATCAAGACGTAGATGCCGGCACCGATTGTAATGCCGAGGCCGTACAGCACTAACAATGGCAGGCCGATCGCGCGGCGCAATTTGGGCGAATGTTTGGCTGGTTCGTCGTGGAAAGCTACAAGATCAGGATCCATGGTCCTTGTCCGAGAGGCTGCGCAATATTTTTGTGACAGGTTTCATTGGCTGGCTCGTTGATCTTCATCAATGTCCGGCGATGGCGCTACCGTGTACATGTATAGCCTCGTCCGTAGTCAGTCAGCCGGGAGAATCGCATCCAATCTGCCTGGCAAGTCCCATTCCAACTCGCAGGCGGGCCGCTCCAGCCGTAAATGCAGCCTGAATCTGTTTCAAACGCGACAGCTAGTGCAAAAGGCTGGCAGCTCCAGTCCGAAGGGTCAGGCATACTTGTGGTGGAAAACCCGGCGCTTTAGCGCGCTAGCTGTTGTCGTGGTGAACGATTGTTCGCATTGAATGCTTCGTTTATCGCTTCCAGCAAAATGTCTCTTGGCACAGGCTTCGCCAGTCGAATTTCGTTAAGTTTCAGCTCGTTCCCGTCGACTGCACCATCGCTGGCATAGCCAGACATAAAGACCACCGGCATTCCTGGATCCAACTTACGAATGGCCTCGGCCAGCGCTGGCCCCTGATAATTGCCCGGCATCACGATATCGGTGATGAGTATGTCGAAATCGCCGCTCTGTTCGAATAAGTTCAATGCCTCGTCCCCAGAGTGCGCGGGAACGACGTCAAACCCCGATTGGCTAAGGACGCGAACAAGCAATTCGTTTACGTCTGCCTGATCTTCCGCGAGCAATACACGAATGCCCGTCAAATTGGACCTATGATCAGCGATAGGATCCGCGGCGGGTTCACTGCTCGAATTATCGTCTGCCGGAAAATACAGCCTAAAAGTTGTCCCAAGGCCTACCTCGGAGTTGACCCGGATTGCCCCGCCTGACTGCCGCAAAAATCCCTGCACCATCGAGAGCCCCAATCCCGATCCCTCGCCAGGGTTTCGCGTGGTGAAAAATGGATCAAATATTTTGTCGATACTCAGTCTATCAATCCCGATCCCGGTATCCGTTACCGCCAACACGACATAGCGGCCGGGTTGGATCACCTCTCCACCTTCATTGATGAAATCGTCGGATACATGAACATTTGATGTTTCAATCGTGAGCTTGCCGCCCTCTGGCATGGCATGTTGGGCGTTAATCACCAGGTTCACTAACGCACTTTGCGCCGCTGCGCGGTCAATGCGGGTTTTCCATAATCCCTCGTGCAGTATTACTTCTGTGTTGATATTGGATTTCTGTGTTCTCCTGAGCCAGTCGTCGGTCTCGGAGATCAGATCATTCAAATCTAGTGTTTCAGGATCCAGACTTGCTTTACGGGCAAAGCTTAAGAGACTTTTAACCAATTCGGCACCTTTCTGCGCTGCCGAAAGGGATGCCTTCACATGTCCACCCCAAATCTTTTCGTCGATGTGTCGTTGTTTAAGATCTTCTTCAAGAAACTCCAGATTGCCCAGAATTACCGCCAAAAGGTTGTTAAAATCGTGCGCGACGCCTCCGGTGAGCTGCCCTATGGACTCGTGCTTTTGCGAGTGGATGAATAATTTTTCGGTTTCGATATGATCGGTCACATCCAGTGTTGTCCCGAGTTCGCGTGTTATGTTTCCGGACGCATCGTAGATTGGCTTAACAATTTCGCGGACCTGCCGTGTGCCCTCTTTGGTCATGGCACGATACGAAAGCCTAACCACCTCGCCTCGTTGGACACGCCGATAACCGGCACGCAGTTCTTCGCGATCGTCGGGATGAATCAACGGCATGTCATTGCTTAGTGTGCTCGCCTTCCGGATGTATTCTTCTACGCTCAGGCCATGGTTTCGCGCATGTGTTTCCGTGCAGAATTCGATTACTTCTTTCAGCGGGTCGTAGATGTAATACCCTAAATTGGCGAGGTGAGCGGCCTGATCGAACTGCTCTTTGCGGAGCTCCAATTGCCTAAGACTCTCCCGTCGCAGGGAAGTCTCTTGCATTAGTCGGTTCAGCATAATCGTCAGTCCGGCAGCGATCATCGCAGTAGCCGCCGTGCTTGAATACCAGGCATAAACTGTGTGCAGCCGCCCCATAAATGTCATTGCGGCTGGCATGCCGATAAACCTCGGCAACACCGTCATGGATGCCAGATCCGTAATATATACAGTCGTCAGCACCCATAGCCCAACAAGCACAAGCCACGCGCCGTATTGCGCCCGGCTGGCCTTTAGCTCGTTACGCTGCCGGATAACAAGAAATGTCGCGGCTATTGTTACCGCAATGATGAATAGGTCGAGGCCGAACATAGTCGGGAAGGAAGGAAACTGATCGAGGATGAGGCCAGAATATGTGCGTCTGTAATCATCTCAGCGTGGCATCACAGTTGCGAAGATTCAACCAGGCGTTGTTAGCGGTCGAACTCTGGAAAAAAATCTCCGGTGAACTCACGTACAAGAATATCGACAAACTCCAAGCGGCAGGCTGTTCAGTGGACTATTTAATAAGCGCGAAGCTGCTGCCCCCGTTTCCGGCGGATTTCTGACGCGAACATCGGGCCGAACCTGTTCCACCAGGACCGGATCCTCTCGCGGCTCACGTCGATACCGCGCTCGTTCCACAGGTCTTCCACGTTTGGAAGCGACAACGGAAACCGGACATAGAGCATGACCGCTCAGCGGATGATCTCGGGACTGGTTTTGAAGTAGCGAAATGGAGAGCGTTTGGTAATCCGGCGAGGCTAGACCTGCCCCCTGCCCGCGTTGACCCGATTTAGTTTGACGAGACCATTCTGGCTGCAGCAGCGCTAGGAAGCGGTGACAAAATCTTCGGAGCCTGATCTGGCATGCGCGGGCCGATCCGCTAAACCAGGCGAATCAGCCTGAGAAATCCTATTACTTTCAATAGCCTACTGCCTTTTGGCGGAAGGCAAATATAAAGCGGGATGCGATCTCCGCGAAAGCGGTTCTTGTATTCCGCCAGTCCCCTGCTGTTGAAAAAATGAGCGTTCACCCAGTCGGATCGATGGGCGGCCTGAAACCCTCGGCGAAGCCAGCCGAGCTCGTGTCCGATACCCGCAGGACCGATACCGGCCACCGGTGAGATTCCCATGTAAACAGACGGAACGCTTTCGGCCTGAAATATGTCTATCGCCGCCCGCATGATCGCAAGGTCAAGATAGGCAGACCCGTCGGGAAGCCGCCGCTTTTGGGACGCGAGATAGCCGGTAATCCGCCCCTCCGAATAGACCGGGTCGAAACTGATAAAACCGATCACCGCGCCCTCTTCACTAACAGCAAAAAAACGCCTGACGTCCGGCAAGGACCGGGCCTCGAATTCGCGGTTCAGAAATCGGATCTCGCGGCGGGCGACCCGCGTCTTGCGCCACTTTCGCGACATCTGACGCAATGCCTTTGGCGAAGCTTCGAAGTCTGTCTCTTCCACAATCGTCATGCCATGCGAGGCAAGCCAGCTTGTCGCATATCGGATTCGTTTGAAAGTCCCGCCTTTGAAACTGTGACCGGCAAGTACCAGCCTTGAATCATAGCCAAGGGCATTGACGGTATAGCCAAGTCCTGACAAGGCCCTTGCGGTGTGGCGCTGGCACGCCACGAACACCGGCGCATTGAATGCCTCCACGAATTCGGACAATAGTTCGGTTGTGGCATGTTCGCTGGCCATCGGATCGCCCAACGCATACGTCACGCCCATTTTCCGTGCGAACATAATCATGCCGCGCTCGTCCCCGAAGGTGGAAAGATAGTCTTCAGACACCGCCGAGTAGGCGAGCGGGAAATTGCCGTGACGCCGAAGAATGTCCCAGCGCGCATCCATCGGCACTTCACGCTCCGGGGCGCGGATCGAGCGACGCTCAAACCAGCCGTCGAGCGTTCGGAACAAAAGCCCCATCAATGCACGCTTTCATCGGGGACGGCTTCGCCCATCGGGAATACCAACCGGCCTGCCGCCCGCAAAAGTGGGTTCTTGATCTTCCGCGTAAATAGAATGGGGTCGGCACGAAAACGGTTGGCTACCATTTCGCCGCGAAGGCGCGCCAGGACCCAGGCCAGCGGGACCACCCAGACCGCAAAGATGCGGCCGGGACCGAGCGGTGATTTGTCGGGGTAAAGCCGCCGCGCCCAGGCCCGGAATCCGGGGCTTTCCAGCGTTGCGAAAAAACCGGCCGGATCGCGGTCGAATGCGACAAGATCAACACGAGTTCCGCGCTGTTTAACTTGCATGCGTACTAACGGTGTCAGCGCCCAGAGCCGCCACCCGAAAACCCCGTAGTTGACGATCCGGGACGAGTGAACGATGCCCGGCGTATCGGATTCGGTCCGCGGACGGGCAACATCGAGCGCCGAACCTTTCTTGGCCCAATGCATGAAGGATTTGTTGATGATGGCGATCTCTTCGCTGTGAAGCGGCTGGGGCGCTTCGAAATCGCCGGTCATCTCAGTGTTGAACAATTGCCCGCCCTGTTTGCCCAGCCAGTTTCTGGCGATCTCTTCGTTGGCGGCGCGATTTTCCTCCAGCAAGTTTCGCCTGTCTTCCATCGTCAGCATCATCGCCGGCACTTGTTCGAGACCGCGCGACCGCTGCCATACGGCTATGCCACGCCCAACTTCGTCGGTGAATTCCCGATACCCGTCGCGGCCTTTGAAAGTAAACGCGTTTAGTGTCCGCAATTTCTCGATATGCGCGCTGTTGAATATCGCCATATTCGCCTGGCTTTTTTCTGGCCGCTCCAGGTCCAGCAACTCGGGAATGCCTGCTGCGTCAGCGAAATCCTCAACCAGATCGCCACCCTTCATCGCAAGGCGGTCGAATACACGGACCGTGATCTTTTCCCTAGGCACAGCGCTCGCAAATCGGGCGAGAGCATTTCGATAGTCCATCCGCGCCCGGACCTCGTCAAGACGCAGCCATTCGTCGATTGGCACCGACACCCGGTCCACGGCTCCCCCGGCGACAAGTTCGCAATATTGCGAGTTGGCCCATTCGTCCTGCCGCCGCAGATAGATGACGATCTCGCAATCGAAGTCGGACAGGTAGCCCGGAATCCGGTGCGATTTTTCGTGTAGGAAGAACGCTTCGCTTGATAAAATGATGGTATGCAGCCGGTCTCCCAGGATCCGTACGCCCGCCCGCAAGTGACGCCTGAGGTCGCTACCCCCGCCTACCGCCGCATCGTTGAACCTTGAATGTCCCGCCTGCTTTTCCGGCCGGGGCCCTTGCCAATAGAGACCGACTTCAGGATACCACACACCCCGGCGAAGCAGTTCCGGCCTGTTGGCTTCCATGAGATTTTGCAGATAGGTGCTTCCGGTTTTCGTTACACCAACATGCAGGACAAGGCGCAGATTGCCCAAGGCGCCCCTCGGTTCGGTTGGCGCGGTCTTCACCAGTTCGTTTCTGGCGTAGCCGTTGATCGCCATCTGCAATTTACGGGCGCGGTCGGAATGCGGGTGCTCCAGCATGCGTTTCAGAAGATCCGCCTGCTCGAATGGTTCGAGCGCCAGCGCGCGACGCACCAGATCGACGTCCTTCACCTTGATAGCGGCAAACAGCAGGCGATAGGCGCCCGTGCGCAAATGCGGTTCGGACAGTTCGTCCCTGACCACCCGAAAATTCAGGTCATCGAGGGGAATGTCATTCAATTCGCGCGCCGCAGCATCAACCGTGGCGGTCAGATCGCGACCCGTATCGATGCCCTCGGGATAGTCGGATGGTCGACCAAGAAAGAGGACATGCAACGCACGCGCGACCGAAGGCTCCCCAACATCGTGCAGGGCGCCTGTCGACGCAAAGGCGTTCATTTCGTGTAGTGTGCCGAACAGGTTCTGAAACTCTGCGATCCAGCGTGCCGGCCCATCAGGCATGGTGCCGTTCGACTGGGCGGATATCTCGAGGGGCGGCGTTCGGGGTGGGTCCCGCATGTTCAGCCTAGCCGGTGACAATCGATCACGCGCCACATCGGTTGCCGATCAGCCCCGCAAGACCGATTCACTACGGGAGTTTCAGTACCGCGCACTACCTTGCCTTTCGACACGCAAACGCGACTCCTAAAGACACGCGCCACATTCCGAACTTTGCTATCACACCCGGCCAAAACCACGAGCACCGGCAAATAACCGCCCATCGCACCGGTCTTTTTCGCTTTTGCAAGCAACCAAGCAGGTTTGTATCGGGTTTCTTGCCTCCGCAGCATGCCGATGCGCTAACACTGATTGCGTCATTGTCCAATATCTTAAATACTATCCACAGTGAACGGTGCGGTGGCAAACTGATCGTGCTTTCATCGTCGTCAGCCTCCTATCAGGGGCGTGTCGTCAATGTTTGCTGCACACGAGCAAAAACACGGGGCAGTTGATCAGTGAGTAGCATCGGAAACAAGCACGCCGACGACGCAGCCATAGTCGGATATGCTGCGCGGCTGCCGGGAGCAGACGGCATTGCCGAGGTCTGGGAAACGCTCGCCGAAGGCAAGTGCCGGGTCGGGCAGATTCCTGCTGACCGCTGGTCCAGCATCCGGTATTTCGATCCAAACCGCGAGGCGTCCGGAAAGAGTTATGCTCGTCACGCCGGGCTTCTTGATGGCGTCTACGACTTTGACGCGGGGTACTTTGGCCTGACGCCACGGGAAGCCGAGCAGATGGACCCGCAACAGCGGATCCTGCTCGAGACTGTCGCGCGAGCTTTCGACCATGCGGGCATCGACCCAGCGGATCTCGACAAGGAAAGAACCGGCGTTTTTGTCGGCGCGGCTTCGTCGGATCATTCGACCACCTGCCTGCAGGACCCCGCAATGATCGACGCGCAGTATATGCTGGGCAATACTTTGTCGATCATTTCGAACCGTCTGGCTTATCACTGGGACATTCAGGGACCGAGCTACACCGTGGATACAGCGTGTTCGTCAGGTCTCTTCGCGCTTGACCAGGCGCGGCAGGCAATTGCCTCGGGGGCCGTCGACACAGCGATCGTGGGAAGCGTGAATGTTCTGCTTTCGCCGATGCCTTTTATCGGTTTTTCCAAGGCTTCCATGTTGTCGCCCACGGGTCTTTGCCATGCCTTTGGCTGTAACGCCGACGGGTATGTCCGAGCCGAGGGTGCGGTCGTGTTCATCCTGCGCAAAGTAGAACTTGCCGCCGCATCACATGACAATATCCGATCCTTCCTGGCCGCCACCGGAACCAACAGCAACGGAAGGACCGCAGGAATTGCCATGCCGTCTAGCGCGCGTCAGTCACGGCTGCTGGAACATGTGAAATCGAAGTTCGGCATCTCGCCGTCGGATCTCGCATTCGTCGAGGCGCATGGCACCGGCACTCTGGTGGGTGATCCCGAAGAGGCACGCGCCATCGGCATGGCCTACGGCCAGTACCGGGACGCACCGTTGCCCATCGGCTCGGCCAAGTCCAATTTCGGACATCTGGAACCGGCCGCCGGGCTTGTCGGGTTGCTGAAAGCCCAGCTTGCACTTGAAAATGACATTCTGCCCCCAACCTTGCACGCCGAGGAATTGAACCCGGATATCCCATTTCAGGAGCTTGGTCTGGACGTCGCGACGCGCGCGCGCGACCTACCGAAGCGGGACGCACCCTGGCTTGCCGCCGTCAACTCATTCGGATTTGGCGGCGCAAATGCACATGCGGTTTTAAGGCAAGCCCCCGGCCGGTCCAGGCCCGACGTGGCGATGCCCAAGGCGCTTTTGCTGAGCGCCGAAAGCCAGGCATCCTTGCATAATATGGCACTAAACTGGCAGGCCGCGGCCAATAGGCCCGAGGCCGATCTGGCGGTCATGGCCACCAACGCCAATACCCGGCTGGCTCGGCACCGGCACCGGCTTTGCATCCCGATCAAAGAAGGCAGGCTCGCCGATGACCTTACCGGCTGGCTTGATGGAGACAACCGCGGATCTGCCATTGAGGGTGTCTCCAGGTCCAAAACAGATGCCCGGATCGGGTTCGTATTCTCCGGAAACGGGTCGCAATGGGCCGGTATGGGGCGATACATGTTGCTGAAAGACAACGTGTTTCGCGACACGTTCAGCGCAGCCAACGAAATTGCACTCCGGCTCGGATCGCAGTCCCTGCTTGAATTGATCATGTCGCCCGAACTTGAAGCGCAGCTAGACCGGGCACCCTCGGCGCAACCGCTTCTTCTGGCCATTCAGATCGCGATGGTCGAAGCCCTGGCCGCCAAGGGGGTTCGGCCTGCCGCGGTCCTTGGCCATTCCGCAGGCGAAGTGGCCGCGGCTTATGCCAGCGGTGCAATCTTGATGGAAGACGCGGTTCGCATCATCGTGGCGCGCTCCAACGCACTCGATCAGCTTTATTCCACCGGAACGATGGCGGCCCTTGTCTGCGACGAACAGACAGCAAGCGAACTGATTGCGACCGCCGGTTTGCGAATCAGCATCGCGGCCGAGAACTCAACTCAAAGCCTGACCGTCTCGGGGACGACCGAAGACGTCGCGCATTTGCTGAAGATTTGCCGGAAAAAGCGCATCGTCGGCAAGCGGCTGCCGATTGACTACCCCTACCACTCAGATCTGACCGATCCGCTTCGTACGCAACTTCTGGAGCAGCTAGATGGGATTAAGGGGCGACCGACTTCCGTCACCCTGTATTCTGGGTGCAAAGGAGCCGCGATACCGGGAACCGCGCTGAATACCGAGTTCTGGTGGGATAATGCCCGCAACAAGGTGCGGTTTCGCGAAGGAATCGAGGCTATGGCGGCGGACGGGATTCAGATGTTTCTGGAGATCTCGCCAAAGTCGGTGCTTCAGTCGTACGTCCGGGATTGTCTGACAGAAAGTGGGCACAACGGGACAGTTCTTGGCACCCTTGAACAGACGAATGCCGAGCGGATCGATGCCGCGAGCATCGCGATGACTGTTCTTGCAAATGGCGGCGGGATTGACGAGACCGCTCTGTTCGGCGCGCGCGTGCCGTTCGTCGGTGATCTGCCTGATTATCCATTTGACCGCAAAGAGTTTCGGATGTCTTCGGATCGTCAGTTCGATCTGTTCGGCTGCGCCGATCATCATCCACTTCTGGGAAGCCGCCTATCGCCCGAGGGAAACACCTGGAGCGCCGACCTGTCTGTCAGCCGTCTACCCTGGCTTGCCGATCATAAAGTGGACGGCCGCATTCTGCTCCCGGCCTCTGCGATCATGGAGATGTTTCTCGCTGCCGCGTCCGAGGTCGGCAAGACCGGCGCGGTGGAGTTGAGAAATCTGGAAATTCTTCGCCCGATCCAGTTCAACTCCTCGGACGTCGTAACGGTCCGCGTTGTGCACGACGCCGTCGCGCGGCGGCTTAGCCTTGAATCCAGAAGTGCTGGTGAATGGTCGTGGGTTGCCGGGGCTGCACTGTTTCAGGCCGGTCCCGAGAACCCGATACCCGTCGAACTGGATCAAGGCGAACCAAGCGCGGCACTTTATCCAACTTTGGCCCGATTCGGGCTGGACTATGGACCGGCGTTTGCCCGCGTCAGCACAGTACAAATAACCGAGAACCGCGCCGACGTCCGACTGAAGCCAGGCGGTACTGACAAGATTCCGTTCAAACTCAACCCGACGTCGACGGATGCCGCGCTACATGCCTTATTGCCGATGCTGAAATCGCACCTGTTCGATGGGAGATATATATTCGTTCCCGCGAGTATGGGCAGGATCCGCTGGTTTGGCGGCGGCCCGGTAACTGGCGCACGCCTAATGTTGAACAACCAGGACGCCGCGGGCGCGCGTGCCGACGTAAGTTACGTCGACGATGATGGACACGTCGTTGCCATAATTGAAGAATTGCGCTTGCGCCCCATGACGCGCTCTGGTGAGGCGCAGCCGATGTATTGGATCGAACGGGCAATTCCGATCCAATCTGGATTATCCAGTCGGGCCGTGACTTCAAATCTGGAAGCGACCGATAACCAGCCCACCGATCTTGAAGTCTTACGCGATTCGATCGGCGGCCGCCTTGCCTGGGATATCGTCGCGGGCAACAGTAACGACACAGTGATGGATCGCCGTTTCGATGCCGCTTTTGCCGCGCTTGAAGCCATGGAGCTTGCGTCGCTGTCCGACAATGGCGGGATCGTCTTGGCGGGCGTATGTCCGTGGCCGGACATCGCGACGCTACTGAACCTGCTGATCGAAACCCAACCGGGTGCCGCCGACGAAATCGAAGCCACTCTTCATGGCATGGTGTCGGATCGACGTAACGACTCTCCTGGCCATGACCGGATGGCCGCCGCCGCCGTCGATCTGGTGGATTCGGACCTTCACGCCGGGCAACGGATCCTTCTTGCAGGGCAGATTGATCCTACGCTTGTCCGCCATCTGGTCGCTGACGCGGGCTATCTAGTTATCGCTGTCGAGCAGGACGACGAAGCCGAAACATTGCGACTTAATCTGGAGGATGCCAGCCATTGTTTGATTACGACCTTCGAGGCACTTGAGAACCAACCGGGTTTCGATCTGATTGTGTCTCTGGCCGGCGCCGAATTTCTGTCGTCGCACCGACAAAAACTGTTGGCCGGCCAGGGCGCGGATGGGGCTCGCCTGCTGTTTGTAGATTATGCCATCGACCTATTCGAAATCATGACGGGCCGCTATGCCGGCGATGAATTTCTGGGGAGGTTGGACGGCAATGAGACCACTGGTGGGACCGAAAACACACGTCAGCCTTGCCCGAGCGCGGCGCATGTCCTGTTCCTGTCGGCAAACGTGTCGACTAGCACCGCCGCGATAACCACAGGCGTAACGATCCTCGGCAACGGAGAATTTGCCAACACTCTGCGTGACATAGCGGGCGATGTTGCGGGTGAGAGTGCCACGATTATCGCCCTGGAGCCTGTCAGCGACCTTACACACGGCGTGATGTCGCAATCACGGGCGCTGCGTGGCCTAAAGGACCAGACTTCGCCGGTCTGGCTGGTGCAGAAGGGCCTCGATGGGGCAGCGGCGCTGCGCGGCTGGCGGCGGGTTCTGGCTAACGAAACCGGTCGCGAAATACGGTGTGCCAGCATTCACGACGCCGTCGACCCGTCGCGGCTGCTGCACCTTATCGCCGAAAGTCGCGAGCACGAATTGACTGTTTTACCAGATAGCATCCAGTCGCGGAGGGTGTTGCCGCTCAGATCCGATGTACATCGGGCTCCGGCAGATCAGAACGCCAAATTGACTCAGACGACGCGTGGCCGACTGGACACGTTTGTGTGGTCCGCTGACCCGGCGCGCGATCCCGCCGACGGCGAAGTCGAGTTGGCGGTCGAGGCCACGGCGCTGAACTTCCGCGACGTCATGTGGGCGCAAGGCCTGCTTCCGGGCGATTTACTTGAAGGTGGGTTTGCCGGACCGACGCTGGGTATGGAATGCTCCGGGGTCGTCACCCGCGCGGGCGCGCGGTCGGGGTATATGCCGGGTCAACGGGTGCTTGCTTTCTCGCCCAATGCCTTTTCGACCCACATCACAGTTTCGGCCGAAGCCGTCACCGAGATCCCTGAAGACCTTGATCTGGCAAGTGCCGCCGCGATCCCTGTTATTTTCGTGACTGCGGAATATGCCTTGTCCGATCTTGCCCGGCTGAGGCCCGGAGATTGGTGCCTGATCCACGGCGGTGCCGGCGGTGTCGGATTGGCTGCGATCCAGGTCGCTCAACGCGCAAAAGCCCGGATCATCGCCAGCGCGGGGTCGGACAAGAAACGTGCGCTTTTGCGCGCGATCCGCGTCGATCACGTCTGCGACAGCCGCAGCCTCGCGTTTTCAGATGAGGTCCGAGAAATCACGGATGGTCATGGCGTCGATGTGGTTTTGAATTCGCTTGCCGGCGAAGCGATGGAACGCGGCATCGGTTGCCTCGCGCCGTTCGGTCGGTTCGTTGAACTTGGCAAGCGCGACTTCATGGCGAATACCGCAATTGGTCTGCGTGCGCTGAAAGACAACATCTCTTATTTTGCCGTCGACGCTGACCAGTTGCTCTGCCACCGGCCCGAGATTGTCCGCGACATCATGGAGCGCGTGGTTGAGGCGTTTTCAACAGGCGACTATCATCTGCCCCCGGTGCGGCGGTTCCCAGCAGCACGGGTCGCGGACGCTTTCCGGTTGATGCAGCGCTCCGGCCATATCGGAAAGATCATCGTGACACCGCCGAAACTGGAAAAGCGACCCGCGTGTCCAACGCCTTCATTTGATGGCGGCTGGCTGATCACGGGCGGCACTCGTGGGTTTGGATTCGCAACCGCCGAGTGGCTGGCTGATCGTGGTGCCGACCGCTTCTGGTTGGTCAGCCGCACCGGCAAGATCGAGGATAATATGCGACTTGAAGCACTGAGAGCAAAGGGCGTTAAGGCCGACGTTCTGGCCGTCGATTTGACCGATGAGTCTTGCGTTCAATCGATGATGCAAGAAATCACCGCTGGTGGCGCGCCGCTAACCGGAATTGTGAACGCTGCGGCGGTATTCGAGGATTCCCTGTTCGAGGAATCCGACGACGCCGCGCTTCAACGCGTTATTGAAGCCAAGCTGACTAGCGCGCGTCTTCTTGGCCGCGCATCCAGGGGGATCGGTCTTCAGCATTTCTGGCTCTATTCCTCGGTCGCCGCCCGGTTCGGGAATCCTGGCCAATCCGCCTATGTGGTGGCCAATCTGGAACTGGAAACACTGGCCGAGAAGCGCGCCGCACGCGGCGAGCCTGCTCTGGCAGTCGCGTGGGGGCCGATTGGTGATGTGGGCTACCTCAATCGCGCGAGTGATGTGAAGGACTTGATCGAACGAAAGTTGGGGCAAACTATGGAAGCTCGCGCTGCGTTGGATTCGCTAGCAAAGGTATTAAATGGTGCGCCCGAGCGGACAACGATTACGATCGCGCCGGTTGACTGGTCACGCCTCAAAAGTGACCTTGCAGTTGCCTCGGGTCCGCTGTTCGAATGTCTCGACCTTCGCCAGGAACCGACAAATGCCGAAGGGGTTCTTGATCTTGCCGACCTGGTTGCGACAGAAGGCGAAGCCAAGGCGCGAAAGATGCTGCTTGAGATCCTGCAACGGGAAGCGGCCCAGATCATGCGTACCGGCCCGTCCGAAATCGATGTGGATCGCGAGTTGGTGGACCTCGGATTTGACAGCCTGATGGGCATGAGTCTGAAACTGGCCATGGAAGAGCGTCTGGGAAGTACGACGCCGCTGACGTCGGTGGCCGACGGAATGACCCTGTCGCGACTCACCCATGCCATCGTGACAAATGCTGTGGAAGGCGTCAGCGACAGCGTTACGGACTCTATGGCTGAACGGCACCTGACCGATTCTGACCTGCCAACCGAAGTTAAAGCAAAGATCGCCAATGCCGCCGCCGGACAAATCTGAAACCAAATCCAAACAGCAATCGCTTCTGGCCAATCTACGCCAGACGCACGAAGCCAGAAAACCGGTGGCCGCACCGCGCCGCGGGAATGTATCGCAGCCGAAAGGTTCTTTTGATTTCTCCGACCACCCGGCCTATTCCGAAGTTCGGGTGGCCAAGGCGGCCAGCCGGACGCTGGGCGTGAAATCACCGTTTTTCCGTGTTGCACAAGCAGTGCGGGGCATCGAACTGAAAATCGACGGCGTCTGGGTCAAGAACTTTGCGTCTTACGACTACCTGTGCTTGAACACCTCCGAAGACCTGCGGCAATCCGTTACCGATGCCGTGTCCGAGTGGGGCGTGTCGGCCACCGCATCGCGATTGGTCGGCGGCGAGCGGCGTTTGCACGGCGAACTTGAAAGCCGCTTGTCGGGTTTCATCGGAACCGAAGCCGCCCTTGTCATGGTCTCCGGACATGCCACCAACATGGCGCTGGTCAGCACGCTGGTCGGCTCCGGCGACCTTGTGCTCGTTGATGCGCTTGCCCACAATTCCATTTATGAGGGCATCCGGGCCTCGGGCGCGGCCCATTCGACCTTTCCCCATAACGATTTCAACTGGGTGGACGATCACCTGTCCGATCTTCGCGGCCGCTACAAGAACGTGATCATCATAGTCGAGGGGCTCTACTCGATGGACGGCGATACGCCAGACCTGAAACGTTTCGTCGACATCAAGCGACGCCATGACGTCTGGCTGATGGTTGACGAAGCCCATTCGATGGGGGTTTTGGGCAAGACAGGTCGCGGCATTTCGCAGGAACAGGGCGTGCCGCCTGACCAGATCGAAGTGATCATGGGGACGCTTTCAAAATCTTTCTGTTCCTGCGGCGGTTTTATCGCAGGATCCGCTACACTAGTCGATTTGATGCGGTACCGGGCACCGGGTTTTGTCTATTCGGTCGGCCTGTCGGCCCCAAACACCGCTGCGGCCATCGCGGCCATCGACCGGATTGAGGCCGAACCACAACGGACAGAGACATTGCGCGACGTCGGCCAGAAGTTCCGGGAGATCGCTCAGAGCCACGGTTTGGACACCGGCGAAAGCCAGGGTTACGCGGTTTGCCCCGTCATTGTTGGAGATTCGCTGAAAGCCGTCTGGATATCCAATCGCTTGCTCGAGGCCGGGTTTAACGTATTGCCGATCATTGCGCCGGCAGTCCCCGACAAAAGCGCGCGGCTTCGCTTTTTCCTAACTTCGGCTCACGACACGGGCAGTATCGAGGCCGTTTTGAAAGAAACCGCGGCCCTGCGTGAACGAGCAGGTTCATTGACACTGGCGGATATGGCCAACGGCTGAAACTTCGCGCGAGCGCATTTGCCTGGTAAGCCACATCGGGGAAGCAGGCACGATCCGCATATACCGGGGCGACTCAGTCAATCTTCTCCCGAGACTGCGAGGTTTGTTCGTCCTGGTCGGGCACGATGTGGGCGCGAAACCGTCTGTCGATGAAGTCCCCAAGCGAAACCGGCAAAAGGATTTGCAATCTGATCAGCAGAACAAGAACCAAAGGGAACGAGACGCGCGTCCGTCCTTTCGACAGACCCTGCCGGATGATACGCGCTGCACGGTCAGCCGGCACCAGAAACGGCGTCGGCCCGTGATGCCGATCTGTCATTGGCGTGTCGACAAAGCCGGGCGTAATCGTGTGAACCGTCACGCCAGTTCCTCTCAGGCAGCGCCTGAGCGCGCCGGCATAGGCTCGTACCGCCGCCTTCGAAGCCGAGTAACTCAGCAAATCCGCCTGGGGCGACAGGGCGGCCAGGGAACTGAACAATGCAATCTGTCCGCGCCCTCGATCCTTCATGAGAGGCAGCACCACTTGAACTTGGTGCATGGTTGCGGTCAAGTTCACTGCCAGCACGCGCTCCATCTGGCCCGTCGGCTCGACTCCGCCTTCGTTGCCGACCTTCACTCCAGCGGCAAGCAAGACAAGATCTACGCCAGCGTCTTCTTCGAAGCGTCGGATCGCCGCGCCCATTGCATTGGTGTCGGTGACGTTCATGGCAACAGCCACGGCGCGTGCACCTGCGGCCTCGGCATCAATGCGGGCGGCCTCGAGGCGCGCATCGTCTCGTCCGAACAGCAGAAAATCGGCAGCCGTGCCAGCATACTCGCGCACTAGCGCCCGCCCCAGGCCTCCGGTCGCTCCGGTGATGACAATCCGCCTGGGGGTCATGCCACACCCGCCCGGACACAGGTAGGTTGCGCGCTCAACCAGTCCGCCAGACCGCTGGCTGCGGCCACGGCGCCAGGCCCGTCAAACGCGCCGGGAACGTGAAACCGGGACCTAATAAATGCGCAGAACTGAGCGACGCGCTCGCGATCCGGTGGGTGGGGCTGGATCCAGAAGTTGTCGAGAGCTTGGTCATCGGTGAGACCTGCCGACTTGTAGACGGCATCGCCAAGCGCCAGGGTCGGCACACCCGCCTGAAGCGCCGTCAGCCCCACCGTGGAATTGATCGTTACAACACCGGCCACCCTCGACAGCAGACGATCCAGATCGCCGCCGTCCAGAAAAAGGACCCGCGGCCCGAATTTGGCCAGCGACGCCCTCCAGTTCGCAAGGCCGTTATCAAGCGGGTGCACCTTGACAACCAGCCGCGCCGCGGGGTCGGCGTGGGCCAAAAAAGAGCGAACAACCCGTATCAGGGTCTGCGACTGGGACTCGCCTGTCCCGTATCTGGCCAGTTGCATGTCCTGGCTAAGCTGAAGCGGGTACAGAAACACTGGATCGGATTGGGCATCGAGAGCGGAAAGCGTCCGCTGCCGCTGGCGTCGTCGCCACGGAATCCCGACGGCCTTTCCCACCCAACCTGAGTATTCCGCCAGAGGATGGATGCCGGAATGTGGGCGATAATGCGGATAACGCAGCGGCGCAAACAGCACGTTGCTTAGGTGGTAGGCCACGTCCATCAAGGCATATCTCGTGAACGATCGGCCCCACACCCCCAATTTGTCCGTCGGGTCTTCAACAACGGCGTCCAGGAACAATTCGGGAATAGTCGATGCCCCGCCCGTTCCGTCCGGTTCGATCAGGATAAGATCGGGGCGCAGATACCCATGTTCCACGATCCAGAGCCCCAGCGGCAGACCCTGGCCACGGATCAGGTCGGCGGCAGCCGCATGCGGGGTCCGCCCGTCGCCAAGCATAATCACATCCGTTGTTCCACGCGCCGCAATCAGTTCCTGAAGCCAACCGGCAAAGCCCTCGACGGGCGCCCGGTAAGGGAGGTAATCGCCTGCGGATGCGCTCCAGAACAGCCTGTCACCCGGGCAAAACCCGACACGCGCAACCGCACCCCCGCGCGATCTGAGCGCCCTGCCAAGATGCGCCCAGAATCGCGACGATGGTCCTTGCAGCAGCACGAATTGACGACCGGCCAGAGAGTTGTGGGCCGAGATTTCGTTGCCCGAGTCTTTCCGTCTCATTCCAGCGGCCGACCTTTTGCGTCTTGTCAATTGTGGTTCTTCCCACGATCCATCATAAGAATAAAATCGCCGCGACGCAGAAAAAATCGGGCAACGTGATTCAATCCTTGCAAACCGATCCAGATCAGCCACGCCGATGCATATTGATGCTTCAGGGACACCCGTCGGGGTTCTGGGCACAACTGCACGACGGATTGAAAGCGGACGGGCATCGGGTTCTGAAAATACATTTCTGTTTGGCCGATTTTGTATTCTGGGGCCGCAGGCCTGCGGTGTCCTATCGCGGCCGATACAAGAACTGGCGCGATTGGATCGAACGATACATTCAGGCCGAACAGGTGACGGACGTCTTCTACTACGCCGACCGTCTGCCATACCACGCTGATGCGTTGCAAGTTGCCAGGAATCGGGGCGTGCGCTGTTGGGCAATCGAGTTTGGCTATCTTCGTCCGGATTGGATTACGATGGAGCCCGAAGGCATGGGTGCGTATTCGACCTTTCCAAAGTCACGGGACGGCATCGAAGCGCTGGCCGGAACGGCTGAGGCGCCCGATATGATGCCACGATATCCGCATACCTTTTTGACCGAGGCGTTCTGCGAAGTGACCTACCACCTTCTTCAAGCCAGCGGTCGGCCATTTTACCCATTCTATTTTTCGGACAAGATCTATTGGCCAATCATCGACTACCTTAGCTGGATTAGAGAGCTTGCACGCGACGGTCGACGCAAGTGCCATGCCAAGGATGTCCAGAAACTGACAGCCGAGGATGGGATATCCTTCAATCTGATCGCGATGCAGATACAAGCCGACTATCAGATCCGTGCGTCGTCGCCGTATGTCCACATCTCAGAATTCCTTGACGAAGTCTTTGAGTCGTTCGCGCGATCCGCGCCGCGCTCTCGCCAGCTTGTGATCAAACTTCACCCGCTCGATAACGGGCTCGAGCGCTGGTTCTCCCGAATTCCCGCAATGGCTCGCGCGGCAGGGATTGACGGGCGCATCCATCTGATCAAAGGCGGCGATCTGTCTGTCTTTCTTCAAAATTCGCGAGGTGTGGTGGTGATCAACTCGACTGTCGGAATTCATGCGTTGCGTTTCGGCGTTTCGACCTATGCCGCAGGCGGCGGCGTTTTTGACCTGCCTGGATTGACCCACCAAGGCGAATTAGACACGTTTTGGACCGATCCCGAGCCCGTGGATCGCGACTTTTTCGAGAAGTTCCAGACGGCTCTGTCGCACATCCAAATAAAGGGTTCATTTTACAACCCAGATGGCAGAACCGCCGCCATCCAGGGCATCCGGGACCGCATGAACAAAACGGTGTCAACCGTTTTCGATGATGAAACTCCGGTGACGCAGCATCAAAGCACCGCCCAGCAACATGAAGAACAGGCCAAGTCCGATGGGATAGGCTAGAACAACGAACGTTCCATCATAAATTGGATAAAATGCTTTGTGGGATTCTCCGGAAACGTGAACAAGAGGGTTCAGGATCAGGATAGACTGCACGTCGGTCGGCATGCTTTCGACCGTGTAGAATATCCCCGACACGATGAACAAAGGCCGAGAAATGATTTTCCAGATGATCTTGTAAAGCGGAAAAAACGCGAAGATCACGACATTCAGTGTGCCGCCGCCGAGACCAAGAATAATGGCCGCGAAAATCGCCGGAATGAAGTTCGACAGCGAAATTTTGATTGGCTCATCTATCATGAATTCGAGGCCCAACAGGATAACGAAGGACACCACAACCATCGTCAGCGCTTGCAGCGCTGCACGGGCCAGAACCGCGTCCATCGGCGATACCATCGGAAACTTCATTAACGGTTGGTTCTTCGACACGGCAGCAGAGGTCATACTGTTAATCGTCATGAAAAACGAAAACGGTATATAGCCCGACGCGTAAAACAACACGAAACTTGATCCGAGAGGCGGCGTGCGCAGAAACTGCGAAAATGCCACCGACAAAAGCGCGATCATTGCCACGGGTTCTGCAATCGCCCAGAAATACCCGCCGAACGAACGGCCATACCGTGTGCTCATTTCCCGAATCATCAGCGCCGAGATGACGCGCAGGGTCTGAAAACGCGGGGGGCGGATACTTTCTGCCATGAGTGGTTCTCTGCGCCTGTTCCCGGGAAAACCGGCCTGATCAAAACAGCTTGCTTGTGTTGCGACTGCGCGTATGGGATTACAGCGAGCACCACATGATAGGCAATGCCGATGTCAGAAGCGCAAACTGTAAAGCTCGCGACAGCCGGTGATCCCGTTGAGGCGCCGCAGACCGTGTCATCGCGCCGGAAAAGACGCAAACTCCGTCACATGGCGTTAGGATTGTCGTTCCTTCTCATCGTCGTGGCGCCAATGATTACAAGCGCGATTTATCTCTTTACGCTGGCCACAGACCAGTATCATTCCAACTCGGCCTTCGCCGTGCGCTCGGAGGACGCACCCAATCCGTTGGACGTCATCGGCGCGTTCACACAGACCGGATCGAGCGCTGCCCCTGACAGCGAAATTCTTCACGATTACACTCATTCGCAGACACTCGTTCAAGCAATTGACCGCGAACTTGATCTGCGCCGCATGTTCAACCTGCCCAGCAGCGATCCCATTTTTACGTTGGGTCAGGACCGCACCGTCGAAGACCTGATCGCATACTGGAAACGCATGGTATCGGTGGCGATAGATTCAAACACAGGCGTTCTCGAAATCGAAGTCCGCGCGTTCACGCCGGAAGACGCGCAGACCATTGCACAATCGATAATCGCCCGTTCGGCGGACCTGGTCGAAGACCTCAGCCGGGTTGCCCGCGAAGACGCGATGCGATTCACGCTTCAAGATGTGGTCAAGGCCGAAGAACGACTTAAGAAAATGCGCCGCCAGATCCGCGACTTTCGCACCCGGTACCAGATCATTGACCCCGAAGCCGATGTCGAAATCCAGACCGGCATCGTCTCGGCGCTTCAGGGCAGTCTCGCCGAAGCGTTGATCGAGCTTGAGACCATCAGTAGTTATTCCGAAGGCGAAGACCTCAGGCTGCCCAACATCCAGCGACGGATCCAAGCCATACGCAATCAGATCGCGAACGAACGCGACGCGGTCAGCAACCAATCCGAAGATGGACGCGCCCTGTCCGATATCATCGGGCAGTACGAGGAATTGCTCGTCGATCTGGAGTTTTCGCAGAACGCCTATACCGCGGCCCTTGCCTCGGAAGAACAGGCGCGCATCGAAGCCAACCGGCGCAGCCGTTATCTGGCCGTTCACATCCCCCCGACCCGCGCCGAAGAAAGCCTGTATCCCCAGCGATGGCTGCTGCTGCTGGTCATGCTGGCCTGCACATTCGCGTTCTGGGCAATCCTTGTGCTGATCTACTATAACGTGCGCGATCGCCGATGATCGATTTTTGCGACGTCTGGAAGACTTATCGGCTGAAAGGCATCAAGAAACCGATCCTGCGCGCCTTCAACCTGAGCTTTCCGAATGACCGAAGCATCGCCATCATCGGCCGAAACGGGGCTGGCAAATCCACGCTGTTGAACATGATCGCCGGCACGCTTCTGCCAGACAGCGGGGAAATTGTCCGGCATGGGCGCACAAGCTGGCCGATGGGCTTTGTGGGCGGATTTCACGGCGAACTGACAGGTCGACAAAACGCCCGGTTCGTTGCGCGCATTTACGGCGCGGACACCGACGACATGGAAGCCTATGTCGAGGATTTCGCGGAATTGGACCAGTTCCTCGACGTACCGGTGCGCACCTATTCTTCGGGCATGAAGGCGCGTCTAGCCTTTGCCGTCAGCCTTGCCGCGAAATTCGATTGCTATCTTGTCGACGAGATTACTGGTGTCGGCGATGCGCATTTCAAGAAGAAATGCCGTACGGCGTTTCAGGAACGCGCCAGAAACGCGCAACTGATAATGGCGTCCCATTCCAACGAAACACTCAGAACCTATTGCAGTTCGGCCCTGCTCCTCGAAAAGGGATCTGCAACTTATTATGAAGATCTTGAACAGGCGTTCGAGGCCTACGACCACATCATCGCCAGTTAACCAGGTCGCAGCGCGGATCGAGACAGATGCAACTTTCGCCTGAATGGCACAAATCGATTGAGGCAGAGGGCCGCAGCTTTCTTCCGCCGCATCCGCTGCGACGCAACACGACGGCCAGCACGCTGGAATTGATCCGACTTTACCGACGCAGCCTGATTTCAATCTTTTCGAAGGCCGACTACAGGAGAAAGATCACCTCAGTCCGGTTCGGCCTGCTCGACATCCACACCGTGAATTCGCCGGAATTGGTGCGCGAAGCGTTCCAAAATCACCACGAAGCTCTGCAGGCGAAGACCCCCCAGATGAGACACGCGCTCAAACCACTTCTGGGCGATGGCCTTTTCGTTTCGGACAGAGAACTCTGGGCCGCGCGGCGCGCAGTGGTGTCTCCGATAATTCATGCCCGCCACACACATGATTTCGCCCCGATCATGGTAGACGTCGTCTCGGAATGGAGCGATTCCTGGGGCCAACTTGGCGACGGCGCCAAGGTTAACATGTTGGCCGAAATGGGCGAACTGACAGCCGAGGTCATCTCCCGCACGGTATTCGGCCGTCGCCTCGGGCGAAAGTTCACGGCCGAAATCGTGCGTGGGTTCAGCGCGTATCAGGAACATGTCGACCAGCTTGATATCCTGTCGCTGATCCGGGCACCTGATTGGGTGCCGCGCTTCCAGAGCCCAACAGCCCGGCGAGAAATCCGCCGAGTTCACCGCGTCATCGACGACATCATAGACGAATTCGAGAGTGGCCGCGGTGACCAAAGCGCCGTCATCGCGCACCTTTTTGCGGCGAAGGACAAACAGGGGCGAAATCTAACTCGGCAGGCGATCCGCAACGAAGCAATCGTTATCTTCATGGCCGGCCATGAGACCACAGCGAATACTCTGGCGTGGGCCTGGTATCTACTGTCCCAAAGCGACCGCGTGCGAACCAAGTTTCACCAGGAGATCGATGCACTGGCGCGCGCGCCGCAATTCGACGATGTGCCATCACTGGCCTGCACCCGCTCGATCATCGAAGAAACACTGCGGCTTTATCCGCCAGTCCCGATCCTGGGCCGGCAGGCGTTGTCTGACACGACAATCGGCGACCGAACAATTCGCAAGGGATCGGTTGTCATGGTCTGTCCGTTCATGCTTCACCGAAAAGGATCGGTGTTTTCACACCCGAACCGATTCATTCCCGAGCGATTTGAAGAGCGGCTTGCGCCAAGACCGGAAAAATACGCCTACATCCCGTTCGCGATCGGCCCGCGAATTTGTCCCGGCCTGATGTTCGGACTGACGGAAGCCGTGTTGGCCCTCGCCTCGCTTGGCCAGCGGTTCGATGCACGTCTCGAAGACGGCCACGTTGTCGAACCGTTGTGCCGCCTAACGCTGCGGCCTGGCGCGGAACTACCGATGGTTCTGAAACATCGGAATTGAATTTCTGGCTGTCCGCACATTCCAGACCGTTTTGTAGCGCAACCGGTCAAACCGCATTATAGACTTGAACCAACACATGCCGCGCCGCATAGGTGCAACGTAAAACAAGAACTTGTAATCAGGGCGCACACTTGCCGTCTCATATGAGCACGATTTTTGGCCAAGCACACACCGCTCTTTTGGGATTCACGGGACGAAGACGGCTTGCCGCGACATCAATCCTGTTTCCAAACTACGTCTGCAACTCGATTGGCGGGGTCGCTTCAACAAGTGTCTTCGACTTCCTTACGGCAAACCTTCCCAAGGTGTCGGAAAATCGGTTCCGCCGGGGCGTTTCGCAATGGAAACACACGCCCTACCCGCCCATCAGCCCTAGCATCCGCAAGGCGATATTTCTTTATGGCGATCCGATGAGTGCGACCACCAGCATCTTTCGGCGGAACCTCTGCCAGGTGCACCTTGCCAACAAGGGGTTGCCGTCGTTTCCGATGACGTTTGAGGATTATCTTGACCTTTCGCGGGATGTCTTTCGCACATCCGAGCACATTGCCAACTGGACGGCCGGGACAGATCAATACCCGATCCTGTGCATCAAGTCTGACGTGGTATTTGAACAAGCGGACGTGATCTGCGATTTTTTTGAGATAAGGGCGAACCGCGAAAAGTTTCCACAACGGTTGGAACGCACGACGACCACCGTTCTTCACGAACAACTCGGGGAAACGAAGTATCAGAAACTGGAAGAAGTCCTGAGAGATGCCAACACGCTTTTTCGACAGCTTCCCGACGTCTTCATCGCAACTGCCAGGTCCGATGGAACGACCAGCCTTTAGCAATGAGGCCGCAGCAGCGGCACGGCATCATTTCGGTGTCGCACGCAGCGGTTCGGTGATCGAGCTGATCGGAAATGCCGACGAAGTGCTGGTGCGTAAATGGTCCCCCTCTAAGATCGCCTGCCAAGGGTTTCTGCACCAGCGGAATAAGCAAAGCGACTTCTTTCAGAGCCAGAACCGCTACATCGGGATTAC
>CAJHYP010000212.1_pt1 | contig 26476 bp, 17 predicted proteins | sample 9198731 | NCBI WGS metagenome assembly CAJHYP01 (sample SAMEA7708363, study PRJEB35096) | sediment metagenome | biome: marine neritic benthic zone biome [ENVO:01000025]; feature: sediment [ENVO:00002007]; material: shallow marine sediment [ENVO:03000034] sea grass bed [ENVO_01000059] ...
AAGTGATGCCAACGCGTTCGGCCAATTCGCGCTGAGTCAAGCCCGCAGCGCGGCGCAGATCAGCAATTCGTTTCCCAATGCGGACATTGTCTGCGTTACCCATCTTTTTCTCTCTCAGCTGGGTTTGTCTTCGCGAGGTCCGGAGTGCCAGGTTTACCGCTGGACACGTCGCGTAGGATCATCATGATCGGGCGGAGCGGCAGTGCCGCGGTATATTTCTGGTATAGCAGGGACCGGGTTCTAGATTTGGACAGCGGAAGTTCTTCTAGGCCCTCAAAGCGCTTTTGGTAAAAAAGAAGCGACGTATTATGTGTTCAAATCGACAAATTCAATTTGTGACGTAACGAAACAAATGTTTCAGAACTGCTCCAAAACTGAACCAATCCGTCAGCGTGTTGATCGCGACAAGTTCCGCCCGAAGACACAGGGCAAATCATCCGAAGGGGACCTGCAGCAATACTCGTCTTCAATCGCACAAAGACGGTATCGATCTTGCTGCGTTAACCAAAAAAAAACGCCATTCAATGTCGACCAAGTTGGATAGCGGGCACTAAACCAGCAATTGTCCGGTTGACTGCTTTGTCCGCAAAGCGGTCATTCATCTGACCTTCCGGTGCTGTTGTGCAGCGAACGACTGCTTTGAGCCCTGAGCGGACGTTTATTCGGTCCTTGGGTGCCACGTTGCAGCGAATGACTGCCTTGAGCCCGAAGCGGTTGCTTAGACTGTCCCTTTGTGCCGCTCCGCAGCGAATGACAGCTTCTGCGCGAAGCGGTCGGCCCAATTTAATCGCCGGCGTACGGAGGAGCCCCCGGAGCCCGGTAGCGATCCAGTGGGCTACGTTTTGCGTCGCTGCCGTAGTAATGCCCGCTGCCCTCCGGCTCCCCGAACAAGAGGAAGATCGCCGAATTGGCGCCCTCTCGGGGAGACTTCATGCCCAGTTCTTCCGGACGTCGCCCGCTTGCTTCCTCGTATTGCCGTGTCAGGTCCGTCGCGATGAATCCAGGTGTGCAAGAATTGATGACGAATTGTGGGTTCTCACGCGCCAGGTGGAGCGTGTAGGCGTTAGCGCAGGCTTTCGAGAGGCCATAGGGCGAACCATCTCCCAACCCCCGAGATGAAAATGCCTCTGCATCACCTGCGATGGCGCTGCATTCTTCCATCATCGCGTCGATCTCGCTCCAAGTCACATCAGGGCGCGTGAAGAACACCTGCTGTTCGTGGCTGCACGTGGACACGAAGTTTGGGCCCGCGGCGGAAGTAACATTCACAATCCGCCCACCATCAGCGAGAAGTGGAATGAACGCGTTGCAGACCCGCTGGACGCCTCTGGTGTTCACATTGAGAACACCGCGTAAATCACTAGAGCCGATTCCGACTCCCGCGTTATTTACGATGCCATAGAGACCATCGCTCCCACATGCGTCGCGTACCTCCCGGGCCGCTCGCTCGACGGACTCGTTGCTCGCGACGTCGACGTCGACGACATGGATGCGGTCGGCTCGATCCGCCCCGGCATGTCGGAGTTTCTCGGCGGCGGCCTCACCACGACCAGAATCACGAGAGCCGAGGAATACAATCGTATCTTCCGCCTCCTCGAGGATCCGCTCTGCGATGGCAAATCCAATGCCTTTGTTTGCACCAGTCACCAGAATATTTCTCATTGCTCTTCCTCTATGGCTCCCTTGTCGAGTTTCAGATGGCAGCGCAAACCGTCGCCACGCAGGCTGTCAAGCCGCTCTTGAAATCAACGCCCATCACACAAATGTCTCCATCCCCACGTCAAAGCATGTGACCAAACCAGAAATGACGTTGAAATGAAGATCCGTTCGAGTAAAGGGGATATTTCATGACGAAATCCGCTTACCCCAAATATCCAACGCGCCATGGCTACATGTCGGAAAAAATCCAGCGGGATTATATATCGTCTGCCATCGAGAAAAAGGTGCTTCCTAAAGATGCACACAGGATGACGCAAATTGTTTCACTCGACGCCTCGAACGATCCCGCGAAACCGATCCAATTTTGGCAGCTATATTCTGTGCTCGGACAAGACTCCATCGTTGAAATCGTCAGAAGTTTTTATGAGCGCGTCTTTGCGGACGAAAATTGGTTTACGTCGGTATTTGCGCGCGTTGGGGAAATTGACCACCACTTAGTCACCCAGGCATCGATGTGGATTGATGTGATGGGCGGCGGTCCCTACTACCACGGCGCGGAGTTCAGGTTGAACTTCCACCACACTCACAATGCGATGCAATTAATGAATGACAAGGGCGCGGAACGATGGTCGCAGCTCATGATCGGCACGCTTGATGCCTCAACGCAACATACGAACAGCGACTCGCGGATTCGACCCAGCATCAATACATTCCTGACCCATTTTATGGGCAAATATTCGCAGGAATTTGCGTTCGAGAACCGGGCTGTGTTCGGGCCAACCAATCCGCCGTTCAAACGCAAGATCAATTTTTTGAACATGACCACCGAGGCAATTGAGGCTCTGACGGAGACGGAACTTAGTGAGGCACTGGAAGAACGTGGGGTCGATGTGTCGAAGTACACCGGCAAAGAAGAGCTGGTGAGCAAAGCGCTGATGATGTGACCTGGAGCTGAGTTGCGCGAATTCAATCCGGGCCGCGCCCGTGCCTCATAGCAGAGGCAGCAAGGGCTGCTCGCCTCGCTGTCACAATGCGATGTCCATAACCGCGCTAAGGCGGCGAACGAATTCCGCCGGATCAGCCGGAACTTCACCCTCTGCAATCCTGGCTTGGTCCAGTAACAAGTGGGCGGCATCCTTCAGCAACATATCTGATGCAGCGTCATTGCTTTTTGCACGCTCCGCCAGTTTCTTGACAATTCCGTGGTCCGGATTCAGCTCCAAAACCTTCGGCATGCCGTCCGTCAACTGACCATGCTGCTTCAACAGTCTTTCCAGATTGACGTCCATATCCCCGTCGTCAGCGATAAGGCACACAGGACTATCGGTTAATCGCTTCGATGGGCGAACATCTTTGACGGACTCACTGAGTTCCAGTTTTATTGCTGCAATCAAGTCATTGAGGGCAGGAAAATCTGCATCATCCTTGTCTTTGTCCACCTCTTGATCGCTATTTATCTTATCGAGATCAGTCGCTCCGCGTGTTACGGATTTGAATTTCTTGCCTTCAAATTCAGTAATATGCTGAATCCAGAACTCATCGATCGGGTCTGACAAAAGCAGCACTTCGACGTCCTTGGCCTTGAAGCCTTCCAGATGAGGAGAACGCGCTATCTTCTTCGCATCCTCACCGGCCATATAGTAGATCGCGTCCTGGCCGTCTTTGCAGCGCCCAACGTAATCTGACAAGCTGGTCAACTCGCCATTTTTGGTTGAAGAAAAGCGACAGACTTCGAGAAGCCTGTCCCTCAAACTTGGATCCTCGATCAATCCTTCCTTCAATACAGCTCCAAAATTCACCCAAAATTTCGCGTACTCTTCGGGAGATTTGTTGGCTTTCTTCTTTAGCGCCCCAATCACCTTCTTGCTAAGCGCTGTCTTGATTTTTGCAAGCTTAGGGTCTGACTGGAGCATCTCCCGAGAAACATTAAGTGAGAGGTCTTCTGAATCGACAACACCACGAAGAAATCTCAGATAGGCAGGTAAAAGCCCCTTGGTGTTCTCAGATATAAATACCCGGTTCACGTAAAGCTTCACATGGTTCTTGCGTTCAGCATCATACAAATCGAATGGTGCCGCCGAAGGTATGTAAAGAAGGCTGATGTGGCTCACCGTGCCTTCGACCCGATTATGCAAGACAAGCCAGGGCTTATCGAAGGCGTGCGACGTATGATGATAGAATTCTGTGTGCTGTTCCTCGCTCACATCCTTGGATGCGCGGGTCCAAATGGCAGAGGCCGAATTTAAAGTTTCCTCACCGAACTTGACCGGAAAGCTAATGTGATCAGAGTAGGTTTTGACTATATGGCGGATGCGAGCTTCTTCTAGAAACTCCTTTGCGTCCTTCTTCAAGTGCAAGACTACAGTCGTGCCACACTCGTCCCTGTCACCGGGTTCAATTGTAAACTGACCTTTTCCATCTGAGGACCACCGCCAACTTTCTTCTTCACCAGCTTTCCGCGTCAAGACATCAACGCTCTCGGCAACCATGAACGCGGAATAGAAACCAACGCCAAATTGCCCGATGAGACTTGTTTCTCCTTTTTCTTCCTCCTTCAGGGCTTCAAGAAAGGCGCCGGTCCCTGACTTCGCGATTGTTCCAAGTGTCTCGAGCAAATCAGTGTGGTTCATCCCGATACCGTTGTCGGCAATGGACAGCGTCTTCGCTTTCTTGTTGATCTCCAGCGAAATCGAAAACCGACCAGAATTATCGGCCAGTGACGGATTGGTGAGGGACTCATAGCGCAGCTTGTCACACGCGTCAGAAGCGTTTGAAACTAGCTCTCTGAGGAAGAATTCACGGTTCGAATAAAGAGAACTGGCGACAATATCGAGTAATTGGCCAACCTCAGTTTGAAAAGAGAAGGTCTCTTTAACGCCTGCATCAGTCACAGAAAAATTCCCATTTATTGTAAGGATCGTTAGTCGAAGACGCCCACGAACATAGGGTGGGTTAAAAAGTGATTCAACCTGCCGAGCGTTACAGGACTTGACCCGAATTCAACTCGAGGTTTGCGTAAAACTCGCAGTCTAGTCTGGGCTAGCGGTTATCGCGATCATCGCCTGGACAGGGGTTTGCTCAAGAGGCCGCTGTGTCGCATGTGAGACATTGGACGCGCCCGCAGCGAACGACCGGTTTGAATTTCCGCCAAATAGCCTGTCGCGAATGACCGCTTTGGGGAAACTGTGCTGCACTGCGAAATCGCGGTCGACGTCTCGGCCGGAGTTTGACCGCAAGTTTCGCTGCAATTGCATCGGGCGGCTTTGTCCGCAGAGCGGTCGTTCAATGGGTCATCTGATGCCGCTCCGCAGCGAATGACGGCTTCGTCCGCAAAGCGGTCATTTACCCGCTCTTCTGGTGCCGCCCTGCAGCGAATGACCGAATTGTCCGCAGAGCCATCATTAGTCGCTTTTCGTGGAATGACTGCTTTGAGCCCAGAGCGAACTTTTGCCACTCTCTGACAGATGGCTTAGCGCAACTTAGAATCCAGTAATTCGCTTTTCAGTTTGATCAGCGTCAGTATATTTCTTAGCGTTCCGCTGGCATACCCGTAGAAATGGAATACCTGTGATGCCGGTTACCCTAAAAGACCTGATGGCCGCTGCCGACGCAGCCGTCGATAAGATTGATACCGCCGCCGCCCAAGCTTTGATTGATGAGGGTGGATTGCTACTTGATGTCCGCGATGCGCCTGAGCTCGAAAAGATGGGAAGGGCGGATGGCAGCCATCATATCCCTCGCGGAATGCTCGAATTTCGCGCTGATCCGGCATCGCCCTTTCATGACCCGCAGATGCAGCGTGAACGACCCATCGTGCTTTATTGCGCTTCTGGTGGCCGCGCCGCGCTGGCCGGAAAACTGCTTCGCGATATGGGATACGACCGTGTCTACAACATCGGTGGGTTTAAGGACTGGATAGAAGCTGGCGGGGCAGTGGATGAACCAGTCGACCCCGGAATGTAATACGGCAAGTTTGGCAAAGTCCAAATTTTGGACGACCACTTTCGCGCGGATCGAATGGCCGGCTTGTCCGCAATGTGAACGTTCATCCAGTCCCTTCGTGCTGCCACGCAGCGAACGACTGCTTTGAGCCCAAAGGAGACCTTCGAACAGGGCGCAGCACCCGACGCGAAATGCGGAAAGTCAAACTTGGCTGCGGGTGCAAATGCACTCTGGCAAATTCCTCAAACCTGCCACCGACCTGTAAATGGTGAACATCAGCCGGTTTCAGGTGCAGTTCCGCTCCGGAGTATGCGTTCAGATGGTTCTCAAGCGCAGGATTGCCTCTTCCTCGCTTGGAAACGTAATGCCGTCTTCAAGGAGTTCGATCAGAAGGTCGATGATTGTAGCGTCCGAGGTTTTCAATTGCCTCAGGAGCTGAGCCGGCGCGGCCTGCACAAATTCATACGCGACATCGTCGCTATCGCTCCAGTGCGAGTCGCGCAAGTGTTCAAAAATCGATTTAACCCGCGGCGGGTTATTGCCGATCCGAACAATGTGCCGCGCAAGCCCCCTCTCGTCCATGTTTGCAGTCATGCCAAATGATCCCCAGCGGAATCGGTTCACGACAAATTCGGAATCATTCTGCATGTAGAGCAGGAAGCTGTGACCAGCGACGAACCCGATCTTCGAACTGTCGAGATCGGTGCGCAGGTCGAGCCACGACACAGGGTCCAGAGTGAAGGCGTTGTTTTGACGGTTCAATCCCGGCGGCCAGTAACGGCAAGGTGAGCCAAAGCTGTTGACCTGAACCCCCCGGATCGACGCAATGCCAATCCCCAATGCAACCGCCGTGAGCGCGTTCGAGGTGATTAGGTTGCCCTGGCTGTGGCAGTAGATCGGCACCTGCGTCCGTTCGACGCCACCGTTGCCTGCCAGGAGTCCGAAAAGCGCACTCGTCGCCGGGTTGCCGGCTATCAGCCGTGCCGCGCAATCAACCCGGCTTAGGGAAGGATTTGATCGGCGCATAGCATCACAAAGCGCCGCGAAGGCCCGCGTCCAGCCCTCGAAACTCAACCCCACCGGTGCCTGGACGCCAACCATGTTGGCCTTGTCCGTGATGCATTGACCAAGATCGCTCCAGACTCCGTCGGTATTGTTGAAGACGCCAATCACCGGGCAGCCCCTAAGCAACGACAGCGCCCGCGCGCTCCGTGCGTGGTCCTCTGCCGAATTCGCCATGCCATTCACAAAGATGACGCGGCGGTGACGGTTGAACCACTGTGTTTCCGCCGCCTCCTGCGAACTGTAGAGGTTCACATCCCCGTCGCGCCGTGGGGTGCCTCCTCCGCTTACAATAACCGGTGCACGAATGTTCTCTGACCCTCTAAGAAAGCGGTCCGAGGTTAGCGCTCTGTTCGATGCCCGGCAACAACCGATGCGTTGGTGCTCGCTGCCGCAAACGTCTGCTTCGAGCCCGAAGCTGACATTGGTTCGTTCACTTCTTATGCATCCACAGCGAACGGCAGCTTCGTCCGCAATGCAGCGGAGCCTTTATCCAAATTGAAATCCGGTTATACTCGCGTATTACAGACACCCGTTGGAAGTTGACAATCAGGAACCTGATCGGTGGCCAAAAAAATTAGATCTCAAGTATTAGGCAAAAAACTCCTGCTCGGTGTCGCTGCCGCTGCCACTACAATCCCCTTGGCCGGATGCCATATCAGCGGTAGCCCTTTTGCCGGTCACCTGTCGGGCGACCCATATACAAAAACTCCTGCCAGCCACGGTGACGAGGAAGGCGACGGTTACGCAGGGTGAGCGTTTGCTGACGCCGAAGTCGACCATCAGGAAATTCGTGCACGATCCCTCAAAAGAATTGCGGTGCCGGGTTTCGGTCATCGTAACCAACTATAATTACAGGCATTTCCTGGGGCCCTGCCTCGACAGTCTGCGCGTCCAAACAGACCCGGCCGACGAAATCATCGTCGTTGACGACGGGTCCACCGATGGAAGCCGGGGCTTTCTGGAGCGCCAAAAGGACATCCACCTTGTCCTGCAAGAGAACGCCGGGCAGACCGCGGCGTTCAATGCGGGCTTTGCGGCCAGCACCGGAGAGGCCCTGCTGTTCCTGGACGCCGACGACACTCTTCGACCCGAAGCGCTGGCGGTGATTCGAAGGATGCGGACCAATGGGTTCTCGGCATTGTCGTTCAATCTCGACAAAATAGATGCCCTCGGCCGCACGATCGGCCGATACGAGATGGACTTGCCGGACAGCGACCTCCTTCCACGGATGATGAACGGGCTGACATTCCCCTTCATGCCGACGAGCGGAAACGTCTTTTCGCGGCGGGCCATAGGCTGGGCTTTTCCGCTGCCAACAGAACGTTGGCGTATCAGCGCGGATGCGTTGCTGATCCGCGCCGCGGTGCTTTCAGGGCCGATCCGTCACATCCGCCAAGTGCTTGGGGATTACCGTGTCCACGGCAACAACAATTATTTTCGGATCAGCGCGACGCAGAACTGGAAGGCCCATCGCGGCCTTCGCCATGTGGCCGAGGCGGGGCTAGACCTTATCGCAATGTGCGATCTCGCTGGGAGAGGTCTGACGCGCGGACAACGCGCGAAACTGCTCATCGGTTCTCTACACGTCAGGCTGAAGTCTGAGGCACTGGCCGCCGATTCCAGCGGGCTTGACGATTTTTTGAGACGCATGATCCAACACAGCCCCGCAAAACGTGATCGGCGTCTCAATTTGGCATTGCGGCTCGCGGCGGTTGGAATTGGCCGCAGCGCGCGATTGCGTCACTGGGCCACAGACCCTAGGGAGCGCCCGAGATGGCTCCAAGCGGTGCTGGATTGGCTGTTCGGCCACGAGCTTCGGCACCTAATATATGAGGTCACGCCGCCCCGATCGCCCTTCGACGGGGCATTGGTTCAGGAAGACACTGAAAATCTCGATCTTGTCGAACTGCTGACGGCCCCTGAATGGGTACGTGACCATGGAAGCGGCGGCTTTGATCTTCGTGCTGATCGTGGGCGTTTCACCCTGCGAAGAGCGCCGAGCCAACCCACAGACATTGCGATATCCGTGGCGCCGCCCGATGACCGCGCGCTTTCGGTTGCCGTTCTTTGCAATGGCGAGCCGCAAATTGTCACGACCGTTGAGGGCAATTGCGATCTGACGTTCATGCTTCCGGAAAATCGCTCTGCTGCGTGGCACCCTCACAGGATTGACCTAGTCGTAAGCGATGCACAGAAATTCGGTGGCGTGCTGCAACGGTTGATGCGGCGATCTGTGCGCCTGAGAGTTATCAATATCGCTTCTTTGCGAACGGTTGTTGGCGCCGAAGACGCCGTATTGCCAGTATTGGCTGAGCGCCCGTTTTCAGAACTTGGTGACGTTCTTCGGTCCCGGGGTGGCAGGCCTCTTGTCGGGGAGAAACTGATAGGGCTGGGCGAGCGGCTGAGCCTCGCGCCCCCGGCTCTCGCGGCGCCCTTTTGCCTGGTGCTCCGTTTTGCAGGCGACCAGAATCCGGGCGACATATCGATCCATTGCGCAGGCAAAGTGCTTTTTTTTGGCGCCGTTGAGCCGGGCAGCCGGATCGTCGTGGAAATCCCAAAGGGGCTAAAAAGCGCCTTCGCCCCCTTCGAAATCATTTTCGGTTTCAAACCCCAGGAGTTCCTGGACGGCACCACCCTGCATATCGCGGCACTCGGGTGGCTGCCGGAAGCCTCTCACGGGCGCTATGGAAAACCGCTTCTGTCACCTGGTGAGCGATCCGGAGCAGGAGGCGCGCGTGGTCTCGAGCCGTTTCTTGAAACAGGCTGGCAGCTCATCGACGGCGGTGACGCCTTGATGACGGGACCAACCGCAGAGCTACACTTGTCACAGGGCGCAGTCGGTTCGGAAAGACAGTTGCAGCTCGATCTGGAACCTCTTGATCCGCACAAGGAAGAGGCGGCGCCGGTTCTGGTTGTGAGCGTAAACGGTGAACGGGCGCAAACCGTGCGTTTGGCCACGCGCAGCCTAGTCGACGTGCCGCTTTCGGGGATTTTTTCGGGTCCCCGGCACAAAGTCGAAATTGGATTGCACGCCGCGGGACTTACCGGCGAGGGAAACGCCGTAGCGGATCATGGCGGTATTGTCCTGCACGGCATAGGGCTCGCGCCGCAATCCGCGCCGGTCTTTCTAACCGCATCGGCGCCCGAGATAGGCCACGAGCCGCCACTTGTGCGGCTGGCTGGCAGGCTCGAACAGGCGTTGTCCCAGGCCAATTCAGATTCCGAACTCGAAGATCTCCGGGCTGAGATCATAAAGGAGATTGGCGCGACAGAAGCGCTGGCATTGCCGAGCGTTCTGACACCCGATGATCTTGGGCGGTTCTTGGCGCTCGGGCAAAGATTGGGGCCGCTTGCGGCGCGGTCCCGACCCGATTCCACACACTGGGATGGTCGGCCCGAAACCTGGATCATGTTCGTGGCGCTCGCGATGTTGACAGGACCAGCTTTCGAACAGCTGGCCGGCATATCGCTCTCGACGATGCCCGAAATGCCGTCTGAAATCGGCAATGCTGTCGCGAGTTATCTCGTAGGGGATCCGGCCCCGGGACGGAAGAAGACGGCTCTCAGGGCTTATCAGGCCGAACTTGCGTCACGGCTGGCCGAAGCTAGGATCCACATTGCCAACGACCCGATCCAGGGAACCCTCTGGCAAATGGCCTCTGCCATGATAGATGCGGTCCGAGCCCGCCAGCTGCTTTTCAGTGATATCGACCTCAAACCACATACGGTGGCATTTGCCGAAGCCCTTGAGGCGCGGCTCTTGCGGACCGGTCACTGTCTTTCGCTTCCCGCAGGCCAAGGCAAAATGCGATCTGGAAAGATCCGCGTCGGAGTACTTGCTCACCACTGCCGCGAGGCACCGGAGACATGGATCGCGCGGGCGCTCTTGCGGGCCTTTCCGGCTGATGCGGCAGAGGTGACGCTTTTTCTGACAGAGGAAAGCGCGCCTGCCGCTGCGGGGTTCGAAGATGTTAGCCTTGTTGGACTGGCGGGTCTTTCGGTCGCCGAAACCGTGGCGGCGATCCGATCCGAAGGGCTTGACGTCTTAATCCTGGGCGCCAGTTTCCATGGCTATTGTTTCATGGCTGAGATCGCTGCCCACCGCCTGGCGACGCGCCAGATCGCGATGTCTGCGATCTTTCCGGCAACAACTGGTTTCGCCTCGGTGGACGAGTTCCTTTTGGGATATATGGTCACTCCGAAGGCAGCTTACGGAGATACTTCAGAGCGCGCCGTTCGCGCGCCCGGCACCGCACAGATTTTCGACTTCGGTCCGGCAGAGCCACCGGCGCCCGAGTTGCGAGATGTCACGCGCCGCCGGTTGGGAGCCGGGCCGCAGACAATCGTTCTGACGAGCGGTGCCATGCAGGACAAGATCGGGCCGGAATTGCTCGAATTGTGGTTGTCGATCCTGCTGGCGCAACCGGAGGCGATGCTTGTCCTATATCCGTTCGCGAAAAGCTGGCAGCAAAGCTATGACGAGAGGCAGTTTGCCTCGCGCCTGGCTGCCAGTTGCGTGCGCAATGGTATTGCCCGCGATCGGGTCCGCTGCCTTCCTGCGATCCCTTCTGCGGAGGTGCGACAGGTGTTGGCGGCGTCGGATATCTATCTCGACAGCTTTCCCTACTCCGGCGCCACGACGACGGTCGAGGCGCTTCGGAGCGGACTTCCGGTGGTGGCACGACGCGGCCGCACCCAGCGCGGCCAACAGGCAGCCGGGTGGCTTACCGAATTCGGGCTCGACGAGCTGATTGCAGGGTCTGACCAGGAGTACGTCAAAATCGCCTCTGAACTTGCCGGTGCGGCGGCGTGGCGTACCGAAATCGCCGCCCGCGTTCGTGGCGCGCAGGACGAAGCGTTTGCGCAGGAAGAATTTGTCGGCTGGATGACGCAGCACGTTCTAGGGGATCTGCCGAAAGAGACGGACGGATACCGCTATCTCTTTCATCACATGCCGAAAACTGGGGGTACCAGCGTCAAAAGCGTATTGAGCCAATGGTTCGACATCGTCGAGGACTATCGCGAGCCTTGGGCCTATTCGGCGCCACCGCCGGTGAACCTCGATGCGCTCGGACCCGGAGGCATGTTGGCAGGTCACTTCGCGGCGGACCGCATCCCGCTTAGCGAGAGATACCCAGAAACGCTTGACCCCGAGCGTTGGCGGCGGATCTGTTTCATTCGGGATCCTTTGGAACGGGTCATCTCTATCCACGCCTATGAGAAAGCGCTTCGTTTTGAATACGACCAAACCTACCGGCCGTTGTCGCTCGACGACTATCTGCGGCGCAACCACGGCATCTTTCTTAGCCATTTCGAATGTAGTGCAGAGACTTGGCGCGATGCATTGGACCGATATTGGTTCATCGGTACGCTGGAGCGGCTGCCGGAATGTTTCGACTACCTCGCGGCCGCGCTCCGCAAGCCGCCACCGAACGTCCTGCCTCATGACAACGCGACCCCGCGGAAGGAGACGCCAAGCCCGGAAGCGGCGGCCGTGTTCCGCGACAACAATGCCGTCGAATTCGAAATCTACGACGAGGTGGCCAGGCGGCTTGACCGATTACTCGGTTAGTTGCTCTGCAATGAGCTCCTGGACGGTGAAACGGGGCGTCCAACCGGGATATTCGCTCTCAAAGGCACTGGTGTCACTGATCCACCAAATATGATCGCCGTAACGCGGTGTATCGGTGAGCTGGCGTTCTACGGGGCGGCCAAGAATATCGCCCGCAATCTCCAGCGCCTCGAGTACCGAACACGAGGCCCTGCGCCCACCGCCGATATTGAATGTGCCGGATTTCCGGTCGCCGTTAATTACCTGCGTGAAACCGCGCGCGAGATCGTCTGCATGAAGATTGTCACGCACCTGCTTACCGCCATGACCGATCACCTCGTAAGTGCGGTTGTCGCGCGCGGATCGGCAGAGGTAGGATAGGAATCCGTGATCCTTTGCACCCCGGTGATCGGCACCTGTGAGACATCCGGCGCGGAACACGGTGGTGTGCATGTCGAAACGCCGGGCGTATTCTTGAACCAAAAGATCGGCGGCGGTCTTGGAGACCCCGAACAGGCTGTGGCGCGCGTGGTCGATCGACATGCTCTCGTCGATCCCATTCTGGAAAAACGGATGCGATTCCGCCAGTTCAAATCGCATGTCGCCTTCCACAAGCGGCAGGTCGTTCGGATGATCGCCGTAAACCTTGTTTGTTGAGGTGAACAGGAAGCTGGCCTCGGGTGCATGCAATCGGCAAGCTTCGAGAAGCCCAAGCGTCGCCACAGCATTGATCGCGAAATCGGTCTTGGGGTCGGTGGCAGCCCAATCATGTGACGGCTGCGCGGCGGCGTGGATGACGACGCCAATGGCATTCCCCGCGGATTTGAAAACCGCCTCGACGGCGGCCTCGTTTCGGATGTCGAGATCGTGGTGTCTGTAGCGCGGGCAATAGGCTTGCAGCGCGGCACGGGTTTTCGCCGTGCTGGCCTCGGGCCCGAACAACGTTCCGCGCTGATCATTGCCGATGCCGACAACATCGAAACCCAGCGAGTCCAGACGGCGCACAGCAGCCGCACCCACGAGCCCAAGGGAACCGGTGACGATCGCGAGGCTCTTGTTGTTCACGGCACAATCGGACTGCTGGATGTATACAGCATGTGGCAATTCCTAGCAGCAGCGGGATCGGCAAAGCAATTGATCGTTTCACCATTTTCGAACATGTTTTTTTGGTATTCTCAAGGAGAGCACCTATAGTGACCGCAATGAAATCAATAGGTTTTGCACTCATTTTCTCGTGGATTTTTGCATTCACCGCACATGGTCAGGTGAGCGGCAAGCGTGTGGCACTGGTCATCGGCAATTCGGGATATCAGGGCGGCTTGCCTGTGCTCGACAATCCGGCCAATGACGCCAACGACCTTGGCGAAAGGCTTAGGTCTTTGGGATTCGAGGTCATTGTCGCCACCGATCTAAACCGGGCCTCCTTCCGGTCCGTGGTTCTCGATTTCGCACGACTTTTGGACAGCGCCGACACGTCGCTGTTTTTCTATGCCGGTCACGGCATTCAAGTGGATGACGAAAACTACTTGATCCCCACCGATGCCCGGATTTCCAGGGACGTGGATTTTTCCAGAGAAACCATGACCGTTAATCGAATTGTCGGGCTGATGAACCAGTTTAGCGAAACCTCGATCGTGTTGCTGGACGCCTGCCGCGACAATCCGCTGACAAGCGATATCCCAGTCGGATTTCAGCTCAACGGTCTGAGCAAGGGACTTGCGCGCATTCGAGCTGCTGGCGGCTCTTACATCGCCTTCGCAACCGCCCCCGGAAATGTGGCTTTCGACGGCACCGGCAGGAACAGCCCCTTCACCGACGCACTTCTCCGTCACATCTCGACGCCGAACATCGATATTCGTCTGATGATGGCTGACGTGCGCCAGGATGTGTTCGAGGCAACCGGTCAACGCCAGCTACCCTGGGAAAACAACTCGCTGATCGGGCGGTTCTACTTCGATGAAAACAGCACGCTTCAAAGGCTGGACAGCGCCCAGCGAAGTGAAACCGAGGCCTGGAAGGTGATATCAGAGAGTGTTAGTCGCGAAGATTATGCGGCTTTTTTGCGTGACTTTCCGGACGGGACTTTTGCGCCTGTGGCTGAACTGAAGATAGCCGCCCTCGAGCAGATGGATACACGTGCGAACGAGGAGCGCACGGGATTTGTGATGGCGCGCGCGACCAACACCGAAGAGGCTTGGACCGACTTTCTGAACACATACTCTACGGGGATATTCTCGGAAATCGCGAGCGAGGAATTGCAGGAGCTTCGCGACGAGATCGCTCGAAACCAGATGTCGCTTGAAGAAATCCATTGGCGCTCGATCCAGACTTCAGTCGCACCATCGGATTTCAGTACCTTTCTTTCCATCTATGGAGGTGGCCCTTTCACCGACCTGGCAGAGCAGCGGCTGGAGGCGGCAACCCGAGCCGAAGAGATAACCGAGGCGCTGACCGGACAGAAACCGGAGGATCTGCTCGACGCCGAACTCGAACGTGAAGTGAAACGCAAGGTGGACCAGATTCCGGTCCAGTTCGTCCAGTATGGGTTGAACGCCCTTGGCCACCAGGTGACGGATATATCCGGCGTTCTCGATCCGGCCACGCGCCGGGCCGTACGCAACTATCAGGCCACGATCGGCGATGCGCAGACCGGGCGCCTTACCCCCTCGCAGACAGTGGACTTGATACTTCAAGCCGCGGCGCTGGGCGACAGCTTCGCGCTGACAGCGGCGGGTATCATGGTGACCTCGGGGGCAGGGCTTCGGCAGAACGAGGAGATGGCCCGCGAATGGCTGGACCGGGCCGCCGACAAAGGCAACGGGCTTGCAATGGCAAATCTGGGCATTCTCTATCGCGACGGGCGCGGTGGTGAACGGAATTTGGCCAAGGCACGAAGCCTGCTAACCGTTGCCGTGACGCTGGGAGTGGAGGGTGCGGAGCCTGTGTTGCGCAGCTTGGGGGAGTGAACTTACGAATGTTTGCAGCTCTCGACGTCGCGCTCATATTTCTTGCGCCCACTATGATCGAAGCGCAGCTTCTTTTGCCGCGCCCGGAACTGCGCACCTTGCAGGATTGCGAAACCTGTCCCGAAATGGTGACGCTTCCCGATGGCAGCTACATGGGACGGGCACCGGTCACGGTCGAGGAATTCGCGGCTTTCGTGGAGGACACGGGCTATGTCAACAGGGGCTGGGGGTGCAAATGGAATTTCCCGGGCTTCCCACAAGGCCCGCGCCATCCGGTGACCTGCATCACCTACGAGGGCGCTGAAGCTTACGTGGCGTGGCTTTCCGAGAAGACTGCCGAGGATTATCGGCTGCCGACGTCAGAAGAACTCGTCTATGCGGTCACCGCCTTTGCGACAACGAACTATTGGTGGGGGCAGCAGATCGGACGCGACCGGGCCAATTGCCTTGGCTGCGGGCGCGCGCTCGATGCAAGGGGCACAACCGACGTGGAGACCTACCCGCCGAATCCGTTCAACCTGCTCGATGCTTTGGGCAACGTCTGGATCTGGACCAGCGATTGCACCGACGAGACCTGCAAGGAACGCGTGCTGATGAGCGGCGGCTGGTCGAGCCCGCCCTCTGATTTGCGCATGACCAAGAAGATTTTTAACGAGACCACCATACCCTTCAACACCTACGGCATCCGCGTGATGCGGGAGTATCGAGAAGAATGACAAAACAGGTTCTTGTTCGGATTTTGCCGGGGTTCTTTGTCGTAAGTGCCGCGCTAGCGCCTGCCGCGGTCTCTCAGGACGCTCCGGCGCCAGGCACTATCTTTGCCGATTGCGCCGAGTGTCCGTCGATGATCATGCTGGAAGACGGCAATGCGATGGCTGCTTACCTCGTACAACAAGGCGAATTTGCCCGGTTCGCGGCAGAGGCCGAGATACCACCCGACGAGAGTTGTTTCGTTCGGCTGGACAAACGCTGGAAAAACGAGAAGGGCAAAGGCTGGCGCGATCCGGGGTTTCCGCAAGAGGAAAACCACCCGGTGGTCTGCGTCAACTGGCTCGAAGCAACAGCATATGCGGATTGGCTAAGCGAGAAATCGGGAAAGTCCTACCGGCTGCCGACCTACGAGGAATCTGTGGCCGCGACAGCCGCAGGCGCCGAGACCGGCTTCTGGTGGGGCGAGGATTTCTCGGAAGTTTGCCTGCGCGCCAATGCAGCCGATGTTCAATATCGCGTGGCCTTTCCGGATGACCCCCGCAAAATGGTGGATTGCGACGACGGTTATGCGTTCACGTCACCCGTGACAGCCTTCCCACCCAACGGCCTTGGGCTCTACGATATGGCTGGGAATGTATGGCAGTGGACCAATTCTTGCGTGAAGGGCGACTGCTCGAATGCAATCTTCCGGGGCGCTTCGTGGGCGGTGCCAAACCCCAAACATTTTCGCACTGATGGCCAATGGTTCGACCGGATTATCCTGCGAAACTCTGCTGTCGGCTTCCGTGTCATGCGCGATCCTGAATAAGCCAACTGTCGCTTTTGGCTCTTCGCTAGGATTATGCGACGGATGTTCGCACATGCCGGCTGAACGTCCGCATTGTCCCGCAAGGCGGTCATTCAAATTGCCTTTCGTTGCCGCCCTGCAGCGAACGGCGGCCTCGTCCGCTAAGCAGTCCTTCGCAAGATTCCGGCCAGAGTCCGCTTTTTGCGGAAGCGGTCATTCGGGGCTGGAACTTCGATCCGACGATCACGAACGACCGTTCAGCGAGCCAAACCGGTCATCCGACAAAAATAGTCAGATGTCGGCTTTGAGCCCAAGGCGGACCTTCACAAACGAGGCGTCACCAAATCGTGGAACCCTTTTTTCGAGGCTCCGGCACAGTCGCGTTCACTCGTGAGGTGGATTGCGCATCATTTGGACCTCCTGGATGCGCTTCGGCCAAGTGGAACGGATGTAGGCGAGGATATTCCAAATATCCTCGTCTCCTAAGGCATCCGAGAACCCTGGCATTCCGCTTGCAAAACCGGTGATACCGCGTTCATCCAAAGCGCTCGCTCCTCCGAGCTTTGTGTAGTCGAACAGCAATTGGTTGTCGTGGTGCCAGGTGTGGCCTGTCTCGTCGTGCGGTGGTGCGGGCAAAACACCGTCTTCATCCTGGGTCCGCCAGTTCGGTTGGCCCTCAAGCTTCACCCCGTGGCAGGCGGCGCAATTCTCCTCGTAAAGAACTCGTCCTCTCTCAATGTCGCGACCGTTCAACTCGTGCGACGCAGATGCGGGAAAGGCGACCAAAGCCAGCACGGCAGCTAACGCTGGTCTGCTCACAGGACTTCTACCCATGTTTTCATTCCAGACGCCTGGTGCCCCAGCATGTGACAATGCAAAAGCCACTTCCCCGGATTGTCGAAGACGAGAGTGATTTTCTTCGATTCCCCACGCTCCACCAACGACGTGTCGCGCAGATCGCCCAGCGATCCATTGTCCTTTAGTTCGTAGAAATGATGGCCATGCAGGTGAATGCCATGCGGGAAGCTCGTGTCGTTGGTTAGTTCAATGGCGGCGGTCTCACCGCGCTGGAGTGTCGCGAACGGCGCGTCTGGCAGGCCGGAAATGCCATTGAAGGCCCAAATATCGTCTCCTGAGTGACGTCCGCCCATAGCCCCACCTTCCATCGCCAGCGTCAGCACTTGGTCAGGTTCGCTCTTGGGTCGGGCGATGCTCGGTCTTGGCAAGGGCTCGATCGCAGTAGTGTCTCGGATCGTGTTTTCGCCATCAACACCAATGGAGCCCATGTCGTATAGCGTTTCGCGCGCGACAAAGAGGAACTCTAAGGGTCCCGTAACGTCGCCTATGAGATCGACGCGCTGCGCTGGAGCGAGTTGCATGTCTGACAAACCTCGTGGTTCGGTCAACGGCATGCCGTCCAAAGCCACCACTTTCGCTGCCAGCCCCTCAATACGGACGGGGAACACTCGGGCGGTTGCCGTGTTAATCAATCGCAAGCGTACGCGATCTCCGAGCCGGACCTTCTCCAGGGAGGGCAGGATCATGGCGTAGTTGCCGAGGCGGCCAGCATGCGCGAAGTCGTGCATATTTCCAAAGCCGCCCATCAAAGCGCCATTCTCGTCGATCCGCCAATCGTCCAGTATCAGGGTGATGTCCTGATCCACGTCAGGCGGGTTGCGCTCTTCGATGACCAATGGGCCGTAGAGCCCTTTTGCGACTTGTTCCCAGGATTGGTGATGGGAATGGTACCAATAGGTTCCGGCATCCGGGACCGTGAAACAGCAACTTCCCGAAATCGGGCGTTCATGTCGGGTCAAATGCCGTTGACCTAAATCGGTCATTGGCCGCGGGCGCATCGCAGGTACGAGTTGCCGACATTCTTGGGGTATGTCGGCGCGTGTTTATGCCGGTTGCCAACCCGTTGAAATTGAGGAGCTATGTTCCGGCCAGATGGTTAACAAGTTGTTGATAAATATCCGGCTATCGGGTAGCATAATTTTGCACTGGGGTAGATTTGTACTCTTAGTGCTTACTAGGATGGCCTGTATTCCGGGCGTTTTTGTTGGGGGAATTAGATATGTCATACAAATTGATCGCGTCTGCCGGCGTGGCCTTGACAATGGCCACAGGGGCGTCACACGCACTAACTGTTTCCGCAGATTCAGTTGCATCATCACTGGCAGGCGCTCTAGTAGCGCCCGGTTCGGGCATCAACATTGTTGCGGGATCCGAAACGTATCAGGGCGCTGCGACACAAGGCGGAACCTACACAGGGTTTTCGTTGTCGAATTCGAGCACGACAATCACACTTGGTGACGGTATTGTACTGACTTCCGGTGATGTAAACGACATCCCAAACAATGACGCCAGTGCGATTACGTCTACTCCAGGCGCTGGGTCCGACGCTGACCTTAATGCACTCTCGACCGGCCCAAGTGGTTCCGGGCAGGCTGTGACGGACGATGCCAATGTGCTGAGCTTCGACTTTACTGCCGATCCGGGCGTCACGTCGATCGACCTCGACTTCGTCTTCGCATCTGACGAGTTCCCAAATCAGGGCGTGACAGATATCTTCGCCGTCTTCGTCGATGGCACGAACTACGCCTTTTTCCCGGACGGGTCGCTGGTTTCATTTGTTCTAGGCTCGGCAAATGCCGGTCTCTTCCTGGATAACGATTTCGGCAGCGCCGATCCCTTCCTTGACACCAACGGCATTGCACCTGAGTACGATGGCCTCTATCAGCCGCTGAGCCTGTCGGGCATTCTTGACCCGAACCTGTCGACGCACACGATCAAAATCGGGATCGGTGACACGTCTGATACGGCATATGACTCCGGTGTGTTCCTGACTGGCCTGGGTGGCGGTACCGACACCGGTGGTGGCGGCATCAACCCAGACCCAGACCCAGACCCAACTTTTATTCCCGTGCCGGCAAGTCTGCCTCTGCTACTTGCGGGTCTAGGCGGATTGGGCATTGTGCGCCGTCGCACCAAGACCTGAGAAAACGCACCCAAAAACGATGAGCGGGACGGTCAGCGCCCGCTCATTCTTTGAGAAGCCCGTTAAAATGTTCCCAATGTCCAAAAGTCCCCTTCTGTACTTGCTGATAAGTGCAGGATTCTATTCTCACGCCGCCTCGGCAGAGCCATCGCAGATTTCTTGTCGCTTCCTCGACGTTATTGGGTCGAACAAAACCGATGAAATCCAACCGATGATGGATGAAGTAGCGGAGCAATGGCTTTCTGAGTCCAGAAACACAGCTTCAAAAAGCCTGATCAATTTGTCCAAGCAAGTCAGGTTCATTGGTGGGAATATCTATCGTCTTACCGACCTTGGTGACGATTTGACGGAAGACCTAGTTCTATTGCGTCTCGAAAAGGGAGAAGTGCATGGGCTTCTGTTGCGCTACTCCTGGGCGCCGGATGGAAGGCGGCTTGATGGATTGGACTACAAGCAGAATGTAGAGCAACTGGGGCCCCTAGCTCTTTCGGGCCAGCCCCAACTCGTTGTCTGCGATCAATAGGCCGCACGAAAGCGCGCCCGCTAACGGACTGCCACTTTTCAACCGTATTGTCCGTCGTCAGACGGTGGTGGGGTAGTCCCTTTGAATAGACTCGTCAACGCGCTACCCGATCCGAGCAGTTTAGACGCATGACAGGCGGAGTTGTTACGAGTTCATATTAATTCAAATAGTAATTCGCGTATCGCCTGCCAAGGTTAATCTCGAAACAGTTTTGGCTTCGCCGAACTGAATTGTGCCGACGGCAATCAATGTCTGCTCCGGGCTCAATCCGGTCATTCGCCGCGTCGCAGCACAAGCTGATCGGCTGAACGTCCGTTTCGGGCTCGTAGTGGTCGTTCGCTGCATCGCGGCGCCCATCGGCCTGATGAATGTCCGCTCGGGGCTCGAAGCCGTCATTCGCTGCATCTCGGCGCCCATGGACTAGTTGAACGTCTGCTCTGCGGACAAAGCTGCCGTTCGGCTAGCACGCAGCGACAGCCGCTTTTGTCGTTTTTTATTCGACGGTGATCGGCTTGCGCGCCAAAATCTCTCGCCCGTTGTAAAGAACATAGCGCACCTCATAGTCGCCCGGCGCATCGGGTGCCTTTACAATCAAAGGTGATCCTTCCCGCGTTTGCGTTTTTCCGGCGTCCTTGTTGCCGGGAACGCCAACCGGTGCGATCGCGATAAAATCGAGATCTGCATTCGGCCCGGTCCATTCGACCACAATCGGCTGCCCCGAACCGACCGACGAAGGCGCCGACAATGTCACCTCCGGTGGCGTCACCTTGATTGACGCCCGGGCAAGAATGACCCGGTCGTTGTACAGCACGTATCGCAGCTCATACGCACCAGGCTCGGCGGGCATCTGAATTCGCAAGGGCGATCCACCCTTGGTACGCACGACATTCAGACCCTTGTTTCCGGCCGCGCCAACTGGGGCTATGTCGACGAAATCCAGGTTTGAATCTGGTCCGGCCCACTCCACAAGTGCATAGCTGCCGGCTGCGGCTTCAGAAGGCCCACTGACACTTGCCGAAGAAGCCGTCGCTCGGATCGGGGCCGCGGCCAGAATAACCCGGTCATTGTACAACACGTAACGCAATTCATAGTCGCCAGGCTCCGCGGGCATCTGAATCTTCAGCGGAGACTCATTCTTGGTGCGTGCCAAATTGATCGCCTCGCCACCTTTCGAACCCGGCTCAGCGATCGCGATGTAGTCCAGGTTCTCGTCCGGCCCCACCCACTCCACAGCGATGTAGGTGCCGGCTTCGGCTTCTTCCGGACCGGTGACCGAAACCACGCCTTCAATGATCTCAATCGGAACAGACGCCAGCACTGCGCGCTCGTTGTAAAGTACATATCGCAACTCATAGGTGCCAGGCTCTGCAGGCATCTGCAGCTGCAACGGCGATCCCTTCTGCGTACGCGTCAGGTTGATCGCTTCGTTCCCTTTGCTGCCAGGAGCAGCGACAGCAATGTAATCAAGGTTGGAGTCCGGCCCCGCCCATTCCACAACGATCGTCTCACCTGCGCCGGCCTGATCACTTGCACTGACCGAGACGTTGCCTTCGACCACGGAGAGCTGCTGTGACGCCAGAACCTCGCGACCGTCATAGCGTACGTAACGCAACTCATAGTCGCCAGGCGTTGCAGGCATTTGCAATTGCAACGGTGATCCTTGCTGGGTGCGCACCAGATTGATGGACTCGTTGCCCCTAGCATCCGTCGCGGCGATCGAAACAAAGTCGAGATTTTCGTCGGGTCCGGTCCATTCCACGGCCACATAGGTGCCGGCTTCCGCTTCGCCGATGGACGACACTGACGCATCCGGCAGGTTCGACAGCATGGGCAACACAAACCGGTTGTCTTCGCCGATTGCCACGTTGATGTCCGCGGCAGCAACGTTTTCCTCTTGCGGCCAGGCGACATTGACGCGGTAATCGCCCGGCAGAACACTCATGCGCAGCGTTCCGATCTCAAACCCATTCAGAACCGTTCCACCCTCGAACCCTGGCGTTAACGTCCACAGCAACCCTTTCTGAATCACCGGTCCGCCTTCACCATCAGTCACTTCAATCACGAGGTCGGTCTTTTCTGGCTTGGGCTCAGGCTCGGGTTTCGGCGCGGGCGCTTCGGCGACGGTCTCAAGGGCTTCCGCAAGTTCGCTTGCATTCGAGGCCGCCAAAAACTGGCCTCCGGTATTTTCGGCAAGACAAGCTAGCTGCGCGCGTTCCTCTGGGGCCGACACATCAAACCCGATGACATGGGCGGTAAAGTCCACGCCTGCGCGTTCAAGTTCGGCTCCTACCTCGCACGGGTCCAGTTCGCAGGTCTCAATGCCGTCCGAAATAAGGATCACCGTTGCCGGCTCTTCTTCTGATCGAAGCTCCTTTGCGGCCGCGATCACCGCTGCGGAAAGCGGTGTCTTTCCCTTTGGGTTGAGCGCCTCAACGGCGGCCTTGATAGCCTCGCGACTTCCAACTGCAGGGGGCACCAGCTGTTCGATATCAGAACAATCGCCCTTCCGATTGTGGCCATACGCGCTCAGCCCCAGCGCCTGATCTTCAGGAAAGGTCTCAAGCAGTTCCGCGATCACCCGCCGCGCAATGGTGATCTTGGCTTCGCCCTCGATTTGGCCCCACATCGACCCCGAAGCATCCAAAACCAAGATCGACTTGGCATCTTCAGCCTGAGCAGATGAGGCAACAAACATCGCGGCACAAAAGGCAAACCCTTTGATCGAGCAAGAAAAAGTCACAGCGCACTTTCCCTCTTTCTGCAATTTTCCTGAAGGGGACACGAAAACCGGCAAACTTGCAACGCCGGTTCGCGCAGTATTCACGATCGCACGCGCCACTGTTCATGGGCTTGAAAGCCGATGGTCCAAAAGACTCATCATTGGGAAGAGTTGCGACAATGACAGCCAAAGCAGCCGTTCGCTGCGGGGCAGCACTCAACGACCGAAAAACCGTCCGCTTCGGGCTCAAAGCCGCCGTTCGCTGCAGAGCGGCACCGGAAGACCGGATGAACGTCTGCTCCGGGCTCAAAGCAGTCGTTCGCTGCGGGGCAGCACCCAAGGGCCGAAAAACCGTCCGCTTTGGGCTCAAAGCCGTCATCTGAGCGTTTTGTCGGGTGGCCGCTTTGTCGTGGTAAGCGGTCGCTCGTGATTACCGGTTCGCGGCTCCGGACCCTAATGACCGCTTCGCGCGATAGCGGACGTCGGCTGGATTCTGGCAAACGACCGGAGTGCGGACAAAGCGGCCCGATGCGATTGCAGCAAATCTCACGACTAAACTCCGGTCGAGACGTCGACCGCGATTTCGCAGTGCAGCACAATTTCCCCAAAGCGGCCATTCGATACAGGCTGTGAGGCCAAAATCCAAACCGGCCGTTCGCTGCGCCCGCGTCCGATGTCTCACATGCGGACGGAGCGGGCGTTCGGCGGTGCCAGCTTAATGGCCGCTCTCAATACTCTACAGCATGCATTCATAGGGCTTTAGGAGCTTGTCGCCCAGAAAGTCCATGACGGTTCGAATACGCTTGTTGTGCCGTACTTCCGAATGGCAAGCGATCCAGAGATCGAGGTTCGAGCGAAGCGATATCTGGCAACACTCGATCAACGTCCCGCGAAAGCGGGCAGCGCGGCCGCAGCATTTGACGCGACTGGCTGGGACTTTGCAACGAGCCACGCACTACTCGGCTCTTTCGACGTCGGCCGCAGCGCCCGCGATGTCCGCCAGAGGCCGGGCCCGATAGCGTTCAACCTCAATACCCCTGGCAATCTCCGCAGCATCAATGAGCATGACGCTCGCTTCTCCGGAGTCCCCGGTCTCGGCCATAGCTCGCGCGATGTCCGCCAGAGCCCGGGCCCGAGAGGAGTCATCCTCAATCCCCTGGGCAATCTCCGCGGCATCAATGAGGATGACGCTCCATTCTCCGTAGTCCCCGGTCTCGGCCATAGCTCGCGCGATATTCGTCAGAGCCCGGGCCCGAGAGGAGTTATCCTCAATCCCCTGGGCGATTTCCTGGGCTTTTCCGAAATTCCCGTCCTTCGATATGGCGCCTGCGATGCTCGCCAAAGCCCGAGCCCGAATGGATTCGCGCTCAATGCCCTGGGCGATCTCCAGGGCGTCACCGAATTGCCCTGCATCGGCCAGGGCGCCTGCGATGCCTGCTGTAGCTCGGGCCTGATGAGATTCATCCTCAATCCCCCTGGCAATCTCCAGGGCGTCCCCGATTTGCCCGGTATCGGCGATAGCGTGCGCTATGGTCGCCCGAATCCCGGCTGAATCAGCTTCATCCTCAATCTTCCTGGCGGTCGCCCGAGCTTCCTCGAGGATCACGCTCGCTTCTGCGGATTGCCCAGTCTTAGCTAGGACACCTGCGACGTTCACCAGGGCCAGGGCGGCCGGAATAATCTCATCCTCAATCCCCCGGGCGATCTGCAAGGCTTCGGTAAGGATCACGTTGGCGTCACCGGAGTCCCCGTCCTTGGCAATGGCTCCTGCAATGTTCGCCAGAGCCCGGGCCCGAGAGGAGTCACCCTCGATCTTCCGGGCGATCTCCAGGGCGTCTTCGAATTGCCCATCCTTGGTTAGGCCGGCTGCGATGTTTGCCAGAGCCCGGGTCCGAAAGATTTCGCGCTCAATCCCCCGGGCGATCTCCAGAGCTATCCCGGATTGCCCGGTCTCGGCCATGGCACCGGCGATGCTCGCTAGAGCCCGGGCCCGATAGGCGTCATCCTCAATCACCGGGGTGATCTCCAGGGCCCTGGTGAGGATCGCGCTGGCGTCTCCGGGTTGCCCGTTCCTGGCTACAGTGCGCGCGACATACCCTAGAGCCAGGGACCGAGTGGATTCGCGCTCAATCCCTTGGATGGCCTGCAAGGCCTCGGCCCAAAGGCACAGAGCGCTCATAGATTGCATGGCAAGACACTTCTCGATCTCGAGGGACGGGCCAGCATGTTCTTGCGTGGTTTCGTCGGCCGCTCTAGCTGGAATGCTGCTTTGTAGAAGAGGAATGAGGGCAAACCACGCAACTGTTGATGCGAAGATTAGTCCTGAGAGTCGACCTTGCGATTTAGGCATATCGTGACCGTCCGATGAGTGTGCGCTGGAGAGTGGGCCCTTCAGCTAGGCTCTCTGCGTTGCAATCCTTGCTACTCAATCATCGCAGGCGGCACCACATTCAAATCTAGGTCGCCGCAGCAAACGGCGGTCTGGCTGATGAGGTTGAACCAGGCCGGCCCCTTCCACAGAACGTCCCCATCGCGGCAATAGGAATGCTCACCCCTGCCGTAAACGAACCGCGAGCTTGAGTTTTTTTCTGGTATTCTCAGCTTATGTGCTTGAGAGAATCGCTTTTTATTCGCGCCCTAGGCATTGGTCTGGTCTCGTTGGCCCTCTCGTTTCAGGGATCAATCGCCGCTGCGCAGGATATCTGCAGCTGTGACCGTGTCGTGCCTTATCCGGGCAGCTATCGGATCGACTTTCCCGAAAAGGTCGGTCGGCCTGGCGTTGGTGGCGCGTTGGTCGAGGTCTCGAATATCGACGGTTTCCTCGGGACCCAAATCACCGCCAGCGCGCCGGGGGGCGGCAGCTTAGCGTTGGAATGCAAGGGGGACGGCTCGTATTACGGTTACATGCAGCCGATGAACCAACCGTCTCGTATGCTGGCGGGGGCCACCGGTGCGGTGGCAGGTGGTTCTGTCGGGATAATCGGTGAGGTTCCGACCGGCCTGTCGATGACCACCGAATTCAATGTCATCGTGGTCCGCCCCGGTCAAGGAGCATCAGCGGCAGCACTTGCGGCGATGAACGAGGTGATGGAGCCGACACTCATGTTCTCTCGCGAGGGCGGAGCTGGTCAGATGCCGGAGGAGATGTGCAACCGGATTGGTAATTTTATCTGGTCATCGGAGAAACAGATGGCCGCTTATGCCAACGTCGACCTGATCGAGAGAGCAATCGAGAACGAACTTGCTGGGTTAAATACTAGTGAAGAGAGCTGGCCCGGCTACGATCCGGGGGACGCCTATATGACTCAACAAAACTTCTCCTATGACGAGCTTGTCGGCATTCTGGCGGCACCAGGCGAGCCGGTCACGGAGAACGTGAATTATGACCAACTGGTCGAAAAGGCCACCAAGCTTGAAGGGGCGCAACCGGCGAATACAGAAGTGGGTGCTTCGACCGACGTAGAGACCTGTAGGATCAACCCGCCGTCCGAGCGCAACTCCGCTGGCCGCTGCTGGCTGGCGATCGAGATTGAGGCCATGATGGCCCACGAA
>CAJHYP010000275.1_pt1 | contig 26215 bp, 27 predicted proteins | sample 9198731 | NCBI WGS metagenome assembly CAJHYP01 (sample SAMEA7708363, study PRJEB35096) | sediment metagenome | biome: marine neritic benthic zone biome [ENVO:01000025]; feature: sediment [ENVO:00002007]; material: shallow marine sediment [ENVO:03000034] sea grass bed [ENVO_01000059] ...
ATCTTCAGGGTTCGGCAACCAAAACGGCACGGTCCCTTGGTGAGTTGCAGCAACGATTGCAGACCATCGACAAAGCGCAGGCAAATATCGAGAAACTGTCGGGCGATGTGCTGACGTTGCAGGACATATTATCAAACAAGCAAACTCGTGGTGCGTTTGGTGAGATACAGCTCAATGATATTGTCACGAAGGCGTTGCCGTCCGGCAGCTATTCGTTGCAAGCGACGCTCTCAAACGGCAAGCGTGCGGATTGTCTGATCCATCTGCCAACCCCCCCGGGACCGATCGCCATCGACTCGAAGTTCCCGCTTGAAGCCTATGAAATGCTTCGAAATGCAACGTCAGATCGTGAAGTGCAGGAGGCAGCCCGCGCGTTAAGAACGGCGGTTCGCGCGCACATAAAGGCGATTTCGGAGCGGTATATACTTGAGGGGGAAACGGCGGACGGGGCTTTGATGTTTTTGCCGTCCGAGGCAGTTTACGCGGAGTTACACGCGAATTTTCCGGCCCTTGTTCGCGAAGGTTTTGCAGCGCGTGTTTGGATTGTGTCGCCAACCACCTGCATGGCAACGCTGAATACAATGCGAGCGATTTTGAAAGATGCCCGCATGAGAGAGCAGGCCGGAGCTATTCGGCGAGAGATTGGACTGCTTTTTACCGACGTAGAAAGGCTGTCTTCGCGTGTCGAGAGCTTGGATCGCCATTTTGGTCAGGCATCAAAAGACGTCTCTGATATCAAAATCAGCGCTGACAAAGCGGGTCGGCGTGCAAAGCGCCTTGATAACTTCGATTTTGAGGAACTGCCGGCCGAGGAAGGTGGAGACATTGTCCGATTGCCGACTAAGGACTGACGGCAATAAAGATCGGCGGAATGTGGCCCAAAACACCGTTGCCACAATTCAATCGTAGTTTCCTCAAATTTGATGAATAGCCGGGTCAGGATCGCAATTTCGCGGTGAAAGACGGGCGGGCGGTTCATGCTGTTCAAATTTGTTTTTGCAGGATTATTCCTTTTTGCGATATCGGCATGCAGCGGCGTGTCTGTTGGACCTTCGCGTCCGGGAGACCCCGCTTTTTTTATTGGCGCGGTTTCGGCAGAAGCCTCTGCCAATGGACTTGAATTTGCTGACGGTTCGCAAAGTATCGCAGACACTGAAGAACGCGAAATGCAGATCAAGCTCGCCCGTTTCGTTCGAGACCCGGCAACCGGTGAGGCGCGCATCGTCGTCAGCGATGAAACGGTTACGATTCCTATTACGTTTACCGAATACGGCGACCGGGACATTGTTATGAGTTTTGATGGGCAAGCGCTGACTTTTGTTGACGGAGAAGCGACGCTAGCCAGTGGTCAAAGCCTTTGGAGCTATATGAATTTCAAACTAGCCCATTCCGGCACCGGGGCCGTTTATACCTACGGGCAATATAACGAGGGCGTTGACGATCCTTTCGACATGGAAGGTTATTTTGCGATCGGATTTGAAACTGACCCCAACGAAATAGCGGCTCTTTCCGGGTTGGCGACTTACTCTGGCAGCTACTTTGGCTATGTTCAGACCTTCGATTTGGAGGGCTCGCTGACCGCAAGCGAGCAGCGAACGATTGGGGCGGTCAATTTGGAAACGGATTTCTCGCAGGCACGTGTTTCAGGTCGCTTGACTGGGTGGATCGATCCGGCTGGCGATAACACCGAATACGAGCTGATTTTTCTTGGTGCCCCAATTGTCGGTAATGGCTTTGTGGGTTCTGCAGACATCACCTGCCCAGACGGTTCCAGCTGTTCGTCAGATACGTATGTCGGTGGCGCATTTTTCGGGGAGAACGGCGCGGAGGTCAGCGGGGTCATCGGATTTGACGAAACGGTTGCTGGACCAGGAGACGGCGAAGGGTATCAGTTCGTGGGTGCTGCTGGGTTTTCATCCGCAATGGATGAATAAGCGCTAGCTTTGGGGCAATTCATTTGCCGGCAGTATGCTGGTCTTGGGGAGATCAGTTCTTTCGTTGCCTCCAGCCTTCTCGAATGACGGCCAGCCGCAACGAAAGCCGATCTTTCCGCGACGATAGCTGTCGGAGTGTCAGCCGCCGTCGCCGAACAACCATGCGGGCAACACGAAAATCAAATCGACGTTTTCGGTCAAGATACGACTGCGGAAGCCGCCTGCGGATAATGCGCCATAGCCAGCCCAACTGCAAAAATGCGACCGCCTTGAATGCCATTTTACGGGCGGACAACCAGGTCATCTTCATAGCGGATGTGACGGCCGCAAGAAGCCAGAACGGTAACTTGACTGAAAACAGTACCAGCCACAGTCCCAGCGACGTCACTGAAAGCCCGAGCAAAGCGAACAGCACGATCAGCGCTGTGATGATTTTGACCGGAAGTTCAAGACCTGAATACCAGTCCAGCAGGCTGTCGTAATGGTCGCGAAGGGCGGTGCGATAACTTTTTATGAATGCAGCAAACTTTTTCAGCACTGCGTTACCGATCAAGAGCGGTAGCAACGTCGTCAGAGCCCATTTCTTCAAAAGCTCGATGCGGAAAAACATGGCAGCTTCCGTTTTAAGCCACGCCAGTATTGAAGGCAGCTCGACAGAGACCAATTTCTTGGCGACGATCTTTAGCTGGATCAGGATCAGGCCAAGCGCCACAAGGACGTCTTGCCCGAAATAGAGTGTCAGTCCGACGGAAACGGACGCGACGACGAAAAGAATGGCGATCGCGCGGACGAGCATGACCTAGCTTGGAACATCGCCGCCCGCTGTTCCAGTCTGATCGTCGTGTTCTAGGACAGCGCGCTTTGCAGGTTTTCGTCGATCTTTTCCAGAAACCCGGTTGTGGTCAGCCATCTTTGATCTGGCCCGACAAGAAGCGCGAGATCCTTGGTCATGTCGCCGGATTCGACGGTATCCACGATGACCTTCTCAAGCGTTTCAGCGAAATTCATGAGTTGTTCGTTTTCGTCCAATTTGGCCCGATGCTTGAGACCGCCGGTCCAGGCAAAAATCGAGGCGATCGAGTTTGTTGATGTCTGCTCGCCCTTTTGATGCTGCCGATAATGGCGCGTCACCGTGCCGTGGGCTGCTTCGGCCTCGACGATTTTGCCATCTGGCGTCATGAGTTGAGAAGTCATCAGACCAAGCGAACCAAAGCCTTGTGCGACTGTGTCAGATTGCACGTCGCCATCATAGTTCTTGCAGGCCCAGACATAGCCACCCGACCACTTCAGCGACGCTGCGACCATGTCGTCGATCAACCGGTGCTCGTACCAAATTTTCTTTGCTTCGAATTGCTCTTGAAATTCGTTTTCATAGACCTCCTGGAAGATGTCCTTGAAGCGCCCGTCATAATATTTGAGGATCGTGTTCTTGGTGGACAGATACACCGGCCAGCCCAGGTTCAAACCATAGTTCAACGAGGCGCGCGCGAAGTCATAGATTGACTTGTCGAGGTTGTACATCCCCATCGCGATGCCCGACCCGGGCGCGTCAAAAACCTCGCGTTCAATCTCGGTGCCGTCTTCACCGACAAACTTCATGGTCAGTTTTCCTGGGCCGGGAAACAGGAAATCCGTTGCGCGATACTGGTCACCGAATGCATGGCGGCCGACGACGATCGGTTGGGTCCAGCCGGGAACCAGACGCGGCACATTGCTGCAGATGATCGGCTGCCGGAAAATAACCCCGCCAAGAATGTTCCGTATGGTGCCATTGGGACTGCGCCACATCTTCTTGAGCCCGAATTCTTCGACACGCGCCTCGTCTGGCGTGATCGTTGCGCATTTAACGCCGACGCCGACCTCTTTGATCTTCTCGGCAGCATCAATGGTGATCTGATCGTCGGTTCGGTCGCGTTCTTCGATGCCGAGGTCGTAGTAGAGCAAGTCGATATCCAGATGCGGCAATATCAATTTGTCTTTGATGAACTGCCAGATGATCCGGGTCATCTCATCGCCATCAAGCTCAACAACCGGGTTTTCAACTTTGATTTTTGACATCTGAGGCGGCTCCCATGCGGATAAATTGGCGCTGGCCGCCCCTTACCGCACGGGTTCGGGAAATGGAAGTCAGTATGCCAAGGTATACCAAAATGTCGCGCTTGGTCAAAACGACAAAGGCCCGGGCAAACCCGGGTCTTTGATCAGGGTAGGGGGGTATTATCGAACGAGGCTGAAGGCCACAAAATTGGGCGATACCTTGCCCGGTCCCGGCCCGATGTCGGTCATCAGGCCATCAGGGCATCCGGCAAAAGTATCCGCGCTGCCGTAGTCAAAGTTGCCGCCGGCTTCGGCGTAGACATCTTGGATCCCGGCGACGTCACTGCCAAGTTTGATCTCATCAACCGCTCCCATCTGAACGCCGGTGAGCAGGTTGTTGGAACCAAATTCGATATTCACGCCACTAAAAAGATACGCTGAGTAGCGACCATAGTTACAGGCATTCGGGTGCTCGAATGTATTGTTCGAGCCAATCAAAACCTTGTCCATCGTTGCGAAAACGACGTTATAAATCGTTTGGTTTGACCCGATCTTGACTTCTTTCCCGGCAACGAAAGCGACGTTGTTGACGTATGTTACCTTGGTCAAATCCGCCACGTCTTCGACAATATACAGCCGCCCGGGAACAAGTTCGCTGGAGTTATCTGGCACAAAATCGCCCGAGATCGACTGTACGGAAGTTATGAAATCGGGCATGTAGTCAAAGGAGCTCGCCTCCATCGACGCGACAATCGTCGGAACCAGACCCGGAAGCGTTAGCGTGTGCGTTGCCTCACGCAGCGCTTCGTCGACGCCCGAGTTGTTGCCGCCCTGATCGAGGTTGTTGTCGTTCTCCATCTCGATGAAAACGCCGGCTTCAAATGTATTGTCTGACCCGATCTTTACGCCGTCGTGGCCATAGAGACAAAACCCGTCGAGGTAGTCGTTGTTACTGCCCGAGAGGATTTCCATCTCTGAAAAAAAGCCACCATTGCGGCAGGAAACGTCGCTGTGCGCCACAGCTACAGAGCCGGCCACGACGTCAAAACTATTCATGCCAATGAAGCCCAGCAGTATGGTCGGAAGTGCGTTACTATTAGCCTGGGAACGGTTTGCAACAACACTGACGCCATTGATTGGCGTGACACCAACTTCAAGCAACTCGGTATCTTCATTCCACTTGCCGTAGACGAAATCACTCGCTTGGATTGGCTGCCCTTCGAAATTCTCAAAATGCAGGTTTGCGATTTCCGTACCAGCGTCGGTGGCCGCGGCCGTGTCAGGCAACTCAAGGGATGCGGCAAGGGATGCGGCATCGCTTGCAGCCTGAAGTTTGGCGCGTGTCATGATGCCGTTGGAGTAATCAACGGACAATCCACCCATCATCAAGAGCGCGGTGGTAAAGAACAGCGACCAGCCGGAAACCCAACCGTCCCGCGATTTCGAGAAGCCAATTAGTGCCTGAAAAACAGCGCTGCTTTTTGTGCGTGTGTTTTTCATATGATTAACTCGTTGGCTCGATGCGATAGAAAGATTGCGTCGTCAGTTCGGCAGTTGATGAATTGATGATGCCGATGCTGCCGACCGTTCCAAACGGCCGCGTGATGACTGTCGATACGATGTCACCGCTCGTGGTCACATCGGCGACCAGGCCGCGGTTTCCGCTCAGCGTGTTATTTACATAGTCTTCTGCTTCGCTTTCGGTCATCCGACCAAGCGCGACCAAACGCGATGTGTCGTTGGCGATACTCCACATTTCGGTCTTACCCATCATCAACATGGTGGCGTCGAAAATCAGACCGAGAATGAGAAGATAGATCGGAAACCAGATTACGGATTCGACAGTCACAGTCCCGTTTTCTTGCTTTCCAAACGCTCGAATACGCCGAGCCGCACGCATAATCATTTTCATCGCCTTCCCGTCCCTCATGAAATTGCCCAGGAAGTTGAATATAACTCGTCCGGACGTGTCGCTTCGAAGGCGAAATTGCGGCAAAATAGTGTCCACCAATGTAGATTGGCCGCACTAAGCCAAATTGATATGTAACATGACATATTTCGCCGACTGAATGTGTTCAGTTGCATCGACTTGAGAGTTTTGATGCCTAACTTGCAACTATGATGAGGACGCGCGAAAAATATCTATCGGGTCGTCTCAGTGAGTCGGCGCTCGACGTATTCCGTCACGTTATCGATCATGATTTCCATGTTCGGGTCTTCGAAGAAGTGTCCGGCACCCTCGATCTCGGTATGGGTGATAGTAATGCCCTTTTGCTCGTGGAGTTTTTCAACAAGCGTGTGCGTATCGCGCGGAGGGGCCACGCGGTCTGAAGTTCCGTTGATAATCAGCCCCGATGACGGGCAGGGAGCCAGGAACGAAAAATCATACATATTCGCCGGCGGCGATACGCTGATAAACCCGGTGATCTCGGGGCGGCGCATCAAAAGCTGCATGCCGATCCACGCGCCAAACGAAAAACCCGCAACCCAGCAATGTTTGGAGTTTTGGTTCATCGACTGCAAATAGTCGAGCGCTGACGCGGCATCGGACAGCTCGCCAACGCCCTGATCATACTCTCCCTGGCTGCGGCCGACACCGCGGAAATTGAAGCGAAGGACGGTAAAGCCCATGTTAAAAAAAGCATAATGCAGATTGTAGACGACGCGATTGTTCATCGTTCCGCCAAATTGCGGATGCGGGTGCAGGATGATCGCAATCGGCGCATCTTTGACTTTTTGGGGATGATAGCGGCCTTCAAGACGACCTTCCGGTCCGGGGAAAATTACTTCGGGCATATGTTCCCTTATTCCTTTTCTAGCCGCCCGAATTCTTGACGAATTTGGTCAGGGTCTTTAGAAACATTCTAATTCGGGGTGAGTGGCCCCGTGCGGACCCGGCTGAGGTAAGCCGCATGGGTTCAAAGGTCAACAAAATAGGAAAGGGCGCGAGCAAAGATGAAGCTCAGCACCAAAGGCCGCTACGCAATGGTTGCACTGACCGACCTGGCGACAGCGCCCGAGGGCGCCCTTTTGTCGCTGGGTGAAATATCCAAACGCCAGGACATATCTCTCCCGTACCTTGAGCAGCTTTTTGTGAAGTTAAGGCGATCGGGCTTGGTGGAATCTGTCCGCGGCCCGGGCGGCGGTTATCGTCTGGCCAGGCCGCCCGCGAAAATTCGCGTCAGCGAAATACTGGGCGCCGTCGACGAAACTGTGTCCGCACTTCATACCGGAGCCGGCGCATCGGGCGGACACTCTGGGTCGAAGGCTCAGTCGCTGACGAACCGGCTTTGGGAGGGATTGTCCGCGCATGTTTATGTTTTTCTGCACCAGACCAGACTAAGCGACATTGTCGAAAACGAATTGGCGCCCTGTCCGGCGGTTCCAGCGCTGTTTGAAGTTGTGGACGAGTCATGACCACAAGCCGCGTTTATCTTGATTGGAACGCTACAGCGCCACTTCGGCCGGAAGCCCGCAATGCAATGATTGCGGCGATGGACGAGGTTGGAAATCCGTCGTCCGTGCACGCAGAGGGCCGCGCCGCACGCGGACTTGTTGAGCGCGCGCGCGGGCAGGTCGCGTCACTTGTGGGCTGCAAACCATCAGAGGTCGTCTTCACATCGGGCGCAACGGAAGGCGCTGGCGTCCTTCGGGGGCCTCCGCCGTCTTATGCGGTTTGCGTTCAGGACACCGCACACGATTGCCTTTGGGCGCATTTCGATCTGACGGGGGCCGATCCGCATCGCGAGGGCCCGGGGCACACTTTGGCGATGGGCCTAGCAAATGCGGAAACCGGCGTTATCACGCAACCTCCCGAAAAAGTCGACGGGGCGTGGGTGTATGGTACGATCCACTGCCACGCGCTTTTTTTGGACGTCACTCAGGCCATTTGGAAAATCCCGTTCAGTTTTCACTGGTCCGATGCGCATCTGGCGATATTGACGGCGCACAAATTTGGCGGCCCAAAGGGCATTGGTGCGCTGATAGTGCGCGATGGATTAGATATTGATCCGATCCAAGAGGGCGGAGGCCAGGAACTTGGCCGCCGATCCGGCACTGAAAACGTTGCTGCGATTGCGGGATTTGGCGCAGCATGTGTGGCCGCCGAGCGCGATTTGAACAATGACGTATGGGCTCGGGTTGATAAACTTAGAAATATTCTAGAAAAGACACTGGCGGCTGGCGAAAAAGAGACTATTTTTGTCGGGAAAGAAAAAACCCGCCTTCCGAATACATCTTGTTTCGTTTTGCCGGGCTGGAAGGGGGAAACTCAGGTAATGCAGATGGATCTGGCTGGATTTGCCGTTTCTGCCGGATCGGCATGCTCCTCGGGCAAGATCAAAGTGCCGCGTGTACTCAGGGCCATGGGGCTCGATGACCGACAGGCGGAGTGCGCACTCAGGGTTTCACTTGGCCCCACAACGGCAGAAGACGATGTGCTGCGTTTTGCCGAAACATGGCTGAAAGCTGCAAAAAAGGCCCGCCATCGTGCGGCATAACAAAGGATCATTATGACAGCGCTGGACACACCGCAGGTCAAAGAAGGCGTCGACAAGGATACGGTCGACGCCGTCCACTCGCTTTCCGGCAAGTATAAATACGGCTGGGAAACCGAAATCGAGATGGACTATGCGCCGAAGGGTCTTTCGGAAGACATTGTCCGGCTGATATCGGAGAAAAATGGCGAGCCTGAATGGATGACCGACTGGCGGCTGGAATCTTATCGCCGCTGGCTAAAGATGGATGAGCCCGAGTGGGCGATGGTCGATTATCCAAAAATCGACTACCAGGAGCAGTATTACTACGCCAAGCCCAAGAGTATGGAAGTAAAGCCAAAGTCACTTGAAGATGTCGACCCTAAGCTTTTGGAAACATACGAAAAACTTGGAATTCCTTTGAAGGAACAGATGATCCTTGCGGGCGTCGAGGGAGCAGAGACCGCGCCGGCCGAAGGCCGCAAGGTTGCCGTTGATGCTGTTTTCGATTCAGTCAGCGTTGGGACCACTTTTCAGGCTGAGCTTGAGAAAGTCGGTGTCATTTTCTGCTCGATTTCCGAGGCCATCAAAAACCACCCAGACTTGGTGAAGAGATATCTGGGCACGGTTGTCCCGCAATCCGACAACTACTTCGCAACGCTGAATTCGGCGGTCTTTTCGGACGGCTCCTTCGTTTATGTGCCTAAAGGCGTGCGTTGTCCGATGGAGTTGAGCACGTACTTTCGGATCAACGCTGAAAACACCGGCCAGTTTGAGCGCACATTGATCATCGCTGACGAAGGCGCGTTCGTATCGTATCTTGAGGGTTGCACCGCGCCGCAGCGGGACACGAACCAATTGCACGCGGCAGTAGTTGAGCTGGTTGCTTTGGACGACGCCGAGATCAAGTATTCGACAGTTCAGAATTGGTATCCAGGCGACGAGAACGGCAAAGGCGGCATCTATAATTTCGTGACCAAGCGGGCCGACTGCCGCGGTGATCGGTCAAAGGTTATGTGGACGCAAGTTGAGACCGGCTCGGCGGTGACCTGGAAGTATCCATCGTGCATCCTTCGAGGTGCTGAAAGTCAGGGCGAGTTTTACTCCATCGCCATCACCAACAATATGCAACAGGCCGACACCGGCACAAAAATGGTGCATCTTGGCCGAAATACGAAATCGAGAATTGTCTCGAAAGGGATCAGTGCCGGAAAGGCCCAGAATACCTATCGCGGTCTGGTCTCGATGCATCCGCGGGCCACAAACTCGCGCAACTACACCCAGTGTGACTCGCTACTGATTGGCGACAAATGCGGCGCACATACGGTGCCATACATCGAAGTGAAAAATAACTCGTCGCGCGTCGAGCACGAAGCGACGACGTCGAAAGTAGACGACGATCAGCTATTCTACTGCCGACAGCGGGGAATGGACGAAGAAGAGGCGGTTGCACTCGTTGTCAACGGGTTCTGCAAGGAGGTGCTGCAGGCCCTGCCAATGGAATTTGCCATGGAAGCACAACAGCTTGTGGCGATCTCGTTGGAAGGGAGCGTGGGTTAATACCGTGATGAATTCCGCAACTAAATACGGCCTCGTCGTATTCGCCGCGATTTTTTTTGTTGGCTGGTCCACGGGCATGGGCGGCTCGTTTTGGCCGAACCTCGGATTCAGCATTCTGATGGGGATTTTGGCCGGCTTTTGTTTTCAGCTTGTGCAGAAATACGCGGGTCGTTCGGACGCACCAACGGATGACGGAAAATAGCAATGTGGCGTCAGATCCTCACCATCGCCGTATTGACCGGTGTGTTTTGCAGCGGCCTCGCAATTGCCATCGATTTGCTGACGGACATGTTGGATCGCACAAATCTCATCATAGCTAGCTTTTCATCCGGGTTTCTTGGAAGTCTTTTCGCGCAAACTGTTCTTGGCCGTTGGAAAGAAAATCGCCGTCAAACGACCGAGGGGAATGAGTGATGATCATAACGACCACACCGTCCGTGGAGGGCCACAATATCAAAGATTATCGCGGCGTCGTTGTCGGCGAAGCGATCCTTGGCGCGAATATTTTTCGAGACGTTTTTGCCCAAATTACAGACATCGTCGGCGGGCGATCGGGGGCCTATGAGGAGTCTCTTGCCGAGGCGAGATCCACCGCGCTTAGCGAATTAGAAGAACGGGCGATCGCCCTCGGTGGGAATGCCGTCGTAGGGGTCGATTTGGACTACGAAGTTATCAACAATATGCTGATGGTCTCCGCCAGTGGCACAGCGGTTGTAGTGGACTGATATGCAATCTCTGTTGGAAATAAGGCAATTTAGACAAGCAGTTGATCTCGGATGCTCTACTCCTGGATGCACGAAGTTCACTCTGAATTGGTCACATTTCTCCTCATCATCGCCCTTATTTGGTCACGATCCGCTGATTGTTTCGCGGGCGAGCAGTGAAGGGGATGGAAGGCATGTCACTTGGAGCGGCGCAGCGCCAATCGTTCGAGGAGCGGATCAAACGGATCGGCACCAGCGCACCAAATACAATGGGCGAAGTACACATCGGACCGCGCGACGAAGAAGTTGCTCGTTCAGGAAAGGTGACCAATACCGTCCGCATAAAGAAAAAGAACAAACATGTTCGGATTGGCGAAGGCTCCAATTACGTCATGGTTCCCGTGGCGTTGATGATCGGTGCGCTGTCGGTCTTCGCCGGTCGCGCGGCGGCGTACCACTTCTTTGCAGATGGTGGCCTGATGCCGCTGACTCTTCCCTTGCCGGCGCTCGAACCCTACATAATGTACGCTCATTTGCTGTTTGCAGCGATATTGGCGTTGATCTTCACTTGGACCTTTGGTCTTTCGGGCAAATTGCGCAAGCTCGCTGTGATCGCGGGATTTGCGGCAATGCTGGTCGGGGAGACCCACGTTATCGAGCGCTTTCCGAATACGTACGCGAATTTCTTCTCGAAAGCGTATGTGGCCGAAGCGTTGGGTCAAAACGCCTAACTAACTTACGTAATTTACACCGCCAACGCAGGGCCCGCCAATCTGGCGGCGCCCTAATTCGTGCTTGAGGGGAAACCATGCTGCACATCAAAAACCTCCACGTAAAACTCGAAGAGGAGGACAAGGAGATCCTGAAGGGCGTGGACCTCGAAGTTCCACCCGGAAAGGTTCACGCGATTATGGGGCCGAACGGTTCCGGCAAATCAACGCTCAGCTATGTGCTGTCGGGCCGGGATGGGTATGAAGTTACGAATGGCGAAGCGAAGCTTGAGGAGACGAATATCTTTGAGCTTGAGCCCGAAGAGCGTGCTGCCGCCGGTCTCTTTCTGGCGTTTCAATACCCGGTTGAAATCCCGGGCGTTGGTAATATGACTTTTCTTCGCACGGCACTAAATTCCCAACGCAAAGCGCGCGGTGAAGAAGAAGTCAGTGCCGCGGATTTTCTGAAGCTTATCCGGGAAAAGGCGAAATCCTTGAAGATTGAAGCCGATATGCTGAAACGGTCGGTCAATGTCGGGTTTTCAGGCGGGGAGAAGAAGCGGAACGAAATTCTGCAAATGGCAGTCCTAGAACCGCGGATGTGCATACTGGATGAGACAGACTCGGGCCTCGACGTCGATGCCATGAAACTGGTCGCTGAAGGGGTCAATGCTTTGCGCGGCGAAGGCCGTGCCTTTCTGGTTATTACGCATTATCAACGCCTGTTGGATCACATCAAACCCGACGTTGTTCACATCATGGCCGACGGGCGGATCGTGAAATCCGGTGGCCCGGAGTTGGCGCTTGAGGTTGAAAACCACGGCTATGCCGATCTCTTGGACGAGGTCGTGTAATGGCCGTGCCTCAAGCAAAGATCGATACCACAGAGGCCCGGATCACGGCGCTGGAGCTGCCGAAGGGTGCTGCCTGGGCGGTTGCAGCGCGACAGGATGCGCTTTCTCGGTTTCGGCAGGCAGGTCTCCCAGGGCCGCGCGACGAATATTGGCGATTCACTCGTCCCGATGCGCTCAATGCACCAAATGCTGCAGAAGCCGAAGTCTTTGATCCACGGGAAGTACCCTTATTCGACGGAATTGATCGGTTGAAAATCGTCTTCCGGGACGGGGTTTTTGATCCGGAGGCCTCGGACGATTTTTGTCAGGAGGCGCTCGAGATTGAAAGACTAACCGATGCGATGGCCAAGGACATCCATTGGGCCAAAGACGCGTATGGCGTTCTGGAAACGCGTGGTCAGACGCCGGTTGCTCGCCCATTTGCGTCCTTAAACACCGCATATGCCACCGATGGAGTTGTGATCCGCGCAACCGGCCAAGTGTCGCGACCGGTATCGCTGATATACCTTCACGAGAACACAACAAGCGACGCGATCCTGCATTTTGTCGTGAAAGTCGAGGATGGCGCCGATCTGACAATTCTTGAGAATGGCCCTGCGGCTGCGCGTTTTAATAAGTGCATGGAAGTTGAAATCGCAGACAGCGGCGCTTTCCATCATGTCCGAACGCAGGGACGGGATCACGAACGCCAGGCGGTTACACACATATTTGCGCGACTGGGCCGCGAAAGTTTGTTCAAATCCTTTACACTGACCGCCAATGGGCGACTTACCAGAAACGAAGCTGTCATTGAAATGGCTGGTGATTTTGGCGTCGCCCATATCGCAGGTGCGGCATTGGGTGATGGTGATTTCCATCATGACGATACGGTTTTTGTCACGCATGACGCGGTCAGCTGTGAAAGCCGTCAAGTTTTCAAAAAAGTTCTTCGAAATGGTGCGGTGGGTGCTTTTCAGGGCAAGATTCTCGTCAAGAAAGGTGCGCAGAAAACTGACGGCTATCAAATTAGCCAAGCGCTTTTATTGGACGAGGATGCGCAGTTTCTTGCGAAGCCGGAGTTGGAAATCTATGCCGACGATGTCGCCTGTTCGCACGGGTCAACCAGTGGCGCAATCGACGAGGACGCATTGTTTTATTTGCGCGCGCGCGGAGTTCCGCGCGCTGACGCACAAGATCTTTTGACTTTGGCATTTCTCGCGGAAGCTATCGAAGAAATTGAAAACGAAGCGATAGCGGAAGATATTTACGGCCGCCTTGATGGATGGCTCAGCCGCAGACGCCAGGATTAGGAGGCGCAGTTGAGCGTGGTGCTCGATATCCTGCGAACATATCACGCGCCACGTCGAACGTTGCGGCACCGCATAGGCGCCACGGTGCGCGAGGATCGTGCCCTTGCAACGCTAATGGCCGCCTGCGTTTTTATGTTTGTCGCGCAATGGCCGCGACTGTCACGCGAAGCGATGATTAATGACAGCATTGCTTTGGAGGCCCGTTTGGCGGCCGCACTTTTTGGTTGGGTCTTGGTCGCACCGCTGGTGATGTATTTCCTGGCTTTAGTCAGTCATATGTTTCTTAGACTGGCCGGAAACGATGCGAGTGGCTATGACACGCGCATGGCACTTTTTTGGGCATTTCTCGCAGCGGTTCCGCTTTGGTTACTGTCGGGTCTTGTAATTGGATTCATGGGACAAACGATCGCAAGCACGATTGCCAGTGTGATCGCATTCGGCGGTTTTCTGGTATTCTGGGCAGCCGGTATTGCCGAACTCCTCAGTCGCCGCAATGCCGGTATGGCTTAGAAATGCTGGCCGTGTTCATTCCCGTGGTGAAACAGTCACTGCGCGAACCGCGCGAGGCTGCCGCGACGCTTTTGTCGATGGGCGTGCCGAAACCGTTGTTGTGGCCGAGTTTTGCGCTTCTGGTCGTGCTATCGGTCATCCTGATTTTTGTGAGCGGCCCGCCGACTGGGACTGATGGTGAAATCGTTGTTTCGCCCTTTGGTCTTGCGGTTTCGTCCGCAGTTGCAGGTGCCGCCTCGGTGTTTCTCGTCTGGAAGATCGGTGAACTCATGGGGGGCAAAGGCACGTTCGACGAAACGCTTTTGCTTACGGTGTTTCTTCAAGGTCTGATTTTTGCCGGCCAAGTGATCGAGTTCGCGATTTTTTTGGTGATACCGCCGCTTGCTGACATTTACTATGTCGCGCTGATTATCTTCATGTTCTGGCTGAATCTGAACTTTATCGCAGTATTGCATGGATTTGGCTCGCTTTGGCGGGCATTTGGTGTGCTGATTCTTGCGTCCATCGGCGTTGCGTTTGTTCTGTTTTTCGTGATGTCGCTGGCTGGGGTCCGCATCGCAGGGGTCGCCTAATGTACGATGTCGAGGCGATCCGTCGTGATTTTCCGATTTTGTCCCGCGAAGTGAATGGTCAACCGCTGGTGTATCTCGACAGCGGCGCGTCGGCGCAAAAACCAAGGGCCGTTATCGATGCCGTGACGCAAGCCTATTCACAAGAATATTCCAACGTTCACAGAGGCTTGCATTATCTGTCGAATTTGGCGACGGAAAAATATGAAGGTGTCCGCGGGACGATCGCGAAGTTCTTGAATGCCGGTTCGAAAGACGAGATCGTTATGAATACCGGCACGACCGAAGGTATCAACATGGTGGCCTATGGCTGGGCGATGCCGAGGTTGGGTATCGGGGACGAGATCATTCTCTCGGTCATGGAGCACCACGCCAATATTGTGCCCTGGCATTTCCTGCGCGAGCGCCAGGGAGTTGTTCTGAAATGGGTCGATGTGGACGAGACGGGAGCTTTGGACCCGCAGAAAGTTCTCGACGCGATCGGACCTAAGACAAAACTTGTCGCAGTCACGCATCTGTCCAACGTCCTGGGCACACGCGTTGATGTCAAAGCGATTTCAAAGGGTGCCCGTGAAAAAGGTGTCCCGGTATTGGTCGACGGCAGCCAGGGTGCGGTGCATATGCCGGTCGATGTTCAGGATATCGGCTGCGATTTCTACGCGATAACCGGTCACAAACTTTATGGACCATCAGGATCGGGGGCGATTTACGTCCGCCGCGAACGACTTGATGAAATGCGCCCTTTCATGGGCGGCGGCGATATGATCCGCGAAGTGTCAAAAAATTCGATCACCTGGGCCGATCCGCCAATGAAATTTGAGGCGGGGACACCAGCCATCGTTCAGCAGATCGGATTTGGCGTGGCGCTGGAGTATTTGATGGCTTTAGGGATGGTCAACGTCGCGGCACACGAAGACCAAATTCGCGATTATGCCAGGTCGAAATTCGACGGCCAGAACTGGCTCCAGGTTCAGGGCACGACGGCAGACAAGGCGGCAATATTTTCGTTTACGTTGGAGGGTGCGGCGCATGCGCACGACATTTCCACAATTCTCGACAAAAAGGGCGTGGCAGTGCGGGCAGGGCATCATTGCGCCGGTCCACTGATGGACCATCTTGGCCTGACGGCAACCTGCCGCGCCAGTTTTGGATTATACAATACCACGGCCGAAGTGGACGTCCTTGTTGGTGCGCTGGAGCTTTGCCATGAATTATTCGGTTGACGGACCGACTGCCTGTCTTTGGAAGAAGCTGACCACCGAGGGCGAACAAACCCGATTGCCTGCTTCGGCAGGTGACGATATACCGCGCCGAAGGCACCCGTAGCTCAGCTGGATAGAGCGCTGCCCACCGAAGGCGACTTGGGACCGGCACATAGCGCGTCATAGCTTATCCAAGTGCTTGAATTTGCAATAGAACTTATTCTTCACTATTCTCATACCAACCATAGCAAACCCTCCCAATGCGTGAGGTTTATGAGGATAAAATGAGGATAAAGCTTACTGACGTCGCCGTTCGACAGTTTCCATATGCTCCAAAGGGGCAGATCAAACTCCGTGACGACAATCTCCCTGGCTTTGGACTGATCGTCGGCAAAACATCTAAATAATTTTTTGTAATGTATGGAGATCATCGAACAACCAAAACAATCGGTCGTTACCCTGAGACCTCGCTGAAAGAGGCGAGGGCACACGCCAGAAAGATACTTGCCTCGCCTCCACGACTCTCACGCTCTATGAGCTTCGCTGAGGCCCGGGAAGAGTATTTGGCCGCTTTTACACGCAATGCGGTGAATATCCAGAGTGCGATTGCCAGCGGAGCAAGACAATGAGAGTCCGGCCAACATACAACGCGCGACTGCCCCTAGCGATTGGGATTTTGGCGACACTTCTGCTTTTGGGCGGCATTGGGTACTGGAGTGTGCGGACCCAGATCGCTGGCGCGGTCATCGCAAATGGGATGATTGTCGTTGAGAACAACCGCCAGGTCGTGCAGCACGCGCAGGGCGGCGTTGTTGGCGTCATAAATGTCCGTGACGGCGATCATGTTGTCGCCGGAGGCCTGCTCTTAACGCTCGACGACACCCTCTTGAACTCGGAACTTGCGATCATTGAGCTACAGCTTGTTGAAATCCAGGCGCGGCGGGCGCGACTGGAAGCAGAACGCGACGGGGCCGATCACGTCGTGTTCCCCGCCGAACTCGACGCAACGCGCAACGACAAAGCCAGGCAGCAACTCGATGGCCAGCGAAACCTCTTCTTTGCAAGACGCGCGACCACCGCCAAGGAGCTTGGCCAAATTTCGGAGCGGATAAAACAAACACGTAATCAGATCGCCGGCGCCGAGGCCCAGTTGACGGCGCTCAAGGAACAAAAGGACCTGGTTCGAGAGGAGTTGAAGAACCAAGAGACGCTTCTCGAGAAAAACCTGGTGGAAGCGCCGCGGGTCTCAACAACACGCCGAGAAATTGCCCGGCTCGCTGGTGAGATCGGCAGCGTGACGTCGGACATCGCGCAATACCGTGGAGCGATCGCCGCGCTGGAGATTGAAAAACTAAAGCTGGCGACCACGCAACGCGAGGCCGCGATCACCGAGTTGCGCGATTTGCAGTTCCGTGAATTGGCGTTGACCGAGGAGCAGTCCGAACTGATCGAGCGTATTGCGCGATTGGATATCCGTGCTCCGGTCTCAGGCATCGTTTACGGCTCACGTATCTTTGGCAACAATGCCGTTGTCCAACCAGCCGAGGCCCTGATGTATGTGGTGCCACAGGACCAGCCGCTGGTCGTCAGTGCCCGCGCAGAAGCCATCCATGTCGATCAGGTCTTTATCGGCCAGGAAGCGACCTTGCGCTTCACCGCCTTCAATCAACGGCGTACGCCGGAAGTTAAAGGCCACGTCACTAAGGTCTCGGCAGATGTCTTTCAGGACGAGGTCACGGGCGTTTACTACTACCGGGTCGAACTCATCCCGAGTGCGGCAGAGCTTGCAAAACTCGAAACGCGCGAGCTCATGCCAGGCATGCCGGTCGAGGCGTTCTTGCGCACCGACGACCGCACGCCAATTTCGTACCTCACTAAACCGCTGGCGGACTATTTCAAACGGTCGATGCGCGAGGGGTAGAGCCATACGCGAAATGCGTGACATATCATCGATTTGCGCCGACTCGACTCTTCAGTGTTTCTGTAGTGCATCATTCGATTGCCAAGGATTGCCTTGAAACCGGCGTCAGCGGCCAGCATGGATAGTCATCATGTCGACGGAGCAGCTCACCAAATTCCTTTTCGTCGATGATAGCTGCCAGGCCCTTAACTTTGGGCGGAAGAAGTGCGTCTTTGAGTGCAGCGGAAGGGTCTGCAGGTGCTCGCATGGTGACCATTGCGAGCCGGAAGATGGCGGAGATGGTTGCTCGAAGCTTCTTGGCAGATTCACGCCGCCCTGAGCGCTCTAACGGCTTCAGAAGGTGTAGAAGCTCCGCCGCCGTGATCTGATCGATTGGGCGTTTGTGTAGCGGCTTGGCTAAATCGTCGATGTGCCACCGCTTCTTGCGCAGAGTGGCGTCAGCCAAACCACGGTCCACAAGGGTTTCGTAGTATTCGTCGGCCACTTCCTTGAAGGTCATGCGCGCCTTCACATAAGCGTCGATGCTATCGAGTTTCTTCTGAACAGAAGGATCGATGCCATCTTCGAGCAGGCGTTTTGCCTCATCGCGTTTCTTGCGTGCGTCAGCGAGTGAAACGATGGGATAGCGCCCTAAGCAGAGAAGTTTCTCCCGCCCCATGAATCGGTAGCGCAGTTGCCGGAGTTTGGAGCCACTAGGTTTGACCGCCAAATGCAGGCCCCAAACGTCAGTTAGTCGATACGCTTTATCTCTTTGTTTCGCCTTACGAATCTGAAGGTCGGAAAGGGGCATTGCGGGTATCGGGTCCAAAACGGCCTAATTCGCGGCTGATACCCGCATCGGTACCCGCAAAATGATGCGATTCTGCGGGTATCGGCGGTCAGCTATGTTCAGCTGTATAGCCTAAAAACCATTGATTTTCAATGGTTTCGAGCATCTATGTTCTGAATGATTGGTGCCCAGGAGAGGACTCGAACCTCCACATCCTTGCGAATACTAGCACCTGAAGCTAGCGCGTCTACCAATTCCGCCACCTGGGCCGGTGTCGTGAGGCTGCGAGTTATCCGCAAGCGATGAGTGAGTCAACGAGTAAGACTGTGCGACGCAAAGGTTCCATCGGCACCAGTCCTCTTATGGTCAGATAGTCTAAGATTGGTCCAGTGTACTGTGCCAGGGAAGGGGGCTTTTTGCGCTAGAGAATTCGTTCACAATGTTCTAAACGTCCGGGACTGGCATGACCATGGCTTGCCAAAATGAGGATAAAGTGAGGATAAAGGTCTCGCCAACTCAGCTAAGTCATTGATGCACCCGTAGCTCAGCTGGATAGAGCGCTGCCCTCCGAAGGCAGAGGCCACAGGTTCGAATCCTGTCGGGTGCGCCAATTAAATCAATGACTTACCAAAAATCATCAGGCTAAAATCTTGACTAGTTAGCACATAGCTAGCAGAAGAATTGTAGGTCCCTCACAACACGTCGAAGGCTTCGACAGTATCGCCACTGCGTGGATGCTAAAGGACTGGTTCCCGAACAAGTGGCTCATAGGGGTGTCGCCGCCTGACAACAAGGTTCCTGACAAGCTAAAAACTTATGCTGACGCCCACTTTGAGCTAACATGGTTGGATATCGAGAAATGCGTATTTGATGATCCTTTAATCGGGCGGTCTGGCAAACCAATCCCAAGACCAACGGAATACAATTCCCCAAAGAAATTGGTTCGTCCATTTTGATAGAAGAAGGCAAACTCCAACTCTACCGATTCAAGGAAGCCGCCCGCGAAATCGGGATGGATGACGACGAAGAAACGGTGCAATGAGAAATTGAAGTAGCTGGTGAAGCAGAAGCCGGGCGACAATGCCGACAACGACGATTGAGTGGATTCAACGCGCAGGCGTCGGTGGTTGGCGAAGAGAGGCATCGGTGTTCGCTTTGTTCAGTCCACCCTGGCGATCCCCGGCGTCGCGATCCTTGCCACAGATGGTTACATAGGCGGAGAAACCAGCGCAGCCATAATTGGAGCATTCATCGGCTATTTGTTCGCCAACCTTGGAAGTTTCGACAAGCCTGACTAGAGGTTTAGCAAGTATAAAATCGCCCATTTTAGGCGGGATTTGCGGGACTTGGGCTGCACTGTGGTGGCTTCGGTCATTTGCTGGTCCTCATCGGTAGATTTCACCGAGATTACTCCCAAGGCTTCGTCCCTGGCGGCGACACCCGGCTAGCTGCATTCTTGGCGCCGATCTGTGCCTGTTTGGTCAATCGCAGGGTCCGTGCCATCGCGGTGGCGGCACGAGTCTCTCTCTCGCGCATGCGATGAAGCCGATCCAGCGTTTCCAGGTCGGTATCCTCGTCGCCAATGGCTTCTTCTATCCACCGGCTAATCCGCCGTGCAGAGACGGCGTGGCGGCAAAGGTTGGCAAGCGTGTCGAAGTCTGAAGGACGAAAATACGTTGCCTCCATCGTTGCGACAGCCGCCTCCCAAACACCGGCCTCATCATCAGTCATGTGAACTGGAGCCACCGGGCGCGGAGCAACTGTGACAACCGGCGCGACCGCCAGTTCTGCTGCTGATTTTCTGCCCCGCTTTTTCATTCTATCCCGTCCAAAATTGTAGCTATTTATGATGACACAGTGGGGCGCCCGGTTTCCAGAACACCGACTTTCGAGTTTCGACCTCCCCCCCCCCGAAGCGTCCGGGCAGCGAAACGAAGTCTAGACGACTTGCCCGATGGACGGTTGTGGAAGCTCTTTCGCCCAGCGCGCCAGTGCGGGTGGAGTGCGTTCTCAGCGAGCCGATGAACTACTGTCGTGAGTACTATAATACCCCACTGATTGCAAGATCTTGATAACCTCAACCGCAGCTACTCAGGGCATTTCCAAGCAATACACAGGCAAATCGATGCGACGTTCTTTTTTCGTCAAGAAAGTGGAGAGATCCTAGGGCCTTGGCCCAAAAGCATCCATTGATTTATTTCCGCTTCGGGGCTCAAATCGGACGCCCGTCGAACGATGGCCGAAGTCTGCTTTGCGGACGAAGCTGCCGCTCCAGTCGAAAGAACAAATGTCCGCTTCATTTGGGGAGAGAAGGAATTAAGGACTTACCCACCCGCCGGAAATATCAAGAATTGCCCCGGTCATATACTTCGCCGCGTCAGACAAAAGGAATAGCGTCGCATTGGCGATATCTACTTCTTCGCCGGGGTGCCCCATCGGCGTGCTGGCCATGACACCCTCTAGATATTCTGGGTGACTTTTCATCCAGGCGCGGGTGATTTCGGTCAGAATTGCTCCGGGTCGTATGCAGTTTACGCGCACACCCTCTGCGGCTTGCTCACGGGCGAGACCTACGGTGAAAGAATCCACCGCGCCTTTAGACGCCGCATAGTCGACATAAGAACCTCCACCGCCATGCTTTGCCGCTGAGGACGAAATGTTGACGATTGCCCCTCCGCTTCCTCCGCGGGCTTTGGACATGCGCGCCAATGCTTCTTTGCTGCAGATGAATGGGCCGAGCGAATTAACTTCGAACAGACGGCGGCTGCGTTCTACGTCAAGGTCCTCAACACGGCCTTGGCTCCCCATGGTCCCGGCATTGTTCACAAGGCCCGTTACGGGCCCCAGTTTCTCATCGACCTCGGCGAACATCGTTGCCACCTCTTCGGCGTTTGCAACATCTGCCTTGACAGCAATCGCCTTGCCCCCGGCATCCTCAATGGTCGAAACGACCCGAGCTGCGCCCTCCGCATCCGTGGCGAAATTCACCGCACAAGCCCAACCAGTCTTGGCTGCCTCAATGCAAATCTTGGCGCCAATTCCTTTGCTGGCGCCTGTCACGACCAAAACGGTCATACTGTCTAGCTCCTTCATGCGATGCTGGTTGTGTCTTCTTAGCATAGCTCAAGCGACCCTCAGTCGCGAAAGCCGACCTTCGATTGATCTGCAGATTCCGTCGCTTTGGGCTCAGTGCCGTCATCTGAGTGTTTTTGTCGGGTGACCGCTTTTTAGTGTAGAGCGGTCGTTCGTGATTGCCAGTTCGCGGCTCCGGACCCAAATGACCGCTTCGCGCGATAGCGGACGTCGGCGGGATTCTGGCCAACGACCGGAGTGCGGACAAAACGGTCGTTCGCCGCATTGCGGCGCTCCTTCAACGGGTGAACGTCTGCTATGCGGGACAAAGCCGCCAGAAGATTGATTGCCAAAGCACCATCGCAGTAAGTGGCTCAGTATAGAGTGCCAGCCGAGTCTTTTTATTCGTTCCAAAGACGGCAATTAGGCTTGATGGCTTTCGCTCTGACAAACGATAAAGCACTAAGACTGCGCCGGGAATGCCGATACTACCCGACGGAATTGTCCAATTCAAAGTAGAACGTCGTGCCTTTTCCGACCTCGCTTGTCAGGTCAATCGTGCCACCATGCTCTTCAACAATCAGCTTAGCGATTGCCAGACCAAGACCTGTCCCGGTTTCTTTCTTCTGACTTGGAGATTCTAATTGGGCAAATTTTTCGAAGATCGCAGCTCGTCGATGCTCCGATATTCCCGGTCCGTTGTCGGAGACCGATACCCGCACTTTGCCGGCACTCGATTGTTCAACGGAAACTTCAACAATGCTTCCCCGGTTGGAGCATTTAGCGGCATTGGACATAAGATTGGCCATGACTTGCGCAAGCCGGTTTTTGTCGCCGTCAACCCAGATCGGGTGATCCGGGTCCTTGACCTTAAAGGTTACACCCAGTTCGTCGCCATAACCTTTTTCAGCTTGGGCATGTTCCCTGACAAACAAGACGATATCCATTTTTTCTATGTGCATCTCAAATTTGCCGGATGATAGTCTGTCGGCATCAAGGATTTCGTCCACCAACTTCATTAGTCGCTCGGTGTTTCGATGAGCGATATCCAGCAGCGACTGTAACTCCGACGGGGCTTCTCCCACACTTCCTGACTTCGCCAAACTGATTGAGCCCCTGATCGATGTCAGCGGAGTGCGCAACTCGTGAGATACGAAAGAGACAAAATCGGATTTGTCCTTCTCTGCTTGCCTTCGCGTTGTGATGTCTTGAACTGTTCCTGCCGAACTTAACGGTTGTCCAGCTCCATCGAATTTTGTGTCGCAGTGTTCCCGCAAGTATTTCACGCACCCATCGCTCGTGACCACGCGGTATTCAATTTCGCAAGGTCTCTTCTCAATGATCGATCTTTCGTAGGCATTCATCACCCGCAAACGGTCTCCAGGGTACATGACGTCGTAAAAATGGGCCTCCTTGATCTTTTTCGCAGCACCAGGCGTAACCCCGTGCATTTTATACATTTCTTTGGACCAGTACCGAGTTCTTTCCGCGCCCTCGCGCAGATCCAGCCTCCAAGACCCGACCTTGCCGATCTTTTGGGATTCCTCATATAGGTCGTTGATGTTCTCTTGCTCCAATTCGGCTAGCTTGCGCTCAGTTATATTGAGATGCGAAATGACGAAATATCCTGGCCCATCCCACGCCAAAGGCTTCACGCTCATCATGAACCAGCGTTGTTCCCTTTGAGAATGGCATGGATACTCGAAATTGAAGCTCGGCAGTGCACCGTTAACGACGTTTCTGATACCTGCCTCAGCGTAAACGGCGTCGGTATCGGTTCTCGATGCAGATGCTCTGCAAGTCTCAAGGTAATTGACATTATCCCAAGTCTGATCAGGATTTCCGCCGTTCTCTGCAGAAAACGATTTCCAAGCTTTGTTCACCCAAAGAATATTTCCGTGCGCATCAATTACGGTAACTTGCTGCTCTAGGGTGTCCAAAATCGCCGAGAACGTCTGTTCGCTTTCGAAGTTTTTGAATGCTCCAAAGTGAACCGACCCATTTAATTGAGCAGTGCCGGTCGCGTTCAAATCCAGAGCTTTAGTATTTGCTCTGACGGCTGTCCGTCGCGAACTGTTGATCTTCATTTCCGATCCTAGCACCCTGAATACATCGCGTGGCAGCCAAGCGGCACTGCAACTGATTGTCATTCGATTGGAGACATTCCTTGCAGACCATTGTGGTTTGTCTGTGAAATCTTCGTGGCAATCACTGTCTTGGTTGCACCGCACGGACACAGTAGATGATGCAGCGGTGCCTGCCGGAGATTCTTAGAAACGGGGGGCATCAATTGAGCCGATTGAGAAAAGTCCGAAATGTGAAGGCTGCAGCGCAGAATCAGGACCCCTGCACGCAAACGTCGGATCGATTGCGGAGGGCCCAGCTTAGTCTCGCGCTTCAAGTGGCGCAGCAGCCGTTTTCGGCGTCATCCAACTGTCCGGTCGATATTTTGCTGGTCAATACTAGGCCCAATTTCCAGTGGTGGACTTGCCCGGAAGTCAAAGCCTTGCTTGGTTCATTTTAACTGCATTTCGAACGCTTGTCCCAAGACTGTCAACGTCAATTGGTTTGCTCAAATAGTCGGTCGCACCAGCCGCGTACGCCTCATCCACGGACGAGCGTCCAGCTACTGCCGTAAGCATAATTATCGGGACCAGCCGATATTTCGGCAATTGACGGATACGCTTACACAGCTCGATCCCACTCATTCCTGGCATTTCAATATCAAGTAAAAAGCAGTCAAATAGTACGTTATCTTCTTGAATTATCTTCAGTGCGACATCTGCGGCAGGAGCCAAAGTCACCTTTTGGATGCCTATTTGCGCCAAAACCACGGGTAGTAGTTCCCGGATGAATTCGTCATCGTCGACGGCTAGTGCATTCAGTTCAACTTTCATTCAATAATTCACTTCCCAATAAATCTGTCACTGCTAAAATCGCATTTCCTTAATCCTAAACTCGCCAAAAAAAATTCATGTCATCAACCGCATGCGCCGCGATCCGCTGCTAAATGAATAACCACCATATCCTTTTGGCGTGCGGCTTCTCCCAAGCAGGCGGCGTCTGGTGTATTTGCTGTGTCGGGATTTTGTGAGCAATCCAACCAATGTCCGTAAGTTCCAATTCACCAATTTGCCGCTTTCCGAGTTTTCTGCGTCTGCAAATCGCCTCTAAGTAGAGTGCACTCTATACATGGTTTGATGTTAGGCAAGGCTATAGGCAGTTGTTGACCCAGAAATCAGTACGCATAGATGTCATTCTTTCGATTTGCAGCGAACGGCAGGAAAGTCCCGCAATGCGGTCATTGCCCCGATTTCTCCCAACATCCGCTATCGGAAAAAGCGGTCGTCGCCGCGTCTCAATGGCAATCAACCAGCCGATTTGGAGGCGTTAAAAGAAAAAGGATTGACCCTATCTGCAGAAGACCTGCTGATAGGCGGCAAGGGGAGTAGATCCCAGCTAGTTACTATGTTGATTTTCAGTGGTATCGAAAGAACGTGAAAGCAAAAAATACACGAAGGCTAGGATTGCGGCGGGTGAGCGATAACTGCCAGCTTCTTCGCCTCGCTGCCGAGCAAGGCGACGCAGACGCTCAGTTCAACCTCGGCGTCATGTATGAGCGCGGTCGGGGCGTTCCCGAGGACAATGCGGAAGCGGTGCGCTGGTATCGTCTTGCTGCCGAGCAAGGCTGCGCCGACGCGCAGTTCAACCTCGGCGTCATGTATGAGCGCGGTCGGGGCGTTCCAGTGAACGATATTCTGGCGCATATGTGGTTCAACATCGCGGCGACGAATGGCAACGAAGGCGGCAGGGAAAATCTCGAAATCATACAGAACCGCGTGACTGCCTCGGACACATCGGAGGCCCGGGCCCGGGCCCGTGTTTGTTTTGCCTCCGGTTATAAGGACTGCGGCGCGTGAGCCATAACCGCCAGTTAGCCAGACTGAAATTCCGTTTTTGGGCTCAAAGCCGTCATCTGAGCGTTTTTGTGGGGTGACCGCTTTGTCGTGTTAAGCGGTCGTTCGCGATTGTCGGATTGAAGTTTCAGGCTCGAATGACCGCTTCGCGCGATAACGGACGTCGGCGGGATTCTGGCCAATGACCGCTGTGCGGACAAACCTGCCGTTCGCTGCAAGTGCACCAAAAGACGGGCTTCCAATGTCTGCTCTGCAGACAAAACCGCCGTTCCGGCGCAGCCCCCAAACAACAAATATCCGCGGTTTCTTTGCGACCAATTTCCGGTGATCTTTCAATTGGTGAATATCTCCGTTTCACCAATATTCTTTGCTCGGACAACGAACCTGTTGAAAAACTTCTTTTTCTCAATGTCGCTTAGTTCATCGCGAAATTCCCGACTTATCCGGACCTCGCCCAACGTTCCGTCGCCCTCGATTATTTCTTCGGCATGGATTTGTTCCAGGCGCGCCGCCTTGTTCACCTCGGATCCAATCAATGTGAACTGGTGTCGTGTGGCCGAGCCGAAATCGCCGCTGAGAACCAGACCGACATGCAACCCGATCCTTAGTGCCAGCGGTTCATTCCCAATTGTTATCTCGGCCACATTTTCAGCTGCCTCTCCAGCCGCCTGAACGGCATTGCAGCAGACCTG
>CAJHYP010000215.1_pt1 | contig 26074 bp, 28 predicted proteins | sample 9198731 | NCBI WGS metagenome assembly CAJHYP01 (sample SAMEA7708363, study PRJEB35096) | sediment metagenome | biome: marine neritic benthic zone biome [ENVO:01000025]; feature: sediment [ENVO:00002007]; material: shallow marine sediment [ENVO:03000034] sea grass bed [ENVO_01000059] ...
GTCGTCCTCGAGCTCAACTTCAAGCACCATGCCGGTGTCGGGGGCGATGGTGACTTCGTATTCCTGGCCTTCCAGCACATATTCGACTTCAATCTCACCGTCCTCAACTTCGATCTCGGTCACGGTATAACCCTGGGCTTCGAATTTGGCACGAATTTCATCGAGGTCGGTGCCGACCGTGTCGCCAACTGCAAAATTTGCGAGGGCGGCTGCAGGGATCAGCCCCACGAGTATTCCGGTCGAGATCATTCGGTAGCTTTTGAGTGACATGGTTTATCTCCTTACTGGCGTCAATTTTTCGCAGGTTGTTGCGATGCCAGGCACTTCGGGATTATCCATCGCGTTTGCCATCCGTCTTTGGTTTGGATTCCGTCACCTATGACCAAGGTTTAGGTCAACTGGCTGCTTGCCCTTTTATCTGTTAGCGGCCCATAAGGGTTGGAATTTCAAGGAGCATCGCCTTGTCTGACCCTGTTCTTTCGGTTCGTAGCCTTGTTGTCGAGATTCCGACACGGCACGCGGTTCTGAGGCCGGTGGATGGTGTGAGCTATGAGATCCAGGCCGGAGAAATTCTGGGGGTCGTCGGCGAAAGTGGTGCGGGAAAGTCGATGGCCGGAAACGCGGTGATCGGCCTGCTGGACCCACCCGCGCGAATTGCGGGTGGGGAAATCCACCTAAAAGGTCAGCGAATTGACACCTTGGGCCGAGAGGCGATGCGCAGGTTGCGCGGTAAAGAAATTGGAATGGTCTTTCAGGATCCGCTCACCTCGCTTAACCCGCTGCTGCAAATCGGCGACCAGCTGACGGAGACGATGCTGGAGCATCTCGATATTTCAGAGGCCGAGGCACGAAAGCGCGCCATTGCGTCACTTGACGAGGTCGGAATCCCCGCCGCCGCGAGCCGAATTGACAGCTATCCGCACGAGTTTTCCGGCGGCATGCGCCAGCGGGTTGTCATCGCGCTGGCCCTCTGTGCGGAGCCAGCATTGGTGATCGCCGACGAACCGACGACGGCGCTCGATGTCAGCGTGCAGGCGCAGATTATCGCCTTGCTCAAGCGGCTTTGCCGCGATCGCGGAACCGCAGTGATGCTGATCACGCATGATATGGGTGTCATTGCAGAAGCGGCGGATCGCGTCGCGGTCATGTACGCGGGTCGGTTGGCCGAACTAGGACCCGTCCGCGAAGTGGTTCAACGACCGCGCCATCCGTACACAGAAGGGCTGATGGGATCGACGCCGCTGGCGTCGCATGGGAAAGAACGTTTGACACAGATTCCGGGAGCCATGCCCCGGCTGAACAGTCTGCCCGAGGGTTGCGCATTTCACCCGCGGTGCCAGAGGGCAAAGACCCGATGCCGAGAAAATCCTTGGCCAACGCTTGTTGCCGATCGCGGGCGCGCCGCCTGCTGGTATCCTGTTGAGCACCTCGAGGTGGCTGAATGACGGCGCCGCTCGTATGCGTTCGCAATCTGACGCGCGTCTTCGACGTCTCGAAGCCGTGGCTAAACCGTGTGATCGAGCGGCTTTCCCGCGCGTTGTTGACCGCGGTGAGCGACGTCAGCTTTGAGATCCCCGAACGGCAGGTCTACGCGCTTGTCGGCGAAAGCGGGTCTGGCAAGTCGACAATTGGAAAGATGGTTGTCGGGCTTTTGAACCCGTCGGACGGTGTCGTCGAGATCGAAGGCGTTGATCTATCGCGCGAAACCGATGACGACAAGATCGAAAAGGTCCGCTCGGATATCCAAATGATTTTTCAGGACCCATTCGCAAGCCTCAATCCGCGCTGGAAAGTGCGCGATATAATCGCCGAACCCGTTGCCGCAAAGGGCGAGGACACGACTGGGCTCGCGGAGCGGCTATTGGAACAGGTTGGACTGTCGGCAGAGGATGCGGGGAAGTTCCCGCACGAGTTTTCAGGCGGGCAGCGCCAACGTATCTGCATCGCGCGCGCGCTGGCGAGCGAACCAAAACTGATTGTCTGCGACGAACCAACGAGCGCGTTGGATGTTAGCGTTCAGGCGCAAGTTTTGAATTTGATGAGCGATCTGAAGGACGAATTTGGCCTAACGTATTTGTTCATTAGCCACGATCTGACGGTAGTTCAGCATATGGCCGACCGGATCGGGGTTCTCTATTTGGGTCGATTGGTTGAAGAGGCAGACCCTGAGACGCTGTTTCAACGACCGGCACACCCCTATAGCCAGATGCTATTGGCCGCAGCGCCCAAGATGGACGGATTTGGGCGCGAGGCTGATCCGCCGCAAGGGGAAATCCCCGATCCGATCAACCCGCCGCCAGGCTGCGCCTTCAATCCGCGCTGTCCGCTGGCGATTGACCTTTGCCGCAGTGAACGACCCGAGCTTCGCGATGTCGGACGCGCGCGCGTTGCCTGCCATCGGGTTGAGGAGGCCTTGGCGGCGGCGTCCGGGGCGGTAACAGCCTAATTCCGTCACACGTTACGGTACTTGTGTCGTCAGTTCCGGATTGCGGGCGTCGGCTTTTGGCAAGTCGTCCGTGATCTCGTAGTAATCGCCTTTGTCGGCACAATAGATGTGCCCCGCAAGCGCCAGGCCGGTTGGTGCATCAAGTGTTCCGGCAAAGATCGACAGGTTTTTTCCTGGGCCGTCCCAAAACAAGTTGGAGCCGCAGGTGGCGCAGAATCCGCGTTTCGCCTTCGTGGATGACCGGTACCAGGTCAAAGTTCCGTGAATCCGAACAGTCTCGCGCGGCGCGCTTGTGGCGGCGACATGAAAGCCGCTGGTGCGTCTGCACTGCTGGCAATGGCACGCGATGACAGGCCGTAGCGGGCCCGACACGGTGTATTTCACCTGGCCGCAAAGGCAGGAACCGGTGTTCATAAATCGCCCCGCTCAAGCTTCGCGCCAAGCTTTGGCATCAAGGTCTCAAACGTCGGGAATGACGTCTGTATCGGCGCCGCATCGTCGATTTTGACCGGCTCCCGCGCCGCCATCCCGAGGCAGAGAAACGACATTGCGATCCGATGGTCCAGCCGCGCCGTGACCGTTGCACCGCCCTTCACGCCACCCGGCCCGCACCCTTCAATTTCCCACCAGTCCTCGCCCTCGTCGACGTCGACGCCACTGGCGCGAAGCCCGACTGCCATCGCATCGATCCGGTCGCTTTCCTTGACCCGCAACTCCTTCACGCCACGCATTGACGTTCGACCTTCGGCGAAGGATGCCACCACCGACAAGATCGGATATTCGTCGATCATGCTTGCCGCGCGATCGGGGGGCACTTCCATCCCTTTCATATCAGGGGAGAACCGCGCCCGAATGTCGGCGACAGGTTCGCCACCGTCCTCGCGCTGGTTTTCATAAGCCATATCCGCACCCATGTCGCGCAGGGTCTCAAACAACCCGTTCCGCGTTGGATTCAGTCCAATGCCGGGGACCATGATATCCGAGCCTTCGACGATCAACGCTGCGCACACCGGGTAGGCCGCCGATGATGGGTCTCGAGGCACCTCGATGGACTGAGGGATAAGTTCGGGTTGGCCTTTCAACGCGATGACCCGTCCTTCAGGCGTGTCTTCAATCGCGAATTCTGCGCCGAAACCGCGCAACATGAGTTCTGTGTGATCTCGGGTGGGTTCACCCTCTATGACTACAGTTTCGCCCGGCGCGTTGAGCCCCGCCAACAATACAGCCGACTTAACCTGCGCTGAGGCCATCGGCAGGGCGTATCTCACAGGAACTGGATCGCGCGCTCCGATCACGGTCATCGGCAACCGCCCGCCGTCGCGCCCATAAGCCGCTGCTCCAAATTGCGAGAGCGGTTCTGTGATGCGCCCCATCGGTCGTGATCTCAGCGATGCGTCGCCGGTAAATGTGGCCGCGATGGGCGTCGTCGCCATGGCCCCCATAATCAGGCGGACACCGGTGCCCGAATTGCCGCAGTCAATGACGTCTTCTGGTTCTCCAAATCCACCGACGCCGACGCCGTGGATCACCCATTCATCGCCATCGCGCGCAACGTCCGCGCCGAAGGCCCGCATCGCATCGGCCGTCGCCAGCACGTCCTCGCCTTCCAGCAATCCGCGCACGCGTGTCTCGCCCACCGCCAGCGCGCCAAGGATCAGCGACCGGTGCGAGATCGATTTGTCGCCCGGCACGTCGGCGACGCCCTCAAGCGGCGCCGCGCGGCGCGAGATCATCGGTATTTTTCGTCCTTGGCCCGACATCGATCTTCCCTTGTCGTCTTTGCGCCCTCGTTAGCGTAGACGTCGGATCGCGTCCATTGTTGGCCAGCTCAATGCGCGCAATTGGATCGGATCAGTCTTTCAGAAATGTTAGATAATTCGGCACTCGTCCCTCGCGCACGGCTTTTGCCTCGTACCGGGTTCGGGTCCAGTCCGGCCAGGGGATGCGCCAGTCGATTGCGCTCTCGGCGGTCCAGCGAAAGCCCGCCCTGGGACATTCGATCAGCGCTTGCCGGACATAGTCGGGGATATCGGTTGCAATACGCAATTCAGACCCAGGCGTCATGACCCTATGGAGTGGCTCCAGATGTTCTGGCGTTACGAACCGCCGACGATGGTGCCGTTTTTTGGGCCAGGGGTCGGGATAAAGCAGAAACGTCTTTGCAATGGACGCGCTGGGCAAGACATCAAAAAGGTCGCGTGCATCGCCTGCGTGGACCCGGATGTTATCGGCCTCAAGTACCCTGATTTTGCCCAAGAGCATCGCGACGCCATTAATATATGGTTCGACCCCAATCATCCCGACGTCCGGGTTGTTTGCTGCCTGATGCACCAGGTGTTCGCCGCCGCCGAACCCGATTTCTAACCATACTGGGCGACCGCCGAACATCTGCTGAAGATTAAGTGGTGTCCGGTCGGGGTTGTCTTCCCACGTGACGGGTCCGGGCGAAAGCTGTGCCAGATCGTTCAGGTATCGCTTCTGACTGTCGCGCAGACCTTTGCCTCGGGTGCGGCCATAGAAATTGCGCCAGGGCGCGCCGGAAGGAGATCGCTTGGTCATTGCGCCGGGCCTGCCAAGCACGGCGCAGAAGGTCAAGCGCGCGTCAGTCGTATTGCACGACCTCGATCTCGATCCCGTCGCCATCGTGGAAATAAAACCGCCGCCCGGGCTCGTAATCCTGGTGATTGCCGCATTGGAAACCTTCGGCCTTGACCCGTTCCTCGGTCGCATCCAAATCGTCGACAACAACCGCCCAGTGGTTCAGCCCGCCTTTTGTGCGGTAGCTTTCGTTCTTGGGATCGGGAGTTTCGGGATAGGTGAAGAGTGCGACGTATGTGTCGTCTTCGCCGACATGAACAGTGTAGCCTGTTTGCATTCCCGCGCCCTCCCAGCGGACATGCCAGCCAAAAACCCGCTCGATCCAGGCGGCCGTGGCCTTGGGGTCGGTGACGGTGATGTTCACGTGTTCTAGTCGTGCAGACGCCATGTTGCGCTCTCCTGCCTTAAGATGAGTCGCGAGTAGCTTAGATCCTCAAGTTAGCTTGAGGTCAAATGGAATTTGGGGTGTTGGTTCAACGGCTGGTTTGAGCCCAAAGGGGACGCTACTACAAAAATTCTAGCTGTCTAATTCGACCAGCCGCCCACCCCCACTTCATTGGATGCCCGCGTTGCTCGCAAGGCACTCATGAAAGCTCCGTACCCCCAACATAAAAGGTGCGCGCGAATTAATCGAATTCGTTCAAATGCTTTTTGTAGTGATCCAAGTATTCGCCCGACCGCGGCCTTTTTGGCGTGCTAAAGGTTTTTTCCTTCGGGCTAAGTTCTATGCCTAGCAGCCTTTCCACTAAAGAAAACAGACGGCTTTGGTCTTCCAAGAATTCTTCATATTTCGCGTTTACAGCGCGCAGGGGCATTTTCGCCACAAGCTCACTCGCCAGATCGTTGTACCATCGTACGTATTCCAATGCGAATTTAGCGTTATAGGAATAGAAGTTTCCTTTGCGATACTCCTTCGCAAAAATCTCTGATGCCGTCACATACTCGTCACGCTGCACAAACAAGAAATATGCGTTGTCGAACGCTTCATAGAAGTAGTGCGCCGCAGCAATACTAATTGGATTAGTACAGGTCAGTAACCGAACGCCATCTGCACGGAGTTCGTTTTCTGAATAGAAAAAAACTTTTTCGATTTTCGCTGCGGGCATTTTTGACTTGTTTGCCCGGAGCCTGGTCTCATTCAGACTTTTCAAATAGCTGGCCGCAGCTTCTCCTCTCCATCCCTCAAACCCCAACCTGACACCTTCGCATTTGCCAAGTGCCGCTTCGATCGTGGACTTTCCTGAGCGCGAAGGCCCGAGTATGAACAGGATCTTTAATTTTCGATCTGCGTTCCTCTTAACGGGCGACGGCGACCACCGCGCTATTTCGTCGGATGCGTTTCTGGTTTTGCTTCGCAATAAGCGAATTTCGGCTTCGCTTTCGGAAGTTTTGTTGGCGACTTCAAGCATTTTGAAGCTTTGGTCGATTTTGCCTTGGTGCCGCAGAATATTTGCTTGGAAAAACTGAACTCTTGATATGTCGCGCTCATTATCTCCGTCAGCCCGAAATTTTTCAAGATTTGCGAGCAAATCGTCCGGCAACACACCTGTAGGAAATTTGGCGCAGCTGAAATATGCACGTCCAAAATCCGGTTTGATCTCAATTGCACGCTCGTAGCTAGCGAGGGCGGCGGCGAGCTTGCCTTGATCGTGAAGTGTAGTGCCAAGATTGTAGTGTGCTTGAGCATAGTCGGGCTTGATCTCAAGCGCTCGCATGAAGCTTGCCACCGCCTCGTCGAGCTTGCATTGAGCTTGAAGCGTAGCTGCGAGTTCGTTGTGCGCCTCAGCGTAAGTGGGCTTTACCTCAACCGCCCGGGCAAAGCTTGTGACAGCGTCGTCGAGCCCGCCTTTCCTTAAATGCGAAATACCTTGATTGTAGTACGCCTCAGCATAGTCGGGCTTGAGTTCGATTGCTCGATTGAAGTTTGCAAGAGCTTCGTCGTACTTTCCTTGGGCGTTAAGCGTAACGCCGAGATTGTTGTATGCGTCCGGGAAATTGGGATTCAGGGCACACGCCTTTTGGAAACCACTTACGGCCAGATCAAGGCGTCCGAGCCCATTGTTCGCCGCCCCGAATAAATTCCAAAGCAGAAACGAATTCGGAAAATCACGAGTAAGCGCCTTGGACCGCTTGGCAAGTAATTCTAGGCGCCCCTGATTGAACAGCGAAACTAGCTGCTTGACGGCTGCTTGCGAAGGACTTTTTCTTGAGTTTTCCCGCCTAAGTCGATCCAGATTGGCGAGGGCCTGATTTGCTCGCTTGTTGCGCGGAAACGCCTGCAATACCGATTTGTAAAGCTTTCGGGCTGCGTCGATCTCGCCATTGTTCTCATGCGATTTTGCTCGATGGAGTGTTTGATCGACTGACAGCTTCACCTAAGATTCCGTCCTTCCAAGCCATTTCTCGCTAGCTAGCAAAACAATCTACGAAATGCACTTGGTTATGTCTCCGTGCAATCTGATTAGACTCACCTGGCCGGCCCTGTTCGAATGTTAGTGCGCAATAGGGCATGGTTTCATTTGGGCGATGGATTTTTGGGCTGAAATCCAGCAAATCAAACACAGCTCGAATGCCGCAACGTTCGCTAGGCGGACGTTGCCAACTACTCCCGCACTTCCTCCGGGCTGACGCCCCAAAGGCCACGCTTTTCGACCCAGCCTTTGCTGCCATTCGCATTCACACGGCACCAGTCAAGTCCGCACGAGCCAAGGCGGGCGACCACACCGGCTTCGGCGTAGGCATTCACCGGGCTTTGAATGTCGGGTTTGACTCGGAGCGGCGTCAGGTCAGTCTCGACGATGACGTGCCGGACACCTGATAGAAGCGAGTAATGTACCCAACCGCCTTGTCCATCACGATCGCGGACCCGGCGCCAGTGGCCGTATTCGGCGGTAATTTCCAGCGGCATGTTGCGGCGGGTGAACACCCAGTCGATCCGGTGGCTTAGCGACGGGCCGCGACGAACGTTGCCCTCCTCAGCCTTCAGTGAGACGAACCGCGGCATCGGAAGGTTGGTCACCGGGCCACGGTCGGCCGCTGCTGCAAATGAAACGGCGATACACGCAGCCAGTGCTGCGCTAATCAGATACCGCCCGAATTGCATCCCGCTCGATCCTCCGATAGGCCCGCGCTTTTGATCAGCGTCTCTTGTGCCTGCGACTGTTCCTTGCCACTTTGCCAAGAAGAACGGCTGACGAAAAGATCGAGAGAGATGAAATGTCCGACCAGCGTCTAAGTGTTGTTGTGACGCGACGCCTGCCACACGCGGTCGAGACGCGATTGTCTGAATTATTCGATGTCACATTAAACGAAGACGACGTTCCAATGACGCAGGATCAATTGGTCGCCGCCATGCGCACGGCCGATATTCTGGTGCCTACCATAACTGATCGAATCGACGCGCCACTTCTGGCCCAGGCCGGCGAACGGTTGAAATTGATTGCGAATTTCGGCGCGGGCGTGGACCACATTGACGTCTCCACCGCGAGGCAACGAGGCATTCTGGTAGCGAACACCCCAGGCGTTGTGACCGAAGATACAGCGGACATGGCGATGGCGCTGATCCGCGCCGTGACACGCCGCATCCCCGAGGGTCTGGCCATCATGCAAAAAGGGGATTGGGAGGGTTGGTCGCCAACGGCCCGGCTCGGTGTCCGCCTCGGCGGCAAACGGCTTGGCATCCTTGGTATGGGGCGGATCGGGCAGGCGGTCGCTCGCCGCGCCACAGTCTTTGGCTGCCAAGTGCATTACCACAACAGGCGTCGCCTCAGACCCGAGACGGAAGAGGAGTTGGGCGCGACCTATTGGGAGAGCCTCGATCAGATGATCAGCCGCGTCGACGTGTTGTCGATCAACTGTCCGCACACGCCGTCAACTTTTCATTTGATGAATGCCCGTCGCCTCAAGCTGATGAAGCCATCCGCTGTTATCGTCAATACATCCCGCGGTGAGGTGATCGACGAAAATGCGCTGACACGGATGCTCCGCGCCGGCGAAATTGCCGGAGCAGGTCTTGATGTGTTCGAGCATGGCCATGAGGTGAACCCCCGTTTGCGCGAATTGCCGAATGTCGTTCTGCTGCCGCATATGGCTTCGGCGACAGTAGAGGGCCGAGTGGAAATGGGTGAGAAGGTGATCATCAATATCAAGACATTCGATGATGGGCATCGCCCGCCCGATCTCGTTGTCCCATCGATGTTGTGATGCGCCTACTTTTGAGTCTGTTACTTGTACTTGCGGCTTGCTCGCGCCCCTTGACCGAAGTCGAGATCCAGTTCGCGACGGATCTATTTGGCGACACGCTGAACGTCGAGAAGGTGCGGGTGGCGCACGGACTGGGTTTGACTCCGCCACCGAGGTTAGTGCCCAGCAGCGTCAGAAAGTTACGAGGGACCGAACACGCCTGCGTTCGAGTGCCGCAACCAGGCGGCGCGCAGCCTGCTCAAGCATTTGCCTTGAGAAACGGTGTTTTCTTCAGTAGCGCTTTGTACTCAAGCGACATGGCGCTGACCTGGCCGCGGGGCTTGAGGTTTCCCCAGGCGTTGATATTCGCGCACGAACTGACGCATGTCTGGCAATGGCAAAACCGGGCCATGACGGGGTATTCGCCCTGGCGGGCGATCCGGGAAAGCTTGCGACTTTCGGATCCCTACTTCTCGGCAAATGGTGAGGCGCCTGTGTTCTTTCAGTTCGGGTTCGAGCAGCAAGCTGCGATCGTTGAGGATTTCGTCTGTTTTACGATCGCCAATCCGAGCCATCCGCGTCGGACGGAGCTGCGTGCTCTATTAGCTCCGATCCTGCCGGTTGCGGCGTTTGAGGCGGCAATTCAGCGCTAAATCGGTTTGCCGGGCATTTTCAAAACCACTGTCCTGGCTCCATCAATCCAAGCTCGAGCAACTGCTGAGAGTGCCATTCAAACTCAGTCGAATTGTGCCAGCGAAACGTGTCGATATCGAAGCGACTTGCTGGATTTGTTCGCAACGCCTTGGCAGTGCGGAACGACACAATCGCCGCAGTGACATTGTTATGCCATGGACAGGCATAGGTGTTAAATTCCTCGTCGGTCCATGTGTGGTCCTCTCGCAAGCGAACGCCTTTTTGCGTGTGCACAATTGCGATCCGGTCGATGCGTCGCCGTGCATCGGCGATATGTTCCTCAAATCGCCAGCGCAGCCCGCCATAAAAATCCAGTTGGCGGTCTCTAATTTGGCCGTTGTCACCATTACGCGCCAGCGCGTAGTAGCCGGAGCGATCAAGATGTGCATCTTCCAGCGACACGGCGTCTTTTGCAGACTTTAAGTCGCCGGCGTAGAGGTCGATGACATATGTAAGCATTGCGGACCGCCGTTCTTCGCCGTGAAACGCGAGCATCTCGCCGACGGTTCGGCTCTCGGTATAGGGGTAGAAAAGGTATTCCGCGTTGTAGCAGTAATATAGCCAGGTTCTTTCAGGCAGCGCGGCCGCGATAGCATTTACGACAACTTCGGTCGCGTCGGTCGCGCGTGTCGGATGGTCGATACGAATGACCAATTTAGCAATGTCTGCGCTAAGCGTAACTTCGGGTGGCGCAACAAGGATTGTGGTGCGAAAGCCTGCGAATCCGTGATGGCGGATCGTCGTGTCAATCTCGACATCATCCTCGGCGATAATAACCGCAACAGGCCCCCTTGCATGGCGAATAAGTGGGTCTGCCACCGCCTTGTCGATTGTCGTAAATCGCACGACTTGTTCTTTCCCTTGCTCGACTGTCGGCGACGATCGCACGAGGGCGAAAGGCTTGGCAAGATGTCCGTCGCCGTGTAGGACGCGCTGGTCAAAAACGGGTGCCCGCAATGTCCGCGCCAAAAAAACTATTCATCAAAACCTATGGCTGTCAGATGAACGTCTATGACAGCGAACGGATGGCGGAGACATTGGTCGCAGAGGGGTATGAGCAGACGGATCGCGCGGATAATGCCGACATGATCCTGCTGAATACGTGTCATATCCGCGAGAAGGCGGCGGAAAAGGTCTATTCGGAACTCGGCCGTTTTCGCCCCCTGAAGGAGGCGAAGCCGGAGCTGAAAATTGGCGTGGCCGGATGTGTTGCGCAGGCCGAAGGCGCCGAGATCATCGCCCGCCAGCCAATGGTGGATCTGGTCGTCGGACCGCAGAGTTATCACCGATTGCCGGAACTCGAAGCCAGAGCACGGGCCGGTGAACCGGCGCTCGACACAGATTTCCCCGAGGAAGACAAGTTCAAGCACCTGGCGTCTCGGCCAAAGGCCGCGCGCGGCCCGACTGCGTTTTTGACTGTTCAAGAGGGCTGCGACAAGTTCTGCGCGTTTTGTGTAGTGCCATATACAAGAGGCGCCGAGGTCAGTCGGCCAGCGGATCGTTTGTCTGATGAGGCGCGCGATCTGGTCGAAAGGGGCGTGCGCGAGATCACATTGCTCGGACAGAATGTGAACGCGTACCACGGACATGCGGATGGGCTGGCCGGATTGATCCGCAATCTGGCGGAAATCGACGGTCTGGAGCGCATTCGATACACCACTTCCCATCCCAACGACATGGACGACGGATTGATCGCGGCGCATGGGGAAGTATCGAAACTGATGCCCTATCTGCACTTGCCGGTGCAGTCCGGATCAGATCGGGTTCTGAAAGCGATGAACCGCAAACATACGGCAGAGAAATACATTCGGCTCATTGAGCGTATTCGCGATGCGCGGCCGGATTTACTTTTGTCGGGCGACTTCATCGTGGGCTTCCCTGGCGAGACCGACGAGGATTTCCAAGCAACACACGATCTGGTCGAGACGGTCGGGTACGGTCAGGCCTATAGTTTCAAGTATTCGCCGCGCCCAGGGACCCCCGCCGCGGAGAAAGCAGCCGTCGATCCGATTGTCGCGGACGAACGATTGCAGAGGTTGCAGAGGCTGCTGACGCAGCAGCAACGTGCAGCTCAAGAAAATATGGTCGGACGAGATGTCGACGTATTGTTCGAAAAAGCGGGGCGAATCTCTGGGCAAATTGTTGGAAAGTCTGAGCATTTTCACGCGGTACACGTGACATCGAACAAAGTCTCAAATGGTGATATCGCCCGTGTTCGCATCGATTTGTCGAACAGTAACTCGCTGGCTGGCACAGTTGTTTCCAATAACCGATAGTCCGGTGACAATCTAACCCTGCAATTGTCAAAATTTTGCTTTTTTCCAATGACTTTCTGGACTTGCCACGTGATTCACGCGGTGAAGGAGAATAGTAATGCGTATATTTGATAGATTTCATTCCGCCTTAGGCTCGTTCTCTCAAGACGAAGCGGGCAATGTGACAATTGATTGGGTGCTTATCACAGCCGGCGTTGTTTCAATGTCAGTTGCGGTTATGATCTCGATTAGTGACGGAACGCAGGAGTTTTCGGAAAAAATGGATACCGAACTCAGCAACCGGCCAGTGACCACCACCTATTGATCCGAATTAATTTAAGACGCGCCCCGCAAAATATTGCGAGGCGCCAGTCGGATATTCCGGCTCAAATAAACACTTAACAAGCTCAAATAAGCACTTAACAAGGACGTGCGCGCCGAGGCGTCACACAACATCCGAAAGTGTTTCGAGAATCCTCGTCCAGCCACCTTGGTGATTGTCGCGGATTTCCTCCGAAGGGAAACGAACGTGTCGCAACGTGACCTCGGTTCCGTTCTGCGCATCAGCAAAATCCACCGTAACGGTGCTGTCTTCCAAGGTTGAGAAGGGAGATTCCCATGTGAACGCCAGACGATTTGGCCGGTCGATCGTTTTATACGTGCCCTCATGCGGCATTTCCTGGTCACCTGCGAGCATAACAATCTTGAAACGCCCGCCTTCACGCGCGTCCGATTTCGCCTCGGGCACGCTCATGTTAGGCGCGGGCATCATAAACTTCGCAAGCATGTCGGGATTGAGCCAAGCATCGAATACCTTGTCGCGGGGTGCCGCAATTGTGCGCGAAGTTTCCATGCTGAGTTCAGTGGCGGTATCAGTCATTGTATTCATCCTTTGATACTATGGTTTCCAGTGCTTCGAGGCGCATTGACCAAATTGACCGCAATTCTTTGAACCATTGGTCGATCAATGCGATACGGTTCGGCCTTAATTCGATTAGGTGCTCACGCCATTCGGTCCTGCGGCTGACGAGACCTGCTCTTTCCAGCGATTTTATGTGTTTCGATACAGAATTCAGGCTGACAACATAGTGCCTTGCCAGATCCGTGACCCGCATTGGCCCGTTCTGTGCAAGCAGCGTCAGAATGGACCGTCGGATCGGATCAGCTGCAGCCTTAAGGACCCCAGTCAATGCCATATCATCTCGTTCAACCATGTGGGTGAATTATAGCATCGTAACCCGTCAGTCAACCTTTTGTATGAATGACGGCTGTATTTGGGCGGTAGTGCCGCGGCTCAACACCAGCATGTGGAGATTGGAAATAATTGAGAATGAATGGATTATATGAATTTGTAACGGTTCCATGATTTCTTGTCAGATGTCCTTGCAAGCGGCCCGCTGTCTTGGCAGCATCGTGCTCAACGAGGCGAGTGATTATCGGAGTTCTGCTATTTGGCCATTCCAGCATTGACCCAGCCAAATCCGCCTGAAGATGCGCTTGAAACGCGCGTCGAATTTCCCGAAAACCGTCTGCTGATCGACCTATTTGGCGAGTTTAATCGCAATCTCGCACAGATCGAGGCGTCACTGGGTGTCCAGATACTGCATCAGGGCAATCAGGTGGCGATATTCGGCGAGCCGGAAGTGCGGGCCCGTGCGGTGGAAATCTTGAACGCACTGTATCAGCGCGTGGAGGCCGGGCGTGAACTGACACCCGGCGACATCGAGGCGCAGATCCGCATGGGCGGTATGGACCCGGAAGATGAGAGCGAGACCCCGGCCGATCAGATGGAACTGTTTCAGGGCGGGCGGGTCGAGATCAAAACCCGGAAAAAACTGGTCGAGCCGCGGACCGAGGCGCAGAAAGCTTATGTGCGGGCGCTTTATTCAAATGAGATGGCATTCGGGATTGGCCCCGCTGGAACAGGCAAGACGTATCTCGCCGTGGCAGTGGGTGTGAACATGTTTTTTGGTGGCCACGTCGATCGCATAATTCTGAGCCGGCCAGCGGTTGAAGCCGGCGAGCGGCTTGGTTTTCTTCCCGGCGATATGAAGGACAAAGTCGACCCGTATATGCAGCCGCTATACGACGCATTGAACGATTTCATGCCGGGCAAGCAACTTGCAAAACTGATCGACGAAAAGCGTATTGAGATCGCGCCGTTGGCGTTTATGCGCGGCCGAACATTGTCGAACGCATTTGTCGTGCTTGATGAAGCGCAGAATGCGACCACGATGCAGATGAAGATGTTTCTGACGCGGCTTGGCGAAGGCAGCCGAATGGTGGTTACCGGAGACAGAACGCAGGCCGACCTTCCGCGTGGCGTGGCGTCCGGGCTGACGGATGCCGAAACGCTTCTAAAAAAGATCAAGGATATTTCGTTCAATTATTTCACCGCCAAAGATGTAGTAAGGCATTCGCTGGTGGCAAAGATTATTGACGCCTACGACGCCGTAGACCGAAAGTAGAAAAATCCCGAGAAATTCGCGCGCTACCCGGACCCGATTAACACGCCCGCAGCCAGAACCAGCGCACCGCCGAGCACGACTTGCAGCGTGGCACGGAAGAAGGGTGTCTCCATAAACCGGTTTTGGATCCAGACGATGGCCCAAAGTTCCAAGAACACGACAATGATTGCGATTGTCGTTGCGGTCCAGAAATCCGAGATCAAATAGGGCAGCGCATGGCCCAGCCCGCCGATCGTCGTCATGACGCCAGAGGCGATACCGCGCTTTGTGGGCGAACCGCGACCTGATATCGTCCCGTCGTCCGACGCCGCCTCGGTAAAGCCCATTGAAATGCCGGCGCCGACGGAGGCAGCCAGACCGATTAAGAATGTGTTCCAGGTATCGCCAGTTGCAAAGGCAGCAGCAAATATCGGCGCGAGTGTTGAAACCGAGCCGTCCATCAGCCCGGCAAGCCCCGGCTGGACCCACGTCAGCACGAACTGGCGGTGGGCCGTTCGGGCTTCCTGATCGATCGTTGCGCTGTCCAGATGCTGTTCCGCGAGAGCGTCGGCTTTTTCAGAGTGGCTCGCCTCTGCAGCAGCCAGATCGCCCAGGAGTTTTCGGGTGTCCGCGTCGGAAGTTCGCATAGCGGCCTGTTCGTAAAACCGTTGCGCATCCCGCTCCATCATTTCGGCTTCGTCGCGCATACGCTCGAGCCCGAGGTTTTCCACGAGCCAAACCGGCCGACGGGCGTAGAACCCAGCGACATGTTCGCGCCGGATCAGGGGGATGACGTCGCTGAAACGTTTCTTGTGCAGCTCAATCAGCATCTGACGATGCACGTCTTCTTCGGCGGCCATGCCATCGAAGACGGCGGCGGTGCCGGGATATTCCTTGCGCAGGCGTTCCGCATAAATTCGATAAATCCGGGCATCGTCTTCTTCGGATGAAATGGCGAGGGCCAGAATTTCCTGCTCAGACAACTCCGCAAAGCGGCGGCGGGTGGACACTCCGGGGATCATGGCGAACCTTTCTTAGAATTATTCTAAATTTAACTCTTGAGCCGGGCGGGGCAATAAAAAAATCTGAAATCTATGATCAGCAATCTGAATCAATGTGCTGGATCTCAGTAACTTGGCCAAGGCCAAAAGAAGACTGTTTGAGAAACCGGAATGTTCGATGGCAACCAATAATTACCGACAACGATCTTGCCACGTGGGTTGAAAAAACTGAACTGATCAGTTTATATATCTAGTATCAGATAAGAGGCCTCACATGAACGCACCGGCTCAGGTCATCAAACACGGTCGCAAATGGGACCAGGTTCTGCATGGTGCCCGAAAAGTCTTTATGCGTGATGGGTTCGAAGGCGGAAGCGTCGACGACATCGTTCGGGAGGCCGGTGTCTCGAAAGCGACGCTTTACAGCTATTTTCCGGATAAACGATTGCTATTTCTCGAGGTTGCCAAGGCAGAATGCAAAGCGCAGTCGGACGAAGCGATCGCGCAGATCGAGGCCACCGGCGACATCCGACAAGCACTAACACAGGCGGCAGGCCGAATGGTGCGATTTTTCATGTCGGACGTCGGCATGCAAGTGTACCGCATCGTTGTCGGCGAGAGCCAGCGGTTCCCGGAGATTGGGCAGGACTTCTACAATTCCGGCCCAGCGATGGTGCGCCAGATGCTTGCTCAATTTCTAACCAAGGCCGTCGAGGATGGCAGGCTTCGGATCGATGACATCGATCTGGCCGCCGATCAGTTTCCGGAATTGTGCAAGGCCGGGCTGCACATTCAAATGGTTTTGGGTCTGCGCAAAAGCGTAACCGACGAGGAAATTGATCGAGTGATTGATGGCGCGGTGGATATGTTTCTCTGCAGATACGGGGCTGAAGTTTAGTTTTTGAGACGGACTTCGAGCTGGGTTCCCTTCTTCTTAATCTCGAATGAACCCAATCCTTCTACAAGATCGCTGAGCTTTTTCTTGCCGTAAGTTCGCGGGTCGAAATCGGGATTATCCAGCAGCACGAAGTGGCCGATCTGAGAAAGCGGATACCAATCGCCATCGGGATCTATTTTTTCCATCGCACTGCAAATTAGCGGTATCGCCTCATCCGGATTGTCGCCTTTTTTTGCGCCGGCGATTTCGGCTTGCTCGGTTGTCTTTGATACAGTGCGCTCGCTTGGTGCCTCGATTGTTTCATCGACCAGCAGGTTTTCGAGGTAGATGAACCGCTGGCAGGCATTCACAAACGATTTGTGAGACTTTTTTTCGCCCATCCCAATGACATCCAGCCCGTGCTCGCGGATACGCGACGCAAGGCGGGTGAAATCGCTGTCCGAAGAAACGATTACAAATCCGTCAAGCCGACCGGCGTGCAAAATATCCATGGCATCTATGACCATGCCGATGTCGCTGGCGTTTTTGCCGGTTGTATTGGTTGTCTCCTGATGGGCCACCAGCCCGTGGGAGCGAACCTCGCCTTTCCAGTTTTGAAGGGCTGATGACGTCCAGTCGCCATAGACTTTTCGCAACGCGGGTTCGGCAAATGACGTCACTTCTTTCAAAATTGCCTCCGCAAACCTGGCGGACACGTTGTCAGCGTCAATCAGGACTGCATAAAGCGGGCGGTCGCGATCGGGCACTGGTCAGGTTATCTCGTCTGCAGATTTGATCACTTTTCCCAGCAAGCCATAGTCGATGGCCTCTTTCGTATCGAGCCAGAAATCGCGCTCGGTGTCTATTGCGATCTTTGCGGGTTTCTGGCCCGTGGCGTCGGCGAAAAGCTTGTGAAATCTCTCGCGCATTTTTTCGATCTGTTCGGCCTGAATTGTCATGTCTGTCACCGGTCCGCCAATCCCGCCTGATGGCTGATGCAGCAGAAAACGTGTGTTGGGCAGGCAATAGCGGTTTTTCCGCGCCGCACCGACAAAAATCAACGCACCGGCCGATGCAACCCAGCCGGAGCCGATCGTGCGCACCGTTGGGCGAATGAACTTGATCATGTCGTGAACCATATCGCCCGATTCCACATGGCCGCCGGGTGATGAAATATAAAGATTGATCGGATCGTCGCTGTCTTCGGCAAGTGCCAGCAATTGTTTGACAGTCCGTTCCGCCAATTTGTGATTGATCTCGCCTGTGATGATCACATTTCGCGACTTGAAAAACAGCTGCTCGGCCTTTGAGCCCATCTTTTTTTCGGCGTCTTCCTTGTTGTTTTCGTCGGCCATTCCAGGGGCTCCGGTCATTGTGCGATTTCGGGGAATGTCGGTGCTGCGGCGGCGAATGGCAAGATGGCCGCGAGCGAAACTCAGAGAAATTTGTGAAAGATCAGTGCGTCGACAAAAGCGCCATCTGGCATTCGGAAGGCTCGAGGTTGTCGGCCGATCTGGTTGAAGCCGTGGCGCCTCCAAAGAGCGGCTGCACGTTTGTTGGATTCAAGCACAAAATTGAACTGCATCGCGGCGAAGCCAAGGCGCTTTGCTTCGGTCAGCGAATGGGCGAGCATCGCGCCTGCAACGCCTTTTCCTTCGGCGCCTCGAGCGGTGATGAATCCGCAGTTACAGATATGCGCACCACCGCCCTTTTGATTGTCACGGATGTAAAATGTGCCCCTGATTGAGTCGTCCTCGGCCACATAGGCGTGTTCGCCAAGCCAATAGGCCAGCGCAGCATCTTCAGATATATTTGGGTCGATTGCGTAGGTGTCGCCGGCGCGAAAGACCGGCTCGAGCATTGACCAGATCGCCGAACAATCTTCCCGTGCCACTTGTCGAACTTGGATCATCTCAGGAACAGGAGATCGCCTTGCCGGTCGCAGTGGAGGCAACAACTGGCAATCATGTAACAAGCGCTTCTAGAATTTGCGACACCACCACATCGCGTCGGACAATGCCGACAGGTTTTGAGAATTCATCAACTACGACGATTGATCGTACGCGGTCGGAATTCATGGACTGAATCGCGTCGACGTTTGATTGCCCTTCGCGCAGGTGCTTTGTTGTCAACGGTACGATGCGCCGAATCTCGGTAGGATTGTAGGTATTAAGGTGTTTCACATAGCGATGCAGATGATTGTCGGCATCTTCCAGTTGCGCGACCGAAAGAGCGTCGCTAGAGGCTTGAAATCGCCCCTCTCCGTCCAAGTATATTATGGTGAGTTCGGGATCCACTTCCAGAAAGGCGCGAAGGTAGGCGGCGAGGTCGAATTCGTTGTATCCTCGATTTCGGCCCTGCAATTGATTAACTGGATCGGCCGCGAAATCATCTCCCAAATCTACACGCAGCGTAATTGCAATTGGTGATTTGGGATCTAGCGCATCCAATTGCGGTTTCAGCTCCCCGATTTCCGCCTTTGTTACGAACTGAAGTGGTAGGATCTCGTTGCTAAGAATCACTGGCTGCCGCGCGATTTCTTGAAACTTCGCGCCCCACCCGCCAGGTCCAGATATCTCAGACACCGCGCCAGAGCCCACGGCGTAAATCAGCAGCGGGAAAAACAAAAGAGAGATGAATACTGCGGGCTTGTCGCTCAAAATCGGCATCTGACGCAACAGAAGGATTGCTCCCAGGAACCCCGCAAAGGCCAGAAGGGCCGCGATGGCTACTTTGTTGGAGCCGCTCTTCATCAATAAACCACCACGCTTCGGATAGATTTGCCGGCGTGCATCAAGTCGAAACCTTCGTTGATGTTGTCGAGCGTCAACGTGTGGGTGATCATCGGGTCGATCTCGATTTTGCCGTCCATATACCAGTCGACGATCTTTGGAACGTCGGTTCGGCCACGGGCGCCACCAAAGGCTGTGCCGCGCCAGCTGCGCCCGGTCACCAGCTGGAATGGACGGGTGGCAATTTCTGCCCCGGCGGGGGCGACGCCAATGATAATACTTTCCCCCCAGCCCTTATGCGCGGATTCCAATGCGGCGCGCATGACGTTGACGTTGCCGGTAGCGTCAAACGTGTAATCCGCGCCACCTTTGGTCAGATCGACGATATAGGCGACGAGATCGCCGTCGACCTCTTCGGGATTGACGAAGTCAGTCATCCCGAACTTTTCGGCCATCGGTTTCTTGTCGGCATTGATATCGACGCCGACGATTTGATCTGCGCCGGCGAGCCGAAGGCCCTGGATCACATTCAGGCCAATGCCACCGAGGCCAAAGACGACACCGCGCGAGCCTTGTTCCACCTTTGCGGTGTTGATGACCGCACCGATCCCGGTCGTCACGCCACAGCCGATATAGCAAATCTTGTCGAAGGGCGCGTCCTCGCGAACTTTGGCGAGGGCGATTTCTGGCAGAACCGTATGGTTCGAAAACGTTGAACAGCCCATGTAATGCAGAAGCGGGTCGCCATCCAGCGTTGTGAAGCGTGAAGTGCCGTCGGGCATGAGGCCCTGCCCTTGCGTGGTTCGGATTGCCTGACAAAGGTTGGTCTTGGGATGCAGACAATATTCGCATTCACGACATTCGGGGGTGTAGAGCGGGATCACGTGATCGCCCGGTTTGACGCTGGTGACACCTTCGCCAACTTCCATAACCACGCCCGCGCCTTCGTGGCCGAGAATGGCCGGGAAAAGCCCCTCGGGATCGGCACCGGAAAGAGTGAATTCATCGGTGTGGCAAATCCCGGTCGCTTTAATTTCGACCAGAACCTCACCAGCGCGTGGACCATCCAGATTTACATCGATTATCTCAAGCGGTTGGCCCGCAGCGGTCGCTACCGCAGCACGAGTGCGCATGTCTTTAGTCCTCCCCTTAAATTTGTTGGCTTGACCCTGCTTCACGAAAGAAGCGAAATCAACGGGAAACGTTAGACAATTTGTATGGGCATTGGATGATACTTCGACTGACCGCGGTTTTCGTATTTTTGGCCGCCTGTTCTTCGACCGTAGAGGTCGTCGCCGATCCGGGGGTCGCCGATGAACCCGTCGTCGACGGTGAGCCTGTGGAGGAGGAACCGGTTGTCATGGAACAGTGCGATGCAGAGGACTATCGGCCCTTGATCGGCACGGTCGTCGCCGGGGCGACTTTGTCCGATGGTCCGATGCTGCGCGTTTATGCTGAAGGCGACATCATCACGCAGGAATACCTGCCGCGCCGGACCAACATAGTTCACGATGCCAGGCAGATTATTCGGAACGTTTATTGCGGCTGACCCGGATGGTTATTCGCGAAACTTCTTATGACAAGCGCTGCAGGCCGCCCCGATTTCGCGCACTGATCGGCCGAGGGCGTCGAATGTCGTGACGTCCGCCTTTGCTAGCACGTCAGTAAGCCCACCGGTCGCGGCGGTGAACACGACCCAATTGGTCCAGATTTCGGGTTTGGCTTCGGATTTTGGATCGTCCGCCCGGGGTTCGAATAGCGCCGTGATACGTTTTGTTTCGGATTTTATCTCTTGGATGGCCGCTTGAGCTTTTGATGCATCGAATGGCGCCGCGCCCTTTGCCATCTGGCCAAGAATTTTGGTCTGCGTGCCTAAGGCCGCCATTCCGTCCATTCGCGCTTTGACTTGGGGGTTTTTCACGCCGGAATGCGCCAACACGGCGGTGGCTGTCAAAAGCGTTACGAATAAGATTGGTGTGATGCGGTGCACGTTGTGGCCTTTTGGTTCTTTGAAGGATTAGGCGAATGTATTCTTCGGATCCAGAGGGACTCGACTCACATTTTTGTGGGCGTTAGATATATAGAACAAAATGTGAACACGAACGCTGTCGCGCCCATGAAACATCGTCGTATCCTGTCGCTTTGGTTCCCGCGGCTTGCCGCTGAGCGGTGTCTGCGGCTGGAGCGGGGCCTGCCACCCCGCGCCTTTGCTGTCGTAGGCGATGTGCGCAATGCGCAGGTGTTGGTGTCGCTTTCCTTTGAAGCCGAGGAAGCCGGTCTCACGCGGGGCCAGCCGCTGAGGGATGCCCGCGCGATGTGCCCCGAGCTCGACACGCGGCTGGAGAACCACCAACTGGATGCGGCGTTTCTGACGGTGCTTCGGCGTTGGGCCGGGAAGTTCAGCCCTTGGGTCTCGGAAGAGCCGCCCGAGGCGCTGGTGATCGACCTCACCGGATGCACGCATCTTTTTGGCGGCGAGGAGGCGCTTCTTGGCGAGGTCGAGGCGGATTGTGCCAATCTGGGGCTGACCGTACGCGCCGGGGTCGCCGACACCGTGGGCGCGGCCTGGGCCCTGGCGCGGTTCGCCGGGCAGGGGGCGCAGATAGGGGCGCGGTCTGGCGACGATATCAATCAAGAAGCCTATGCCACCCGCACACGTGCGGCGCGACGCCGGCATTGGGAACGGGGCGGGCCCGCGCCCGCTGGCGCGACGCCAATCAACCGCGCAGCACGGATCGCCGCGTCGGGTCAGATGCGGACGGTTCTGGCACCGCTGCCGGTCGCAGCACTCAGGTTGGACAGCGATACAGTCGCAACACTGGCGCGGTTGGGGCTGCGGCAAATCGGCGATCTGGCTGGCCAGCCGCGCGCCGCGCTTGCCCGCCGTTTCGGGCGGCATCTGGTGCAGCGGTTGGATCAGGCGCTTGGGATCGAACCCGAGCCGGTCAGCCCCGCCCGGCCGCCCGCGCATTTTGCGGTACGATTGACGCTGCCCGAACCCATCGGGCTGGAAAGCGACATCGTTGCGGCACTTGACCGGCTGTTGCCGGCGCTTTCGGAAAAACTGACCAAGGCCAGCCGGGGCGTGCGCCGGGTGCGGATGGAATGCCACCGAAGCGATCACACGATGCAGGCAGTCGAGGTGGGCCTGGCGCGCCCCTCGGCGGCACCGGACCGGATCCGGCCACTTCTGATGATGAAAACGGGCGACATCGACGCGGGCTTCGGGATCGACCGTGTTCGGTTGATCGCGGTGGTGACCGAACCGACCTATGCGCACCAACACCGCGGCCATGCGGAAGCCGCAGCTGACGGTGCTGCTCGGCTGACCGGCAACGTCGCGATGGACGATCTGATCGGCCGGATCGGCGCGCGGATCGGGCTTGAGACGATCACCCGACTGCACCCGGCCGAGAGCCATATCCCGGAAAAGACCTCGACCGTCGTTGCCGCCGCCTGGGCGGAGCCGGCAAAGGCCTGGCCGCGACCGCGCGGGCCTCGTCCGGTCGAGCTCTGGCGCCCCGAGATCGTATCTGCTGATGAAACCCCGCATCTGCCTGTGTGTTTTCGCTGGCGCGGTCGCGATTTTGAAACCCGGGCCGGCATTGGCCCCGAGCGCATCTCGCCGGAATGGTGGCTCGACGAGCCGGACTGGCGTACCGGAGTGCGGGACTACTGGCGGGTGACGACACGCTCGGGCGAGCGGCTCTGGCTTTACTTTGCGCACGGGCGAACCATGTCGTCGGGTTGGTTCTGTCACGGCAGTTTCTGTTGAGCGCGCATTCAGACCCGACAAGAAACGGCCCACCTTGGCATGACCTCACAAATGCGTGAAGTCGCGTGAATGCAAAAGGGGATATTGTAACTCTGTTTCAAGGAGTTGGCATCCAAGCACAGTGTTGTGAGGGTAATTGCCAGATCGCGCCGAGGAACGCATCTTAAGCGCAGTCGGGCAAATGGAGATATTTATGGCGGGACGGTACAAGAGCGATCTGACGTGGTCGGACGTAACCCCTAAAGCGGCGTGGCTAAATCGTCGCCAGATCATGGCAGGGGCGGGCGCACTGTCTGCCGGAACAATCGCGGGCCCCGCTATGGCGAGCCTGGGCGCAAAGAAGACAGACTATGGTCAAGACCTTGAGCTCAATAGCCTGGAGCACATTACGACCTACAACAACTTTTATGAGTTCGGCACCGGCAAAGAGGATCCAAAGAAGAACGCGCATAGGCTGACGACCGATCCCTGGTCGATCAAAGTGGATGGGCTGGTCGACAATCCGGGTGACTACAGTTTCGACGACATCGTAAGCGGCGTGACTTTGGAAGAGCGGATTTATCGACTTCGCTGCGTTGAGCGTTGGTCAATGGTCGTGCCTTGGGTTGGATTTGAACTTGCCGATTTTCTGACCCGCGTTGGCGTGCAGCCTGAGGCAAATTACGTCGCCTTCGAAACCGCCACAAGAATCGAGGAAATGCCAGGCATTCGGTATCCGGTGATCGATTGGCCCTACAAGGAAGGTCTGCGGCTGGACGAGGCGATGCATCCGCTGACGATCCTGGCAACAGGCATTTACGACGAGCCGATGCCGAAGCAGAACGGCGCGCCGATCCGCTTGGTCGTGCCGTGGAAATACGGCTACAAGTCGATCAAGTCGATTGTTCGGATCTCGCTCGTCGAAGATCAGCCGCCAACGGCTTGGAACACGTACAGCACAAGAGAATACGGGTTCTATTCGAACGTGAATCCAAACCGCGACCATCCGCGCTGGAGTCAGCAATACGAGCGTCGGGTCGGCGGCGGCTTGTTTGCCAAACAGATGCCCACCCAGATGTTCAACGGGTACGAAGAAGAGGTCGCCTCGCTCTACGAAGGCATGGACCTTATAGAGTTTCACTGAGGCATGGATGCAGTATCCGGAATGATTTTGACGTCTGAATTGACGTGCCCTGAATGCGGTGCGGTGACGGAAGGCGTGATGCCGACGAATGCCTGTCAGTATTTCTTTGACTGCCCGACGTGCCAAAGCGTTCTGCGGCCCAAAGCCGGGGATTGCTGTGTCTGGTGTTCGTATGGAACGGTTCCGTGTCCGCCGGTTCAAAACGGAAGTGATTGCGGCAAATGAAGCCTGCGCAGAGAGTGAACCTCGCGCTTTCAAAAGTGCCGACATGGCCGATCTATGTTCTGGGTGCCCTGCCGCCGCTTTGGTTTCTGTATCTCGGTTTGACGGGCGGGCTGGGCGCGGAGCCTATCAAAGCGCTCGAACACAGGCTTGGCGAACTGGCCCTGCAAGCGCTTATCGGTGTGCTTGCTGTAACCCCGCTTCGCAACTGGACCGGCGTTAATCTGGTGAAGTTCCGGCGCGCTTTTGGTCTGGTGACGTTTTATTATGTTGCCTGCCACTTGCTGGTCTGGCTCGTCTTGGATGTTCAAATCCTGAGCCAGATCTGGGCAGATATTGTCAAGCGCCCCTACATCACCATCGGCATGCTTGCATTCACCCTTATGATCCCGCTTGCCGTCACGTCGAACAATTGGTCGATCCGGAAATTGGGTCCGAAAGGCTGGCGTCGTCTGCATCAGCTGACCTATGCCACGGCGACGCTGGGAGCCATTCATTTCGTGATGCTCGCCAAGGGGTTTCAGATTGAGCCGTTGGTTTATCTTGGAATTGTGATTTCGCTTTTGGCTATGCGATTGCGGCTGCCGCGGCGCGCCACGGCCTGACGAATTCACTTCCACCGGCGGGCGGCACTGTTAGTGTTCGCAAAATGAATAAAGTCGATGTTCGCGCCGCAACAATTTTGATCATGTCGTTGTTTTGCTTGCAGCCGATGGTCATCGGCAGCTGGCTGGCGTTGATCCCGCATGTCAAGGAGTCAATCGGACTATCAAAAGCTGAACTGGCAATCGCCCTGCTTGGGATGCCGTCGGCCCTATTAATCGCTTTGCAGATCGCGGGGCGGACAGTGGCACGCGTTGGAGTTCGGCGGCTTTTTCTCTACGCATTTCCGTTGCAGGCAGTCGCTTCGTTGTTTCCGATATGGGCGCCAAGCCAGATGTGGTTGTTTTTTGGACTGGCTGTTTTTGGGGCTTCGGTGGCATTCATGGAAGTTGCCCTGAATGTCTATGCGGGTCGAACGGAAAAATTCGCGGGTCGTCTGATCATGAACCGTTGCCACGGATTTTGGGCGCTAGGCCTAATGATCGGATCAGCCTTGGCAACCGGCTTGGCGCCGTTGATGATGCCGCTCGGTGCCATGCTACTGATTGCAATTGCCACAGCTTTGGCTGGCACCGTTCTGGCCCTTCGATTGCCAAAGTTCGGAGAGATCGCGGTCGGAGACACACCGCCGCGCCGCCGATTGAGTGACCTGCCTTTGGCCTTGTTGGCGATCGGATTGTTCATGCTGACTGTAACGCTTGCCGAAGGAGCGATGGCTGACTGGTCGGCGGTCTATCTTTCTGAGCGAATGTCGTCGGGGCTTTCCGACGCGGGATTTGCTGTCACGATATTCTCCGGGTTCATGGCGGTCGCACGGTTCTCTGGTGACATTTTGAAACACCAATTTGGCGCCGTTGCTTTGGCGCGCGGATCCGTTTCGGTTGCGATAGCTGGCCTTGTGCTCCTGATCCTGCCGTTACCGATTCCTGTGGCCTACGTAGGATTTGCGCTTGTCGGGCTCGGAGTGGCTTCGGGATATCCGTTGGGGGTGTCTGCCGTAGCCGCTTTGGACGATGTGCATGAGGCCGCAAACGTGGCGCTGATGTCGACATTTGCGCTGACTGGATTTCTAATTGGGCCGCCCGTCATCGGATTTCTGGCAGAAGCGTATAGCTTGCAA
>CAJHYP010000411.1_pt1 | contig 25321 bp, 26 predicted proteins | sample 9198731 | NCBI WGS metagenome assembly CAJHYP01 (sample SAMEA7708363, study PRJEB35096) | sediment metagenome | biome: marine neritic benthic zone biome [ENVO:01000025]; feature: sediment [ENVO:00002007]; material: shallow marine sediment [ENVO:03000034] sea grass bed [ENVO_01000059] ...
ACCGGCCAGCAGCGCCGCGATGACAAGCGCCACCGCTACGGCAACCGCAAAATGGCGCATTACCCGGGCCGCCGGACCGGTCAGTGACTTGCCGTCACCGCCTTGCCACGCTCGTATCGCCACGTATGTCCCAAAACCAAGACCCGCGACCAGCATGAGTTGGCTTATCGCTGATCCAGGCGTGCGTCCGGGGAATCCGACGACCCCCTTGAAGCCAAGCGCCAGGTCGACATTGCGCCAGAGTGCCACGATTCCCACGACAGCAACGATCCAAAGCGCCATGATCGACAACGCCGTGGCAACGCCCCCCGCCAGCCGCCAAAGGGCCGGTTTTGGCGCGGCCGGGGCAATCATTGGGCGATAGAGGCGATAAGACATGGCTGCGAACCTAGGGGCCGCGGCGCAAACGTCAATTCGGTTCTCCGGGCGCGGGTAAGAGATCATTAACCGCGATCGACGATGAAGTCCTCATGCGCTATTCGACCGCGATGTTTCTACTAATCTGGGTAATGCTCGTAGGCACAGCGCGTGCCGGGCATGTGCCGCCGGCGTGGCCGCCCGATGCGGCGCTCATTGCCGGACCCGCTTGGGATATCGCGTTCGGCAAACCGATGCTCTTTGCAGACCGACCGCCCAAGTGTGCCTTCACTGGGATCTGCGACCAAAGGCCTCGATCGCGCGTACGGTGTGCCGACAGGCCAAAGTGCGCTACGTTTCCGCCGTTCTTCTCAGGGCAAGGCGCGAGGCCACTTGGGTACGCCTTTGGGATCGACAAACATTACACCGGTGCATCGGGGGCTGCCGCAAATATTTCGATCCCACCATCGGCCTTACTGATTTTGGGGTGCGCGCTTTTTATCCCGTTGCTGTCGCCGCGCCGAACTCGACGACGACGTCAATAGATTCAGGAAAGCCGCATCAAAAGATAACCTTGGCCTTGTCGCCGACGGGCCTCTCGCCTATGCCTGCCTCTGTTCTGCGCGAGGGAGGCTGCGATGCTCAAATCCAAGTTCGACAAGTCGAAACTGCCCAGCCGCCATGTGACCGAGGGCCCGGCCCGCGCGCCCCACCGGTCGTATTTTTACGCAATGGGCATCAGCGAAGACGAAATCGCACAGCCCTTCGTCGGTGTCGCGACGTGCTGGAACGAAGCCGCCCCGTGCAACATCGCACTCAACCGACAGGCGCAAGCCGTCAAAATGGGTGTGAAATCGGCAAGCGGCACGCCGCGTGAATTTACCACCATTACCGTGACAGATGGTATCGCGATGGGACACGAAGGCATGCGGTCGTCGCTCGCCAGCCGCGACGCCATCGCCGATACCGTTGAACTAACGATGCGGGGCCATTGCTATGACGCCTTGGTCGGGCTGGCCGGTTGCGACAAGTCGCTGCCCGGCATGATGATGGCGATGGTGCGGCTGAACGTTCCATCGGTGTTCATCTACGGCGGGTCGATTTTGCCTGGCCGTCTCAACGGCAAGGACGTTACCGTTCAGGATGTTTTCGAAGCGGTGGGCCAGCACCAGGCCGGCAATTATTCCGACGAGGAACTTGCCGTTCTCGAACGTGTCGCCTGCCCCTCTGCCGGCGCTTGCGGTGGCCAGTTCACGGCAAATACAATGGACTGTGTTTCGGAGGCGATCGGGCTTGCGCTGCCGAATTCTTCCGGCGCGCCCGCGCCTTACGAATCGCGCGACCAGTATGGCGAAGCGTCGGGCGCAGCCGTCATGAACCTGATCGAGAAAAACATCCGCGCCCGCGACGTGGTGACCCGAAAAGCGCTTGAAAACGCCGCACGCATTGTTGCCTGCACTGGTGGCTCTACAAACGCTGGTCTTCATCTGCCGGCGATCGCCCACGAAGCCGGAATTGAGTTCAACCTGGACGATGTGTGCGAGATTTTCCGCGACACCCCATATTTCGTGAATCTCAAGCCAGGGGGTGAATACGTCGCCAAGGACCTCTACGAAGCTGGTGGTGTTCCGGTCGTTATGAAGGAATTGCGCAAGGCCGGGCTGATGCACGAAGACTGTATGACCGCAACCGGCCATACTATAGGCGAAGAGTTGGACCGGATCGACCGAGACGCAGATGGCAAGGTGATCTTCCCAGTGGAAAACCCAATTACCCCCACTGGCGGCGTTGTCGGGCTGCACGGCAACCTCGCGCCTGAAGGCGCAATCGTGAAGGTCGCGGGAATTTCGGAAGAAAATCAAATCTTTACTGGCCCTGCCCGGGTTTTTGAAAGCGAAGAGGATGCCTTTGAGGCTGTAAAGGCGCGGGGTTATGAAGAAGGCGAAGTTCTCGTTATTCGCAATGAAGGCCCCGCCGGCGGTCCGGGCATGCGCGAGATGCTGGCGACCACAGCCGCGCTTTCCGGCCAGGGCATGGGAAAGAAAGTCGCGCTGATCACCGACGGACGGTTTTCGGGGGCAACGCGCGGGTTTTGCGTTGGTCATGTCGGGCCGGAGGCTGCCCACGGCGGCCCAATCGCTATGTTGCGGGACGGCGACGTGATCACAATCGACGCGATCAAGGGCGAGCTATCGGTCGATCTGTCGGACGAAGAGCTGGCGTCGCGAAAGGCTGATTGGTCGGGCCCGCGCGAGACGATCTATGCCAGTGGGGCACTTTGGAAATACGCGCAATTGGTTGGATCGGCGCAGGGCGGCGCCTGCACGCATCCCGGGGCAAAAAGCGAGGCTCATGTTTACATGGATCTATAAAACGGCTGCGGCATTTGCTGGTATCGCCGCCCTTTCGGGCTGCGAGGGTGGTTTCAACATTACGCGAAACGCGCCCGAACAAATTCAATTGCCGGACGGACTGGTCGTCGCAGGCGCACGAGGTTGGTGCGTCGATCAGGCCACGACGCGCACGCGCGGTTCCACCGCTGTCGTGGTACTTGGAAGCTGCGCGGCCATCGCTGGCGACAACCAGCTTCCCAGACCTTCGGTTCCAGGCGTCGTGACCGTTTCAGTGGAAGATACAGCAACAAATGTCCCGCCCGCCGATGCTCTCCAGGCATTCATTGTGACCGAGCCCGGGCGCGCCGCGCTCGCCCGCGATGGTCGCGCCACCAGTGTGGATATCCTTGAGTCCCGCCGCTCTGGCGAAACGCTTTATCTGCATGCGGTCGATCGCAGCGGCTGGCCGAGAGCCGCCGCCGAGGATTACTGGCGCGCGCTCTTCGATATCGACGGAAGATATGTAACCGTTTCGCTGGTCGGACTGACAGCCACGCCAATTTCCCGCGACGATGGGCTGGCAACGCTTGACGCCCAGATTGAACGCTTGGTTAACGTCAATTCCAACTGAGCGATCGATTAGTTATCCACAGAAAATCGCGCCGCACGAACGCTTGGCCATTGCCTGTATCTAGCGCTCGGCGCTAAACTGGCCCCAATATGATGTAGTTGCGGCCCGAGCACGCCCGATGCTGACCCAATTAAGAGATCGACGGACCTTGCGTCGCTGGTCGCGTGCCATTGGCGCGGCGGATGCGCTTGATCCGTCAGAATTAAAACACCTTCGCGCGCGTGCCCGCAAACTTGCCAGCCGCGTGAACCGCGTCATTCAGGTGGCCGATGGTCGGCTGCAATTACCTTTGGCTGGGGAAGCAGCGATTCGCCGTCCGATGCATTCTGACTGGGCCTGGCGACCAGAGCTGTGGACCATTCCGATATTTCCACCGGGGCTGGCCGAGGTGGCCACAAAAACCGCCTTCGGCGACGAGGCCAAGATCTTCCACGATTGCGGATTGAGCGAACTTACTATTCGTCAGCTGCGCAACACACGAGCCGAAGACGTGGCCCCCTTCGGGCTGCGCCTGGATGTGTTTCGTTTTGACGGCTCATTTTTGAGCCTGGTTCTGGATCTTCCAGAAGAGGCCATTACAGATCTGTGCCGCCGGCACATCCTGCGCCTGGACATCCGCGTTGAAACCGAGCGGCCGCTAGAGATTTTTGGGCGCCTCAACATCCGGCATGGGCCAAATGTCGAGCAGATCGTGCGCGAATTTGACCGCTCGAGTGGCGAGCAAATGATTGAGTTTGATATCGCTGCCACCCGCGTCAACGAAAAACGCATAGATCGCGCCTGGATCGATCTGATATTCGAGGGGCCGGATTTGAACCAGATCACCCTGCGCGATCTGACCATGTCTCGCCGTCCAAGAGCCGAGGTCTGATCGGTGGCGGCGATTACACTCACACGCCTGCGCCTTTCCGAAGGTATTTGGGAAGGATTGTTAGCGGCCCGAGGCGAGGCGCCGCCCGCACTGCTGGTCCGCCACGATGACCGGGTCGTGGGCGAACCTGAAACTGAAGATACCGGCCGAGGCGGCTGGCTGGTCAGGTTTCGTCTGCCCGCTGACCGGCTTTCCGACGGCATTCAGACCTTTGTCATCGAAGACGCCGAAACCGGTGACGCGCTTGCGCATGAGACGATTATCGCAGGCGAGGTCCTGGACGACGATGTGCGCGCCGAGGTTTCGCTGCTGCGCGCGGAGCTTGATATGTTAAAAAGGGCGTTTCGCCGTCATTGCGCTGACAGCTAAGCGCGGTTCAGTTCGGAAATTTCAGATCACTAAGCTTGTCTTTAGCACCCTTGACGCATTTGCAGGCACCACCGCAAACGTCCGAGCGCGTCAACCCCCGTCCGATATCAGACCGTAACGACGGACTTTCGGGAGAACTTGATTTCCCGGTTCGCTCGCATCGACAGCATCGGAAGGCATCACTGCCATATACGTGCTTACGACGTATATTGACCCGGGTTCGGAATAAGCGATGACGTTGTTCGACCATTCCTTCGAAAACAAAAGTCCAAAGACACCCGGCGCTGCGTGAACGAAATTGTGCATCAAAACGACCATCGCAACGACACCGCCCGCAAGTGCCGATTTGAACGCGCGATCATTCGATTTCAGAATTCGGAGCATCAGCAGCGAGAAAACCAACGCAATGCCACCGTCGAAAATAACCGTGACATTTGTGAATTCGCCCGATGTCAGGCCGCCCATCAAATGAAACCGCGCAACGCGGGCAGCCAAAACCGCAAGCATCCCGATAAGCACCGCGTTCGCCAAGTTCACCGGCCGTTTGAATTTGGCCTTCCAGTCCGGCAGCAACTCGACATCCGGTTTTGCAGCTTCGAACGGCGCACGCCGTTCGGCCACACGGTTTAACCGGCTCTGAAAGCCGCGACCTCGTGCTGGTTTACTTGGGCTGCTCATTGCTCGCACTCCCGTCACTCATTTCCCGTAAAATGTTGGCCGAAAACGGCAAAATCAGGGCAATTGCCGTTAGATTTTGAGGTTTTCCAACGGAAGATCCGTCACCGCGGAAATGGCGCCTCGGGCGGTGTTGCACCACGCTTTAGCATCGCCTCGCGGATCGTAATGAATGTCACCGAGGTCAGAATCACGCACCCGCCAAGAATGACCCAGCCGTCCACGGGTTCTCCGAACGCCAGAAGCCCCAAGAGCGTGGCCCAGACGAGCTGCAGATATGTCACTGGCTGGGTCACTGTGACCGGTGCGGCAGCAAAGGCCAGCGTCATGGTATAATGCCCCGCCGTCGCAAAAAGCGCGACAAGCGCAATCCACCCGAGTTCCTCCAGGGTTGGCATCTGCCAGACGGCCAGAGCAAACGGGAAAAGCCCGATCGTCGCAGTAATTGAAAGCATGCCCACAATCACTGGCGCCGAAACCTCATTTGTCAGCTTTTTTGCAATCAGATAGCTGCCGGCAAATAGCGCGGCGGTCCCAAGCATTGCGATGTGTCCGGAGCTGATTTCGCGAAACCCCGGGCGCAAAATGATCAAAGCCCCGACAAATGCAAAGAGCACCGCCAGAATGCGCCGCGTCGCCAAGCGTTCGCCCAACAGCAGTGCCGCGCCAATAGTGATATAGATCGGTGAGAGGTAATTCATCGCCGTTACCTCGGCGACGGTGATCCTCGTCATGGCATAGAACCACAGGATCACTCCAAGCGCCTGAGCCATCCCGCGCCAAGCGAAAAGCGTTAACTGCCGACGCGTCAGACGAGCCTGGATGATCGGCCGGATTAACGGGGTCAGAAATATTAACCCAATGATATAGCGTAGGAATCCCGCTTCTGCCGCCGGCAGATCTTGAGCGCCATGCTTGACCAGGGCAGTAACCGCCACAAAACAAATACCCGTCACGAACATCCAGAAAATGCCAACAATCGCGCGGTTTGATCCGGTGTCCGCTGAAAGGCTCATCCATGCGTTATGCGCTTGGGAGGCAAGAGCCTCAAGCCAAGATCAGCGCGCCCGCAATCGTCCACATCAGCACCGCAATCCCGGCGTCCAGTATCCGCCACGCCGTCGGTCTTGCAAATAGCGGGGCCAACGCCCGAGCGCCGTATCCAAGCGAAAAGAAGAAAACGAACGATGCAGTCACCGCTCCCAAGCCAAAGGCCAGCCGGTTGTCATACTGACTGGCAACCGACCCAATCAGCACAAGCGTGTCGAGATAGACGTGGGGGTTGAGCCAGGTGAGGGCTAGACAGGTTACAATGGCCGCCGCCAGCGACTGGGCTTCGAAACCTTCGGTATCCAAAGCCGACCCGCCGCGCCATGCCAGACGCGCTGCCAACGCGCCATAAACGATCAAGAATGCCGCCCCACCCCATCGCAGCATCGGCCCAATCCCGGGAAATGATTCAGCAATCCACGCGAACCCTGCAACACCCGCCACGATCAGCACCGCATCGGACGCAGCACACGTCAAAGTTACCGGGAAGACGTGCGTACGCCTCAGACCCTGACGAAGAACAAAGGCGTTTTGCGCGCCAATCACTAGGATCAACGACAGTCCAAGGGAAAATCCTGCCAGTAAAGCTGTCACTACTGCTCCGTTTGCACACTTGGATCAGTTTTTTCAACGCACTGCAACCGGTTGCGAAAGTAGACGTGGCAAACAATTGCCACCAGAATTCGTCTATTCAGTTTTCAATTTTTGAAAGGATTATTGCCATGGCGCAACGCATCATCATGATCCATGGACGCAGTACTAAACCCGCCAAATCACAATTTGCGAGATTACAGAAAACCGCTCTTCTGCAGGGACTTAAGAGGATCAGCTCACGCAAGGCGGCCAAAATTCAGAGTGACCGCGTTCCAATCGATTTCGTTTACTATGGCGATATCAACAACAAGATCCTTGCCGGTGTGGACAAAGCGGCGGCGAAGAAACTGACTGCAATTGACCCCCACAGCGGTAACGCACCCTGCATACCGGCGACCGGATACGCCGAGGCGATTGCGGCGCTGGCGGGTTTCAAACGCTTTGACAAGAAAGCCTACCGAAAGGTGGTGTCAGAAAATGAAGACTTGCGGTTCGTAGACAACGCGGCGCGCGCAGTTTCGACACTCGCAGCTATCTTCACCGGCGCAAACCTGAACAGGTTTGCAATCAAAAAGGCGACCGCCGACATGGGTGCCTATCTGATGCGCCGGTCGATTGGGTCAGCGATCCGCGAGCGGCTTCAAGATCCGCTCCGCAAAGCCTTGAAGCGCGGTGACGACATTTGCCTCGTCTCCCACTCGATGGGCTGCATGGTCGCCTATGATGTGCTTTGGAAGTTCTCGCGCATGAGCGAATACAGCGATCTGCGCGTGGGTGGCGCAAAGGTCAACAGGTGGGTGACGCTTGGATGCCCGTTGGGCGAAGCGGGCGTTAAAGCCAATCTTTACGATGCCAACGAGTTCGACTTTCAGGGCGGCACGGACAAACACCCAAAAGACATTGTCGGCGACTGGTTGAACGTCGCCGCAGTTGACGATTTTATCAGCCATGACGCGACGATGAAAAACGACTATTCCGCGATGCTGAAGCACAAATACGCCAATAGCATAACCGACATAGGTATCTATAATTGCTACACTTTCGAGGGCACGTCTAACCCGCACAAACTCTATGGCTATCTCGCCAATCCTGTTTGCGCGGCAACGATTGCCGACTGGATAAAGTAGCGCCTAAAGCTGCGCCATGACGTCGTCGGAGACCTCGAAGTTCGCGGTCACACGTTGAATGTCATCGTCGTCTTCCAGGACCTCGATGAGCCGGAGCAGCTTCTGTGCACCATCGAGATCCAACTCTGTTGTGCTGGTTGGCTTCCAGATGAGTTTAGTCGATTCTGCTTCGCCCAGCTCTACTTCAAGCGCCGTTGAAACGTCGTTCAAATCGACGTCGCCAGTATAGATGACATGGCCATCAACCGAGCTTTCCACGTCTTCGGCGCCCGCTTCAATCGCAGCCAACATGATCGTCTCTTCGTCGCCGGCGGTGGCGGGGTATAGGATTTCGCCCTTCCGCTCAAACATGAAGCTGACCGACCCGGTTTCCCCAAGGTTGCCGCCGTGTTTGCCAAAAGTTGAGCGGACCGTGGACGCGGTACGGTTGCGATTGTCGGTCATCGCCTCGACGATCACAGCAACGCCGCCGGGCCCGTAGCCCTCGTAACGAATTTCCTCGTAATCTTCGGCATCGCCGCCAGTGGCTTTTTTGATCGCGCGATCGATGTTGTCCTTGGGCATCGACTGCGACTTGGCTTCCTTGATGGCGAGGCGCAGGCGTGGATTTTTTTCCGGGTCCGGATCGCCCATTTTGGCTGCAACGGTGATCTCTTTCGAAAACTTTGAGAACAGTTTTGACCGAACAGCGTCCTGCCGCCCTTTGCGGTGCTGGATGTTTGCCCATTTAGAATGGCCTGCCATTGCGGAGCTCTCCGAGAATACTGCTCGCGCACCTTCTAGCGTTGGCTTTGAGCGACCTCAAGGCCCACACATGGTTAACGAAATTGGAGGGAATTATCTTATTTTTGTCTAAATTTGTCCAAAAATTATTGCTAGATAATTGGCCGAGAAGTTCAACGAGTAACATTTGGAACGAGTAAAAAGCATGAAACATTTCCGCATATTGACTTGCCCAATCATGGCGGCCTTCTTGATCGCCGTTTCTGGCGCGACACCAGCCGCCGCTATCGGCGAGGAATCCGATTGCGTGGTCCAGGACGGCAAAAGCTGTTACGCCCATCTTACTATCAAGGAAGATCGTGGAGACCGTCAGGAAAAGCCGGTGGAAAAGGCCGAGCAGCCTGAAGAGAAGCCGCTGAGCAAAGCCGACAAGCTGGCTGCGAAAGCGGAAAAAGCCCGCGCCCGTGCCGACAAGCTAGAATCGAAAGCGGAAAAGGCCGCCGCAAAAGCGAAAAAGAAAGCTAAGAACGCCAAAAAAGCGGCCAACAAGGCCAACAAAAAGGCGAAGAAAGCTAAAAAGAACCCGACCGACAACAACATAGCCGCCGCTGAAAAGGCCGCTGAAAAGGCCGACAATAAAGCCGAGAAAGCAAAAAAGGCGAAAAAGAAGGCCAAAAAGTTATCCAAGAAAGCCAATAAGGCCGACAAGCGGGCTGACAAGCTCGAGAACAAGGCCGAAAAAGCCGCGGCTAAGGAAGAATCCGAATCTTCTGACAACGAAGAAGGCGCAGAAGGCGATCAGGACTAAGATCACTCGCTGGCCGCATCAGAGCGGCCAGAACACCGGGATCAGGGCCGACGCCAATATCCCGACTGTCAAGTTCAGCGGTATTCCAACGCGCAGGAAATCGCTGAACTTGTAGCCTCCGGGGCCATACACCATCATATTTGTCTGATAGCTGATCGGGGTGGCGAACGTGGCAGATGCCGCGATCATAACCGCGACAACCAACGGCCGAGGATCGACGCCCACCGAGATCGCAAGCCCGATTGCCACGGGCGTCACCACCACCGCAACCGCATGGTTAATGAGTTCGGAAAGCACCGAAGTCAGCAAATACACCGCCCAGACAATGAGAAACGGCGGCAAGCCTTCCAGCCCGGGCGCAATTGTTTCGACGATGAGATGGATCGCGCCGGACGTCTCCAGCGCCGTCGCCACAGCAAGCATCGCGAATATCAGTGCCAGGAGGCGCCCGTCGATGACCGAAAACGCCTCGTCGGCATCAATGCACCGGGTCAGAAATATAAACGCGACGGCGATAATCGCCAACGCAAGAATCGGTGCCACTCCAAATGCCGCGAGAAGGACGATCCCCGCCAGCGCAGTATAGGCGATGGGCGCGTGTTTGCGACGGTAGGCTCGCACCGTGGGTGCCGAAACATTGACGAGCTCCCCGTCCGCGGCAAGTCGCGCGATGTCCTCAGGCGCACCTTCCAACAGCAGCGTGTCGCCTACGCGCACAATCAGATCGTCTAGTTGGCGACCGATATTTTGATTTCGCCTGTGCACCGCCAGAACATATACACCATACCGCCGCCGAAGCCGGAGCTGGCCCAGCGAGCGCCCGACCAAAGTCGCGCCGGGCGTGATCAGAACCTCGACAGTGCTTGTTTCGCGCGAGGACAATTTGTTGACTGGTCGCACATCCGAGCTGGCCTGAAGCCCCAGCAACTCTTCCATCTCGGTCCGCAACACCACCCGGTCGCCGGCTTCCAATGCCACCGCGGTCATGTCGCGGCGCAGCGAGGCGTCGCCCCGCAACACGTCCACAACGCGGGTGCCTTCGCGCTTGAATAGGTCGATCTCGCTCACCGGATTACCGATCAATTCGCTGTCTTTGGGCACTGCCACTTCGGTGAAGAACTTTTTCTTCGCCCGGCCCGACAGCAGCGTCGCCATGCTGGACCGCTCGGGGAGCAGCCGCGGCGCTACAAACCGCAAGTAGACCGCGCCCCAGGCGATGAGGAAAACCGCCACAGGCGTGACCTCAAAAATTGAAAACGGTTCCATTCCACGGGCGCGCGCGACGCCATCGACCAAAAGGTTCGTCGACGTACCGATCAGCGTGAGCGTGCCACCGAGAATGGCTGCGTAAGAAAGTGGGATCAGCAATTTGCTTGCCGACATGCCGAGTTTTTTCGACAGCTGCACAAAGACCGGTATCATCACCAGCACAACGGGCGTGTTGTTTACAAATGCAGACGCCACGACCACCAGCGCCATCAGTCCGGCGATGGCCAGTGCTGGATTTGTGTCGGCCTGGCTTTCGGCAAGCCGGGTGAACCGTTCCAGCGCGCCGGTGCGCACCAATGCGCCCATGACAATGAACATTGCGGCGATGGTCCAGGGCGCAGGGTTCGAAAGGACCGCCAGCGCGTCATCGTATGGCAGCACACCAAGGGCCAGCAGCGCGGCAGCGCCGGCAATGGCAATAACCTCCGCCGGATAGCTTTCGCGGATAAAGAGCGTGAACATCACGGCGACCACGCCAATAGTGAGCGCAGCCTGGAATTCGGTGGAGAGCTCGAAAATTTGGACCATTACGGTCAAATCTTGCTGGAATCCGGCTCCACCGCAAGTGATGTGCGCGGTCGGGGCAGCACAAGGAACACACCTGAAAGTATCAGGACCATGGCAGCCCAGACCCAGACCGAGTACCTTTCGCCCAATATCAGCATCGACCAGAAGACCCCGAACCCCGTAACCAGATAACTGACCTGGACTGCAAATATCGGACCCGCCCGCCCCACCATCCAGACGTATGTCGCGTAGACCAGAACATGAAAAAAGGAAGACAGCACCAGTGCCAGATCCGGTGCACCCCAAGGCGGGCGCGGGTCGATGAACGTGCCGGTCGCGACCGAAAGAGGTAACGCGACAAGTGCCCCGAATATCGACGCGCCAAATAGCACATCGATGCCGTCTAGACCTGCAGTGCCCCATTTTGCCACCACATTACCTTCAACGGCGTAGAACGCCGGCGCAACCAGCGCCAGCGGGACAAAGACGATCATCGCACGTTCGGGCAAGCTTGCCTCGGGGCCGACGATGAACAGAACGCCCACTAGACCCAACCCGAGGCCGATCAGCCGGATCAGCGCGAACCGCTCGTTTCCCATGGCCAGCGCGATTGGAAAAGCCATCAGCGGCACCAGCGACAGCAATATCGAGATCAAGCCGGCGGGCAGATGCCGCGCCGCTTCGTAGGACGCCGAGTTCGGCAAGACGGTTCCGATCATCGCAATCAGGACAAATACCTGCAGCTGCGCGCGACCTAGGATGAGCCGTCGGCCACGCACGATCTGTATGACCCCCATCACCGCCGCGCCGATCAACATTTGCCAGAAGATCAGACCGATGTGCCGGTAACCCTCGCTGACCGCGATTTTTGCCAGCGGCAGTGTCACGCCCCAGCCCGCGCCCATGAGCGCCAAGCAGACCAGCAGGAATGCCCGTTCGCTCACGACGGCCCTGCCGGTGGCAGACATCCTCCGTCGCGGATCGCCCTAACCGATGTTGCTTTGCCGATTCGGTCGTCGGTTTCGACAAAAAGGCCCGACAGCGTTGCCTCTCCGCGCGCCGGTTCAAATCTGCCCCGGCCCATCCCGGTAACAAACCGGCGGAGCGGTTCTTCCTTGGCCATGCCGATGACGGAATTGTAGTCGCCGCACATCCCGGCATCGGTCTGAAACGCTGTGCCACCTGACAAAATCTGTGCGTCCGCGGTCGGCACATGGGTGTGGGTTCCGATCACAGCGCTTGCCCTACCGTCGCAGAAGTGACCCATGGCCATTTTCTCGCTGGTCGCCTCGCAGTGCATTTCCACCAAACTCGCTTGCGCCTGGCCGCCCATTGGATGAGCGCGCAAGACGGCGTCGATCGCGGAAAAGGGATCGTCGAACGGGCGTTTCATAAACACTTGGCCCAGGACTTGCGCGACCAGTATCTTGCGGCCGCCAGGCGCGTCAAAAACCCGAGCCCCTGCGCCTGGTGCGGCCTTGGCAAAATTGAGCGGGCGAAGGATGCGCGGCTCGCGGTCAATAAACGCCAGCATGTCTCGCTGATCGAAGGCGTGATCGCCAAGCGTCAACACGTCGGCGCCGGCGTCGAGCATCGCTTTAGCGTGATCGGGTGTTATACCGGCGCCAGAGGTGGCGTTTTCACCGTTGACCACGACAAAATCCGCGCGCAGACGGTCGCGCAAAGGCCGCAACCTGTCGCGGATGGCGGTTCGACCGGTGCGGCCCACAATGTCACCAAGAAAAAGAAGTCGCATGTCGGTCGCCTAATGCGGCGCGTCAGACATGGCAAGAGGCACGATTTTCTTCCGGAAAATCGCGGTTGGGGTCTCATCCAGACTAATTCTGCATCCAGCAGAGGCGAGCGGCGCCGCTCGATCGATCCCGAATTCCTTGCCCGAACTCTCGGCCGGACGCTGCACAGGCGGATGCCCCTGCACCCTGGTTAAAGGCGGTCTTGGGGGCCAGTGATCGGATACACGCAGGTAGTCAGCCCGCGCGGTAGCTACGGATCAGCCTTCTACACACCGATGATTTCGGCCCAGTGAAGGCCACGCACGTCATACAGGCGACGTGGGCAAAGTTTCACCCCGATTGGCTTGAACGGCCAAGGGCTCAAATACGGCGGACGCCGGATTCGGTGACGATGATGTCGAGCGGCTGATCGGTTAGTTCGAGCGGTAAGGACGCGGCGCGCTGAATATCGTAGGCAAACCCAATCGCCGTGACCGCACCACGGGACCGGAGTTCTTCCAGTGTCCGGTCATAGAACCCACCGCCATAACCGAGCCGATAGCCTTCGTCGGTAAACGCCGCCATCGGGATGATGAGCGTGTCTGGGACCACTTCTTTTTGCGCTGTCGGGATTTTGGCACCGAATTCCCCCACTTCCATTTCCGCGCCCGGCACGCAGCGCCGGAACGTGAGCGGTAGCCCGGCGCCGACGACAACCGGCAGGCCAATGTCATAGCTCTCTGAAAGGGCATGGATTGTCGGGCGTGGGTCAATTTCGGTTCGGATCGGCCAATAGGCTGAGACCACCTTACCCGGGGCCGCGCGGACCGCGGCTTCGAGGTGCCGATTTGCCGCCTCTGCGAGGGAGGGATCCGCCAATTTGCGGCGTGCATAGGCCTCCTTGCGCGCTGCCGACTTTTTCTCGGCCAGGCTCACAAGAGCACCAGTGTCGCCAGGCCAAGAAATGCAAAAAAACCAACAACGTCTGTTACCGTGGTGACAAACGTGCCCGACGCCAATGCGGGATCGACACCGGCTTTTTCCAACGCGATCGGAACCAGAACCCCTGAAAGACCCGCAACCAGATGGTTCACCAGCATTGCCGCCGCGATCACCACGCCAATCAGTGGAGAACCGAACCAGAGCAGACCAACCGCGCCCATGACGACGGCAAAGAGGGCACCATTCAATAGCCCCGCCAGACCTTCGCGCCGAATGACACGCAGCGCGTTCGATCCGGTCAGGTCGCGCGTTGCGAGCGCGCGAACAGCCACCGTCATCGATTGCGTCCCGGCATTGCCGCCCATGGACGCGACGATCGGCATCAGCACCGCGATCGCCACAACCGCCGTCAACACGTCTTCAAAAAGTGAGATGACGACGGAAGCAAGGATCGCCGTCGTCAAATTCACCGCCAGCCAAGGGAACCTTCGCCGGACAATTTCGAGCGTCGAGTTCGACAAGCTTTCGTCCCCAACGCCGCCGAGGCGCAGAACGTCTTCTTCGTGTTCTTCGTCCAGAACCACCATCGCGTCGTCGATGGTAATGACGCCAACAAGACGTCCATCCGAGTCGACGACAGGCGCCGAGATCAGGTGATACTGGTTGAACGCATAGGCCACATCGCCTTCGTCCTCCTCCACGGCAAAGGTACGAAAGCTGTCTTCGGTTATTTCGGAAAGCTGCGTATCCCGCTTTGACGACATCAGCCGTCCGAGCGTGACATATGCCACCGGCTGGTGGCGCGGATCGACCATAACGACGTGATAGAATTGTTCGGGTAGTTCGTCTTGCGCTCGCAAGTGATCAATGGCGTCACCAACCGTCCAGTGTTCTGGCGCGACGACGATTTCGCGCTGCATCAGGCGACCGGCGGAAAATTCGGGATAGCTCAGCGCCTGTTCTACCGCTGCGCGGTCAATATCGTCGAGAGCGTCAAGAATGGCTTCTTGCTGTGGTTCTTCTAGGTCTTCAAGGATGTCGACAACATCGTCGGATTCAAGCTCGCGAACCGCCTCGGCCAGAACGTCCGGCTCTAGTGTCTCGACAACTTCGTCGCGGATGTCTTCGTCGATTTCTGACAGGATTTCGCCGTCGATATAATCGCCGGCCAACTGAAGGATAGCAGTTCGATCGTCGGCTTCGACTTGTTCGAGCAGGTCGGCGATGTCAGCCGGGTGCAACGGCTCGAGAATCGCAGTCAGCCCGGCGCGATCGCCCGCTTCTGTCGCGCCAATTGCCGCGGCGACGACCTGGTTTCGAAGCGCGTAGTCGTCTTCGGTTTCGTCCTCGCCGGAGGTCCTTTTGTCAATCTGATCGGCCATTGAATGAAAGACCCCCTCGAAAAATTTGAAGGACTTTTAGGCGATGTCAGGCATGGACAACAGTGGCTTCGAGCATTTTAGGTGGTCGGCGGAGGAAGGCGGGCATGACAAAGAAAACGCTTCTGATTGGTCAGACGCTGCGATTTCAAGGCGACCCGTTTCAGGATGGCCCCGATGTCGCGATCCATGATGCCCGTGGCGGCATACTGATCGAGGCCGGACATATCACCGAAGTCGGAACTGCTGACGACCTGCGCCGGACGCACCCTGACGCAACTCTGACCGACTATGGCGATGCGTTGTTGTTTCCCGGTTTCATCGACGCGCACGCGCATTATCCGCAAACCGCGATTATCGCGAGCTGGGGCAAACGGCTCATCGACTGGCTGAACACCTATACGTTTCCCGAGGAGATGCGCTTTGGCGATCCCGAATATGCAGCGGAGGCCGCGCGGCGCTATTTCGACCTGACGCTTTCGCACGGCACTACGACCGTGGCGAGCTATTGCACGATCCACCCTGCCAGCGTCGATGCGTTTTTTGACGAGGCCGCGCGGCGAGGTGTCTGCGCAATCGCCGGCAAGACTTGCATGGACCGCAATGCACCCGACGAGCTCTGCGATACAGCGCAATCGGCTTACGACGACAGCAAAGCGCTGCTCGAACGTTGGCACGGCAAAGAGCGGCTGATTTATGCGGTCACGCCTCGGTTTTCGCCCACGTCCACGCCGGGGCAGCTTCTCGCTTTGGGTGCGCTTTGGGCCGAGCATCCCGATTGCCCGATGCAAACACACCTTGCCGAGCAAACCGACGAAGTCGCCTGGGTGCAAGAGCTTTACCCGCAGGCGCGCGATTATCTTGACACCTATGAAGCCGCTGGCCTTGTCGGCCCCGGCGCGCTTTTTGGCCACGCCATCTATCTCACCGACCGCGAAAAGGCACAGATTGCCGAGACCGGTTCCGCCCTAGTGCACTGCCCGACCTCGAACACGTTCATCGGCTCGGGACTTTTCGATCTTGATGGTCTGAAAAATGCGGGTCAGACCATTGGACTGGCCACGGATACCGGTGGCGGGTCGTCTTTTTCGATGCTCAGAACGATGGCCGCTGCCTACGAAATTGCGCAGCTTAGGGGTCGGGCACTGCATCCGGCTGAACTGATGTGGCTCGCCACCGAAGGGTCGGCGCGCGCGCTGAGAATTGACAATCGGGTCGGTGCGCTTCGGCCCGGGCTTGCAGCCGATCTCATTATGATTGACCTGGCGTCGACGCCGGCGATCGCCCAGCGCGCGGCACAAGCCAACACCATCTGGGAGGCGGTGTTTCCCACAATCATGATGGGTGATGATCGGGCGATAAAAGAGGTGCACATCAAGGGCAAACCGATCAACTAGGTGAACGGATGCTGACCTTTGTGCTCGCTGTCTTTTTTCTGATCATCACGCCAGGACCAGGGGTTTTGTCGCTGGCCGGCGTCGGCGCCGCTTTTGGCTTCCGCCACGGTAGCCGATATCTTGCTGGGTTGTTCTTTGGCACCAATCTGGTCTGCCTTGCAGTTATCTCGGGGCTTGCCGCAGCGATGCTTGCCGATGCCCGGGTCCGAACGCTGTTTTATCTGATCTCGGTCTCCTATCTGGGGTATCTGGCCTTTCGGATTGCCTTTGCGGGATCAAGGCTAGCTTTCATCGAGCGGTCCGCGCCACCCGGGATCAAAGGCGGCGTACTTTTGCAGGCCGTCAATCCAAAGGCCTATGCGGTGAACACCGCCTTGTTCACCGGATTTGCTTTTCTGCCGCACGCGCCATCTATCGAGATTATTTCCAAGCTGGTGATCCTGAACATCATTTGGACCGCCATACATTTTCTCTGGCTCTGGTTCGGAATTGCGCTTCGACGGCTGAACCTCTCTGAGCATCAGCAGCGGACCATCAATTTCGCGATGGCAGGGTCAATGTTTCTGGTGGTCGCGCTCGCCGCACTCGCCCCGCCTTGATCAGCTAGCCAGACGCTCCACCGCTCGGCGGCCCGCCTGCAATTCGGCCTCTAGGTCAATCGTGGAAATCCGGCCCTCGGAGACAATGCGGCGCCCGTCGACAAACAGGTCGCGAACGCGTTGCGGTCCGGCAATGACCAAGGCGGCCGGATCCCAGCTTCCGGCGCTGTCGATGCCGGAAACATCCCAAATCGCGAGGTCGGCCCGAAATCCAGGCGCGATCTGACCAATGTCGTCGCGGCCCAAAACTTCGGCGCCCCCGCGCGTGGCAATCTCAAGCGTTTCGCGCGCAGACATGGCGTCAGCACCGTTTGCACGCGTTGCAAGAGCATCGCCTGACGCGCCTCGCCGATCAGGTTCGCCATGTCGTTGGACGCTGATCCGTCGACCCCAAGGCCGACCCGAACGCCCTTATCCCGCATCTTGCGCACTGGCGCGATGCCCGATCCAAGACGGCAGTTCGAACACGGACAATGCGCGACGCCGGTGCCGGTTCTGGCAAATAAATCAATTTCTTGCCCGTCAAGCTTCACACAATGGGCGTGCCAAACATCGTCGCCGGTCCAGCCGAGATCCTCGGCATATTGCCCCGGGCGGCAGCCGAACATTTCAAGCGAATACGCAATATCTTCGTCATTCTCGGCGAGGTGCGTGTGCAGCCGCACGCCGGTCTCGCGCGCGAGAATGGCCGCGTCCCGCATCAACTCACGACTGACCGAAAAGGGCGAGCACGGCGCGATGCCGACGCGGACCATCGCCCCCGGTGCTGGGTCGTGAAAGGCATCGATTACGCGCTGGCAATCAGCGAGAATTGCGGTTTCAGCCTCGACCAATGAATCGGGCGGCAGACCACCTGCGCTTTCGCCAATCGACATCGACCCGCGAGTCGGATGAAAGCGCAACCCGACGGTGGCGGCGGCTTCGATGGTGTCATCCAGCCGCGCGCCGTTGGGAAACAGATAAAGGTGATCCGAACTTGTGGTACAGCCAGAAAGTGCCAGCTCGGCCAGACCCAGTGCAGCCGAAATGCGCATATCGTCCGGACCCATCCGCGCCCATATCGGATAAAGCGTCTGCAGCCAGCCAAAGAGAAGCGCGTCCTGGCCATCGGGAACGGCGCGCGTCAGAGTTTGGTTAAGATGATGATGGGTGTTTACCAGACCCGGCGTGACGACGCATCCGCTGAGATCGAGTGTTTCGGCACCTTGCCGGTCTAGCGCCGGACCGATTGCTTCGATCACGCCCTCATTGATGAGGATATCGGCGTCCCTCATCTCGGAACGGTCATTATCCATCGTCAGGATGGTTTGCGCGTTTTTTAGAAGGTGGCGGGTCATCCTGCTTCTGCCTCGGTTGTCGCGGCAAGAAAGGCGAGCGACGCTTTGTGAAGCTCTGGCGTTGCGGCGGCAATCGCCCGGCCGCCGTCGTGCACCGTGCCGCCTTCCCAGTTTGTGACAATGCCGCCGGCGGCCTCGATCACTGCAATCGGCGCCTGAATATCGTAGCTGCTGAGCCCGGCTTCGATCACAAGGTCGACCTGACCAGCCGCAAGAAGCGCGTACGCATAGCAATCGCAGCCATAGCGGGTCAGCCGAACCTGGTCGGCAACGCGCTTGAACGCGGCCCCTTCATCGCGTGTCCCGACTTCGGGAAAGGTTGTAAAGAGCGTGGCCTCTGAAAGCGCGGTTGTTTGTCGGACGGCAAGATCGCGCCGCCCCATTGGCCCCTGTAATTCAGCCCGTCCGGGACCGCCATAAAACCGCTCACCGATATACGGCTGATCCACGACACCCAGTATTGGCCCCGAGGCGTCTGCAAGCGCGATCAGGACGCCCCAAGTCGGCGTGCCGGAGATAAACCCGCGCGTGCCGTCGATCGGGTCAAGCACCCACGTCAGGCCCGACGTTCCTGCGACTGGCACCTCTTCTTCGCCCAGAATGCCGTCGTCCGGGCGGCGTTCGGCCAGGATGCGGCGCATGGCGGCTTCGCTCGCGCGGTCTGCAATTGTCACAGGGTCAAAATCCGCCCGCTTGCTTTCGGCGGTCAATCCTGCAGACCGGAAATGCGTCAGTGTCTCGGCGCGAGCCGCGTCCGCTAATGCATCAGCAATCGACCAGAATTCGGAGAAGTCCTTCAATGCGCGGTAGTTCAAAAAAATGACCCCCATGTCAGCGACATGGGAGTCGGGGTAGTGAGACCCGTGTTCGGGGTCAAGTAACGTCGCTTAGGACCCGTGCGAGTTCAAAAAGGCGGCGTCTTTGTGTTTCGGGAATTGCGTAATACGACCGCACCAGTTCGAGCGCTTCCTTGTCGGCCAAAATATCGCCAGGAATCTGCCGCTCGGAAGTGGCACCAGAAGTGTCGGTTTCGATACCGTCAAAGAAGAAACTGACTGGCACAGACAATGTCTCAGCGATGTCCCAAAGACGTGATGCCGAAACGCGATTCATACCCGTTTCATATTTTTGAATTTGCTGAAATTTAATACCAACATGCTCCGCGAGCTGCTGTTGAGTCATCCCCACCATCCAGCGACGATGGCGGATACGCTTTCCCACGTGTACATCAACGGGGTGCTTCATTGGTTAGCTCCCTTTGCAACCATGACTATACATGCGCCACTTTGATACAACTAAGAAAGGTGTCTTTTTCGATAGGTCGCCGAAATTATCGATATTTTGCCGGTACTTTCTAAAGGCAAATGGTTACTAAAGTGGCAATCCTTTTTCATTTCAAATATTTGGTTGATCAAATTCAACCAAATACTACTTTAACGCGATATCGTCGCGCATCGGCTGGATACGGCCTATACATTGCTGCAAAGCAAAAACGATGAATTATTTGGTTTAGATTTGGTATAGTGATCGGCCACATGCGAGCGTTGGAAATTCCCCATGTAAGCGGTTCGCCAGCCTTGGTGAACCGACCGATTCCCACGCCCGTGGCCGGTCAGGTCAGACTCCGTGTCGCCGCAACCGCATTGAATTTCGCGGATACTCTGATGATCGACGGCCGCTATCAGGACATGCCGCCTTTCCCGCTTGTGCCAGGCATGGAAGTCGCCGGCATTGTCGACGACGTTGGCCGGGGCGTATCTGGCATTGTGCCGGGCGCCCGTGTTGCCGCCCAATGTGGTCACGGCGGTCTGGCCGAATACGTGGTCGTCGACGCCACAGCGATTCTGCCGTTGCCAGATGCCATCGACGATACAGTCGGCGCGGCATTCCAAATCGCCTACGGTACTTCGCATTTGGCATTGGCGCGGCGCGGTCGGCTCGCGAAGGGCGAAACGCTTGCGGTCCTCGGCGCCGCGGGCGGTGTTGGTCTGACCGCGGTCGAAATCGGGAAGGCTCTAGGCGCGCGCGTTATCGCGGTCGCCCGCGACGAAAACCGGCTTTCGGTGGCTGAGACCGCGGGCGCCGATGCGCTGATTGACAGTTCGGCAACCGCTGATCTGCGCGCCGCACTCAAAAGCGCGGGCCCGCCCGACGTGATCTTTGATGCTGTCGGCGGAATGGAAGGGGAGCAAGCGCTCAGATCGCTTCGGCCCGAAGGGCGATATCTATTAATCGGATTTGCCAGCGGTGACCTTCCGATGCTGCGCCCCAATCATCTGTTGGTTAAGAATATCGACGTGATCGGCGTGAACTGGGGCGGGTATCCTTCGTTCGAGCCGCGAGCGCGGGCAGATTGCCTGAAGACGTTGGTCACTTGGTATTGCGAGGGCCGTATTCGGCCGCACATCGGTAAGGTCTTACCCTTGGACCGCGCGGCGGAAGCTCTTGAAATTCTTCGAAACCGGCAGGCAACCGGCAAAATCGTCGTCACCCAGTGAGCGCCAAATGCGGCGCGCGATAATTTCGGCGCACAAGTTCGACAAGATGATCTTTCGCCGCGCCTTTTGATACCTCAGAGACATAGAGATTGATCATTTTGAACCCCAATTCGGGCAACGCTCCCCCATGCGGAACAAGGTCAAGCTGAGGCCCCGCCGCGCCTTCGAGCTGCGATTGGATAGCCAGGTCAGCCGACACGGATGCTTCGATCGTCCGCGTGGATTCTGAATCAACGGCCATTTCCCAAGGAATGTCGGCCTGATCCAGAGCCGCCTGCATGGTTTTGCGAAACTGGCAATGCGGCTCGGATGCCAGCGGCAGCGGCCGACGCATCCAGGCTGATCCGCCAGGCGCACCGTACCAAAGCAACGGTTTTTCTGTTAGCGTCTCGCCGCCAGCGTCGCGATGATCCTCGGTCGTCAGGATCAGATCGCACTTTCCTTCGTCAAAGAGCTCGCGCAATCGCAGCGTCCACGACGACAAAAGCTGCACGCGCATTCTTGGATAGTCTGCGTTGAAGAGCTGCAGCACTTTGGGAATCGACGGGTAGATGATGTCGTGCGGCACGCCAAGAACCAGCACACCTTCGTAAGCCTCGTCGGTCATCTGACCGAATATCTCATCGTTGATTGCAATCATTCTCCGGGCGTTGCTGAGCAGTTGTTCCCCGGCGGTTGTCAGCCCGATGGTGCGCGAGGAGCGATCAAGAAGCGTGACGTCAAGCGATTCTTCCAGCCGTTTTAGCTGCATAGACACCGCCGACTGCGTCAGATTCAGCATGCTGGCAGCGCGGGTCACGCCCCCCATGTCTGCGACAGCGACAAACGATCGCAACGCAGTCAGATCAAGATTTCTTGGCATATCACAATCCGTGATGATTTAGTTCAAAAACATTCGTTTCACTTATATATCCGACTCGACCATATATATCAAGTTCGTTGATGAAACGATATCAACACATAAGTGATTCGAAAGGAATAGCCATGTCAACCCAAGCCAAAACTCTCTCGCTCTATCCATCACGGCCACGCCGGACAAGTGCGTGGACATGGCTGCGGGCGGCATCAGCAATCCGGCGCAGCCGCAATGATTTGCGATCACTGGACGCCCATATGCTGCACGACGTCGGTCTGACTGCGGCGGAAGCGCAGAAAGAGGCCAAGCGTCCGGTCTGGGACGTTCCGGGTCATTGGTTGAAGTGATCCGGGTGTCTCGAAAAAAATCCCGCGCAAAGTGCGTTGTTAACTTGAAAATCCGGCCATTCCTGCCAATATTTTGACGTGAATGGCCGGTATGGACCGGCCAGATAGAGAATTTCTGAGGAGAACACCTCTTATGGCTGAATATGAGACCGTCCACACCACAACCGGTGTCCGCACGGCCGAGATAGATGCGGGCCTTCGCGCCCATATGAACAAAGTCTACGGCACCATGTCGATTGGCATGCTGATCACGGCGGCGGCCGCTTGGGCGATCGCCGGACTGGCCGTGACATCCGACCCATCGGCCACGGGCATCATGATCCGCGATGGCGAGTATCTGAGCGGCCTCGGCGCGGCTCTCTACACGTCGCCGTTGCGCTGGGTAGTGATGCTTGCACCTTTGGCGTTTATTTTCCTGGGCTTCGGCGCCCTGATGGCGCGGGCCTCGGCAGCTGCAGTGCAACTGGGTTTTTTCGCCTTCGCAGGGATGATCGGCCTGTCGATCAGCTCGATCTTTCTGGTCTACACAGACTTTTCGATTGTAAACACGTTTCTTGTGACCGCGATTTCGTTTGCCGGTCTGAGCCTCTGGGGCTACACGACCAAGCGCGATATCTCCGCCTGGGGTGCGTTCCTGATCATGGGCGTCATCGGCCTGATCGTCGCGATGATCGTAAACATGTTCCTTGGCTCACCGGCGATGGAATTCGCAATCTCGGTCATCGGCGTGCTGATCTTTTCCGGTCTCACGGCCTATGACACACAGAGAATCAAGACGACGTACCTGTCGCACGCGCATGCTGGCGATCAAGAATGGCTCGACAAGTCGGCGTATGCCGGGGCGTTGAATCTGTATCTGGATTTCTTGAACCTCTTTATGTTCCTGCTGCAATTCCTGGGAAGCCGGGAATAACACGACGCACCTGTCACACATAAAAGGGCCGGTCACAGCGACCGGCCCTTTTTTTATTCACGAATTTCTATCCCGCGGCGGCCTTTTCCTCGGCAGCATCGGCCAGTGCTTCGGCCCGGGCGGCGAGTTCGGCCAGCGTATTCGTCACCTCATCCGGGATCACCGCCACTTCGACGCGCTGCGGTTCGGGCTCTGGGCGGGCCTGGATCTCTTCGATCCAAGCGGCCTGTTGCGCCACCTTGTCTTCGAGCGATTTCATCTGATCGTCCGAACCCGCGGTTTTATCGGCAAGCATGAGCCCCGCCATCAACAGCATGCGCGCTTCGGGCAACCGGCCGATCTGGTCCATCAGCGTGGATGCCTCGTTGTCCAGCAGTTTTGCCGCTGATTCGAGAAAGTGCTCCTCGCCATCCTGGCAGGCAACTGTGAACGGGCGGCCGCCGATCGTGATTTGAACTTCCGGCATCTCAGGCCTCCTTCAGAACGGGCTCGAGCGTGGCCAGAATATCATCCAGCTCTGCTCTGTCGGCAGCCCGCGTGGCACGCAGGCTTTCCAGTTCGCTCATCATCGACTTGTTCACCAAGTGCGGATCCGCAAGACCGTTGGCGTTCGCATCGCGCAGCGCCTGGTTCGACGACCTGAGCTCGGCGTTGACTGATTTGATTCGCTGAAGCTCGCCGTCGCGGCTTTCGATCGACGCCCGCAGGCGTGCGACTTCGGCCTCGAGCCCGGTCACGTTGGTTTCCTGTTTTTCCTTGATCGCACGAACCCGCTCTTCGAGCTGGGCATTCGCCATGCGTTCGGCCTCTAGTTCGGCGGCCAAGTTCGCGCCGTCGTCCTCGCTGGGCTCAGAACTGCTGCCCGCGGCTAGACGGTCCATCGCCTGCGCGGCACGATCCAGCGCAGCGGTGATCCGTCTTTCCAATTCGGAAATATCGCTCATTGGATGGTTCGGCTCCCTCATTCTATCTCCGGCGGGCCGTCGCGCGAATCGCACGCAGCACCACCATTGCCCAAGTCATACGAAGGACCGCGCCGATTTTCACCCCCCTTTAATTTGTAGGCCCACGACCCGCGCTTGAACTCGCCACGTTGCCTGATATCTGTCGCGCACGAGAAACACGACCGACAAGGGGACAGGCACCGTGGACATCGCGACATTAAGAGAACTTCATCCCGATCATTGGACACGTGCGGCCGCAATTCGCGTGCTGGCCATGGATGCTGTTCAGGCTGCGAATTCGGGACATCCCGGCATGCCGATGGGCATGGCTGACGTCGCCACGGTTCTGTTTGAGAAGCACCTGAAGTTCGACGCGGCGGCGCCGAACTGGCCGGATCGCGACCGGTTCATTCTGTCGGCGGGCCACGGCTCGATGCTGCTTTATGCGCTTTTGCACTTGACCGGCTATAAAGACATGACGCTGGAGCAGATCAAGAATTTCCGGCAATTGCGATCGATCACGGCCGGGCACCCCGAATACGGTCACGCCAGCGGCATCGAGACGACCACCGGCCCGCTTGGGCAAGGCTTCGCGAACGCCGTCGGTTTTGCGATGGCTGAGGAATCGCTGCGCGCGCGCTACGGCAAAAAGGCTGTTGATCACTACACGTATGTGATCGCTGGCGACGGCTGCCTGATGGAGGGCATCAGCCACGAGGCGATTGGTCTTGCGGGCATGCAGAAGCTATCCAAGCTGATCGTGCTTTGGGACGACAACAACATCTCGATCGACGGCGAGGTTTCGCTTTCCGACATCACCGATCAGAAACGGCGGTTTCAGGCCGCCGGTTGGCAGGTGGTGGAATGTGATGGTCATGATCCGGAGGACATCGACCGCGCGCTCACACAGGCAACAGGCTCGAGCAAGCCGTCGATGATTGCCTGCAAAACGCATATCGGATTTGGCTCGCCCGCCAAGCAGGACACCGCCAAAGCGCATGGGTCACCCCTTGGGCCGGACGAAATCCAAGCAACGCGCGACGTTTACGGCTGGCACCACGG
>CAJHYP010000025.1_pt1 | contig 24836 bp, 19 predicted proteins | sample 9198731 | NCBI WGS metagenome assembly CAJHYP01 (sample SAMEA7708363, study PRJEB35096) | sediment metagenome | biome: marine neritic benthic zone biome [ENVO:01000025]; feature: sediment [ENVO:00002007]; material: shallow marine sediment [ENVO:03000034] sea grass bed [ENVO_01000059] ...
ACCTAGCCTACAAAGCGGCCCACGATGCACTGATGATATTGCGCGGCAACCTCAACGATGCGGCGTTGTCTCGGATCTCGGATCAGAATGGTTTTGACCACGCTGCCATCGTCGCCGAAATGGAATCGGACGACATCACCGAGATCATCAACACGAACCGAGCGCTGGGACAACGCCTGGAGATCCAGGGGACCCCAAGCTTTATTATGGGCGACAACTTTGTTCGGGGTTTTGTCGAACTGGATCAGATGCGTGCAATCGTCCAATCCATTCGGCAGGATCAAAGCTAAGGCATTGACAGCCAGCGCTATTCTGCGGCTTCGAGCGCTTTTTGGGCTTCGATCTCTTCGGCCTTTCTTTCCACCTGCTCGACGATATGGTCGATCATTTCTTCATTCGACAGCTTGTGGCTTTGCTGGCCGGCCAGATACACCATGCCGTGGCCCGCGCCACCGCCAGTAAACCCGACGTCGGTCATCAAGGCCTCACCGGGGCCGTTCACCACACAGCCGATAATCGAAAGGCTCATCGGTGTTTTGATGTGTTCTAGCTTTCTTTCTAAGATCTCGACGGTTTTGATCACATCAAAGCCCTGACGCGCGCACGAGGGACAGGAAATGATATTGATGCCGCGATGGCGAAGACCAAGCGATTTGAGAATCTCAAATCCAACTTTCACTTCTTCAATCGGATCAGCCGAAAGCGAAACACGTATTGTATCGCCAATTCCCATCCAGAGGAGGCTGCCGAGCCCGATTGAAGATTTAATTGTACCACTGACGAAGCCGCCAGCTTCGGTAATTCCAAGATGTATTGGGGCATCGGTTGCATCGGCGAGCGCCTGATAAGCGGCGGCAGCAAGAAACACATCGGATGCCTTGCAGCTGATTTTGAACTCGTGGAAGTCGTTGTCCTCCAGAAGCTTGATGTGGTCGAGCCCGCTTTCAACCATCGCTTCCGGGCAAGGTTCGCCGTATTTTTCCAGCAGATCTTTTTCCAGTGAGCCGGCATTCACGCCGATACGCATTGAACAGCCATGATCGCGTGCGGCTTTAGTCACTTCTTTGACCCGCGTTTCGTCGCCAATGTTTCCTGGATTGATCCGCAGGCAAGCGGCGCCGGCTTCGGCAGCCTCAATTGCGCGTTTATAGTGGAAATGGATATCGGCGACGATCGGGACGGAGCACTCGCGCACGATCTCGGCCAGTGCTTTGGTCGAAGCCTCGTCAGGTGTGGATATCCGCACAATGTCGGCGCCCACCTCGACGGCCCGCAGCACTTGATCGACCGTCGCACGAACGTCCGTTGTGTCTGTATTGGTCATCGTCTGCACGCTGATCGGTGCATCGCCACCGACCGGCACCGAGCCGACGTGAATCTTTCGAGACCGCCTGCGATATATATTCCGCCAGGGTCGAACGTGATTGAGAGACATAACCTCTCGCCCTTCTCGGTTCAGGTCTGTTGTTAGTTAGGGGCGTGGATCAGCGCTGGCAACCATAGGATTGGGTCAGTCGGATGCGTCCGCTTCGGCGACGGCGACAAATCGAGCCAGATCCGAATCTCGTGAAAGATCAGCAACCGTATAGTTTTGTTGCAAGGCATCGGGCGCAAGAACGACGTCCTTTATGACGACGGGGCCGTCGCCCGCAGGTCCATAGGTGGCGCCATTCACAGCGAAATAGAGCGACCCGGCATTGCCCGCCCGAAGTGTTGCCGGTGCTTCTGTCAACGGCACATCAAATTGCTCTCCGGCATTCAATATTTTCTCAAAGATCACGGTGCCGTCTGCGCCGGTGACGCGAACCCAGGACGGACGCACAGCCAAAAGCGCCACTGATGAAGTTGTCGCCTCGACAACGCGAACAGGCGGCAGCAGCGACTCGTTGTCCAGTGCGGCAATTGCCGCGACATCGCTTGAGGCGCCTGGCACCGCGAAGGGAAGATTGTCCGGTCGCGCCGGTTCCGCTCCCGTCAGGAAGCGGTCGTCTCCGGCTGGTGCGAGCGCACCGATCGAGTTGGGATCAATTGCAGCGATCGGCCCGTCGCGCGCGACCATGACCGGCACATCCAATGCTTCGGGTCTGTACAGGCGATCAAATGATTCGATCGTAATAGGTGGTGAAACGCCAGGATCGTCGCTGCTTTCCAATGGGGCTGCCGCGCCGGAAAGAGGATCCAACTCTGCCAGCACTTCGGGCGTTTGCTCTACGGGCGTGAATCGAACTTTTTGCACCTCTTGCAACACCGCCCAACCGCCGTATCCAATGCCCGCAATCAAAGCGAGAAGAACGATGATCGATCCAATAGCCCTGGGTTCAAATCCCGCAAAGACCGCTTCGGCCTTGGGCAGATAACTAACGCTTGGTTCCGTGAACGGATCGCGCAAATGCGCTGGTATTTTTTCACCGTCACGTCCGCTCGACTTGTGCGACGGCTTCGCATTCCTGCGGACAGATGCGTCTGCAGACATGCCATGTGCGACGGTGAAATTGCCCTCTTCGCAGAAGGTTTTGAAAGCCCATTCCGGATCGAGCCCCAAATACCGAGCATAGGACCGGACATAGCCGGCGATAAATCCAGGCGTATCAAACGCGGCCGGATCGGAATTCTCGATTGCAGCAATATAATTGGCTTTGATTTTTAGTTCGCGTTGAACATCCAGAAGCGACTTTCCCAATGTCGCCCGCTCGCCGCGCATAATATCACCGAGCAACAACTCGAAGTCATCGAACCCTTTCAGATTCGAAGGTTCAGGTTCATTAGACGTCTCAGGACGCCTGCTCATTTCGCCTGCCCCATAAGAACTCACCGCTGTCCCCAACCTGAAACCGGCAGAATCGGTTCCAGGGTTAATCACTTAAACGTTAACACAGCCCTGCCATGTGGTCACTTGTGGATAAGTCTTAGGCGGAGAGTTCGGCGCGATTGAGCGCACAATGCGACCAAAGTTCGTCGAGCGCTTTAATCAAAGCGTCCATTTCCTTTGGCCCGTGCACAGGCGACGGTGTGAATCGAAGCCGCTCTGTGCCTCTCGGAACTGTTGGAAAATTTATCGGCTGTACGTAAATTCCATGCTGTTCCAGAAGCATATCGCTGAGTTGTTTCGTGTGCTTCGGATCACCTACGATGACCGGCACAATATGTGATCCGTGGTCAATGACTGGCAGGCCAAGCGCTTTTAGACGTGTTTTCAGGATTTTCGCCTGATTTTGATGAACTTCCCGGCGTTTCCGATCCGTTTTCAGAATGCGGATGCTCGCCGTCGCCCCTGCAGCCACCGAAGGCGGCAGCGACGTCGTAAAGATGAACCCCGGCGCGTAAGACCTTATAGCATCGCACATTTTCGCGCTTGCAGCGATGTATCCGCCATGAACGCCGAAGGCTTTGGCAAGCGTGCCGTTAAAAATGTCAATTCGGCCCACCAGGCCGTCTCTTTCGGCAATACCGCCGCCCCGGTGACCGTACATGCCGACCGCGTGAACTTCGTCCAAATAGGTTAAAGCACCAAATTCTTGTGCAATATCGCAGATCTCCGACACCGGGCCGAAATCGCCATCCATTGAATAAAGCGACTCGAATGCGATCAGTTTCGGCGTATTTGGGTCATCTGCCGCAAGCAGCGACCGCAAATGATCTATGTCGTTGTGACGAAATACCCGCTTGGCGCCACCGTTTCTGCGAATGCCCTCGATCATCGAGGCATGATTCAATTCGTCAGAGTAAATGATGAGCCCGGGAAAGAGTTTGGGAAGCGTCGATAGCGTTGCGTCATTGGCGATATAGGCCGAAGTGAAAAGAAGCGCCGCTTCTGTCCGATGCAAATCAGCAAGTTCGGCTTCTAACGCCTTGTGATAGGCGGTTGTGCCGGAAATATTGCGCGTCCCGCCTGACCCAGCGCCCGCCGTCTCCAATGCCTCATGCATGGCCGCTAAGACGTCCGGGTGTTGGCCCATGCCAAGGTAATCGTTGCCGCACCAAACAGTGACCTCTTGGTCCAACCCGTCAGGACGGTGCCAAGTTGCATGCGGGTACTGGCCGCGTTTACGCACGATATCAAAAAATGTGCGATACCGGCCTTCGTCATGAAGCCTCGCAAGCGCTGCATCAATCTTTGCGTCAAAATCCAACGAGTTGCACTCCCAAGTGTATCGAGCAATCACTAGTTAACATTGTTATAAAGTAAAACAGTACAATTTGCCGCGATGATCTGGATCAATCGCGAATAACAATTCGGCAATCGCCCGCGCCTGATGCATCCTTTTTACAGGACGCCAACGCTTCAGCATCCGACTTGCCAATCCCCCATGCCCCGGACGCCGCTGACGTTGCAAAGGACTTCGGCGCCTTTTGACGTCGAAACACCTTTTTGAAGGCTTCGGTTGCATCATAAGAAAGCGTCAAATCTCTGGGTTCGTATTTTTTTGGAAAGACGCGTGCCGCCAATTGGCACCGTTTTGAACCCCTCTTGCGGACCTTGTTACACGCGGAAACTGCCGCAGCGTCTGCAGATTCGATTGTATGAAAATTGAAAGCGCCCTGAAGCGCATCGCTGACAAGTCCCTCGTCCGGCGAATATGCGATCGAGGAGTAATACTTCACCGGCGTCCGCATCTGTTGCTCCATCAGCGGGATAAGCGCGATTATCGTGGCCCGCTCTGCCTCGGTGAGTTCATCGGCCAACTGCGTGCTTTGACCCCTGGTCGAATACAGCTGTTTTCGCGCAGATTTAGTGTCAATCACCTCTGCCCAAGCCGGCACCGCCAGAGCCAAGCATAAGATCGCGCTGCCTAAAATGCGCATTCGTGCCCCCGACTAATGTTCCAGCCAGTTTATCGTCTGTGGGAGCGGTGCGCCAGTCTGGACCTTACTTTAAAGACTGCTAACGTCCGGTCCAAGAAACGGGAGACGCTCATGACACTCGAAACGGTATTGGCCCAGATTGACGACAATCTAGACCCGGCCTTGGAAAGACTGAAAAAGCTCGTTCGAATTAAATCGATTTCGACCGACCCCGCCTATGCCGATGATTGTCAGAGCGCCGCGGACTGGCTTGTGGAAGATCTGGCGTCACTTGGAGTGTCGGCAGAAGCCCGGTCTACGCCGGGACATCCGATGGTTATTGGCCATGTCGGGCAGGGTCATCCGCATCTCTTGTTCTACGGCCACTATGATGTTCAGCCGGTCGATCCGCTGGATCTCTGGCATCACGATCCGTTTGATCCAGTCATTGAAGATACACCGAAAGGCAAGGTGATCCGTGGGCGCGGGTCAGCTGACGACAAAGGTCAGCTAATGACGTTTGTTGAGGCGTGCCGTGCCTGGAAAGCCGTAAACGGTGACTGGCCCTGCAAAATCACGTTTCTATTCGAGGGTGAGGAAGAATCCGGCTCTCCGTCGCTGGTGCCTTTTCTGACGGAATTCACAGATGAGCTGTCGGAACCGGATCTTGCGTTGATTTGCGACACGGGTTTGTTCGACCGCGATACGCCCGCCATCACGACAATGCTGCGCGGGCTACTGGGGGAAGAGGTCACTATCACAGGACCGAAGATTGATCTGCATTCCGGGATATATGGTGGCGCTGCAGTAAACCCGATCCGCGTGCTTTCAAAAATTATCGCCGCTCTGCACGACGAAACCGGTCGGATCACAGTGCCTGGATTTTACGACGGTGTTTCGGAGATGCCGGAGGACATCATGGCGCAGTGGTCAGCACTTGGATTCGACGATACCGGATTTCTGGGTGACGTGGGCTTGTCCGTAGCGGCTGGCGAAGCCGGGCGTTCGGTGCTTGAGATGGTCTGGTCGCGCCCCACCTGCGAAGCGAACGGAATCGTCGGTGGATATACTGGCGATGGGTTCAAAACCGTTCTGCCATCCAAGGCGAGCGCCAAGATATCGTTTCGATTGGTCGGCGCGCAGGACCCGCTAAAAATTCGTCAAAGCTTCCGGGCCATGGTGCAAGACGCCCTGCCGCCCGATTGTTCAGTTGAATTTGGCGATCACGGCGCGGGACCAGCAAGCGTGATGTCCACCGACGATCCGGCCTTCGAGAAGGCACGGCTGGCGCTTAGCGATGAATGGCCGAAGCAAGCGGCGTTTATCGGTAGCGGTGGCTCGATCCCGATTGCCGGGTATTTCAAAGATATTCTGGGGCTGGATTCAATGCTGATCGGCTTTGGCTGCGACGACGACCTAATTCACAGTCCGAACGAGAAATACGACGTTCGTAGCTTTCACAAGGGCATCCGAAGCTGGGCGCGCGTCATTGGCGCCTTAACGAGTTAGACCGACGATCATTGAAATGATGTGGCGCGGTTGACGGGGCTCGAACCCGCGACCTCCGGCGTGACAGGCCGGCACTCTAACCAACTGAGCTACAACCGCGCAGCCAACGCGCCGCTTCTAGGCTCAGGCCGTGCGCGCGTCAAGCGGATTTGGCGTTGAGGAACTCGCCCGTTCTGGCCCGTTCTCAGACGATTTTTTTCTGCGAAGATGCTCGGCCAACGCATCCCAAACCACGCGCACCTTTCTGCTGGTTTTCAACTCCTGAGGCGCGACCAGCCAAACTGGAAACTCGAAGACAAGCTCATCTTTCAGAACCGGCACCATGCCTTCTGTCACTTCACCGGCCTCCCAGCCATTTGCCGCCAGTCCCAGGCCGCGCTTTGCAAGCTCCCAGTGCACAAGGTGATTTTCTGATAGTACAACAAAATTAATCTCGGTTACCGGCGCACCTTTTGCTTGAAGGCCTTCCAAATATTGATTGCCTTGGCCAATACCAATGAAATGCGCATTCTGAAGATCGCTGAGTTGATGAAACGGGCCATGCCGGTTGATATATTCCTGCGTCGCGAATAACCCGCCGCGATCCATGCGCACGCGGCGCGCGATTAAATCCGGATCCGTAGGTTGGGCATTGCGAATTGCGATATCAGCTTCGCGTTGCCGGAGATCGCTTAGCGAGTTGGTGGCGACAATGTCGATGATTATCCCCGGATACTCATTCCGCAAACCAACAACAAAGTCAGGTAATATCATCGCTGAATACATCTCGGTCGCGGTGATCTTGACGATGCCTTCGACGGACGTTGAATGTCCCGACGCAGCGAGCGAAAGGCGCGTGGCCGCGTCACCCATCGCTCGCACATGATCGGCGAGCTCGAGCGCGGCCGGGGTCGGTATGAGCTGTCGGCCCGCCCTTTCAAATAGAGTGACATCGAGATGCGTCTCAAGCGCGGTGACCTGCCTGCCCAGTGTTGGCTGAGTTAGCCCGAGTTCACGTGCCGCTGCAGAAAGCGTACCCTCCTCCAGGGTCGCGAGGAACGCGCGCACCTGGTTCCAGTCAAAGTTTATCGCCTGCCAATTCATGCATTTCCGTATATCAGTCACACGAATTTCCGCAATTCTCATGCGTTCTCGTTTGTGAGACACCGCCGCGCAAAGGAGATAAGATATGAACACCGATATGACTGACGTACGCTTTTGGGACAAAATTGCTCGCAAGTATTCTCGGCGCCCAATCGCCGACCAGGATGCTTACGAAAAAACACTGACCCGCGTCCGAAGCCATCTTGGCGCAGAAGACAGCGTAGTTGAATTGGGGTGCGGCACCGGCTCGACAGCGCTTTTGCTGGGCAAAAGTGTGAGCAGCTATCTGGGCACCGATGTTTCGCCGGAAATGATCGAGATAGCGCGCGAGAAGCTCGCCGAGGCTCCAATCGAAGGATTGAGTTTTGCAGTCACTGACGCCCATGTGCGCGATCTGGGCGAAGCGGAGTTTGACGCGGTTCTTGGCTTTAATCTCTATCATCTGGTTCCAGATTTGGAAGACGCGCTGGAACGGGCGCGGGCGCTCCTGAAGCCGGGCGGTCTTTTCATTTCGAAGACACCTTGTATTGGTGGCAAATGGTATTACCGGCCAATCATTGCTGCGATGCAATTGATCGGGAAAGCACCGTATTTGCGTTATCTGAAGATCGATGAATACGATGCGCTGATCCAAGCGGCAGGGTTTGAAATTGTTGAGACCGGTCTTTATCCGCCGACGGCTCCAAGCCGCTTTGTCGTGGCACGAAGTATTTAAGGGAAAGTCTGAATAATCTGGATTCAGCCCAATTTCTTGGGCTGAATCTCAAGCAAAGCACCTATTCCGCGCCTTAATCGAACCATATTTTCGTGGTTTCCAAGCAATCAGAGCAGTGATTTAGGCCAAGAATACTCAATGTCGATGGTCAGCGAACTTCCCCGCCGCCCTGCGCGGTTGCTGGCGCCCGTGTTGTTCACGGCGACAATTTTTTTGAGTGCGTCGCTTTTGTTTTTCGTCCAACCGCTTTTTGCAAAAATTGCACTTCCCGTCATTGGCGGCGCGCCGGCGGTCTGGACCACTGCGATGCTCTTTTTTCAAACGGTTCTGATTGGCGGCTACCTCTACGCCCATTTATCGACGCGTCTGCTGCCTGTGCCTGCGCAACTTGCATTGCATATGGCGCTTTGGGCCGTCGCGTTGTGGTTTTTGCCGCCCGCCCTGCCCGACGGGTGGCGCTTGAACGGGGATGACAGCATCGCGCTGCAAACGCTTGGTCTGTTTGCTGTGGGTATCGGCGCGCCATTTGCGCTGCTCTCCGCCAACGCGCCGTTGATCCAATCCTGGTATCGAACGTGCGGCGGACCTTCCGCCAACGATCCGTATTTTTTGTATGGCGCATCAAATCTTGGGTCGCTGATCGCCCTGCTCGCCTTTCCGCTAATCGCAGAGCCATTCTTTGGGGCGAGTGCGATTGCATCGGCTTTCGCGGCAGGAGTTGTCGCCCTGGGCGCGGGTCTATTTGCCAGCGGTCTCTTGGCGGCGCGAAGCGTCGCTCAGGCAAGGACCGCGGTGGATCTCCTGCCTATTCGGGGCACCGGTGTTTCGACGATGGTGTTCTGGGCGCTTTTGGCCTTTTTACCGTCGTCACTGATGCTTGCAGTGACGTCGAAAATAAGCACCGATGTTGGCGCCCTGCCACTGGTGTGGGTGATCCCACTGGCACTTTATCTGCTGACGTTTGTGCTGACATTCTCGAACCGAACAAAAGTCAAAGGCAAATGGCTGGAGCTGGCAGCACTTCTGTCCGCCACATTGGCGATCAGCCTGTTTCTAGGTGTGCGCGGCGTACATCTCGGCCCACTAGATATCGGACTTTTGACCGGGGCGTTTTTCATTCTTGCATTGTGGGCGCATCGGACGCTCTACGAGGCTCGGCCTGAGGCAGAAAATCTGACAGTGTTCTACGTCGTGATGTCGCTCGGAGGGGCGCTGGGAGGGCTTTTTAACTCCATTCTCGCGCCGGCGCTGTTCACTGGGTTATTCGAAGGTCCGCTCACCATTGGCCTGTTTCTCCTCGGTCTGATGCGTCATCGGCTGGATTTTCGCCCCAAACCGCTTTTGCTGGCGTTCGGAGCGGGTCTGGTGCTGGCCGCTTGCCAAGTGTTTCTCTTGGCGCGCATAGCTCCTGACGCGACGACCATTCGAATGGCGGCGGTTGCTGTTCCATCCGCTTTTTTGTTATTTGCCTTTCGGCCCAATCTGTCGGCGGCCGCGCTGGGTATCGCGGTTATGATCGGCATTCCAGCCCTGATCATCCCGGACGGGCATCACTTCCGCGACCGCAGCTTCTTCGGCCTGCACCAGGTGCTCGACCAAAACGGAACGCGGTACTATTCGAATGGAACCACGGTTCACGGCGCACAGGCGCTTTCAGATCTTGGTTCCGAACTGCCGATGCCATCTTCGTACTACCATCCTGCCGGCCCAATGGGACAGATTATGCAATCCGGTATCGGAGCGAGGGCAAAAAGCGTTGGCATCGTTGGTTTGGGCGTCGGTTCGCTTGCCTGCTATGCGCACCCGGGACAGGACTGGCATTTCTATGAGATTGACAGGATGGTTGATGACGTTGCGCGCGATCCCGCGTTATTCACGTTTCTTGATCGCTGCGCACCCGAAGCGCCGACGCATCTCGGTGATGCCCGTGTCGTTCTGGCAGGCCAATCTAACGCGCGTTTCGATATATTGGTGATTGACGCCTATTCGTCTGATGCTGTGCCCATGCATCTCACAACACTCGAGGCAGTTGCGCTTTATCGCGCGCGGCTCAACCCCGGTGGCACGCTGATCTTTCACATCTCAAACCGATATTATGATCTGGTGCCGCCACTGGCGCGAATTTCCGACGCACTTGGACTTACGACGCGCGTTCAGACGCAAACCCATGCTGCATCCCGCGACCCAGGTTTCAGGCCAAGCATCGTGCTGACAATGATAGGCTCGGATGCAGCCGATAGCGAACTTGCCAACGATCCGCGATGGATCGCTGTGTCAGGCGACAACGGCCGCGTGTGGACAGACGACCGTGCCAACGCGCTGTCCGCTCTGAAGTCAAATCCAATTCGCTGGTTTTGGGAAGTCTTTGGTGGGTGATGAGAGACTCGAACTCCCGACATCTTCGGTGTAAACGAAGCGCTCTACCAACTGAGCTAATCACCCGCCGGGCCGAGCATGTAACCGCTTGGCGCAGGTCGCGCAAGTCCTAGCTCCGTTCAACTCGCCCGCGTTCGCGATTCTTGCCAATCCATCTCCTTGCGCCAGGACCATTCGCCCCTAACGCGTCGCTTGGGTTGTAGAGAGGGCAACTGTCCAGGGACAGGCAACCACAGCCAATGCAAAATCCCATTTGGTCGCGCAATCGATGCAACAGCGTGATTCTTTCGTCCAAGAGCGATTTCCAGGGCGCTGCCGCGTCGGCCCAAGCCTGCGCGCTGATCGCCTTGTCACGTGGAATGCGGTCGAGAACTGTCTTTACTTCAGACAGCGGCACCCCAACAGACTGAGCGATACGGATGATCGCGACGCGCCGTAATTCACGACGATCATAACGCCGGTGATTAGCCGGCGTTCGCCAGCTTTCAATCAACCCTTCGGCTTCGTAGTAGTGAACCGTTGAAATCGGCACACCTGCGCGTTTGGCAAGGCCACCGACACTTAGATCATTTGGCTTCGGCAAGTTTCATCTCCCGCAGCAAGCATTTCCACTCAAGCTCACTTGAGGTACTAACCTTATTCTCGGAAAATTTGGAAATAATCTGGTGGGTGATGAGAGATTTGAACTCCCGACATCTTCGATGTGAACGAAGCGCTCTACCACTGAGCTAATCACCCACTTCAGGCTGTAGTATCTGTGGCAAAAATCCCGGCCAAGGACCCGATGGTCTGGCGATTACCACCGTGAGGATTGATTGATACGCAGTCGGCAAAAAAGCGCGGCCCAGTGAGCCGCGCCATTATTTCAGTGTGCAGTGGCTCCGGGCGTGTCGGATGCCGCAGCCTGTGCACGCTGGGCCGCTGCAGCTTCCTCGGATGCTGCGTCCCATTCGATAGGCGTCGGTTCTTGCGCCAGTGCCAATCGAAGGACATCCTTAACGTGCGCAACTGGGATGATTTTTAACCCATCTTTGACGTTGTCGGGGATTTCCGTCAGATCCTTTTCGTTTTCCTCCGGGATCAGAACGGTTTTTATTCCGCCGCGAAGTGCCGCCAGCAGCTTTTCCTTCAATCCGCCAATCGCCAGCACATTGCCGCGCAATGTCACCTCGCCCGTCATTGCGATATCTTTGCGAACGGGTATTTGCGTCAGAACCGATACGATCGACGTCACCATGGCGATCCCGGCTGATGGTCCATCCTTTGGGGTTGCGCCTTCTGGCACGTGGACGTGAATGTCCATCGTGTCAAACTCTGGTGGTTTCACACCGATCGAGGGCGCGATAGATCGCACAAAGCTTGAGGCGGCGTCGATGGATTCCTTCATTACATCACCGAGCTTACCCGTCGTCTTCATGCGGCCTTTGCCGGGAAGTCTCAGCGCTTCGATCGATAACAAATCACCACCAACTTGGGTCCACGCCAACCCGGTTACAGCGCCAATCTGATCGTCACTTTCGGCGAGACCATAGCGGAACCGTTTTACCCCTAAATACTCCTCAAGCAGGTCCGGTGTGACGACGACTTTTTCAGTCTCTTTTCGCACAATCCTTGTCACCGCTTTGCGGCACAACTTGGCAATTTCCCGCTCGAGGTTCCGAACACCCGCCTCGCGAGTGTAGGTCCGAATGATCTCGATCAACGCTTCATCGGTGAGTTCGAATTCCGATGGTTTGAGCCCATGGTTCTTGATTTGCTTGGCAATTAGGTGCTGTTTCGCAATCTCTCGTTTTTCGTCTTCAGTGTATCCAGCAAGCGGAATGGTCTCCATCCGGTCTAGCAACGGACCTGGCATATTGTAGGTGTTCGCCGTGGTCAGAAACATCACGTTCGAAAGGTCGTATTCGACTTCGAGATAGTGATCGATGAAGGTGTTATTCTGCTCAGGATCCAGAACCTCAAGCATGGCGGATGCCGGATCTCCGCGGAAATCCTGGCCCATCTTGTCAATCTCATCCAGTAGGATGAGCGGATTTGTGGTTTTGGCCTTTTTCAACGCCTGGACAATTTTGCCCGGCATCGATCCGATATAGGTCCGGCGGTGGCCGCGAATTTCAGATTCGTCGCGCACGCCACCAAGCGAGATGCGAATAAACTCACGTCCCGTGGCATTTGCCACCGATTTGCCGAGCGACGTCTTGCCCACACCAGGGGGACCGACGAGACACATGATCGGGCCCTTGAGTTTCTTCGAGCGCTGTTGAACCGCCAGATACTCGACGATCCGTTCCTTGACTTTTTCAAGCCCGTAGTGATCGCCATCGAGCACTTCCTGGGCCCGCTTCAAATCCTTTTTGACCCGGCTTTTCTTTCCCCACGGAATTGCCAGCATCCAATCAAGATAATTCCGAACAACGGTTGCTTCGGCCGACATCGGTGACATCGACTTCAGTTTTTTCAGTTCACCTTCAGCTTTTTCACGCGCCTCTTTGGAGAACTTCGTATCGGCGATTTTCTGTTCGATTTCGGCGATTTCGTTGGCACCCTCTTCGCCGTCGCCCAGCTCTTTCTGAATGGCCTTCATTTGCTCATTCAGGTAGTACTCTCGTTGCGTACGCTCCATTTGGCTTTTGACGCGCGTTTTGATCTTCTTCTCAACCTGAAGCACCGAAAGTTCGCCCTGCATCAGACCATAAAGAGCCTCAAGGCGATCGGAGACTGTCAGCGTTTCAAGCAATTTTTGCTTTTGATCCACCTCTACGCCAAGGTGGCCGGAAACGAGATCCGCTAGTCTCGCTGCCTCCCTGCTTTCGCTAACTTGAGTAAGGGCTTCTTCAGGAATGTTCTTTTTAACTTTGGAATAGCGCTCAAATTCTTCGGCAACTGATCGCACGAGCGCCGCGACAGATTTCTCGTCGCCCAGTTCCTCAGTCAGCGGTTCGGCATTGGCTTCAAAAAAGCGATCGTTGTCCACGAATTCTGTGATGCGTACCCGAGAGCGGCCTTCGACAAGCACCTTCACGGTGCCGTCCGGAAGCTTCAGCAGCTGCAGCACATTTGCCAGCACGCCAACCCGGAATATCCCGTCCGATGTAGGGTCATCGACTGACGGATCGATCTGAGAACTGAGCAATATCTGCTTGTCGTCCTGCATCACTTCTTCAAGCGCGTGCACGGATTTCTCGCGACCGACAAATAGTGGCACGATCATATGCGGGAAAACCACGATGTCCCTTAGTGGCAGCACTGGAAATGAGTTTGAAAACGCAGCGGTCATTGAGTGTCCTTATTAGTGGCAAGAAGTACCGGCCCCGCTTGGCGGCGACCTTGGGCCTTCTCCGTTCATGGCCTCTATATGTGGGGTATTCTATCCCTGCTTCAAGCGTTGACGCGAGGCAACTCCAGTGTGCCCGCGACGCAGCTCAGGAGCAAGCGCAGATGCGAGAATCATCAAGAAATCATGCGAAATCTGTGGCTTCGGCGGTTGCAAGCGATGGAAACGAACGCACATCACGAACAATTTTGTTTACGTTATGGAAATTTTTATAGAATCGCCCCATTAATACCTCAGTTAGCACCTAGCGAGGGGGACGTGGGGCGCTTGTCTATGGAGGCTGCGCATGATGTCCGGTATTGCTCACGCGATTTATCGCGAGCGGAAACGGCTCGCATTCGTGACCATTCTCGCCTTCATCTCCGGATACTTGTTCTATGCCCGAATTGATGCCCAAATATTCGGCCTACCTGCCTCGATAGTGACCGGGCTTATCTACGCTTGCATCATAGCCCCGGTCGCGCTTCTGGTTTGTCTATTTCTGCCTTCGCTCCGATTTATGATCGAGGCGGTCGCGGTATCGCGTCTGTGCGTCGCATGCTTCGTCTATACTTATCCCCAAATCGGCGAGGCGATTCTTGCGTCACCACTTCTTACCGCCGTCATCGTCGTCGGATTTGGCGTTGGCATCAGCCGGATGCTGCATGGCCGGGTCCTGCGGCAAGCATTGCCAAGCCTGCGAGTAAGGATTGCGCAGTTTCGGGTCGCATATCGCGTGCCCGCGCGAATTATTGCCGGCCCACTGCAGCAACGGTTTGTCGGCTGGGTCGATGACGCTATTCCGGTTCCGGTGTAAGCGGCAGTTGACTTCGTTCAATCAAAAAGCATCTTCGCGGTAATTCTGCATAACGTTCGCGGATGAATGCTTGCCGACCCGTTCATTGGCGGTGTGTTTCTGCGCACGCGCGACTTTGGATGACCTAAAGCGCCTCGATATCGCCCGATGACCGCGCCGCGTGGAAATCATCTTCCCAATCCGCGAATTTTCCCGCGGCAATCGCGGCGCGCATGCCCGACATCAAGTCCTGATAGTAGTGCAGATTGTGCCAGGTCAGCAGCATCCCGGAAATCATTTCACCCGCACGGAAAACGTGGTGCAGATACGCGCGTGAATAGCTTGCGCAGGCCGGGCACATGCACGCTTCGTCGAGCGGGCGCGGATCGTCGGCGTGGCGCGCATTCTTGAGGTTCACGACACCGCGGCGCGTGAACGCCTGCCCGGTTCGACCCGAACGTGTGGGCAGCACGCAATCCATCATGTCGATGCCGCGTTTGACAGCTCCGACGATGTCGTCGGGTTTTCCGACGCCCATCAGATACCGCGGTTTGTCTGGCGGCAGCATGAGGGGCGCGTCATCAAGCACACCAAACATCGCTTCCTGGCCTTCACCGACTGCCAAACCGCCGACCGCGTAGCCGTCGAATTCAATCTCGCGAAGTGCTTGGGCGCTTTCTTCGCGCAATTCGCGGATGACGCCGCCTTGCTGGATTCCAAAGAGTGCGCGTCCCGGTCGGTCTCCAAACGCCTCTTTTGATCGGCGGGCCCATCGCATTGAGAGGCGCATGCTCTCAGCGACCGTAATTTCATCCGCGGGCAGGGACGGGCATTCATCAAAACACATGACGATGTCGGACCCAAGAAGCCGTTGAACTTCCATCGATCTTTCCGGCGTCAGCAAGTACTTCGACCCATCAATGTGGCTGGTGAAACTCACGCCTTCCTCTGACAGCTTTCTGAGCCCAGCGAGGCTCATAACCTGAAAGCCGCCTGAGTCGGTCAGAATCGGCTTGTTCCAGTTCATGAACGTGTGCAGACCACCCAGCCGATCAACGCGTTCGGCACCGGGCCTTAGCATCAGATGGTACGTGTTCCCCAGAAGAATATCGGCGCCGGTGGCGGCAACGCTTTCCGGCATCATGGCTTTGACCGTTGCCGCAGTGCCGACGGGCATGAACGCAGGCGTACGAATATCGCCGTGCGGTGTTGATATAACGCCTGTGCGGGCTTTGCCGTCAGACGCGATCAAACTAAACGAAAAATTATTGCCCACGCGAAGTCCATTCTTAATGTAGTTCGCCCTTACTGCGATTGTTCAGGGATCGTAAGCCCCAAGGAGACACACTATTTCGTCGCAGGCCATTGCCTTTACGGCGCATGTCGCTTTCCCTATATAAACAGTCAGGAAATACCAAGGTCCGCATGTCATGAACTACTCCGATCAACTTGAAGGCACCCCGTTGATCAAGCCATCCAGCACTGACCACCCGCTTCACGAAGCGGTGGTCGAAGCGTGCCGGAGTGTCTATGACCCGGAAATTCCAGTAAATATCTTCGACCTCGGTCTGATCTATACAATCGAGATCAACGAGGATGGCGACGTGACCGTTATAATGACGTTGACTGCGCCTGGATGCCCAGTAGCCGGCGAGATGCCGGGATGGGTTGCCGAGGCCATCGAGCCCCTGCCCGGCGTGAAAACAGTCGATGTGGAGCTGACGTGGGAGCCGCCCTGGGGCATGGACATGATGTCAGACGAGGCCAGACTCGAGTTGGGATTTATGTAGATGTTTGGTGTCCCCGGAAAACAAGCGGTGTCGCTCACACCCGCCGCAATCGGCCAGATCAGATTGTTGATGGCGCGCGATGATCGAAAAGGGCTGCGGATTGGCGTCAAAAAAGGCGGCTGCGCAGGTATGGAATATACCATGGAGTTTGCCGACGAGATCGATCCTCTGGACGAGATTGTTGAACAGGATGGTGCGAGAGTGATGATCGCACCGATGGCGCAAATGTTTCTGTTTGGAACCGAGATTGACTATGAAACATCGCTGCTAGAGAGCGGTTTCAGATTTCGAAATCCAAATGTCGCCGATGCGTGCGGCTGCGGTGAATCGATCAAATTCAAAGACGTCGACGAATTGAGCGCCGAGCGCGAGGCCGCATCGAAGGGTTGACTACAACTCCTGGGCCGCCAATGTCCGCCGAAACATGAAATGGAGGACAGGCGATGCGACGCAAAATGGCCGCCGGCAACTGGAAGATGAACGGAACGGCCGAAAGCCTGTCTGAAGTCGATGCACTGTTATCCTCATGTCCGGCGCCAAAGTGCGACGTGCTAATATGCGCGCCGGCCACGCTGATTTCGCGGCTGGCGATCCGTGCCAAGGGAGAAGCGATCTCCATCGGCGGTCAGGACTGCCACGCGAAAATCTCCGGCGCGCATACCGGGGACATCTCCGCTGAGATGCTCACCGATGCAGGCGCTTCCCACGTCATTGTCGGGCATTCCGAGCGCCGAACCGATCACGGTGAAACAAATGCCGATGTCAAAGCAAAAGCGGAAGCAGCTTGGCGTGCCGGGCTGACGGCGGTGGTTTGTGTTGGCGAAACACTTGCAGAGCGAGAAGAGGGTCGTACGCTTTCGGTTGTCGCCAAGCAGGTCGAAGAGTCGCTGCCCGAGCAGGCAACCGCAGAAAATACTGTGATTGCGTATGAGCCGATCTGGGCGATTGGCACCGGCAAAGTGCCAACCACGAACGAGATCGCTGAAGTGCACGACGAGATTAGAGCCAGGCTTGCGAACAAACTTCCTGCCGAAAGCAACGGCGTCCGCATTCTTTATGGCGGATCTGTAAAACCGTCGAATGCTGCCGAAATATTCGCAATTTCTAACGTTGATGGGGCTTTGGTTGGCGGCGCTTCGTTAAAATCCACAGATTTCAGCGGCATAATCGCCGCGCTTGAAGCTGCAACTATTTAGGGCAGTCTAATTTCAGCTCGCCCACTCAGCCGATTGCATCTCGCGAAGGCGGCTCGCGGTGCGTTCGAATTCAAAGGTTCCTGCACCTTCGATATACAATAATTCGGGCTCGTCAGCGGCTGTTGCGATCAGCCGGACCTTTGCCTCGTATAGCGCATCGACCAATGTCACAAATCGACGCGCCTGATTGTAGTTTTCGGCTCCAAGTCTTGGAATATCCTCAAGGATTAACACTCGCACTGCTTCCGCGATCGCCAGATAATCCGCGGGCCCAAGCGGTTGCCCGCACAGATCGTAGAACCGTGCACGCCCAACACCGTTGGAAAAATCGGAAAGGGTCACATCGCGTCCCTTGATCCTTAAGACCAGTGGCGCAGATGTTCCGCCGCTCAGATCATTCCAGATCACCTCTATCGCCTCGTGCGCCTCGGCGTTGGCCGGATAAAAGTAAGTTTGTTCACCCCTCAGTCGGTCTTGGCGATAGTCTTTGGGTGTCGCAAGTTCGACCACGTTCATGCGCGCTTTGATGAGATCGATGAATGGCAGGAATAAATCTCGGTTCAGCCCGTCCTTGTAAAGATCGTCAGGCGGCCGGTTCGAAGTCGTCACTACCGTGACACCTTTGTCAAACAGCCGCTCGAAGAGACGGCCGACAATCATCGCATCGGCAATATCAGTGATTTGCATTTCATCAAGACAGAGAAGCTTCAGTCCCGACGCCAAATCTTCAGCAACAGGCTTGATGGCATCGTCGACACCGGTCTTTCGCGCCTCGTGCAGCGCGGCTTGAACCTCTTGCATAAATTCATGGAAATGCACTCGCCGGCTCGCGGCAAAACCGGACGTTTCGTGGAAAAGATCCATCAACATCGATTTCCCGCCGCCCACGCCGCCCCAAAGATATAGGCCCTTTATCGGTTCGGATTTCTTGGCGAGTACTCGTCCAAACCCACCGCCTTTCTGTCGTGCATTGGCGAGTTGAACAGCAATTCGATCAAATTCCTTCAGCACCAGTTCCTGAGCGGAATCTGCTGCCAGTTCACCGGACCCAGTTTTTTTGCCGTATGCTGTCGTAATGGGCGTCATGTGCCCGAGATGAACCATGCACAGGTACGAAAGAAAAGCCTTACGAGGGTCTGGTTACGTCATGGCGATAAAGCCAGTCGAATTTGCGCAATGGCATCGCCGGTGCAAACTGGCTGACAAGGCGCAATACCAGATGTGCCACTGGTCTTGCCGGGAAGCGCAGGTGATAATGGCGCGCATTTGCGGTTGCCGCGTCAACGACACGCACTGCGCGCGGTCGCCTGAGAAGTTGGTATGCCGTCAAACCTCCTTCCAAGAACAGGTTGGAAACCTGTTCGGAAAGGACCCATGCGTCTTCCAGCGCCAGATTTGCGCCTTGTGCCAGAAATGGCAGTGTTGGATGGGCGGCGTCGCCAAGCAGAACTTGATGCCCGCTTGCCCATCGGGCGGCAACCAGATGCCGAAAAAGCCCCCATAAATAACACTCTTCAACCTGTTCCAGCCACTCTCGGACGCGCGGCGAGAATGCGGCAAAGGCCGCGCGCAGGTTCGATGGGTGGTCCGTGAAACTCCATCCTTCATCCGCCCAGGCCTTACGTTCCTCGACGGCCACGATATTGCGCAGGCCGCCTGGCAGGGGATAGCTCACGAGATGCCGACCGGGGGCCAAATAAACCTCGGCAACCGGTGCTCCCTCGCCGGGAATAAGCGCGCGCCAAGCAACCTGACCGGTGAAGAAGGGCTTTGATGCTTCATCGACGCGCGCGCGCACTTTTGAATGCAATCCATCTGCACCGACGAGCAGATCGTCGCCCTCAAGCGCTGCACCGCCTGGTGGCGGCTCGACGCGGGCGTCAAATTCTACTGACGCGCCACTTTCTTGCGCCTTGGACAGCAGCAATTCAACCAATCGGGCACGATGCACAAATCGCCAATCCAGATCCGGCGCATGTCGCCGAAGGTCGAGTGTCGTAATCGATTGCCCAGTCAATCCGTCAATTAACCGGACAGCGTCCGCGCGAAGGGATACTTTCTCGAGTGACGTAGCGCAGCCAAGAGCCTTTAGCACGGCCATGCCGTTTGGGCTTATTTGCAGCCCCGCACCAACTTCGCTGATTTCTGCCGCTTGCTCGCAGACGCGCACGTTGTGGCCGCGTTGCGCTAAGGCGGCAGCGGCGGCAAGCCCGCCGATGCCAGCGCCGGCGATCGCGATTTTCAATTTTTCCTCCGCGGCATGAGCAACCAGTTCAAACAATTCCAGAAATCGCGCTGCAGGACTTTGACTGTGATCAAAGCCTCATTCCGCCGCAGCAACATCGGATCGAACCGGGCGCGCACGCCATATGGCATCGGGAATCATCGGATCTGTGATTGCCGAAAAAAGCGTCTGGTATTCTTTTTGCGACAGCAAAGTATCGATCCGCTGACGATGCCAGGCAACGGCCTCTTTGTGCAGGCGTGCCAGCTCGCCGTCAGCCAACAATTCAGCGTGTCGTGATTTCGCTCGTGGCAGGTGCGTGTGAATGCTTGCGTCCGTTTCTGTGGCATAATTTCGTGACGCCCAATATGCCTGGCCCTGATCCTGATCAACGTGGTTGATGCGCCCCCGCTGGCGTTTCACAAGATAGCTTTCAGCGCTTCTGAGAATGTAGTGGTTTAGTGTGACCAATTCATAGCCAATCGTATCTTTCCGCGAGAACCATTCGTTTTTTCGCAGGACGCGATCGGGCATCACACGCCCTGCCCCGTTGACCCAACGCACTTCCTTCGCACGATTCTTGTCAAGGTTTAGTGGCCGGTGCACGCCGAGCTTTCCAAACGGCGCATCGGGACGATGAAAGCTTTTGAATCCCCACCCTAGTCTTGGCTTCGGCAAAAATTTCGGCGCACATGCAGTGAAGGCTTCTGTTTGCCAGGTATCCTCGTAGTCATACAGACCACGATTTCCAAAGAACCGCCAAGTCATAGAAATCACGTTTGGATCATGTGCGGCCTGAAGCAGGTCGTGAAACGTTCCATCGCCGACATGAACATTCACAAACTCGTCGACGTCGATCACACCGACCCAATCGGCGGATGTGACTTCGGGACGCGTGATGGCGTCGTTGAGCGCGCCGCGCTGTGGTTTCTGCCCGGCTTTCCGATTGAAAGGGTTGTCACGACGCGTCACCAGTCCGAGCACCGACAATCGATCCAGGATGGCATTGGTCGGATCCTCGCAATCGTTGGTGTATATCAGAAAATGCGTCACGCCGACCGAGAGGTGATAGGCGATCCACTCGAGGATGAAGCAGCCTTCGTTTTTCATCGACGACACGATCACAATTCGGTCGGAAATCGGAGGCTTGGCCAGTGGCGTCAGATGTCGCTGCTTCGCCTCAATTCTTGCGGACAGGTTCCGATAGGTCTCGTCCGCCGCAAGCCCGGTCAATGGAACGTCCTTCCGCGTCTCGATCATTTCGGATCGAGAACTCTTGCCGGAAACACTCCTATCGTTGGTCGCTGGAGTAACCAATTCTACGGCGCCAATTGGCTCAATGCTTCTCGAAGACGGGGCGTCTGCGAGCGCTCGGAATAACGCCGACTCGACCGGCAATTTTTTCAGTTCACTGATGCGAGTTTTGTGCCAGTCGACAGCCTTTTTGTGCAGTGCCGCCAATTCAGGATCACGGCGAAACACCTCGCTCAGCGGTGCTGCCTTTTGCCAACGCGGTTCGATCGATGTGTCCGTCTCATCATTCCGATTGAACACATTCCAATACTCGATGCCCTGCGGACGGGAGACGTGATTGGTTCGACCGCGATCTCGTTTGACCAAAAAGCTTTCCACGGATCGGACTGCATAGTGATTGAGTGTCACGAGTTCGTAACCCCAGCTATGCTTGGATGATCGCCATCCCTCTGACACATACTTCTCGGGCATCTGCTGACCCGAGCCGTTGGTCCAATGCGGCATCGGACCTGTTGGTTTCAACGGGCGATGAACGCCCAATTGCGCATATGGTGCACTGCGCCTCAATATCGTCTTCATCCCCCAGCATTGGTGTGGTTTTCGGCAATTGCGAGGCGCGGCCATGGTAAATCTCAATGGAGGTGGCTGGTCCTCGAAGTTGACTTGCCCTGCCGAACCAAACAAACGCCATGTCATCGAGATCAAATCGGGGTCACCTGAGGCCTGAAAAAGCGCCGTCAGGGTCCCATCACCCGTGTGAACATTGATGAATTCATCGATGTCCATCACAATGACGGCGTCTGCCGGTTTCACCCGCGGGTGTTGATTTGCAGCTTCAAGCGCGGCCCACTGCGGGCGCTCTTCAGACGTAATGTTATTGTCCACCCTTGTAACGACACCGCGCGTTTGCAGTACATCGAGGATTTCATTGGTCGGGTCATCACAATCGTTGGTGTAGACAAGAAAATGTGTGACCCCCACGGCCAAATGATAGGCCACCCAATCAAGAATAAACGGCCCTTCATTTCGCATTGTCGTGACGGCCACAACGCTCTCCAAGGGCCGAATGTCGTGGGTTGGTGTTCTTACGGGCTTAATCGCATCGTTCTCGGCAGATTTTCGATAATGCCTGACCGTCTTTTTGTCGGCATCTTTGATCTGGGCATTTTCCAATGGCGCGTCAGTTGGATCTATTCCGAATTCGGCCAACAGATTGCCGAGCCGGCAGTTCGGGTCAGGGATGCCGCCGGCAACATTGCTCAGCTCATCGCGTATCCAAACTCGGTTCAAGTTTATTGCACAGGTTGCCTTGGTCTCAGAACGCGTCCGGCGCTTCGGTTTCGACTGAAGCAGGCGTTGCCGTGTCTCGCGCGAAAATGGGTGAAAAACCTCTTCCGGCAGCGCGCGGCTGATCTCTCCGCTTTCTTGAAGCGCCAAAATCCAGTCCTGATCCTGCGCCGTGTCGCGCATCACTTGCAGTGCCGGGCTGTTTCTTGGGACAGCCACGACATCCGAACTCACTGAGTATTCATCGGCCCAACCCAGAAGATATCCATCACGAACATCAAATGGCTTTATGGCAACGATGTCGGGTTGCACCCAAATGCGGTTTTCTAGAACTGAAAGCAGTTGCCAACGGAATTGTTCAACCGCTGCATTCTCGGGCTGGATTTCATCGGCGCGGCAGGAAGCCACACCCGCAGGTAAATTTGGCGGTTCATCATAGGAATAGAGTTCAACGGTGTAGTCACGCCGCACAAACGACGTCATCGAGAGCTGTTCGAGAAAGCTCAACGGCCCCCGCGCCCAAAACATAGCGATCCGATAATCCATCGGTGCTGCCCGCCCGATTTTCCTGCCATCTAAAAGCTACCCGAACGGTGCTCTTTTGCCAAACGGGTATCTGCCCTTATCTGGCGAGCGGCAGCCGACTTTCTGCAAGCTCCACCCAATAGGAACAGCCGGCAGGAATCGCATCGTCGTTGAAATCGTAGTCCGGGCTGTGGACCTTCGCCGTGTCGCCATTTCCGGTCAGAATATAGGCACCGGGTCGCACATTGAGCATAAAGGCGAAATCCTCGCCTCCCATTGTCGGCGGTTCGTCGTGACAGGCACCGGAAACTCGTCGGGCCGCCTCAGCCGCATACTCTGTTTCGTCGGGGTGGTTCGCCATCGAGGGATAGTTTCGTCGATAGTCAACTACGGCCTCTGTTCCGTAGGCGGCGGCTGTGTGTTTGACGATTTCTTTCAGCCGGGCTTCCACAGTGTCTTGAACTTCGTCGTCCAAAGTTCGCACCGTACCTTTGAGCGTTACGGTTTCCGGGATCACGTTGAAGGCGGTCGATGATGTTTCAAAGGATGTAATTGACACCACAGCCTGATTGTTTGGGTTAACCGTTCGGCTGACGATGGATTGCAAGGCAAGTACGACATTGCAGGCCGCAACCGTGGGGTCGATGACCTCTTGCGGTTTGGCGGCGTGACCACCCCGCCCGGAAATCTTGATCTCAACCAGATCTGCTGCCGCAAAAAATGGCCCCGGGCGGATTGAGAATTGCCCGACGTCCAAACCCGGCCAATTGTGCATTCCGTAGACTTCGTCGATGCCGAATTTTTCGATCAGTCCCTCTTCGACCATTTCGCGGCCGCCGCCGCCGCCTTCTTCCGCTGGTTGGAATATGACGACGACATCACCATCGAAGTTTCGTGTCTCCGCCAGGTATTTCGCGGCCCCCAACAGCATGGCTGTGTGTCCATCGTGACCACAAGCGTGCATTTTGCCCTTTGATTCACTGGCGTATTCTGCCCCTGTGGCTTCCTCGATCGGCAGAGCGTCCATGTCGGCCCGCAATCCCACCGTGCGTCTGGATGCCGACTTTTGCCCGCGGATTACACCAACGACCCCGGTTTTTCCGATACCGGTGACAACGTCATCGCAACCAAATTCGCGCAGTTTGTCGGCGACAATTCCGGCCGTACGATGAACGTCAAACAGCAACTCGGGGTGGCGGTGAAGATCGCGCCGCCACGCTGTGATCTCATCATGCAGTTCGGCGAAACGGTTTCTGATGGCCATCTCTTCCTCATCCGTTGGCTTATGTTCGCGCGGGTGACGCGATTTCATCCGAATTGGGACGAATAGAAAAGCGGGGGCAAGCCCCCGCAATTATCAACACTTAAAGGTAACAGTCATTTGGTCTTAGGCGCGGGCGTCACCGACAAGACGCCAAATCACCGGGAACGCCACAACAGCCACGACGAGCTTTAGTGCGTCAACCCAAATGAACGTCTTCACACCGTATGCGTACCAGTTTTCCCAGCCAAACCCCATAAATGCACCTTCGCCGCCAAACCCAGCAAGAAGTCCGAAGCCGGTGCACAACCAGATCACGCCGGGAATATAAACCGCAAGGATTCCCACGGCCATCGCGCCGGCCATGCTGATCGGCGACCGATCCCAGCCGGCACGTGCAAGGGCGCCAACCAGATAGGCGGCAATCAGAAATCCAAGAAGATATCCGCCCGTCGGCCCAAGCATATAGGCCGCCCCCATCCCTTTTTCCGGGGTGCCGGCAAAGACGGGCAAACCCTGAAGTCCAAGAAGCAGATATGCCAAGACGGTCGATAGGCCCAGGCGTGGGCCGTAAGAGGCGCCAATGACCATAACAACCAGAAGCTGAAGCGTGACCGGCACGGGCATGCTGGCGATCTGGATCTTTGCCGAAATCCAAAGCGCCGCAACACCGGCAACCAAAAGTACAAGGCGTTTCAGCCAAATTTGGCTGCCTTCTGCGAACC
>CAJHYP010000335.1_pt1 | contig 24628 bp, 25 predicted proteins | sample 9198731 | NCBI WGS metagenome assembly CAJHYP01 (sample SAMEA7708363, study PRJEB35096) | sediment metagenome | biome: marine neritic benthic zone biome [ENVO:01000025]; feature: sediment [ENVO:00002007]; material: shallow marine sediment [ENVO:03000034] sea grass bed [ENVO_01000059] ...
CGCGCAGCGCATTTGTTCGCGTCGCCAGCGGAGCGCCTCCAGCGGTCAGATAGTCATCCGGCGGAGCTTGTGGACGAAATGCTTGGATCACGATTTTTTCGACATAGTCTTTGTGAACGTAGGCCGACGCAATTGGGGCCAGCACGGCACCGCCCACCGCCGAACCCAACAACCGGTAGCTGAAGTCGATATTTCCGGGCCAGGGCATGGTGGCGCCCGAAAGAACGACAATAGCCGCGGCAGGTTGCTCCAACGCCCAGGCCATTGCGACTGCACCTCCAAAGGAATGGCCAAGCACGATCGGATTGCGCGCTCCCAGCTGTTGCACTGCATCCGACAGCGCGCGCGCCTGTTCGGCCGGGCTTTCGCCGCGAGTATTGAATGCGCCATCAAACGCAGGACCAAGACGCTCGGTCCACCCGTGACCTGGCCGGTCGACGATGAATAGGCGGTACCTTTCCGACAACCGATCCGCCAACGCCGAATCCAGATCGTGTCCGCTGGCACCGGCACCGTGGATCAGGACCAGGTCTGGTCCCGTTCCCTTGACCAAGACGTGGACTTTTCGCCCATGCACTACAGCAATCTGGCCCATTGCGGGAAACGCCGCCTCGGCACCGGCTTTGCGAAGATCGGCAAACCGGAATGTTGTCAGCGCAAACAAAACGGTCAATGCGGCAAGGATCAGCCACGTTGTTATCTTTGGTCGGCGCATGGCACTGACCAGATTAATTCACAAAAGATCACACCCGCAAATCCGTGCTGGACTGTCCGATCAACGTCATATCGTAGGGCGTGGTTAGATAGATCTCGCTGATCCAGTTGCCGTAAAGCAAGTGGCCGTGGCTTCGCCACCGATTTTGTGGATCGCGGGCCGGATCATCCCCGGGATAATAATTTATCGGCACGTTGATAGGCTCCCCAGAAGCCACATCGCGATCATACTCTTCTTTCAGGGTACCGCTGTCGTATTCAAAATGATTGAAGATATAGAGCGCACGGTGGCGGGAGTCCTCGACCAAGCAAGGTCCGACCTCGTCCGAACCAAGCAATGTCACCAGCCCATCCGCGCCGTCAATCTCGGCCTGCCGCATTTCAGTCCAGCGGCTGACTGGAATCACGCAATCGTCGGAAAACCCCCTGAGATAAGGGCTTTGCGGCGCAAGGTTCATGTGGCGAAAACACCCGAATGCCTTCGCGTCCAACATATATTTGCCGACACCGTGGAAGTAGTTGATCATCGCCATTCCACCCCAGCAGACCCCAAAGGTTGAATGTACATGGGTCTGGGTCCAGTCCATGACTTCCTTCAGCTCATCCCAATAGGTGACCTCGTCAAACGGCAGATGCTCGATCGGTGCGCCCGTGATGATCAGGCCATCGAATTTTTCGCCCTTGACTTCCTGAAACGGACGGTAAAACTCCACCATATGTTCGGACGCGGTATTACGCGTTCGATGCTCAGACATCCGGATAAGATGCAAATCAATCTGCAGCGGTGTCGCACCAATCAGCCGTGCGAACTGGTTTTCGGTCTGTATTTTCTTCGGCATCAGATTCAGAAGACCGATTTTCAGTGGCCGAATGTCCTGATGCTCTGCTGCGTCCTCGGGCATGACCATCACCCCCTCGCGCGTCAGTACGTCGAAGGCAGGTAGGTTGGAGGGCAGCTTGATCGGCATCTAACAATTGGTCCTTGACTGAACGCCCGCAATAGTGGTTTCAGCCACGACCCTCAAGGGCGCGTTCGATCAGACTGACCATATCGCCTTCGCTTTTCACGCGCTCAACGTCGTCCGCGGCAAGCGTAATGCCCCATCGTTCGGCCATTGCGCGATACCGCGGCTGACGGTGCGCCAAGGCCCGGGCATAAGTCCAGCGGACGAATTCGTCGGGATCGATATCGACCTCGGCGGCGCCGGTTTCCGAACAATACTCCTGCCACGCGCTTTGCAGAAATTCGGGCTGATAGCACATTGGTTTCGGTGCACGGTCGAAGCGCCGGATCAATTGCTTGGTATGGTCTTCAGAGCCTTCAATCCATACTGGCAGCAGGACCCGGACCAAAGCGGACATGACCGGATCCTCGGCGTCGTTGGGGTCGACAACCTCACATATCGACCCGGAACTGTCACAGACGAAGTTTGCGTATCCGTAGATATCCTTCGCGCGGGCCGCGAAACGCGCGGTGTCGTGCATCGCAGCGACCTCGGCAGAGCGATGTAGAGCTTGGCGTCGACAGTATTCGTCCCAAGGCAGGCCGCCCAGTTTGGGATTGCCCGGCTTGCCCAGATACGTCGACAACGGCGCGAGATTTTCAAAAGTGATGTTAGAGGCAATGAAGACCGAGTCCGAACACAAAAGATCCCGCAAGAGCGGCACCTTCATTGCTTCGCGTTTGAAATTGTCGGCGATGTGCTCGCCCATATACCGCGTGCCAATCCGGTAATCGACCGAGTAGTGGAACCAGCCACCTGAAGCACGCAAAAGGTTCGAAATATAGGTCTTTCCCAGTCCCGACATACCGAAAAGCATAATCCGCTTTTCGGGTGCACTTCGCCACGCTTCGGCAGTGGGGTAAAGCATGTCTTCCTCGCCGTCGTCCTTGACCGCATTGGGTAAGGCGGGGCGGGTGAGCGGTCAATCAGGGGGCAGGGGATTTTCGCAAGACGTGGCCCAGCCGCCCGTCGAGGATCAAAAGTCCCAATGCGAGCAACGCAAATCCAACGTAGGCGCTGGCGGTCAGATCTTCGCCGCGGAAGAGCACGCCCAGAATGATGGCGACCGGCGCTACAAGCAGCGTCACTAACAATAGATTTCCCGCGCCGGCCTGGCCAAGTATGCGATAGTAAAGCAGATAGGCCACGGCAGTGGATATTAGTGAGAAATACCCGATCGCAGCCCAGGTGCGCGCTTCTAGCGCAAGCGTTAGGGGGCCTTCGACGACCCAGGCGAACGGAACGACGACGATTGCGGATGCCGCGAGCATTCCAGCCGCTGATAGGATCGGCGACACGTTGGCAAGCGCCGCCCGCGCCCAACTTCCCGCCAACGCATAGCTGATCGTGGCGCCAATCACCGCAAGCTGAGCAAGCGATCTGACATCAAGCGATTGCAGGTTATTGAGGCCGATCGCCGTCGCCACGCCCAGAAAGCCCAACGTGACCCCAACCGATCGCGCCAGCGTCAATCGCTCGTCGCGAAAGAACACAGCCGCAATCAGGACGCCCCAAATCGCTGTCGCGGCGTTCAATATGCCCGTCAACCCGGCCTCGATATGAAGCTGGCCCCAACTAAGCAGGGCAAAGGGGATGACATTGTTCAAAAGCCCCATGATCAGGAAGGCGGCCCAGAGCCTTGGCGAGCCCGGTACGCGAATGCCGCGGAGGTAGACAACAACCCAAAGCGCCAGCGCCGCCCAGAGAACCCGATGCGCGACGCTCGAAAAAACGCCGATCTCGTCCAGCGCGATCCGCACGGCCAGAAACGAGCCGCCCCAGATCACGCCCAGCAACAAGAGCTCGATCCAGGTTCGGTTGCTGATGTGTGTCGTGTTCATGGAACCGCGATACAGCGGGCGGCAGCGCTCCGCGACCCGAAACATGCGGCAAAGAAAAACCCCGCCGAGGCGGGGTTTTGCAGCTAGGGTATTTTTTTTGCAGCTAACTAGAAATACCACCCAACCCGGACACCCGCGGCAATCGCCGAGTTACCGGCAAAATCGGCCCCAATAGTTGTCGTCGTTGCATTCCCGATGTCGATATACCGGACGCCGCCTGTGATTTTCATATTGTCTTTTGTGTAGGTCACGCCCAATCCAACTGACTTTTGTCCGTCCGTTGGGTCCAGGTTGGCAACTGGAACTCCCCAAGGATCCTCGTAACCAATGGTCACAGCTCCGGCCCAGCTTTCACTGAACCGTCGCCCGACGCCAAGTGTATAAGTGGTGACATCTTGCGGGTAGTCCACGAGAAATGTGCCGAGTGCCACAGGAGTCACATCAAATTCCGACCAGTCGACCCAACGCACCGAACCGAATACCAGCGTGTCGGCAGCAATACCCGTTTGAAAGTCCAAAGTGACCGACTCCGGTATAACTGATGAAAACGGAGCAGAAGGCGCTCCGAATTCGACCGTATCAAATGTGTGCTCAATCTCTGAGATATATGTTAGTGCAACTCGTGCAGCGATCTCCGGCTTTTCCCATGCTACACCGACGAGATAACCAAATTCCAAATCATTGTTGGTTGATAATGTGTAGAAGCCGAAGGCTGGAATGGAAACACTACCACTTACACGCTGTGCTCGAACGCCGCCATAGACACTAATATTCTGCGGCGTTGTGTATTTTACAATTCCCGTCAGAGCCAACGAATCTACTTCGGCGGTTGAACCCACGAATGGATACATAGCGTCCGCACCACTGTAATCGACGTCGGCGCCAACCGGCTCGTCCAGAATAATCGCATAAGACCAACTCTCATTTATATCTGCCTTGTAGGCTGCTCCGAACGAAAAATAGCTGGGAGAAATATCGCCTGACGAAAGAGGGCCCAGTGTTCCGTCGACGCTCGGGCTAATCGCTCCGAAACTGAGTTGGAAATACCGGCCGTCCTCGAAAAGAATGTTTGAGGAAAAGGCCGACCTCTCAATTCCACCCGCATTCGCCGCGCTTGCACTTGCGCCAATCACGGCGGCTGCCAAAATTACCCGTTTCATAAAATCCAGTCCCCACTGTGCCGAATGTCCGCTGTGCGAACCTATGGAAACGGCGGTTAACCGGTCAATTCTTAACCCAACGTAAGCCTTTTTGGCGTGCCGCAGCGTCACAATTGGGTCACGCGGGTCCGCGGCGCCGTGCTTCGGCCCATATGTTCAGGTAATTTCCGGCAAATATCAGCGCCGCGCCCACAAAGACCAGCACATCCAGAGGCTCCGCATACCAAAACATTCCCACGATGGCGATGACCGGCAGGCGCAGGAAATCCATCGGGGTTACCAACGTTGCAGGAGCGACTGAAAGCGCGTTTGTAAGGCAGGTGTGCGCAAAGAGACCACCAAGCGCAATCAGGATAACCCAAGGCCAACTTTCGGCGGTCGGGAACGCGATATCACCGTCCCACCCTGCGGAGATCATTCCCAACACCGATTGCATTAGCGCCATCCAGAACAAAATCCCAAGGATCGTCTCGGTCCGGGTCAGCATTTTTGTACACACAATCGACCCAGCAAATCCAATTGCCGACATCGCGGCGAAGGCCAGCCCGACGGGATCCCCGCCAGTTCCGGGTCGCGCGACGATCAGCGCGCCCGCGAACCCAAGCCCAACCGCTAGAATCCGGGTTTTCGACAACCGCTCACCCAGCAGCACCACAGCCAAAACCAAAACCCAGATCGGTGAGGTGAACTCTAGCGCGAAGACCTGCGATAATGTCACCAATGTCAGCGCATAGAACCAAAGGTTTTGCCCGACGAAATGGCAAAAGTTGCGGACAAAATGCAGCCCGAGCCGATCGACGCGGATTTCCCGAAGTTTGCCCGAGGTCAGACCGAACAAGATGACCAGCACAAGCCCGATCCACGAGCGGTACATCATCATCTCGAACGTATCGAGCTCGTGGCTGACTTCGCGCCCCGCTACAGCCATGGACGAGAAGGAAACGATGGCCCCCGTCATCCAGGCCGCGGCCAGCAAAGGCCGCGACCCGTCGATCATTCGAGATACTTGATGAAGTTCTCACGTGGCACGTCACCTGCCATCGCCGCGCTTGCGGCTGCGGCACGGACAACGTTCAGGGGCCACTTAATGCTTTCCCAAAGCAGACCAGCGGTCAGCTGAAAGCCATCGTCCGGATCCGCCGCAACGCTGATTACGTCTTCGAATCCGGCCCAGCGAAACGAGGCATTGGCACGCGGAAGATGATACCGGTGACTGACGAGCAAGATCGGTGCGGTTTTCTCCAGATCCTCGAAATCTGCGGAAAATAGTGCGTTTTGAAGCGTGGAGTGAGATGCCGCCTCGACGGTAATCGCCTCTTCGGGCACACCTGCCGCTACTGCGGCTTCTTTCATGACGTCGGCAACAGTGGTACCGTCGCCAACTGTGCCGCCTGAAACAATCAACCGCGGCGCCTTGCCTTCATCAAATAGCTCGATCGCGCGGTCCAGACGAACTTTGGTCTCGCCCACAAGTCCGCCCGACTTGGCGGCATTCCCCGACACCACGACGATTGCCTCGCCATTTGGAATAGTCTCCGGCGCTTCATAAAGCGCGACGTAGAGCGCCGTTCCGATTAGCGCGGCCCATACCGAAAGGATGACAATTGCGATAATCCAGCGAATTAGTCTCATGCTCGAACCCCGTATGCCTTTATTCAATTCAGCGCGTCTTTGGCACGCTTTTGCAATAGTTAACTTAAGGGGCAGTTGGTCCCAAGGCCCCGGCGGACATCAACATGAACTGTCTGAAGACCGTGGCAGAAAAAGCGACAATCTGGCGGTAAACGGTGTTGGCCCGGGGAGGTTTTTGTCGGGGGCAGTCGAAGCCGTGGCTTATTCTATCTCGATCGTGCCTGGCGGTTTCGAGGTGATATCGTAAAACACTCGGTTTATGCCTTTGACTTCATTGATTATTCGCGTCGCGGTTTCGCCCAGAAATTCATGACTAAACGGAAAATAATCCGCCGTCATCCCATCAACCGAAGTGACGGCGCGCAGTGCGCAGGCGTAATCATAGGTGCGACCGTCGCCCATCACGCCGACAGTGCGGACGGGCAAGACCGCGGCAAACGCCTGCCAGATATCGTCGTATAGTCCATGCTGGCGAATTTGATCAATGTAGACCGCGTCTGCTTGTCGCAGGATTTCCAACTTCTCGCGCGTGATTTCGCCGGGACATCTGATTGCCAGGCCCGGGCCGGGAAAAGGATGCCGACCGATAAAATTGGATGGAAGTCCAAGCTCACGGCCAAGCGCCCGCACCTCGTCCTTGAAGAGCTCGCGCAATGGCTCGACCAGCTTCAGCCCCATCTTCTCAGGCAATCCACCGACGTTGTGGTGCGACTTGATTGTGACCGACGGCCCACCTGAAATACTGACCGACTCGATAACATCCGGATAAAGGGTGCCCTGGGCCAGAAAATCTGCGCCATCAATTTCGCGCGCGTATTTCTGAAAGACATCAATAAAGAGTCTGCCGATGGTTTTGCGCTTGGTCTCCGGATCGCTCTGACCCTCGAGCGCGTTCAGAAACATCTCGCTTTCGTCGGCGTGAATAAGGGGGATGTTGTAATTGTCGCGGAACATCGTCACCACCTCTTCGGCTTCATTCAGCCGAAGCAGACCGTGATCGACGAAAACGCATGTCAGTTGCTCGCCAATCGCCTCGTGGATCAGGACGGCCGCGACCGAGGAGTCAACACCGCCGGAGAGCCCGCAAACAACGCTCTTTTCGCCGACCTGTTTGCGAATTTTTTCAATTGCCTCTTCCCGATACGCCCGCATTGTCCAGTCGCCGCCAAACCCCGAAAGCCGCACGAAATTCTCATAGAGTATTGCCCCTTTTGGGGTGTGGTGTACCTCGGGATGAAACTGAACCGCATAGAATTTCCGCGTTGGGTCGGCCGTAATGGCAAACGGCGCCCCGGGTGACGTTGCAAAAACTTCAAACCCTGGCGCGATCTCGGCCACGTGGTCACCGTGGCTCATCCAGACCTGCTCGCGGCCATCGTCAAACCATCCGACAAGGAGCGGCAGCTCGTGCGTCGAAGGCTCGACATACGCGCGACCAAACTCAGCGGTTCCATGCCCGCGCTCGACGTGTCCGCCCAGCATCTGCATCATCACCTGTTGGCCATAGCAAATTCCCAGAATCGGCACGCCAAGACTGAAGACTTCCTGCGGCGGGCGCGGCGACCCGTCATCGATGACACTTGCCGGACCGCCCGAGAAGATCACCGCTTTCGGCGCAAAATCGTCGAGAAACTCTGCCGTAACGCTCTGAAACGGGTGGATTTCGCAATAAACGTTCAGCTCGCGCAGGCGCCTCGCAATCAGCTGCGTCACCTGCGATCCGAAATCAATGATGAGAAGCCGGTCGTGAAATTTGCTGTGCATGTAGACGCAATATTGTGACCCACGGAAAGTGGCAAGCGACACGAAAGCGTTCATGATACAAACAGATATGTTTGCGAAAAAAATAACTGTTCTTCCGCTTGCGCTTTGCCAGTTGATCTCTCCGGCAATGGCAAGCGACGACTTTTGCCAGGTATTAGAGAAGGACAGCGCACCTGATGCCGCCGCCGCGTTTACCCAAATCTTCACGGACGCCGATTGTGAGACCGATCACACCGCCTGCCGCTGGACTTTTCAGTACCGAAGCCGTGATGCGAATACCGTCGCCGAGGGCCTTCACAGTACTATCATGAAATGCGACGGGTTGGTTTCCGTGACCAAAGACACACCAGTCAACCATCCCGACTCATACCAGGCCCATATCTTTAATTTCGCGACAAACACGCTTGTGCTTTCGATCAAGGACAAGGCTGCACTCAATCAGACGTTCGTTACCCTACGCGCGGGACCTCAGTACTGACCTTCTAATTTGTCGCTTTCGCTTCGCATGTGCCGCAAATCGTCTGGGACATAGTCGGACAAGGTGTATGAAAAAAACAGGAATTTCGGAGGTCGGAGCATGGCTGAAGCCAGAGAACGGCGGCGGGCACGCGGCGGCGGCGGTGCCGCGCGCCGCGCAGAACGAACTGCAATCAGGATCGAAGCGGCGCGTTTCATCGAACGGAACATCCCTAATCTTGAAATTCTGAACGAAGAGGCCCTCGAAATTATTGAGGCCAACGCTGAAACGGTGCTCGAGGAGATCGGCGTGAGTTTCGTCGATAACCCGGCAGCACTTGATCGCTGGAAGGCCGCGGGCGCCGATGTCGACGATGAACGCGTCCGTCTGCCTAAAGGTCTCGCACGCAAGCTGTGTTCAACCGCACCGTCGTCCTATGTCCAACACGCACGCAATCCGGAACGCTCTGTGACGGTTGGCGGAAAAAGCCTTGTCTTGGCACCGGTTTACGGCCCGCCCTTCGTCCGTGATCTCGACGGCGGCCGGCGCTATGCCACGATCCAGGATTTCCGAAACTTCGTGAAGCTCGGGTATATGTCCAAGTGGCTACACCATTCCGGCGGCACGGTCTGCGAGCCGACCGACGTCGCTGTGAACAAGCGCCATCTCGACATGCTTCACGCACATATGACGCTCAGCGACAAGCCGTTTATGGGGTCCGTCACCGAACCCGAACGGGCGGCAGATAGCATCGAGATGTGCGAGATTCTTTTTGGCAAGGAGTTTGTCGCCGAAAACACGGTCATGACGTCGCTCATCAACATCAACTCGCCGCTCACATTTGATTCGACGATGATGGGTGCGCTTGAAGTTTATGCCAACGCCAATCAGGCAGCAATTATCTCACCCTTTATCGTCGGTGGCGCGATGGCACCGGTATCGGTCGCAGGCACACTCACGCAGGTGCTTGCCGAGGTCCTGGCCGGTGTCGCCTACAGTCAATTGATCCGCGCGGGCGCTCCCGTCATTGCTGGTGCCTTCGTCACTTCGATTGACATGAACTCAGGCGCGCCGACATTTGGCACCCCCGAAGCGGCCAAGATCACGCTAGGCATGGGTCAGATAGCTCGGCGGCTCGGATTGCCATATCGTTCAGCCGGGTCATTCTGCGGTTCGAAGCTGCCGGATGCCCAGGCCGCGTACGAAACCGCGAATAGTCTGAACACCGGACTGCTTGCTGGGGTCAATTTCATGCTCCATGCTGCGGGATGGCTTGAAGGCGGGCTTGTCTCGAGCTTTGAAAAATTTGTGATGGACGCCGATCAGCTAGGTGTGTTGCACAGGCTTTCTGAAGGCGTGGATACTTCTGAAAGTGGCCAGGCGATGGATGCAATTCGCGAAGTCGGCCCTGGCGGGCACTATCTTGGCTGTGCTCACACTCAGGCAAATTTCAAAGAGGCGTTCTGGCGTACCGAAGTATTGGACTATAAGCCGTTCGAGACTTGGGCCGAGGAAGGCGAGCAAGATACTGTGCATTTCGCAGCAAAGCGGGTCAAAAAATTGTTGGCCGACTATCAGCTGCCGGACCTCGATATCGTCAAGCGCGACGCGCTTGACGATTATGTTGCCCGAAAAAAGGCAGCGGTTCCCGACGCATTCTCCTAAATCGGGTCGGATTCGCGCTCGCGTCCGACCAGCAAACGCGCCTCGGCCATTATAGCGATCAAAAGCTCGATATGGCGGGCGATGGAATACGCACCGTCGCCACTTTTTCGATCGGATTCCACCTGCGCCTCGGCGTGCAATAATCTCCGGACTGTCGCTTCGGGCGCCAGCGAGATTTCACAATCAATTAACCGTGTCAGCGTTCGCTCGCGGCTGTAGTCGGTCATTCCATGCCGCGCGGCTCGAATAAGTAGTCTCGGACGGCGAAGTGAGCCGAGGGCGGACAAAACTTCGGACATTATGCAGGCTCCGTTGTGGCGTCAATTTCATCAAGGTACTCAACCCAGACGTGTGTTGCGTTTCGTGGTTTTGAGCCGAACGCCGGTCTTTTCGTTTATTTACAAATTATGGACTTTTCATTGTTCCGGTCGCGATTGTTAAGAAACTGGTAACACATACAACCCAGGATTGTTATATTCACTTTTTTCAATCTCTGCATTTAGGAGGACCGTCATGCAAACGGGCGCAGGCACACAGAACGCAATTTTCGTTCCAGAATGGATACCGGACGAGGTGAAGCGCTATCTGGCCCATACAGAAAAAGGACGGTCGATCCGCTCACTCGATCGCGAAGCCGGATGCCATGCGTCGACGATTCTGCGCCAGATCCGGCGCTATGAGACTAGGCGTGACGACCCATTGGTTGATTACGCACTAAGTCGCCTTGGCCGCGGCATCCCTCCAACGCCAGACGGCCCGAAAGTCGAAGACGGAGAACCGATGACAATCGTTCCAAATTCAACCGATATGCTCCTTCCAAACGAAGCAATACTGCGCCGCGAAGCGCCACGTATCCTTCGTCGCCTAAATGAACCCGGCGCCTGCCTTGCCATCGCACAGGATATGGAAAAGGCTGTCGTTGTCCGCGAAAACGAAAGTGGGCAGACGCTTCGGACAGCAGTCGTTGATCGGCCATTGGCCGAGGCGATGGCCCTTAAGGATTGGGTTGTCCCATCGTCCGAGGGTCGCATCTCACGCTATCGGATCACAACTGCTGGACGCCATGCGCTCAAACGCTTTCTCGCCGAGGACGAGGCGCATCGTACGGGCTTGGCAGAAGACGCCCAACCATTCGTTGCTCAGCACGGTAGCCACGAAGCGAAGGCGATTCCTGACGAAACTGGAAAACGCCGCCGGATTCGGTACAACGCAACCGAAAGCCCGCTACAATCGCTTGCGCGAAGGCGTGGCAAATCGGGCCAACCGTTTCTCAGTTCCGACTTGGTTGCAGCAGGCGAGCGACTGCGCGAAGACTTTGAACTTGCTCAAATGGGGCCGCGTATTGCGCAAAACTGGGACCGATTTCTGACAGGCAACGTCCGCGGCGATTTTGCGTCGGTCGGCGAAGGTGGCGGCTCGGCCGCCGCGCGCAATAGGGTGACCGGTGCGCTGTCAGATCTTGGGCCTGGTCTTGGCGACGTCGTCTTGCGGTGCTGCTGTTTTCTTGAGGGCATGGAGGCGGCCGAACGTCGCATGGGGTGGTCAGCAAGGTCGGGCAAGATCGTGCTACGCATCGCCCTTCATCGGCTCAAGCGCCACTACGACGAAGCGCAAGGAAACTGGTCGCCGCTCATTGGCTAGACCGGGTTTTCGACGGAATAAACTGAAAAGGCGCCCAGTGGGCGCCCTTCACCTGTGGTGTGGCAAAGTCAAACGCCGAAGCGATCCAGCTCCATGACTTTGGTCCAGGCAGCCGCGAAGTCAGCCACGAATTTCTCGTTCGCGTCCGAAGATCCATAGACCTCGCATAAGGCGCGAAGCTGCGAATTCGACCCAAAAACAAGATCAACTCGAGTGCCGGTCCATTTCACTTCACCATTGCCGCGATCGCGGCCCTCGAATTCATCCTCGTCCGGCGAAGTGGCGCTCCATTCAGTGGCCATGTCGAGGATATTGACGAAGAAATCGTTGCTCAATGTACCTGGACGGTCAGTGAATACGCCGTGCGACGACCCATTGAAGTTTGCCCCAAGCACACGCAGGCCGCCAATCAGTACAGTCATTTCTGGCGCACTCAGGGTCAAAAGCTGTGCTCGGTCCACTAATAGTTCTTCGGCTGGAACCGAATACTTTGTTCGCTGGTAGTTGCGGAACCCGTCAATCACCGGCTCCAGAACATCAATCGAATCTGCATCCGTTTGATCGGCCGAAGCATCGTTTCGGCCTGGGGTAAACGGCACTTCAATGCTGAGACCGCCAGATTTTGCCGCCGCCTCAACTGCTGCCGTTCCGCCAAGCACGATCAGATCAGCAAGCGAAACCGGGCTACCGGATCCATTGAACTCGTCCTGAATGCCCTCCAACACGCCGAGAACCTTGGACAGTTGCTCCGGCTGATTCACCTCCCAACTCCGCTGAGGTTCAAGGCGAATGCGGGCGCCGTTGGCACCTCCGCGCTTGTCCGATCCGCGGAAGGTTGATGCCGAAGCCCAAGCAGTGGACACCAGTTCCGCCGTCGACAGGCCGGACGCCAGTATCTTCTCCTTCAGCGTCGCAATGTCCGAGGCGTTCACCAGGTCGTGGTCAACGGCCGGGATCGGGTCCTGCCAAATCAAATCTTCGGTCGGTGCTTCCGGTCCCAGATACAACGCGCGCGGGCCCATATCGCGATGGGTCAGTTTGAACCATGCACGGGCAAATGCATCTGCGAACTCGTCCGGGTTCTCGTGGAACCGTTTCGATATTGGGCCATAGATCGGGTCCATGCGCATCGCCATATCAGCGGTGGTCATCATCGTATGGACTTTCTTCGACGGGTCGTGCGCCATCGGGGCCATATCGTCATCGGCGACGTTGACAGGGACCCAGATCCAGGCGCCCGCCGGGCTCTTCGTCACGTCCCAGTCATAGCCGAACAACAGGTCGAAATAGCCGTTGTCCCATTTGGTGGGATTGGCTGTCCACGCTCCCTCGATACCGCTGGTAATGGTGTCGTCACCCTTGCCGCTGCCGTGTGTGGACAGCCAGCCAAGTCCCATCGCTTCTAACGGCGCAGCTTCCGGCTCAGGGCCTACATGCGATGGATCGCCAGCGCCATGCGCCTTGCCGAATGTGTGACCGCCCGCGACGAGTGCGACGGTTTCCTCGTCATTCATTGCCATGCGGGCGAACGTTTCCCGAATGTCCCGGCCCGAGGCAAGAATGCTTGGCTGACCATTCGGGCCCTCGGGGTTCACGTAAATCAAACCCATCTGAACCGCGGCAAGCGGGTTCTCCAGATCACGTTCGCCGGAATACCGCTTGTCGCCCAGCCACTCGGTCTCTCTGCCCCAGTAGATGTCTTCTTCTGGTGCCCAGATGTCTTCGCGGCCGGCGGAAAAGCCAAATGTCTTGAAGCCCATCGATTCGAGTGCGACGTTGCCGGCCAGGATGATCAGGTCGGCCCAGGAGATATTGCGGCCGTATTTTTGCTTGATTGGCCACAAAAGACGTCGGGCTTTATCAAGATTTCCATTGTCCGGCCAAGAGTTTAACGGCGCAAATCGCTGTGACCCGGACGCAGAACCGCCGCGGCCATCTGCCGTCCGATACGTTCCGGCACTGTGCCAGGCCATACGGATGAACAGCCCGCCATAGTGACCATAGTCCGCCGGCCACCAATCCTGGCTGTCGGTCATCAGCGCCGTCAGATCAGTTTTCAGAGCGTCATAATCCAAGGACTGAAACTCTTTGCGATAGTCGTATTCCTCACCCATCGGATTGGACTTGGGCGGGTGCTGATGCAGAATGCTCAGATCAATCTGGTTCGGCCACCAATCACGGTTCGTGACTTTGCTTTTGCCCGAAACAGGGCATTTCATATCGCCATCCATTGGGGAACCTCCGGGATAGAAGTGGAATCGTTTAGAACATTTCTAACTTTTGCCCCCGAGGTTCAATGGCGAAAATTGTCGCGATCACCAAAGTAGACCAGCGCGCATAGCGGGTATGAAACAGCTGATATGGAAAGCAGCAGCCGGTTCCGGTATTGGTGCGGGAACAAAGGACACCTCCATGGCCGCACGCGACCTCAAGATCCCGGACCAACGCCACCCCGAAAAGGCGCACCGACCGGATAACTTACAGCCCAAGAAACCCGATTGGATCCGGGTCAAGGCGCCTGTGTCCGAGGGTTATAAGGCGACCCGCGACATCATGCGCGAGCACAAGCTGACTACAGTCTGCGAAGAAGCCGGATGTCCCAACGTCGGCGAGTGCTGGTCGCAGGGTCACGCAACGATGATGATCATGGGCGATATCTGCACGCGCGCCTGCACGTTCTGCAACATCGCCACGGGAAAGCCGCTCGAAGGGCTGGATGCATTTGAACCCGGCCGCGTCGCCGACGCGGTCAAAAAACTCGGGCTGAACCACGTCGTTGTCACTAGCGTCGACCGCGACGATATCGAGGACGGCGGCGCGGAACATTTTGCCCAGACAATCCGCGCGATTCGTCGCCAGTCGCCAGGAACGACGGTCGAGATATTGACGCCCGATTTTCTGAAGTGCGCGCCACATGTTCTTGAAATCGTTGTCGAAGCCAAACCTGACGTGTTCAACCACAATCTTGAAACCGTCCCCGGCCTTTATCCCGAGGTCCGGCCCGGCGCGCGGTACTTTCACTCGCTTCGCTTGCTGCAGCGGGTAAAAGAGCTCGACCCGACGATGTTTACGAAATCGGGCATCATGGTCGGCTTGGGCGAGGATCGACAGGCGGTGCACGCGGTCATGGACGACATGCGGGCCGCCGACATCGACTTTCTGACCATTGGTCAATATCTGCAGCCAACGCCAAAGCATCACCGCGTTGATCGCTTCGTGCCGCCGGATGAATTCGCGGCCTACGAAAAGGCAGCTTTTGGCAAGGGCTTCCTGATGGTTTCGGCCACGCCGCTGACCAGATCGTCCTATCATGCGGGGGATGATTTCGCTCGGCTAAAGGCGGCCCGTCTCAGTAAATTCGGTCGCGCCTGACCGCTACGCTGGCTCAGTTAGCTGCTGGCAGGGCCTTAATATAGGCGGCGATTGCGGCGCGATCTTCCGCCGTGAGTTTCGCCATATTCTGAATGACTTCGGTCATTTCTCCACCCGCGCTGTCGAAATCCGGCGTGAACCCGGTTTCAAGGTAATAGGCGATGTCCGCCTGGGTCCAGGTGAGCTGCGCCGGCGTCAGTCCCGGGATCTTGCCCTTTCCAGACGGGTTTGGCGCCCCTGCCATCCATCGCGACGTATCCAGCGCGCCCAGCAAATTGCGTGGCGTGTGGCATTCGGCACAATGACCAAGCGCCTCCACCAGGTATTGTCCAAGCTCATTTTCGCCCTCGGCCTGAATGAACTCACCGTCGAGGAACAGAAACTTCCACCCGCCAACAGTGGCCCGGATTGAGAACGGAAATCTAAGCTCGTGCGGCACGTCCGCGCGATCCTGGGGTGGTAACGTTCGCAAAAACGCCCAAAGATCCGCGATGTCCTGATCGCTTGCACGCGTGTATGTCGCATAGGGGAACGCCGGATAGTAATGCGCGCCGTCCGGCGATGTCCCGTTCAGCATCGCACTGGCAAAGTCCACCAGGCTCCAGTCGCCCAGCCCGTGGTTGGTATCGGGGGAGATATTTGGGGCGATAAATATGCCGAAATCGGTTTTGAACCGTCGACCGCCCGGGAGCGCCAGAGTGTCTTCCGATCCCTCGGCCTTGTGGCACGAAGCACAGCCTCCGGCCCAAAACACGGTTTCACCCTTCGAGGCATCGCCGGTCAGCGCAGCGAAACGGGCCGGTTCAATCTTTTCGGGGCGCGTAATGAACAGCCCTGCCGCCAGAGCGGCAAGCCCGATCAGGAGCAGTCCAATGAAAGCTCGTTTCATGTCCTGGTTATGCCGGGACCTGTTGGCCCCGACAATGTATCAATTGAAAGGTTTGCGATAGCCTTTGTGGCATGCACCGCATGCACCACCGACTGGACCAAGCGCCGGTCCAAGCGCTTCCTGACCATCCCCGGCAACCGCGGCCAGTTTCGCCGCAGCGTCCGCCAATTGTCCGCCGATCTCACCGGCTTTCGAGCCGCTTTCCCAAATTACCGGCAACGCGTTCGTTTCGTCGCCTAATTCGGCGTTCGAAGTTCCGGGTGCCCAATAGCTGCGTTGACTGATCGAACCCGACAATGTCGCCAGGTTATTTGCAGCAGCCGATGCGGCATCGGCATCATATTCTGCTTCGCCTTTTGCCATCGCACCAAGAATTCCGATGTTATGTGCATAAAGCTGCATATGAGCTTTTCGGGCCTTGACCGCCGGGTTGCCGCCGTGGCCGCCCGCAAAAGCGAGGCTCGCAGTCGCCGCGAAAGCAGCAGTAACAAATAACGTTCTTGCAAATGCCATTTAGTGAATCTCCCGAAGAATTGTCTGGCCAAACAAGGGTAGGCTGGTTTAGCGAAAAGGTAACTATGCAAAACTGCGGACCTCATCGTGAGAAACGCACAGATAAACTGGGATGATCTTCGCTACGTTTTAGCCGTTGCCGACGAAGGATCCGTCGCCGCAGCGGCACGTGAGTTGAATGTCAACCACGCTACAGTACTTCGTCGTATCGCGGCGTTTGAAACGACACACGGCCTAGTGCTCTTTGATAAAACCGCACGCGGTTACCGCATTTCTTCGGATAGGCGCGAATTGATCGAGGCCATGCGCGAGGCCGGACACTCGCTGAACCGTATCGGCGGGTTGATCAATGCCGAGCGCCCGGCGGTTACCGGACGCCTGCGGATCACATCGACCGATTCTCTTTGCACACTCGCGCTGCCCGGTATCGCGTGCGATCTCGCGAGCAATATTGGCCAGCCCGTTGATCTCATTTCGGCCAACGCCCACGTCGATTTTTCTCGGCTGCAAGCCGACATTGCAATTCGCCCTGCCGACAAGCTCCCGGACGAATTGCATGGCTTGCGAGCGGGCCGACTTGGGTTTTCAGTATTTACCAGCAAGGAAAGCCCGCCGGTTTGGCTCGGGCTGAGCGGACCAATTCAACGCTCGAAAGCCGCTGACTGGCTTGAACGCCGCGCCAGATATTCGGACCTGTCACTGAGGGCGGATAGTTTCTTGACGCTGGCGGCACTTGCGGCCGCTGGTGCCGGTCGAGCGATACTGCCGACTTTTGTGGGTCGTATGACACCCGGACTGATTAGAATTGACATTCAGGGTAGCTTGCCTTCGGTGCCGATATGGGTGGTTTGCCATCGGGATCTTGCCCGATCGGGGCGGTTGACCAAGGCGCGGCGATTCCTCGTTGAGCGGTTGTCGAAATTGCAGCTGGCTTGATAGGTCAAAACTGAAACCCGATTGCCAAATCGAACGCGATGTCGTCGCGGCTTGCTCCGTCGATACCGCCTCTAAGGTAGGTACCGTTCTCGGACGTGACCGAGGCTCCCAGACCCAAACGCAACTCTTCCTCATCGGTCGCTTCTTCAAACTCACGAAATCCCGAGACGCCTAATGTCAGATTTTCAGTGACGGCATAACCAACTGAAATTTGACTAACGCGAATACCACCGTTTTCGCTGCGTTGAAGCAGGTCTACCGCTGCTGTCGCGCTGCCGCGGGATATTTCTGTGCCCAGAACAAATCGCTCATCAAGACCATCGGATTCGGCGCCACCGTAAAACGCTATCCGACCTAAGCTCCCGGGTCCCCCGAGATCGTAGCGTCCGGCAATGCCAATGACGGAATCACTCGAAGCCGTAAGCCGATGATAAGATGTTCCAACGTGTAGCCCGCCATTATCACCGGTGATACGAATGCCGGTGCCGAGTGTCTCATTCAACGCTGCTTCGGAAGCCAGTGGCCTGAATTGTGCACGCGTGGCTATAGATCCAAACCGGACTTGGTCAGGCAGCGGACCAATTTCAAATACCGAACGCGGACGCCCGACATCGACGGTGCCAAATGGCAGCGATATGCCCGCGCTTGCGAAATACGCTTCTCGGCCGGCATCCTTGGTGACCCCAAGCTCGAACCGGCCGCCCACCGCCGCCCCGCCAAATTGGTAACTTGTCAGCGAACTGAACTCGCTCACATTGCGATTGCTTTCGCTATCGTGACCAAAGCGAAACGCGGCCTCGATTTGCGGCTCCGCCGCTGCAATCGTGCCGGAAAGCGTGAGATATAGGGCGAGGGCCAGTCGCACCTGCGCGTTCCTTTGACAAGGCCCCTCACAAGCACAACTCTACGACCAATTGTTGGGGTGTTGCATCGAAATTCAAATGCCGGACGCTGCGAGCGGTCTAATTGTGTTGAATCAGCCGCAATTCGCCGATCGTTGTCGCCTAAACGAAGCGTACTTTGCCGATATAGGGGAGATTGCGGTTCCTTTGCGCATAATCGATCCCGTAACCCACGACAAATTCATCCGGAATTTCAAAGCCGGTCCAAGTCGCCTTGATGTCCGTTTCGCGGCGCGAGGGCTTGTCCAATAACGCAATCGTTTCCAATCGCCGAGGGTCGCGCGACCGCAACAGCTGCGTCACGTGGGCAAGTGTAAATCCGGTGTCAACGATATCTTCCACCACCAGCACATCGCGCCCGCCGATCTCGCCTCTCAGATCTTTCAGTATCCGAACCTCGCGGCTTGATTCCATGCTGTCGCCATAGGAACTTGCCTCCAGGAAATCGACTTCAACGTTCATGTCCAATTCGCGCACCAAGTCGGCGATAAAGACGAACGAACCACGCAGAAGCCCCACGACGACCAACTTGTCGGTATCCGAGAATGTCGCCTTGATTTCCCGACAGAGTTCCTCGACTCGTGCCGCGATCGTCTTGGCAGATATCATCTCGTCGATCACATATGGCTTGGTCACCGACCGCCCCCTCTTGACTGTCACTGCCGTCTCTACACTTAAGGGGCAACGACTGACCAGCCGGAAGCGCAATGCCGACCCACTCCGAGACACGCTTCGTGCCATATTCGGCAACGCAAATGTTTGACTTGGTGGCGGACGTGACCCGCTACCCCGAATTCTTGCCGTGGACTGCTGCGGCCCGCATCCGATCGACGGAGGACCACGGCGATCATACGGTGATGCTTGCCGAACTGGTAATCTCGTTCAAAGTTTTTCGTGAGCGTTTTGGCAGCCGGGTCATTCTTTGGCCCGATGAGAAAAAGATCGACACCGAGTATCTCGATGGCCCGTTTCGACACATGCGGTCCAATTGGGCCTTTGAAGACGCGACAAACGGATGCAATATCGATTTCCACGTCGATTTCGAGTTTCGCAATCGGCTTCTTCAAACTGCCGCTACACTGTTTTTCAATGATGCAATGCAACGCGTTGTTCGTGCCTTCGAACGCCGCGCGCAGGAGCTTTATGGATGATGCTTGCTGCAACGCTCGCCAACTTCATTGTCACCGCAGCACCGAGCGAAAATGCCCGCAGCGTCATGCGGCAATCACTTTATGATTGGATGGTCTGCGGCATTGCTGGTGTCAACGAGCCGGTGTCGGCGATAATTCGAGCCCAAGCGCTCGCTGACGGCGGCGCGCCCGACGCCCGCTTGTTTGGCGGTGGCGCCGTTCCATCGCGCGCTTCAGCATTGGCCAACGGAACCATCAGCCATGCCCTTGATTATGACGACACCCACTTCGCCCACATCGGCCACCCTTCAGTTGCGGTCTTTCCGGCGGTTTTCTCTGTCGATCCAGACGCTGGCGAGGCGCTCCTCGATGCGGCATTGATTGGCGCGGAGGTATCGGTGCGCATCGGGATCTGGTTGGGACGCGATCATTACCAAAGCGGCTTTCACCAAACCGCGACTGCAGGGGCATTTGGGGCAACGGCAGCGGTGGCACGTCTTCGCTGCTTAAGCGAGGCGCAGATAACAGACGCCATCGGCATCACTGCCACAAAGGCCGCCGGCCTGAAGTCCCAGTTTGGCACGATGGGTAAGCCGCTGAATGCGGGGCTCGCAGCCGAGTGCGGTGTGATGGCCGCTGACCTTGCCGAACGCGGGTTTGTCTCAAACCCGGCCGCGCTTGATAATCCGCAAGGGTTTGGCCCGACGCACAACGGGGCAGGGGATCTGACGGCATTCGACACACTGGGTGATACGTGGCTCATGGAAAACGTCAGCCACAAATTGCATGCCTGCTGCCACGGGCTTCACGCGATGATCGAGGCGCTTGGTTCGCTAAATTTGACAGCTAACGACGTGGCAGATGTGGTCATCAGCACCCATCCCCGCTGGTTGAGCGTGTGCAACATTGCTGAACCAAATACAGGTTTGGAGGCCAAATTTTCCTTCCGACACACCGCAGCCATGGTTCTTGGCGGTATCGACACGGCTGACATTGCCAGCTTCTCGGACGCAGCTGCGAGCAACCGTGAACTCAGCGTGCTTCGGCAAAGGGTAGGCGTCGAAACCAATGCAACACTTTCGGAAACTGAAGCGCTTGTAACCGTGACCACCACCGGCGGGGACAAACAATCGGCCCGGCATGATTTAAACTCACAAATCCCTGTCGAGGAAAAATGGCGACGTCTTCGGCGGAAAGGCCAGGTGCTTGTCGGTGGAGACGTTGAACAAAGCTTGTACACGGCAACAGCGCGCCAGGTGAGTTCCGCGGTGCTGCGGGATTTGATGGAAGCGTCGCCAAACTAATCTGGCCAGAAACAGCAATATTTTATTTGACTGATCGTTCCAAACTTGCGACCTAAGGTCCATGCCTTGGGAAAAATCCTACGATACAGCCGCCGTCGTCGACCGCGCAAAACACGCGTTTTGGGCAGCGGGCTACGAGGCCACGTCGATTAACGATCTGCTAGAGGCAACGGGACTAAACCGCGGCTCGCTTTATGCCGAATTCGGCGACAAGCGCGGGCTATTTATGGCCGCGCTCCGGTCTTATGACGTTGACCAGCGCGAAGCGTTTCTGGGCGAACTAGCGGCGAACGCGGCACCGCTCGACGCCATCGCAACGGCTTTTTCCGTCGCCGCAGAGGTGCCCGAGGATGGCATCACACCCGCCGGTTGCCTTTTGGTGAACACCGCGCTCGAGCTGGCACCGCACGATCCCGAAGTGCGCACGCTGGTCAACGTGTCTTTCGCAGCGGTTGAGGAATTTTTCTCAATCCGCCTGCACGATGCGCAAAGCCGAGGCGAGCTGAACGCAGACGTAAACACCGACACGGCGGCCACGGCGTTGCTCGGGTTGTTTCTCGGGCTTCGTGTTCTGACGCGCTCAGGCGCCGACGCCACTGCGCGGCAGGCCATTGTCACACAGGCGGCCGCGATGATCGCCTGATTTTTCTAGAAGAACGAACGTCAAATGAAAGGGAGGAAGAAATATGTCAGTATCCTATGTTGAAAGAGACCAGGCCAACCCGGCAACATTGGCCTTTTATGACGCGGCTGAAGATCGTTTTCAGGCGCTTTTGAACATCTTCAAAGTTTTCGGGCATCAGCCAGAATATGGCCAGGCATTCACAGACTCAGTTATGGCAATGCTCAAGGACGGCGAGATCGACTGGCTCACGAAAGAACTCCTGATCTTAAAGGCTACGCTTGGCAACCAATGCCAGTATTGCGTCGTACAGCATGAACGCTTGTGCGATATGCTGGGGATGCCCGCCGAGAAAGTTGCTGATCTTGACGGCGTTAAGTACCGCGATAGTCCGCATTTTACCGAAGGCGAGAAGGCGTTATTGGATTTCTGCGTACAGATCGGAGAAGACGCCAACAGGGTGCCAAAATCACTCTGGGACCGGCTGCATGAACATTGGACCGAGCCTCAGATCGTGGACGCGGCATATATCATCACGCAATACATCGCTATATCCAAGTTTGGTGACGCGCTCGGTGTCGAGCTTGAGCCGATGTTTGACGGCGTGACACCGCAGCTGAAGGTCGACCACTGACAATGGACGTCGAAATCTTCACCGGACCGAAATGCGGATACTGCGATGCAGCCAAAGCGCTGCTAATGGCGCGCGGGATCAAATTCGTTGAACACGACATGTCGGACGCTGCCGTGCGCGAGGATTTCACTCAACGCCTTCCGCGCGTGCGCTCAATCCCGCAAATATTCATCGACGGCGAACATATTGGCGGGCTTGACGATTTGAAGCTGTGTATCGGATAGAACGGGGCCGGGCATTCAGGCCCGGCCCCTTTGAGAAATAATTATGTGGCGTTTACGATGTCACATCATAGGCTCGCTCACCGTGTTGCGCCAAGTCGAGACCGGTGATCTCGGTCTCATCATCGACCCGCATTCCGACAACTGCCTTTGCGAGCAGCACCAGAATGGCGGTGACGACGATTGTGTAGACACCGACCACCGTTATCGACCCGATCTGTGCGACGAAGCTTCCAGCGCCGAAGATCGCGATCATGATCGTGCCGAATATGCCTCCAACACCATGTACGGCAAAGACGTCCAAAGTGTCATCGAACTTCAAAACGTTCCGCACCAGGTTCACGGCCTCCTGGCATAGGATCCCGGCAATGGCCCCGATGACTAGCGCCTCAACTGGTCCGACAAAACCGCTGGCAGGTGTGATCGATGCAAGCCCCGCAATTGTGCCGGTGACCATGCCGACAAGCGATGCCTTGCCATATTTCACTTTTTCCCACAGCGCCCAAGTCAATGACGCTGCAGCTGCGGAAATATGGGTGACTGTCAACGCCATTGCCGCACCGCCGTCCGCCGCGAGTTGAGACCCACCGTTAAAGCCAAACCAGCCAACCCAAAGCATTGCGGCACCAATCATCACATAGCCTGGATTATGTGGCGGTTTTGTCCGATCTTTCCGCGCCCCGAGCATGATCGCGATGATCAACGCCGCCAATCCAGCGGTTTCGTGAACCACAATGCCACCGGCAAAGTCCTTTGCTCCTACCGCGCCGAAAATGCCGCCGTCGCTCAGGATGCCCCCACCCCAGATCCAGTGAACCACCGGCGCATAGCAGAGCAGCATCCAGAGCGTTGAAAAGACCAAAACAAAAGCGAAATTCGTGCGCTCGACATAGGCGCCGACGATCAGGGCCGGTGTGATGATCGCAAACGTCATCTGAAAGGCGAAAAACAACACTTCCGGCAACGTGCCGCTGAGGCTGTCGGCTGTGACTCCGGACAGGAACATCTTGTCGAGCCCACCCCAAATCCCGCTGCCGCCGCCGCCAAAGGCAATCGAATAGCCCAGAGCCAACCAGGCAATGCTCATCGCACAGGCAATCGCGTAGCAATGCATGAACACGCTCAGGACGTTTCTCGACCGGACCAGCCCGCCATAAAAAAGCGCCAGCCCCGGAAGTGTCATAAAAAGCACCAACGCTGTCGCCACGATGATCCAGGCGGTGTCTGCGCCAACCATGTGAGTTCCTCCAATTCGGTTTGTTGGTCGTCAGGAACAGCAGCGCGCAGGTAAGGAAAAGCGGTCGGACCAAAAAATGGCCGCGATTTTCGGCTGCGACAGGGATTGCCTCTCAGATAGGCGGGAATTCAACTGTCGTGATCAAATATTGGGCAGATTACGAAAGCGCGTCGCCAAGCAAACTCAATGCGTGAGCCACGCTTCTGGCACGCACCGCATCGCGACCCTTTGCGCCAAAGTCCACAGTTTCGGCCAGTGTGGATTTGCCGGTCGCCGCCAATCCAAAGCACACGCGGCCTTCCGGTTTGAATTCGCTTCCGCCGGGGCCCGCGATACCGGTCACCGAAACGGCAACGTCTGCGTTTGACCGCCTGAGCGCGCCTTCTGCCATTCCCATCGCCACCTCTTCACTGACGGCGCCATGCGTGACAATCAACTGAGGATCGACGCCCAGCATGTCATGTTTGGCAGCATTCGAGTATGTGACAAAGCCGCGATCGAAAACATCTGATGACCCGGGCACATCGGTGATCGCCCCAGATAGCAAACCGCCGGTGCAACTTTCCGCTGTGGCGATCATGACGCCTTTTGCACGCGCGAGGTCCACCAGTTCTTTAACGCTCATGCGGGCAACCCGTGCGCAAATGCAGCAAGTGCTACACCAACCAGCGCCGCAAGAATTCCCGCCAAAACATCGTCAAGCATCACGCCGAATGCGTCACCCCGCGCATCCGCGCGGCCAACCAACCAAGGCTTCCAGATATCGAACAGCCGGAACAGCAAAAACGCGGCCAAGATCCCAGGCCAAAGGCGAAGCACTTCGACGCCAACGGCAGCGGCACCTGCCGAAACCGGAATCAATGCAATCCACTGTCCGACAACCTCATCGATCACGATCCAGGTAGGATCATGCTCCTCGGTGTCTTGAATTTCAGCCCTTGTAGCAACAACGCCAAGGCCAAAGAACAACCCCGCGGCAATTACAAGAGC